>Ga0126383_10000797_pt1 | contig 18233 bp, 14 predicted proteins | sample PanSoiMetPlot_35_FD_96882 | JGI IMG/M metagenome (GOLD analysis project Ga0126383, IMG submission 96882) | Tropical forest soil microbial communities from Panama - MetaG Plot_35 | ecosystem: Environmental > Terrestrial > Soil > Tropical forest > Bulk soil | place: Panama | collected 2016-02-17
CTGGCTCCTTCCGCCTGGGGCGAGATCGTGGTGATGACGGACACGAACGTGCTGCTGCAGGCCGATTCCGTGCGCATGCTGGTGCGCAACTTTTCCGATCCGCAGGTGGGGTGCGTGACGGGTCGAAGGCTATGCATAGAGCAGCGGGGAGTGCCCCAGGGAGCGGGCGAGAATCTGTACTGGCGATACGAATCGTGGATCAAAACTAACGAAAGCCGCCTGCACTCCTGTCTGGGAGCTCACGGGCAGTTGTTCGCCGTACGGCGGTCGGCTTTCCCCCGCGTGGCCAAAGTGGGAGAGGATTTTTACATTCCGATGAAGCTGCTAGCTTCCACCAGGCTGCGAGTGATCTATGAGCCAGAGGCGATTGCTTATACCCCGGCCGCCGCGAACCTGGGCGTTGAGTTCGAGCGTAAGACGCGTGCTCACGTCTCATTCCTGTTGACGTTGTCGCTGCTTCCGGAATTGTTGTTGCCCTTAAAGACTCCGATCTGGTGGCAGTACATTTCACATCATGTCCTGCGTATGATCGTTCCCCTGGCGTTAATCGCCACGCTAGGGACCTCCGCATGGCTTGCGGCCTCGAGTCGGTTTTATCTTGCAGTGCTTTTCGCACAGGCGATCTTCTATGCCTTGGCGGCAATTGGATTCGTGCTGGCCCGGCGAGACGTTCGCATTAAGCTGTTTTACTTTCCTTTCTACTTTACTTTTGCCAATGCCGCTCTTGCGCTTGCGTTACTGCGCTGGCCTCGCCGGAAGTACGACTACGCCTGGAAGCGCACGGAACGGGTTCCGATTTCCAATTGAGCCTCAGTGGCCAACGCTAACACATTCGGCGTGGCGGTTGTGGGCCTGGGTCGCTTCGGCTTGAAGCGCGTCCATTCCATCTCGAAGGATCCGCGGACCCGCTTGCGGGTGGTGTCTGATATCGCCTGCGGTCGGGCACGAGATGTAGCTGATGAAATGAATTGCGAATTCAAGACGGCATGGGAGGAAGCAGTCAGTCGTGATGACGTTGACATAGTGATCGTGTCAACCTCTACACAGTTTCTCTCGCTCATTGCCCTGAGCGCTCTGCAGGCCGGGAAACATGTGCTGTGTGAAAAGCCCTTCGGGCGCAACGCTCAGGAAGTACTTCCCGCCGTCCTGGCCGCCAGGAATCGCGGCCTTGCCCTCAAAGTGGGCTACAACCATCGTTATCACCCGGCATTGCAGAAGGCTCACGAAATATGGGGTAGTGGAAAGCTCGGCCGTCTTCACTTTCTGCGTTGTGTATACGGACACGGAGGCCGCGCCGGGTACGAGCGGGAGTGGAGAACAAAGGCGGAAAGTGCCGGCGGCGGGCAGTTGCTTGATCAGGGAGTGCACGCCCTCGATCTCTTCCGATGGTTTGCCGGTGAATTTGTAGAGGTGAAGGCCGTCTCCGACACCTGCTATTGGCCGATCGCACCGCTGGAGGACAACATATTTGCCCTTCTTCGCAATGCCGAGGGATGCGTGGCCCAACTGCATGCCAGTTGGACGAGTTGGAAGAATACGTTTCGCTTCGAAGTCTCGGCAGAGCACGGTTATTTGTCGGCTTCCGGCCTGGGCGGGTCTTATGGCACGGAAAGCCTGGTGCACGGGGTTCGCGTAGCGCTTGGGCACACACCGCAAGAGTACAGATTCGAATTTCCCCAACCCGACGAGTCCTTGAAAATGGAATGGACAGATTTCCTGGATTGCATTGAGCAGGGAAAGGCTCCTCAGAGCAGCGGCGAAGATGGTTTGAGGACTCTCCAACTGGCGGAGTCCATTTACGCCGCCGCCCATACGGCATGCACGTCGGTTGACTATCAATGCTCTACCGCATCGGCTTAGCTTAATCACTCAGGAGAAACTTACGATGAAAGCCCTGGTTACTGGAGGAGCCGGTTTCATTGGCTCTCATATCGCCGACGCCTTGTTGGCTCGAGGTTATTCCGTCCGGGTTGTCGATAGCCTGCAACGCCGCGTTCATCCTCGAGGGAAACCCGCCTATCTCGGCTCGGAGATCGAATTCATCCACGGCGACGTTCGCGACAAGTGCCTCATGGAACGCGCGCTGGGGGAAATCGATGTTGTCTTTCACGCAGCCGCCTATCAGGACTACATGCGCGACTACAGCACGTTCTTTGACACCAACGTGACCGGCACCGCGCTGATCTTCGAGATCATCCGTGAGAGGAACTACCCCGTTCAGAAGTTTGTTCTCTCCTCGTCCCAGGCGGTTTACGGCGAAGGCCAATATCGCTGTGCTGAACATGGTTTCCAGATGCCGGCAGGGCGCACCGTCGACCGGCTGGACCAGGGCGAGTGGAACCTGTTTTGCCCGGAATGCGGGCGCGACCTGGAACCGCTCTTGCTCGAGGAGCGGCACACCAATCCCACTACCTCTTACGGTTTGACCAAGCTTTTCGGAGAAATGGTGGCAAACCGTCTCGGCAAGCTGGTTGGGGTGCCTTCCGTCAGTTTGCGCTATTCCATCACCCAGGGCTCGCGCCAATCCTTTTACAACGCTTACTCAGGAATCTGCCGGATCTTCACGCGTGCGCTGCGCAATCGGCAGCGGCCGGTGATCTACGAAGACGGCTTGCAGCAAAGAGACTACGTCCATATCGAGGACGTGATAAGCGCCAATCTTCTTGCCCTGGACAGCGATGGGATGAACTTCCAGTGCTACAACGTGGGCACCGGTAAGCGCACCACGGTGCTGGAGTATGCACAAAAACTGGCAAAACAGATGGGAGTTGATCTGGAGCCCCTGATTCCAGGTGCCTATCGCGTAGGCGATGTGCGGCATACCGTCTCAAGCATTGACAAGCTCACTCAGTTGGGTTGGAAGCCGACCAGGAACCTGGACGAGATTTTCACACACTATCTAGGCTGGCTTGCCACTCTTGCCGACACCGAGGACTATTTCACTCCTGCTTACGAAAACATGAGACAAGAGGGGGTTGTGCGCATGCTCTCATCAGCACCCGAAACCACTCCCCTGCTGGCAGCGAACTCCTGATGGCTACTCCCAAGAAGGCTGTCACCGGAGAATTGCCAGAAGAGCCGCATCTGCTGTTCCTTGCGGCACCTGCTCCGCTACGCCGAAGCTGGGCGCATCGCTTCACGAAACGCCTGCTCGATTATGGCATGGGCGGGATTGGCAGCGTTGTTACGATATTGCTCACGCCGATCATCGCGCTGCTTCTGAAGCTCGAAGACGGCGGACCGGTGTTCTACAGCCGTGAATTTGTTGACTGCGATGGCTGCGTCCGGTACTACTTGAAATTCCGTACCATGAGCCAGGATGCGGATCAGCGGCTCCGAGAAGATCCAGCTCTAAAGCGCGCCTTTGATTTGAAATACAAACTCGAAAATGATCCGCGTGTGTTGCGCGTCGGGCGCGTTCTGCGCAAATACAGCATCGACGAGTTTCCCCAATTCTTTAGCCTGCTGACTGGCCGGCTCACTCTGGTCGGGCCGCGTGTCATCTCGCGTGAAGAGACCACCCGTTACGGGGAGCTTCTGCCCAAGCTGCTGTCGGTCAAACCGGGCCTGACCGGGTACTGGCAGGTGATGGGACGGCAGAACACGACCTACCGGCAGCGCATCGAAATGGACATGTTCTACATCGATCATTGGTCCCTCGCACTTGATCTTCGCATCGTGGCTTTGACCGTCTGGAAAGTGCTGCGGGCAGAAGGCGCGTACTAACCGGAAAGGACTGGCGATCAATATGAGAATTCTGGTAACCGGTGGAGCAGGCTTCATTGCCTCTCACGTTGCGGACGCGTACATCCGGTTGGGACACACGGTGGCCATCCTGGACGACCTTTCTCGCGGCTTTCGTCACAATGTCAATTCCAGCGCGACCTTCTATCAAGGAGACATTCGCGACCGGGAATTTCTGGAGAAGGTGTTTGCCGAGGTGCAGCCTGAGGTGGTCAACCACCATGCGGCCCAGATGGACGTGCGACGGGGAGTGCGCGAGCCGCTATTTGATGCCAGCGTCAATATTGTGGGATCAGTGAACCTGCTGGAGACTGCGATGGCACACAAGACCCGGCACTTCATCTACATCTCGACCGCCGGGGCGGCATACGGCGAGCCGAAGACACTTCCCGTCTCCGAGGACTGCCCGATCAATCCCATCACGCCATATGGCATCAGCAAGCACACGGTAGAACATTATCTATACACATTCGCGGTGTTATACGGGATTTCCTACGTGGTATTGCGTTACGGCAACGTGTTTGGACCGCGGCAGAGTTCGAAGGGGGAAGCCGGTGTGTTCGCGATTTTCTGTGAGCAGATGCTGGCCGGGATTCAGCCGGTCATCTATGGAGACGGAACCAAGTTGCGGGACTACGTCTATATCGACGATGTCGTCGCCGCCAATGTCGCAGCCTTGGAGAGTGGCTATAAGGAAGTATTCAACATTGGAAGTGGGGTTCCCACCAGCGACGACCGGGTGTTTTCTCTGGTACGGGACTTGCTGGGCCTGACAGGGGTCAGCCCGCGGTACCTTCCGCGGCGGCCGGGAGAAATCGAGCGAATTTATCTCGATATCAGCAAAGCCAAACAGCTGCTGGGCTGGGAACCGAAGGTACCGCTGGAAGTTGCTGTCCGCGACACCGTTTCATTCTTTCAACAGAGCCCACACACTCTTTCCAACGCGGTTTAAGGTTCACGCGGAGTTCATGTGCAATTGAAGAATAAAGTCTGCCTGATTGCCGGGGCATCGGGCGCGATCGGGGGCGCCGTTGCCAGGCGATTTCAAGAAGAAGGCGCACGGCTGGCGGTGGGCTACCTCTCGCATGAGCCATTGCTTGATCATGCGACAGTGCGATTCGCACTGAACGTCCGGGACTGGAGTGCGGTCCAGAAGTGTGTGGAAGGTGTCGAACGCCGGTTCGGACGCATCGATGTCCTCGTCAATTGCACTGGTGTATTAGGTCCCATCGGACCGGTCAGCGGGACCCCGGCAGAAGCCTGGGTAGAAGCGGTCGAGACGAATCTCATTGGCAGCTTCTATCTCACGCGCGCGATCCTGCCGCTGATGCTCAGACAGCAGAGCGGTAAAATCATCCACTTTTCGGGGGGCGGCGCCGCTTACGCACGTCCGTTCTTTACCGCCTACGGAGCCAGCAAGGCGGCGCTGGTGCGCTTTACCGAGAGCCTGGCTGAGGAACTGCGCGGCGCCAACATCGACGTCAATGCCATCGCCCCGGGACCGGTTAACAGCCGCATGTGGGATCAGATTCGCGCGGCGGGCGACGCCGGCGGCGAACGTACGCGCGAAGAGATAAAGAAGATGGAACAAGGCGGCGGGGTGTCTCCGGAGCGTGCCGCTTCGCTCGCTGTGTTCCTCGCGTCGAAGCGTGCCAACGGCCTTACGGGACGGCTGATCAGCGCCATCTACGATCCGTGGGAGGAATTCGAACAGCGAATTCCCGCAATCATGAACTCTGAGGCCGGCACACTGCGCCGTGTGCCGATGGCCTAGCCAAATGCTGCGAGTGGCGATTATCGGAGCGGGACACGTCGGCACGATTCGTGCGCAGGTCATCATGAAGTCGTCTTCCGGGCGGGTGCGTCTGGTGGCTGACGCGGAGTTTTCGTTGGCGCAGAGGCTGGCGGCGTCTGTCGGGGCTGAGGCTTCGCCCGATCCCGACGCTGTGGTGGCGGATTCGAACATCGACGCAGTCGTAGTTTCGACCCCTACCAAGTTTCATCGTGCTTTTGCCATTGCAGCGTTGCAGGCTGGGAAGCATGTGCTTTGCGAAAAACCGCTGGGCCGCTCGGTCTACGAAGCCGAGGAAATTGCTGAAGCGGCTGGCCGTAGCGGAAAGATTCTGAAGACGGGTTTCAACTATCGCTACATGGCGCACGTGCGCAAAGCGAAGCAACTCCTCGAGGCGGACGCGATCGGGGAAGTCATGTTCCTGCGTTCTCGGTATGGACACGGCGGACGCCCGCGCTACGAGGATCACTGGTGCACGGACCGCGACCTTTCCGGAGGCGGGGTGTTGCTGGAGCAGGGCATTCACATTCTGGACCTGTTCCGCCACCTGGTCGGTGAACCAGCGCACATCATGGCCGACGCGTCGCGATATTTCTGGGGCTTCCCGGAGGTTGAAGACAACTGTTTCCTGCTGCTGAAGACGAAGTCGTCGCAAATGGGGCAAATTCACGTGAGTTGGACGCAGTGGATCAATATTTTCTCACTCGAGATTTTCGGCCGCGACGGATATCTGCACCTCACCGGGCGCGACGGCCACTACGGGCCGCAACGTCTGGTCTGGGGGAAGAGGCGAGCCGATCACAGCCGGCCGCAGGAGGAGGTTCTTGACTTTCCCCCACCCGAGGATTCCTGGGCCCGGGAGTGGGACGACTTCGCAGACGCAATCTACGGGGGACAACTCTACGCGGGTCATGTGGAAGATGGCCTTCGCGCGCTGGAATTGGTGGAATGCGCCTACGAAAGCGCGGGCGAGCAGGGGTGGGTTGATCTCTCGCAATTCCGGCAACGATTGAGGAGTACCGCATGATAATTACCAAGACGCCGTTCCGCATTACTCTGGGCGGGGGAGGCACGGATTTGCCCTCGTTTTATCGCGAACACGGCGGTTTTGTGCTCGCGGTCGCCATCGACAAATACATGTACCTGAACGTGAATACTCCGATTCTCGAGGATTTGATCCGGGTGCAATACAACCGCACGGAATTGGTGCGCCACGTCGACGAGGTGCAGCATACGCTGGTAAGGGAGGCGCTGCGTCTCTTCCACATTGACAACGGAATTGAGATCGTGTCGATGGCCGACATTCCCGCCGGCACCGGCCTCGGTTCGTCGAGCAGTTATCTGGTCGGCCTGCTGAACGCGATGCACACGCTGACCCGGACACCGGTGAGCACGCAGGATCTGGCGGAGGAAGCTTGCCATATCGAGTTGGATTGTCTGCAAAAACCCATCGGTAAGCAGGATCAGTACATGGCCGCCTTCGGCGCCCTGACAGCACTCGAGATTGCCAGGGATGGGAAGGTGTCAGTCTCCCATCCCCCGCTAAGCATGGAACTGGTCGACGCTCTCGAGAGCAACATCCTCCTCTTCTATACAGGGGCAGCCCGAGACGCCGCGACCATCCTGCGCGAACAAGACGGAGCCACCCGGAGCAAAGATAAAGTTGTGGTGGGCAGCCTGCGGGAGATCAAGGATATTGGGATCGAAATCGGAAACGCCATCCTCAAGGGAGACATCCGGAGATTTGGCGAACTGCTGGACGTCCATTGGCAGATGAAAAAGACACTGTCCGGCGGCATCAGCAGCCCTGAGATCGACGCCTGGTACGAGCTGGCCAAGCGCAACGGCGCGATTGGGGGCAAGATTTGCGGAGCGGGAGGGGGCGGCTTCCTGATGTTGTATTGCGAGGAAGACAAGCATCGACTGCGTGATGCGATGCGTCGCGCGGGACTGTGCGAGCTGAACTTCCGCTTTGAATTCGAAGGCAGCAAAGTAGTCTTCGACATGGTCTCCCGTGACGGAAGACTTGCTCACATCCAGCGCCAGGAGCGGACGCACCCCTTCCGAACAGGTACTCTGGTCGCTATCGCATAACACATTCCACTTCCGATCAAGTTTGCCACCGCTGAAAATGTCAATCACACGCGCAGTCTTTCTCGACCGTGACGGAGTTATTAACCGTCTGGTGTATCACCGCGATGCCGGGATTGTAGACTCTCCTTTCACGGTGAAACAGTTTGAACTGCTCCCCCGCGTTCCGAAAGCGATCCGTCTACTCAACGGCCTGGGCTTGCCGGTAGTGGTGGTCTCGAACCAGCCAGGTATCGCCAAGAAACATTTCGACGTATCCACTCTTCACGAGTTCGACAAGAAACTGAAGGCGGCGCTTGCGCTGGCGGGAGCGCATCTTGATGCGACCTATTACTGCTTGCATCACCCTGACGCTGCGGTGAAGTCCCTACGCAGACGATGTAACTGCCGAAAACCCGGAATTGGGATGCTGACCGAGGCGGCTCGCGATCTGGGGATCACCCTGGCTGATTCTTACATGGTGGGCGATGGCCTGACCGACATCGAGGCGGGAAACCGTGCCGGGTGTCGCACGGTTTTCGTCGGACGCTGGAAGTGCGAACATTGTCAATTCATTAAGCCTCACTGCTTGCGTCCGCACCTGATCGCTAAAGACCTGTACGAAGCTGCTCAACTCATCGTGTCTGAAGTAAACGCGCAATCCTCTCGAATGCGCAGTAGCGCGAGAAAAGGGCGAAGAGTCAACGGAGGTTTTACCAGGTACCTTCCGCGGGATCCGAGCCATGTTCCGATACCTGAGAGAACAGGACTGCTATGAGCACATCGTCTGGCATTCGCAAGGTCGTAATTCCTGCTGCCGGCCTCGGCACGCGGTTTTTGCCGGCCACCAAAGTCATTCCCAAGGAGATGTTGCCAATCGCCGGTCGGCCGCTCATTCAAATTGCGGTCGAAGAGGCGGTGGCCAGCGGCGTCGAAACCGTCATTGTCGTCATCGGCAAGGGCAAGAATCTTCTGCAGGAACACTTCCACCGCAACATCCGGCTGGAGAAGGTGCTGATCGAAAGAGGACAACAGGCCGATGCCGAACTGGTCCGCAAGCTTTCGCATCTGGCCGAGATTCGCACCGCGTGGCAAGAGTCGCCCCTGGGGCTGGCCGACGCCATCCGGAGCGCGCGCTCTCTGATCGGGGACGAACCTTTTGGCGTCATCCTGCCCGACGCGGTGATTGATTCCGACGAGCCCTGCATCGGCCAGTTGATGAAGTGTTACGAGAAACACCCGGGATGCATCATTGCAACGCGTCTGGTGAAGGCGTCCGAAATCGACCACTTCGGTATTCTCGACCTTATTCCCATGCGGGATCGCTGTTGCGGCGGACGCACGTCGCGCGTCAATTCACTTGCCGAGAAGCCGCGTCCCGGAATAACCACGTCGCGCTACGGCATCTTTGGACGATACGTGCTTGAAGCCGGAATTTTCGATGCCATCGAGCAGACCCATCCTGGCTCTGGCGGTGAATTGCAGCTCACCGATTCACTGCTCACCAGTTCCAGCTCGATTTCCCTCTATGGCTACCGCTTCGTCGGCGAGCATTATGACGCCGGCAGCAAGCTGGGATTCTTGCAGGCGAACCTTGCCTTCGCGCTGAAGGATGAGGAACTGGGACCGCCCCTGCGGCGCTATCTGACCAACTTGAAACTGGATTCTGACAATGCCTCCGTGACGGCGGCACTGTCAGCCTGAGGTGACTATGGATTATACGAACCAATATCTGGAAGAAGCCGGCGCGATCCTGGGACTGATTGATCGCGACAGCGTCGACGAGGTCCTTGATATTCTGCTGGATGTTCGCCACCACGGTGGGCGCATCTTTTTTCTCGGAGTAGGCGGAGGTGCGGGACATGCCTCGCACGCGGTTAACGACTTCAGAAAGATCGCGCACATCGAGTGCTACACGCCCACCGATAATGTTTCTGAATTGACGGCGCGCATCAACGACGATGGCTGGGAGACCGCCTACCAGAACTGGCTGAAGGGGAGTCACCTGCGGCCCGAGGACGCGGTCTTTGTTTTTTCCGTCGGCGGCGGAAACGCGGAAAACAACATCAGCACCAACCTGGTCGCGGCCCTGAGTTACGCACGCGAAGTTGGAGCCAGAATCTGTGGCATCGTCGGACGCGACGGTGGATTCACCGCGAAAGTATCGGACGCATGTGTACTGGTGCCAGTCGTGAACGCGGCAACCGTCACGCCTCATACCGAGTCATTTCAGGCGGTACTGTGGCATTTGCTGGTTTCGCATCCCAGACTGAAAGATGCCGAAATGAAGTGGGAGTCGACGGCTGCTTATACCTCCAAATAATTGCTGCATAATTGCTGCCCGGTCCTTCCCGCCCATATCTAGTTTCTCGTCCCGCGCCAAAGATGCTGACTCTCCCCCTGCGAGAGCCGGCGACACAACTCGCTCCTCCTTTCTTCGCGCGACCACCAAATCGCACACACTGACAGCCCGTGGTCTCGACCGACTGTGTCATGGACTCGTTCGAGGCCTCGCCCTTCAAGGTTGCGCCCGCCTGCCAAGTAGTCTCAAAATGCCAATAGTGAACCACCAACGAATCACGCTGCGATGGATCTGCGGCGCGCTGGCGCTTTGCCTGGCAGCCAGCCTTTGGGCCGCTGATGCCGCGAGCGAGCCGCAAAACATCATCACTTTTCTAAACCAAAGTATTGTCTGGTACCGGCAGCAAGGCGTGCTGCAGCAGCTGGCCAGCCAGCCAAGTGACATCATTTTTCTGAACGATACCCGCCAGCAGGCTGACCAGATCGTCCAGCTTTCCTTCGACTTCGCGCGCGCGCGGGCGCAGGCCTTGGGTGCAGCCGCAACGCCTGGCGCGGTTGGGGGCGCAGCTCAGGCCTCCCCCGGGGGTTCGCAGTATCAGGCGCTGACGCAGATGCTGGCCAACGTCGAGAAGCAGGTCGAGCAAACCCAGGCCGAGCTCGAATCGTTCAAGCATCAGTTGGCAACCGCAAGCGGGCGGAAGGGGAGGACCCTCGAGTCCACCATTGCCGAAACCCAGAGTGAACTGGACTTGCAACAGGCTCGTCGCGACATGGTGCGGAGCATGATGCAGTTCGCGAGCGGGAGCGGCGTGAGCGCGGGCAACCTGAGTTCGCAAGTAGAAGAGTTGTCCCGCACGGTGCTGGTGGCCTCCGATCACAACAAGAGCGCGGGAACCGAGGGTAGTCGGCCGGCGGCTTCCCAGGTGGCCGTCCCGGCACCCAAGCCGGCGCCATCGGGAATTTGGGGGCTGATCTCGGACACCCTCGCTTTGCGGCGCAAGACGGAAAGCCTCGATGATGCAGCCAAGGCAGCCGCTTCACTGGAGGACTCTGCGAGGGAAATACGCACTCCGCTGGCCACAGACATGAAAGATCTGGTGCAGCGTGGAGATAAGCTGGCGAGCCAGCCCGACTCGCAGGATCCGGCAGCCCTGGCGCAGCAGAAGAAGGAACTGGATGACTTGACCGCGCGCTTCAAGGAATTATCCACCGCCGTCTTGCCGCTGGGAAAGCAACGCCTTCTCCTGGATGCTTACCAGCGAACGCTCCTCAATTGGCGTAGCACCGTTGTCACGCAGTACACGGCCGAACTCAAGAGCCTGGCGTGGAGGCTGAGCGGGTTGGCGGCCATCCTGGGAGTGTTGTTTGCCTTTTCCGAACTCTGGCGAAGAGCCACTTTTCGTTATGTGCAGGATGCCCGCCGACGCTATCAGTTTTTGCTGTTGCGTCGGATTCTGCTCTGGTTCCTGATTGCGGTGGTCATCATTGTGACTTTTGCCAGCGAACTCGGCTCCCTGGCCACATTTGCCGGACTGATGACCGCAGGGGTCGCGGTGGCTCTGCAAAACGTGATTCTTTCCATAGCCGGTTACTTTTTTCTGATCGGCAAGTACGGGGTGCGTGTCGGAGACCGCGTGGAGGTGGCGGGCGTCACGGGCGACGTCGCGGACATAGGGCTGGTGCGTTTACACCTGATGGAAGTGGGTGCCGGGGGATTCGGCGCCCGGCCTACGGGACGCATTGTTGCTTTCTCCAACGCCGTGGTGTTCCAAGCCAACGCCGGGTTGTTCAAGCCAGTGCCCGGTACGAAATTCGCGTGGCATGAGATCGTCCTCACCCTTCCCGACGGGGGCGACTATCACCGGGTGGAAAACAGGATGATGACGGCCGTGAAGAATGTCTTTGCGCAGTACCGCCAGAGCATGGACGTGGAACATCGCAGAATGGAGCGCACACTGACCGGCATCCCGATCCACAACCTGGATCCGGAAAGCCGCCTGCGCCTTACCCCAACCGGAGTCGACGTGATTATTCGCTATCCTGTAGGACTTGATCAGGCGGCTGAAATTGATGATCGCATTGCCCGGCAGGTCCTGGACGCAACTGAGCATGAAACCAAGGTGAAGGTCAGCGGATCCGGCAGTCAGGAAGAAGTGAAGACGCTGCCGGCAAAATGAAGCCTACTGGTTTAGCAAGCGCGCGAGTTCGCGGTCCCAGGTCTCGAGATCGGTATGGGGAATCTGGCCGATGGTACGCCGTACCGGCTCCTTGCTGACCAGATAAAACAGCCAGATCAAAACGCAGCAATGAAACGTAGCCATTATGGTGAAGTTGAACGCATCGGTCGGGCTGTATTCACCATTTTGCATCCAGATCGAGGAGGTTGCCAGTTGTACGCTGGCGTAGATCCCCAGCCCCGCCGCAATGCCGAAGACATAACTTTTCCAGGAGAGGCCGAAATAGGAGGAAAACAGAAATAGGAACAAAAGCAGGCCCACCTGGATCATGCTGATCGTACGGTCCATCACGTAAACGCCGGTCTGGATGCGCGGGCCATCCGGCGCCGGGGAGTAGACCGCGACTGCGACTGCCACCAGCACCAACAACATTGCCGACCAGCGAAAAACCATCTTTCCGAATTCCCACAACGCTGGATAAAGGCGGAATACGTGGGAGAAGATCTCCCAAATCAGTCCGAAGCGAAGAGCGATACTCCCGATGAATCCCACCCAAAATGCCTGCCAATACTGGTGGGGGGACACGCTCTCACTGTGGTCCAGAAGGAAAAACAAAACTCCCAGGAACGCCTCGTAAATCGTGTAGGCGAAGAAGATAGGGAACTCCCGGTACAACTTGCGACGGACCATGACGGTAAAAATGACTACCTGGAGCACACGAGGTGCCAGCCACAAGTAATGCCAGAGCATGGAGTGCGCATGCATACCGGTCATGCGCAATATACCGTGCTTGGCAAACCCCCCACAACAAATACTTTAAGTAGCGGTTACGCCTCCAAGTAGCAGCTCCTTTCCCGAGAAATCCAGGTCCCCTTAGGGACTTATGGCTTACATTGCTGGCCGGGTTGGCAGTTCGGTTTAGGGTAACCATCCGCAAGCGTTCTTGGTGGATTGGCCAGCGCCCCCAACAACAGCGCCGTACCCAACAAATACAACCAGGTCTTTTTCACCGTAGGAACTCCTTTAGATTGAAGTGGCTTGTCGCCTACCCTCACAATGTGAACGAAGTACCGCTAATCGTTTTGAACAGGTTGTGGATAATCAGATTTCCGGAATTTGGAAATTCAGGAATTTATCAGGGAATCAGCCCTTTAAAAGCGAGGAAAAACCGGCTCCGAACAATCTGATGATTCGATCTTGAACCCTCCCGGGCATGAATTCAAACACGGTGAGCGAGTAAAAAATCAACACCCATCCCGTCCAGGCGGGAAAGTATGCGGCTGACAGGTAAACCAGATGGCCCGGCAAAGAACTGGGCTTTTCGACGGGTCGGTTCGGGCAATCATCGGGTCTGGCTCCCGTCGAATCGCACCCTGGAAAAGGCGATCCGAGACTAGTAGTTCGATGACCGCCCGTGGCCCGGCGAGGTAAAGACTGTGTCAAGCAAAGTTAAGAATTATAAGGGTCTTTAAGATCTCTCGAGACCTTCGGGACAGGCATGTTGCGGACTGCAATCCCTGCGGAGGCGCCATGAGCTGGGCAAGCAAAATCGTCAAGCCATTTCGGGTGGAGGATGGCAGGAGTTTTCGTCTAAAGGACTTTGATCCCTCTGATACCGGCGAACTCAAGTCTGAACTGGATGGAAAAGAACTGCTGGCAAGAGGAACAGCGCGCATGGCCGAGTTACAGGACATGCTCTATGCCCAGAACCGGTGGGCCCTCCTGCTGACTATTCAAGCCCTGGATGCCGCCGGTAAAGATAGCATTATCAAGCACGTGATGTCCGGAGTGAATCCTCAGGGCTGCCAGGTGTCGTCGTTCAAGGCTCCTTCGCGTGAAGAACTGGATCACGACTACATGTGGCGGGCCGCGTGCCGCCTGCCACAGCGCGGCTGCATCGGGATCTTCAACCGCTCTTATTATGAAGAAGTGCTGGTGGTGCGAGTACACCCGGAGCTTCTTCGCAGCCAGCAGCTGCCACCCTCCTTGGTGACCGACGACGTCTGGAAAGATCGCTTTGAAGACATTACCCACTATGAGCGCTATCTTTTCCGCAACGGCACGGTGGTGCGCAAGTTCTTTCTGAATCTTTCCAAGAAGGAGCAGAAGAAGCGCTTTCTGGCGCGAGTGGATCAGCCCGAGAAGAACTGGAAATTTTCTGCCGCCGATATTCGCGAGCGGCGCTTCTGGGACGATTACATGACCGCGTACGAGGATATGATCCGTCACACGGCCAGCAAGCACGCTCCGTGGTATGTCGTTCCTGCCGACAACAAGTGGTTCACCCGGGTCGTTGTGGCAGCCGCTGTCGTCGAGGCCCTCGAGGAAATGGAATTACGCTACCCCATAGTCGACGGGGAGAAGCTGCGTGAAATCCTGGAGGCGCGCGCCGAGTTGCTCGGGGATGGCAAATCTTCAAAGAAACAGAAAACGAAACACTAGCACTCGCGCACGCCAGCCGGATTGACTCGAGGTCAGAAAATCGTTTTAGTCGCGGAAATTCCCTGCAAAAAATCCCGCCCTCGATTACCATAACGAAAACCTCGTTATTCCCTGGAGATGAAAGCAATGGAAGGCACCGAATTCACGGGGCGCCGTTTGTCCTGCCTGCTCGTGGCTCTGCTGCTGGCGGCGGCGCTCCCGTCTCTTGCCAAGAAGGACCAAACGGAGAGAACCGGAAAGCCCACCGCACAGCCGGTTCCGTCCGCCAGTGACGCAACGTCCACGAAGAGCAACGAAGATACGACCTTCAAAGGAATGAAGTACCGGGTCGTCGGTCCTTTCCGCGGAGGCCGCTCCTTGACGGCTTCGGGCATCAGCGGTGATGCGACAACTTACTACTTTGGGGCGACCGGTGGTGGGGTGTGGAAGTCCACCGATGGCGCAATGACCTGGAGTGCAATCTTCGACAAGGAAGACGTTTCTTCGATCGGCAGCCTGGCAGTCGCGCCCTCCGATCCCAATATCGTCTACGTGGGAACGGGGGAAGCCTGCATTCGGGGAAATATCTCGCACGGGGACGGGGTCTACAAGACACTCGACGGAGGCAAGACCTGGAAAAACGTCGGCCTGCGTGATACCCGCGCCATCGGCCGGGTCATCGTGAATCCCACGAATCCGGATATTGTCTTCGTTGCGGCCCTCGGACACCCATTTGGCCCCAACGCCGAACGTGGAATCTTCCGCACTGTGGATGGCGGCAAGACCTGGGAGAAGGTTCTCTATAAAGATGAGAATACCGGCGGGATCGACATCGCCTTCGATCCCCGCAACGCCAATGTTCTCTATGCCTCACTTTGGCAGGCGCGGCGTACCCCGTGGACGCTGACCAGCGGTGGACCGGGCAGCGGCATCTATCGCTCAAACGACGGGGGAGCTAGCTGGAAGCGGCTGGAGGGACACGGGCTGCCGAAAGAACCCTATGGCCGTATCGGCCTCGCCGTGGCCGCCAGTTCCGAGCGAGTCTATGCGCTGATCGAAGCCGCGGAAGGAGGCATCTATCGCTCTGACGACAGCGGCGACAGCTGGCAACTGGTCAATGATAACCACGCCTTCCGCCAGCGCGCGTGGTACTACATGCACATCATTGCCGACCCGCAGGATGCTGACACTGTCTATGTCTTGAACGTGGACTTCCACAAGTCCACCGATGGGGGAAGGACCTTCAACAAGATCAAAGTGCCCCATGGCGACAACCACGGACTGTGGATTGATCCCAGGAATCCACGGCGCATGATCGCCTCCAACGATGGCGGTGTCACGGTTACGCTGGACGGAGGCAAGAGCTGGAGCCGGCAGGACAACCAGCCGACCGCCCAGTTCTACCACGTGATCACCGATACGCGCACCCCGTATTACGTGTATGGAGCGCAACAGGACAACAGCACGGTGGGTATTTCGAGCCGCAGCGACAATGGCGTGATTGATACCCCCGACTGGTACGCGGTGGGCGGCGGAGAAGCCGGCTACATCGCTCCTTATCCTCCCGATCCCAACATCGTCTATGCTGGCGATTACGAGGGCAAGATCACCCGCTTTGACCGCCGCACCAATCAGGTGAAAGAAGTCTCGGTGTATCCTGATCTGACCGATGGGGGCGGGGCGGCAAACCTGGAACACCGCTTCCAGTGGACTGCGCCGATCATCATCTCGCCCAACGATCCCAACATTCTCTATCACGGCGGCGAGCGCCTGTTTAAGACCACCGATGGAGGTGTGCACTGGGAGGCGATCAGCCCGGATCTGACTCGCAATGACAAGAGCAAGCAGATCGCCTCAGGTGGCCCGATTACCACCGACGACACGGGGACGGAATACTACGACACGATTTTTGCGGTAGCCGAATCGCCGGTTGCCAAAGGAGTGATCTGGGCCGGGACCGATGATGGCCTGGTCCAATTGACTCGCGACGGCGGAAAAAACTGGGCAAACGTCACGCCCAAAGGCCTGGCAGACTGGAGCCGGATCAGCCAGATCGATGCCTCACCGCATGATGCCGGTACTGCCTACGTTGCGGTAGACCGCCATCAACTCGATGACTACACCCCATATGTCTACAAGACCAGCGACTACGGGAAGACCTGGACAAAAATCACAAACGGCATCGCCGGAGACACGTTTGTTCGTGCCGTCCGCGAAGATCCCAAGCGCCGCGGATTGCTCTATGCCGGGACCGAGAAAGGCGTCTACGTTTCCTTTAACGACGGCGCAGACTGGCGCTCGCTACGGCTGAACCTGCCGACCACGCCGGTGCACGATCTGGTAGTGAAGAATGACGATCTGGTGCTGGCAACGCACGGCCGCTCGTTCTGGATCCTCGACGACGTCTCGCCGTTGCGCCAGTACAGCGACCAAGTCGCACGTGAAGACGTGCACCTCTACACCCCGGCGACCGCCACCCGGTTGCATTATGCGGAAGACGTTCCCAAACCGATCCTCGTCGGCGAGAACCCGCCCTCGGGCGCAGTGCTCTATTACTGGCTGAAGGAAGCGCCCAAGGGAGAAGTCACCATCGAGATCCTCGACGCCTCGGGCCGGGTGATCCGCAAGTATTCCAGCAACAAGGTGTCGGAGCTTGACGAACCCCTCGATCCTGACGACAAGAAGCCGGAGAAGCAGATCAAGTCCGAAGCTGGCTTGAACCGCTTCATCTGGGATTTGAGGTACGAAGGCGCGACGCGCGTGCCGGGTTACTATCTGTGGGAATACAAAGACGGTGCTTTGGGGCCACTTGCCGTTCCCGGAAAGTACCAGGTTCGTCTCAGCGTCGGCGGCAAAAGCCAAACCGCACCGTTCGAGATGAAGCTTGATCCCCGGGTCAACATCTCGCAGGACGACCTGCAGAAACAGTTTGATCTCCTGCTCGAGATTCGCAACGCGCTCAGCCGCGCCTATGAAGCGGTGAACCAGATTCAGGATGTGCGCGCGCAAGTGAACGGCCTGAGAAAGCGTCTTGCGGAGGATGCGAGCAATAAGCCGGTTCTCACGGCGGCGAGTGATCTTGACCAAAAACTGGTTGCGGTTCGCGACCAGCTGGCGCAAATGAAGATCAAGGCCAACGAAGACTCTCTGGTGTATCCGCAGAGGGTTGACAGCAAGTTGGCATTCCTGGCCCTTGCGGTCGGCGATTCCACCGATTCGGCCCCCACGGAGTCGGAATACCAGCAGTTCAAGAAACTGAAAAAGCAGGCAGACGATTACCTGGCCCAGTGGGCGGAACTGCAGTCAGCGGACCTGGCCGCCTTCCAGAAGTTAATGGCAGGACAGAACATACAGGCGATCGTCGTGCCAACCGCGGACCATGCCGCCGCCGGCGGAGAAGAACGGAAGTAACTTACTTCTCCTGTCGCGAAGGGTACTGGCCTCTTACTTTCGTGCCATCTATATGGCACGTTAGTGGATTGTCCCCCTGCCGGGCCCTTGTTAGGTTGAAAGGGTTGCATCGGGCTGTTTCGTCTCCCCCGTCAGCGCCAGGGCAGGTGTAACGGGGGTGGCTATGAGGTTGGTCCATATTTGCTATGTGGCGATCGGGTTTGCGGTGGCTCGCTGGATTTTCAGGCGACAACCGGTGCCCATAGCAGATCCGGTGGCGCGTTTTCGCATTTCTGGCCTGCTGTAAGGAAACCGTCATCTTGGGCGTGCGGTGCCCC
>Ga0126383_10000798_pt1 | contig 18227 bp, 8 predicted proteins | sample PanSoiMetPlot_35_FD_96882 | JGI IMG/M metagenome (GOLD analysis project Ga0126383, IMG submission 96882) | Tropical forest soil microbial communities from Panama - MetaG Plot_35 | ecosystem: Environmental > Terrestrial > Soil > Tropical forest > Bulk soil | place: Panama | collected 2016-02-17
ACACTCAGATTACCGGCCACCCGCGCACTTTGCGCGACCATATCACCTTTCACGGTCGCGTTCTGCGTGATCAGCATTCCTCCGATGATCTCGTCCTTACTGACGTTCTCATCGCCATTCACATCCAACGTGTAGTTCGGATCAGTGATGCCGATGCCGACGTTACCGGTTTTAGTAATCACCATCCGATCAGTCCAGGCGCTCGGCCAATCGTTAGCTATATGCAGCTTGTAACTCCCGGTCCCAAGGGACCAGCGCGCGCTTGATATATCATTCAGCGCAACCTTTTGCCCGCCTGTAGGGGCTCCCACGACGAGCGGTAGGTCGGGGGTCTCTGTGCCGATGCCAACATTGCCAAACAAACTGGTTCGACCGGTCCGCCCATCGAAGGTCGCCACCCGATTAAAATCGGTTGCGCCATTGTTTTTTGTCCCGTAGAGTTCTAGCATTCCGGTATCGCGGATTTCGAGCGTAAATGCTCCTTTACTCGGATCCTTGATCTGCCACTGATTATTCGCATTGACGAAAGCATTTGTTGTTACGTGAATAGTATTCCCAGATTTTCGAAGGAACAGACTGTCATTGATAACAACATTTCCAACATTGTCAATAAAGAGAGCATCCTGGCTGTACAGCAACTTCGTAAGTAAGGACAGAAAAGCAAGCAGCACTACGGAGCTTGTCCGTAGAACTCGCCACACCTTTCTTGTGGTGCTGTGCTCCCGGGACATCAGTCCCTGTTCTTGTAAGTCGATGGGGATCATGCTTCGTTCCTTTTCACTTGAGTTGTGACTGTATTCTGCAGCTCAACTGCGCGCCCAGCTGCACAGAAAGTCCACGCTGGAAGTTTATTTGCTGTCCGGCTTCAAGGATGGTATTCGACAAACTGGAAAGCTTAAACGTGCTTTCCACAGTAATGGTCTGCCGCGCCAGGAATGAGGTCTGATTCGCGGTTGCGCTGTTTTCCTTCTTCAGCGAAAGGCTGTCCACCAGCGCCTTTGGCTGGATGGCAAACAGGTGATCGCCATTTGTGTTGTACAAGGTCCCGTCAGGGCCGAGCAGGAGATTGTCGCCGCCGAAGTTTGTGCTTTTCTTTGCTTGGTCCTTATCTACGTTAGCCAGCGAGTACAATTTGCCGGCAGTCAACTGCATGTCGGTGCCTTCGCCAGGCGTAAACTCCAGCACACTTTGCGGATTGTTCTCCGAATCCAGGATGTAAATGTTTCCACGCCCATCTGCCGCCAGGAGGCTGAGACGACTGAGCGGGAAACCAGTGGCCGGTCCCATTATGAAGCTCTTTGAAGCCGGGTCGAAGCGAGGCTTCGTACCGGCACAAAACTCAGCTGAGTCATTTCGCAACCCGCAGACCTGCCCCGTACCATCCTTCGGTTCCTTGACGAAATAAACGTAAGTCACAGGCGACGAAGAGTCAGAGAGATCAGTATGAAGGACCACCTGCGACACCGGATCATTGATACTAAGGTCCGCATTGAGCCTGGTAGTACGGTCCGCCTTGGCCTTGCGCGGTATTTCTTCGCAGTCGCAGAATACCTTCAGGCCCTGGCCTTTGAGGGCGACATAGACGAACGTGTCCCTGCTTCGCATTCCCGGCCCGACTACGGGGACGGGCACATTCCCGCCGATCGCGCTATCTGAGAGTTTGCCCGTCCATCGCGTCGCTCCATCCGTCGTATCTATGGCGTAGAGGGTGCCCGCTTTGGTGGCAACAAAGACGGTGGATTCTGTTGCGTCAAGCACCGGAGTGCCGATCTCTTTGTCATCCGCCACACTCACCTCAGACTTCCATAAAACCTTCAGGTTCGGGTAGCGAGTCATCGCAAAAAAACCTTGCGCAGTGGGAAGATATAGCGTGCCGCTGGCGCCTACCGTAGGAGCGTTCTGAACAGAAAATCTGTCCAACCCGATAAGTTTGTCCAAACTTCGGCAGAGGTCCACTTCAGATTTGTCGGGCTGAAGCAGAGGAGCTTGGCCGGTTTTTGGATCCAGCCCGGTATTGGCGCTCAAGACGTAAAGACAATTCTGGCTGATGACATACAGGAGTCCTTCCCTATCGATAGTTGCAAAGTTCTCCTGGGCGCGTATCGGCCTGCTCCACGCAGTTTCCCCGTTGCTGCGCACCGCTGCAATGTAATTTTTGTAGTTATTCGTGCCCACCCCCTGTGCCCCAAGGATTATCTGATCGTTGTAGATGAGAGGCGACTGCAATCCGGTCATCGTGATGCCTTCCAACTTAGGATCAAGGTTCTTTACTGTGTAATATGCGTTGAGCCTGGGCGGTGGATTGATGGAGTCTTGCAAATCGGGATACGTCCGCCATGTTGTTTGGCTGGTTTGCTGCGGATCATGGCGGAGCTGCGGCCAGTTGGCAGCCGTCCTTCTGGGTTTATCTGGGTCGTCGCGATAGTGGACTATGAGCCTGGGCTGCTTATTGCAAAGCTTCGAATCACAATGTTCCGTGGCACCATAGTATCGGTATTCCACCCATGGGGAGCTTGACTCGACCTTAAAACCTAGATTGCCAGGGCTATCGAGCCACGCGCATTGTTTCCCCTGTGGAATGTCGGCCTTGATCACTTCCAGTTTGTCGGCGTCAGTTGCAATCTCGCCAGAAGCGACGCTTGTGGCTTCCGGCGCGACCACCGAGATCTTCTTCGTCTCCCCATTAACACCATTCGGCACAAGAACCTCTTGGAACACCACGGGATATACACGAACTCGCTGCGAATATGTTGCCTTATGCTGGTCCTCGGAGCAGGAAGACTTGAGCGCAGCGTTGCACTTCAAGTACAAGCGTAGCGTCCAGGAAGTGACACAAGCATCCGGGGGCAGGCTCTCGCGGTCAAACTCCAGAATAGCCGTTTGCAGGGGGGCAAACTTCTTGCCCTCAGAGCTCGCTGAGATGCTAATTTCCGACGGATTGTTCCTGTTCCAGGGGCCCGTCGCCGACGCCGATTGATAGATGGCACGGGGCAGAACAGTCACAGTGCGGACGCCCGGGCCCTCCTGGTCTGTACTCTGCGCCCAAAGTAGTTTTGTGCCGCTCGGAGACCATGGACCGAGAACCAGCGCAACCGAGAGCAGATACCCGACCTGTGTCTTCATCCGACCACCTCTTGTTTGGTTGGAATCCAGTAGCGAAGTTGCGACGATAGAAGCTTAGCGCTGCCCGAGGTTTCCAGATGAAGGGAAAACACCCAGATACAGCCGTTGAAAGCCACCGCCTCAATTCTTCTATGGGTCGTGGGATCGTTATCAAAGTCTGGGCCGGCTTGCTCCGGCGACGCGGGCGAGAATGGTGAGATTGCTTTCGAAGCGTCTCGCGCCTCTAGGGAAGTGAACAGCGATCGCCTGGCTCTTGTACCGCGTCCCACATCAGCACCGTAACATTGCGTGCAAAAGGCGTACACCCAGTTGTTCAGAACCACCAGGGACACACCGGATGTTCTCCAATCGTCTTCTGGCATGATGTCCTTTTGCAGTGGCTGGGCCTGAGCGCCGTTGATGCTGCCAACCTGCTGCGGGAATATGTGAAGTTCATCATAAGGGTCGCCGTTATAACAGTCCTGGAAGCCTCCCGCCAGCCAGAGCTCGGGACCCCAGGGTATCAATCTTGTTCCAGTCTGTTTTGCGGCGGCGGCGAAATGGTAACAGCCGGGCCAACCGGGAAGTTCGATGGGATCCCATTTGCCCTGACCAGGGTCTGACAATACATAGGCATCGGCGAGCGTCTGGTCGTTTTTGCTCAGGCCCCCTATAATGCAGAGTTTGCTCACTCCATCCTTGTCAGTCAGCACCAGACACGCATGTCCGGCCCTAGGTGTCCACGGGGCAGTTTTCCACTGACCTCCTGTTTTTGAGTCCAGGTTGTTCAAATCAACTACATATATCTTGTTAGAGAAATTTGAAGGCGTTCCTGGATTGAAGTCAATCTTGCTGCCGCCAACAAATATCAAAATAGGCTTGGGGTTGTTGCGGTCCGTCGAAGGCAGCGCGACAACAGGCGAAGTTAGTACCTCCAGCGGAATGTCTACACTAAGGCAGGTCCAGGAAAGACCATCTTCCGAGCACCACAGCCCCCCAGTCGGCTGGGTCCCCAAAGGATCTGTGTCAGCAGGTTCGGAAAGCACCACGGCATACAAAGTTTCAGCCTTGGTCAGGCAATTGATGCCAACGCATAGGCCGGTGGTTTTGTCGTCCTCCCACGGCTGAAATGGTAGTCGCCACTCCTTCGTATCCACTACTCGAAGACGGGCCCTTGCCTCTATTGAGGCTCCTTTGTCGTTACCAGCTACCAGCCGGTAGATATACCTCCCCTCAGCGCGACTAAGTGGTTGCGAGGTGACCGTGCACCATCCTCCTTCCGGTTTCGCTGCGTTCAACTTCGTATCAACCGGAGTGGTGTCATCTTCGAACAATTTCCATGAGGACGCGTTTCTTGCGGTCCACTGCAGGCGAAATGGGCTCTGGACACCGATCAATGACGGAACGGCGCGCAAACCCCTGATCTCTGGTAACCCCGCCGGCACTGTTTTTTCCAGCTTCTGTGGCGCCTGCTGTTCCCCATTTATGGTCGCAGTGATGGTCACAGCGATCTCTATCCCGTTTTCGGGTTTAGCGATTATGAGCTCAATGGCAATTCCATCGACCTGCCCTGTGGCTTTTGAATCCGGCTTGTATATTCCCGCGTCAACGTCGAACCACCATGGCGGGCGACGAGCTTTGTCTACGTTGTCAGTTCTTTGCTTGTCCGCCGGAGGCTGGTCAATTCTCTCGCTGTGCACCTCCGCCTTGACTCCGTCCGGCACGCCGTCAAGACGGATTTTGTCGCCTCTCTTGATGACAAGCTTGCCCTTGTTATCGGTGGTGGTAAGGCTCCATATCAGGGAAGAGGAGTCGCCCGTGGCCGCATTTTTCTGTTCTTCGCATTTGATGACCATCTTGTTATCCGCCCTGACTACTGCTTGGTCCCAAACCAGTTCAAAACTCCCGCCCAGAAGCTATTCCCGTTTGCTGTGCGACAGCCAGCCATCGTAAACCTCGACACGCTGGGAGGGCAGAGCTGGGGCACTGGGAGCTTTAGCAACGTCAGGCTGCACTTGCCAGCCGGCCCCCTTTTTCAGGTCACGATTGAACCAGCGCCAATCGCCCGCCACATCCGCCGGCAGTGGCAATCGCAGTACCCCATCCACGGCAAGTACCGGCCCGGCGCGAAAGCTCAGTTCGATGTTTGCAAGCGGTTCCGTTACCGCGTTCTCGGGTAGCTCCAGGAATTGGCTGGGTAGGATCCCGGAAACAATGTGTACGCCTGCACGCGGGTCCATCAACAGCGTCAACTTCAAGGACACTTCTCCCAGACCGACTTCGGCATAACTATTCGGCGCAAAGTACTCCGGGCGACTTTGCAGCGGAGCCCCATATGGAAGTCGCATTTTGCTGTAGTCGTACCCGTTACCGGGCACATCGGAAATGAAGTAGCCAATCAGACCATCATCACCTTTGCGGGCATCGCCAATGCGCACCGGGAATCTTATTCTGGATGGCAACGGCTCAGCCCAAGGCGGGTTGGCCGCCAGCTTTCCCCAAACCTGCAAGCTAAGCGATGCGCGTGCCAGGGCCAGCGGCTGTCCTAGCACCAGATCCATGGTTTGCGTCTGCTGTGCCGCCGGTGTGGGGATGCACATGGAGAGTTTTCCCATCAGCGTGAGGCAGGCTTCCAGGGCAGACGGGCCCCTGCTGCAAATCCCCTTCACGAAGTCCCGCAGTTGAAAACAATCCGCATCTTCCAGGAATGCGTCCCCTCCGGCAGACAATACGCAACCAGGAAGCGGCGACAGTTGTACTTCCGGTTTCTGCCCTGCTAGTGCGCGAAGCTCGCCGCGCAATATTCCCTTGCGGTCGCAGATGACGAGACTACGGTCGAAGTAATTAGGAATAATCCAGCCTAGTATTGGGCCGGTTGCCGGGTTGGAATTGCTCTCCTTATAACCTTTGCCATGGCATTCATCGGCCACGGAAATCCACGAACACTTCAGCCTGGCTGCCTGCGCAATCCGCGGCGGAGGAGTAATCCAGTCTTGCAACTCTCTAGTGTCGCCACCAAAACTTTCGCCCAGACAGATCTTCTCGTCCTGAGAAAGCAAAGGCAGGGGCTTATTGTCCGTATCGTCCACCAACTTCTTGATCCGGCCAAACCCATCTACCAGCAGCAGTTGGGAAAGCCTGAACTGCCCGGCCCGGATAGGCGAGAAAGCCGGAGCAAGCGGTTCGCTACTGGCTCGTACCAATGGCGACCATCGAGGCGCAGAGCCTACAAGGTCCTGCACTGTGTTTAGAAGCTTGCTGTCCTTGTCCAGTGGCGGGAGCTGCAGGGTTTCCTCCCGGAGGAGAAGCATGCTGGTCAGGCCATTGGCGGATTGGCTCACGAAATCCCAATCCCTGAAAAGTTTTGCAGGAATAGCGCCGTCCTTTTCTATCTCCGCAAGCTTAATCAATCGTTCGAGTCGCTCTCCCAAGGAGATGGACAACGGAGCCCATCCGTAACACACATGCTTCTCATTCGCCGCCGGACCAACGCCCATGACAGGCTCATAATCTGAGCTGTCACCGAGTGTCCGGCCGCACTTGTTCCATTCTCCGGGATCCGAATAGACCGGAGACCATTCCAGCTTCCATACCATGAACAAGGGATCCCAGCCAGGCTCCAATTTAGCGATGCCATCCATCGTCCCCAACTTCATTCCGGCATCCTTGTTAAGAGCGTCCAGAGCGTCAGCTTTCGAGCCGAGCGACCGATTCTTGTCGCATTTGGGCGTGGCCAGCCACTCAATGCGATCGGCATCAAGCAGCAGGGCCTCATAATAAAGTCCTGCGATCGCTTCGAAGGGCATATTGGAGCCCGTTCTTTTCTCGAACGGTAACTTGGCGATTTCTTTAATTTCCTGACTATCAATCCAGAAATTGTCTTTCCAACTCAGCTTCGAGATCAGGCTCTCCACGATGCGGCACTTCGGACCGCCTGATGAGCTTGCATAGCGATGCCGCCTTGGTCCTGCCGAACTGGCGACCAGAATAGCTGGGTCCGTGGGCCGCCAAAAGCAAGGCATTGGAGTCGCGACCAGTTCATAAGCAGGATCACCTTTTCCGGTGGGCTTGAGGGCCTCTGTTATGTACTCACGAATGGCCTTAATAAGGTCCTGGGTGCCTTGAAGTTTGGAGTCTCCGTGAAGCATTAAGTCGGTGCGCTGTATGGCAGCTTGCAGGTCTGTCTCAAGCTTGCTTCCAGGCTTGAGTTCTTGGCTTCTTTCCGATTTTTTCTTCAGTTCGTCCCGTTGTCGCTGATACCACAGCGCAAAATACTGCTCCCCTAAAGCTATGCGCTGACGTGCTAACTGGTCATACTCCGCCTGCTTGTCACATAGTTGGTCGAACCAGAGCGCAATATCTGGATTGTCCGGAAAGGATGGCGGCCTTTGTTGTTGTTTGCCGGATGTTGCGGAAACAGAGTGCGGGATCAGCCTGAGCACCCATCGTGTACCACTGCCTTCCACAGGCTCGAACGCCCGCCGATGTATTTCCTCATCCAGTTCGAGCATTCCGTGCAGCTTCTCCATGCTGCCCAGCATGCCGTACTGGAAGGCCGACAGCAGTGACTCAAAGCGCTGGCTATTTAATTCATGACTTATGAACGTACTCAACGCCTCGGTTGCTGTGTTAGCCACCGCGACAACGTACCTCTCCGTCGATGTTATGCTTGCTTCCTTGGGCCAGGTGATACCGTAGAGGGCGCCGTGACATAAAGTTCTGTTCGGAACATCATATTTGGTGCCACTTTGGTTCGGATCCTCCCACCGCCATCGTTTAGCAGCTTCGTCCCACTTCAGATTCGGAACTTCATATTTTGTGGCATCCGGGTTCGGATCCCTCCACCAGCATCGTTTAGCATCTTGGTCCCACGTCAGATTCGGCTCGAGCCAGCTCTTCCGGAAATGCGCAGTCCAGTCTATGCCATCTTTGGCGCCGGTTTCGTCAGAGCAAATCGGATCGTCGCCCAACGTTTCGTACCAGCCGGCAACCAAATAGGAAAATGTGCCGGCATCGACCCCGTCGAGTTCGTCGTGAAAAGCAAAAACATTCCGGCATCCGGGATAAAAAGCTGCGAAGCCGGGATTGCCAGGTGTCACCGCAGTGAGCGGCCGCCATGTATGATCTTCATCCAGCTTTGTTTCCCACCCTTGTTCTTCATATTTGAACCTGCGTCCGATCTGATACACAGCATAACGGCCATTTCGTGGCGCTAGAATACAGCTGGAATTTTGTCGATGCGGATCTCCGTCGTCATCCCGCTCTCCAACGTAGTCGCTTTGTAGCACCCAAGCCTTAGTAAGTTTCGGATCGCCGGAAATTCGCAGCACCAGCCAGCGATTGGGCGCTGGGGGAAACTGGATTTCGCCACTCTGGGTCTGCTTTCCATTTCTCAGCGCCGCCGGCAGGGCCCAGTGCAAGTGCACCCCGGCTTCCATGTCGATATTTGTTGCGTAATCCCAGGGTTTAGGACGGACAGAGCTGCCTAGCTTAATTGTTGTGTCGTCGAGCAAATGATCAAAGGTCGGCGCCATGTTGGCCATCCTCTGCTCTTCGGACATTACCAGCGCATCCAAAGACATGGGAACCAGCAATATCCGTTCGCTCATGCGCCTTGCTCCCCAGGCTTCGTAGCTCTTACATCCAGCCGTATCGTTCTTTGCACTCTCTTCTTCAGCAGCGCTGCGGCGAAGACTGCCGGCCTATCGAGCGCAGAAACCGGCCTACCATTTTTACCCGGCGCAGAAACCTGCTTAGCCGTTTCATTGAGTTTCACCCTCTTCGCTTCAGACAGCACGGCCCGTTCGTCCACCCCGAAGTGTAGTCCCTGCGGCGGCTGGGTAATCACCACCGACCTGATATGGCCGTTATAAATACCCAGGAGAGTATCCTTGCTGATCCGCTGCATGCGCAGGATAGAGGCCGGTCCTTCCGAACCGGTTGCGTTGCACGCCATCGCCACTATTTCTATTCCTCGCCAAGCTTCGATGAGCCGGGAGCGAAGCAGAAAACCCGTGATATGACCCACGATATTTGCGTCATTTTTAGCAGGAACGTAGATGTCTTTGTCAGCATCTAAGTTATCGGAGCACTGCAACTCCTTTGTAGCGATGTCGGCCAGAAAATTACCGGCCATTGCCTTATCCAGATAGAGCTGCGACTGAGGAGTTCTCCCAACACTTAATGCCCCGTCCATCAAAGCTGCAATCCAGCTGCTATCCAGATAGAAAACGCGCAACGACTCAGCCGGCAACAGCTCCGGGTCAGGTACGAGGTAGTGAAACGGGACACCATGCAGGAGAAACAAATGCCCAAGCCATTGTCTTATCTCCAAAGGAATCTCAGTTCCTTGTTCGATCTTTAACTCCAACGACTTGTAGTAGTCATCGTCCTTTGTTTTTTCAGATCCGGATGGCGGCTTAGGGGCGTTGCCCTGGAAGATATTTTCGACTAGCTCTTTCCATTTATTCAGAGACGTACCGAAGCGCGCCGCTACGGTCTCCGCCACCACATTCTCGGCAGCCTTCCTGGCAACACTAGATGTAATCCGCCTTAGCGCCCGCGCAAATGGCTGGTCCTGCAGGCCCAGTAAGCGGCCTAACTGCCAGGCGGCCGCGTAGGAAACATCTAACAAGCCCTTCTGCGGGTCATAGCGCAGGGCAGCGTCGGCAGAAGGGTAGGATATGTTTTTTGGCGGCGTTGGAATGAAGTGAGGCGTCAACGGTCCTCTATACCAGGAGACGGTACGGTAACCCTCCGTTGTGTGGTGTATTACGGGAACATAGCCGAACTGCAGTATGGAGTTGATTTCCTTATCCAAGGAAATCCGCCTCAAGGCGCTGCAATTCAAACCGTCCAACAGCTCAGCGAAAGTTTCACCATCGGGATTGCGATTGCCAGTGGCGCCGGCGGCCGCTCCGGTTTCGGATTCGTTCCTCGACGAGCAATCCACGAAGCGCCACTTTGCCAACACAACTAGGGTGACAAGCTCGCCATCGTTTTGGGCGGTCTCGCTGGGAGGATAGCTCTTCAAACCTTCAAGTGAAACCAGGAAGACATGGTTTTCCTTGCCAGGCGCTGGCAGCCGGTTGCACACAATGACAGAAAACCAGCCCTTATCGTCAATGCCGGCTGAGTCCATGTTCTCCGTGTTTCCCACTTCGCGAACGTGGGCGCTATACGGCAGGTCGTCCCAGGTGGGCGCGATTTTTGCAAATAGCGTAAAGGGTAGCTTTAGGACCTGGCACTTCTCGCTTTCCGTTGACCGCTGGCCTTGAGGTAGTTCGTTGGCAGCGACCGTTTCTACGTTATAAAGTGGGAAGTAACTACCGTCTCTCGTTATTCCCAATTCATCCTGGCTTAACAAGAGCAATGCAAGCCACGGACAAGCGAGTGCAGAGCTTCCGGGAGGAGCTTTCTGTCCGGTTCCTGGAGTTCGTTCCCACGGAAGCGTACGCCGACTCAGCACCACGTGCGGCAATGTGTCACTGAAGACTCCTTTCACCCCGTCGGCGGGATAGCACTCGAAGATGTCCGCAGGTGGCAGCGAAAATTGTGCTGTGGCCACGCGAAACTTAAGTCTGCGGACAAGCTTTTCGTTGATAGTAAGACTGTCCTCAGGTTTAGGGCGTGGGATGCTGTCAAGATAGCTAAGCTCGCGCGTCACCTCAACTGCGTACTCGCCTCCTTTTAGCGACGGCTCACACGTGCTATGTAGCACCAGTCGTTGTTGTTTCTCGTCGTTCATGCGCGTCTACGCACCGCTAAGCTCTAGTTGTTGACTTGTGGATTACGACCCACTAAACACTCCACTGGAGGATCGCGGAATTGCATCTTTGTATATGCCCAGGTCAGCACATCTTTTGTGACTTGGTCCTGTGGAAGCCAGCCTTGCCTCGTCAGTTGCTGAACAAAGGAGTAACGATCGGGTTGCTGCTTCTCATCTTTTATCCTGGCCACAATCTTCTCAGGATCATACGTACCTCCCTTCATGGCTAGATCGTAATGCCAGGCTTCGTCTGGTTTGTCCTTGCCGCAAGTCTTCAGAAAGCTATCGAACTTGCTGATTTCGAAACTATCGGCCGCTTTGGGTTGATCCGGCGGGACAAGCTGCATGCCGCACAGCGCATCCGCTATCAGTTGTTCCTTCTGTGACTGTGCATCAGATGCCTTTTTGCCCTCCCACATCGCCTTGGGCACATTCTGCAGGACCGGAACCGTTTTCATCTCATCAAAAGCGCCCGCATTCCTGGATACCTTGATCGTCAGTGAAGAAACATCCAGCTTCTCAAGGCCCATGGGTTTGATTCCGAGGGTTGGAGCCTGCAGGTTCATGTCCTGGAGGATTGGCGCCTGCTTTTTATCCTTCGCGTCCTTGAAAGCTTTTTGGACCGGCACCGCCGATTTCACCAGCAACTGCAATTGGTATGGATTGACAACCACATAGCTAGTTCCGGGCTCTTCGCACTTAAGCTCCTTTATCAGTCCCCCCACAACGGCAATAGTCAACGACTGATTATCCTCGGGCAGTAAAGCCCTCTTAAACTGCTCCCAATTCAGAGGCTTCGGTTCTGGTTTTGTCCCAAATTCAATGGTGAACGAAATGAAGGTGCACTGGATTTCGGCCCTACCCCACAAGGGTGGTCCGCAGAGCTCAAGTTGTGCGCTTAATTCGATTCCGAAATTGATGGCGATCCCGGCTATCGTGCCCAAATAGGCCACGCCGATACGAAGACCAACCTCGGCCTGGTAGGCGAGAGGCTGCCAGGCAATCATGAAGTCTACGTATGCCACAAACCAGGCGCGGAATCCCTGGTCCTGGAACATCGCACTCAGGCGCCCGCCCAGCATCAGGCAACTGGGAGTCAGCGCAAAGTACACTTCGCCCGTGATCTGCAGCTTGTCCAGCTTCCAATCCAATTGCAGCCGGGGCACCTTGGGATAGTGCGCCGGCAAATCGAACTTTGGATGGTAGCCGCCTAAACTCACTACAAAGTCCCCAGCCGAAATCTTCTTATTGGCAACCTTCGGATCGGGTATGTCTTTGAACCAGGCGTAGAAGGCGAAGCCACCGGAAATCTTGCAGTCCGTGCTAAAGACGTAAGAATTGGCAGTCAGTTGTGCCTCAGCCGCCAACACTCCACTGTCCGGACGGAAGCTGACCTTGAACGCCAATTCTGCGCAGGCAATGATTGGGACATCCTTCGAGGCCTGCTGCAGTTTGGCCGGCACAGTTATCTTCGACAGTCCGAGGATTGTTACTACAGTCTCGGTTCCGAAACTGACGGATAATAGCGCAAACGACTGAATCATCTCGAAGGAGGTGAACTTGACACCTGCGGCCAGCCAGTATTCGCCCACTGCTGGAGTGCTCACCTGCTCGTTGATCTGGAGCGCTTGCGTTAGCAGATTGGTGGGATCAGGTTGCGTTGCGGCTTTGACCAGGCCACACTCCGAGACTCCTTCAATCGCAGGCAGAGTGAGTTTCCGGTTGTAGCCGAACCCGAATGCCAGCCCTGTCACGTGGAAGCACGGTGGGCCGCCGAGATCTTTGTCCAATACCGCGAAGATGAACAAGGATGGCTGGCCCTCGATATCCTCATAAGCGCCCAGTCCGAATATGCTGAACAGTTCGCTCTTGATGAGGACGCTGCCGACAAAACCATCGTCCAACAGCAGCAAACCGCCACTGATGGTAATCGGCCCTCGCTGGACGGAAAGCTCCAGTCCGTCCAGCTCAAATTTCGGACCACCGGCCAGATTCGCGATGTTCAGACCAACGCGCAGTCCCATCAGCGCCAGCCGCAAACCCAGCAGCTCAATGCTGGAATCCACCAGGAAGTTGACTGTTTTTTTCTGGGTGCGGTACTGGAAACCTACGCGCCCCAGGTAGAGAGGTCCTAGCGACTTTTGTATGTCGAACCACTTGGTCGCCGGCGCATCACTCTTCTGGGCCAGCGCTTTGGGCGTCCCCGCCACGGCCAGTTTCTGAGTCAATTCCGCTGGCATTTTCAGCGGCATCGCCCCGCCAGGAAGAAGAAGCTTGCCAGACAAGTTAACGCCCTGGTGCAGCGCCTCGTCGTCACCGGGCTGTGCTGCTGGCAGCGGGATCGGCCGGAAGTTTCTCGGCAGCAACTGGTTCAGTTCGCTAACTTCGTTGGACTTGAAACTGTCGTTCGCGATGAGGATTTGCAGGTCTTCGAAGCCGATCCTGCCAAGTGTAAGGCCTGCGCTCTTGAGGAACTCTAGCGACGAGATGGTGTTCGCCAGATCGATGTCCACGCCAAAATCAACCGCGAACAGGCACTTGGATTGCTCACCTCCCACGAACGCAACAAGAACGTTTCTGAACTCGAGATTGAAGTCCTGCGGCACATACTCGGCCAAAGCGGTCGGAGCAACGGCCGCTCCTGCGCCCCCGCCAACCCCAACACCCGGCTGTGGCGGCGGAGAAATCGCTCCCACCAGATTGCCCAAGCTAAGTCCCTGCGCGTCCAGCGCTGCCAGGAAGGCTGTGCTGTCGCGTTTCGAGACTGAGACCCTGGCGCGAACCGTAATCTGTCCATCACTAGCCGTGCCCGTTCGGAAGCTGCCGTCGCATACCAACGCAAACTGATTGCCGCTGTACGACAGCGAGAGGTAATCGACTGTGAAGCCCTTGAGCGCCGCCGGCGGTTTGACTTTTGCGAAGCTGTTACGCAGGTCGCCGGCTTCTCTGCCCAACTGATACAGCACTGCCACAATGGGTACGCCGCCATGCTCTTCGTCGGTACTGGCTTCGATCTGCCAGTCTCGGTTTGAGAACCTGAGCCGTACGCGAGGCAGTACATATTTCTCGTTCTCGTATAAGCCTTCGATTGGCCACGAGTCAACTTCAATGGAAAAGTAAAAATCAGGCGGCTGAACAACAAGACTAAGACCCCTGAACGCGAAATTCGGCGGAGCGGGCAGTCCTTTCTCCCTAAAGTAGCTTCCCGGTTCCACCTTCGTTTCTCCGATCTGCTCGGCAGAAATAAAGATGTCCGGGAAACTCGCGGTAACAGATAGTTCGACGCCGAATCGCTTTAGGCTTGTACTGCCTGTGATGGTGGCAGTAACAAATCGTAGTTGCGCGTCAAAAGGGTTCGCGACCGCGATTCCCAGGGACTCGAAGCTAATATCAACGTCCGGGGCAACATTCCACGAACTACCCTTCTTCATTCCAACCGTGAACTGGAGAGCCGCGACGCCATACTTACCGTCGGCCGATGCCAACTGGATGGACGCGCTTTTTGGCCCGAGTTCCCCAATGGCGCTGGCAACTTCAGAGGGCAGAACGCTGGTGAGGCCCTTGATATCAGCTACTTTTTCCAGTGCCTCTTCGAAGTCCTTCAAACCTAAATCGTTGAAAATAAGCGAAAGGACTAGCTGGCTTCTGGAATCGCTCGGTACCTTGCACGCCAGCGTCGCAACCGGTGCCGAACGGAAGGTCGGAACTATCAGGTCAGCCAAGTAAACTATCGTTGGTCCGCAGGGGAGATCAACGTCCCATAAGCTACGAATCAGGGGGGAATATGCCTGCATCCGAAGGTTGCTGAACTTTACCTTCGGGTTAGTTGGAGGGAGGCTAACTTCCCGGCCGAGGCTCGCTTGTAAGTAGCTGCCGGGTGGCTGGGGGCTGACATCCCAGGGAAACTTATCAAACGGCAGGGTCGGAATGCTTGTGTTTCCCTTCAGCACCACATAGCCAGTCAATTCCTGTTTATCCATGCCCTGGCCGCTACCCAAAATGCCGAGGTCTTTGAGCAGCTCCAGCACGGAATCTGGCTTCCAAGCAGCGACAAAATTGATGCCGGCCCGCAGAGGTAGATTGATTCTGTCATCCTGGTGAAGATGAGGCCGAGTTGTCACATACAAGCAGGCACTAGCCGTATTAAACGGAAGATATGAAAACGTCTGCGACAAAACCCAATTCGACGGCAGCTCGTACCGCAGAGTTACTGTGAGCTCGTTAGCTTGCAGGACGAAGACAGCCAGAACGTCCGTGGACAACTTTGCAATCGGACACCATGCTTTCCCCCTGATTGCGACCTTTTCGTCAGCGCCAGGATCGACGGGGGTTGCATCGCTAATGTCAACCTGATTTTGTGGGTAAATCTCGGAATTCAGCAGCAAGGAGCGCAAGCCGGCGTCGCCCAATCCATCGGCTTCAAGATGGAGTGCAGTATCCTTGATTTTCAGCTGCTGGCGAAGCTCCGTTATGTTCATGACACAGGCCGCATGTCAGCTTTTTAAAGGCCAGTAGTACTCGTCCCAACCAGTCTTGTCGAACGTAGGTTGTTCCTGATTGGGATGTTCGAGATCTGAAGAATTTGGTCGATAGCAATTCTGGATCGTGTCAATGGAAATCTGCTGCGGCATTGGACCGACAATGACAGAGCCCTTGCCTTGGCTTTTGCCGCTTAAAAGCTCGATTATCTCGCGAAATGCATTCGGGTATCGCTTCTCAAAGTCATTTCGCACGAATATAGGCCCGGAAAAGAACTGCCCTCTGGGAGTTGTCCACACGCGACGAAAACCAAATATATTCTCCTTCCAGATAGCACCGAGTTGAGTAATCTCCTGCTCCGTATAAGTTCCTGCAATAGGTTTGACAACCTTCTTATCCTTGTCGAACGACTGGATTTCGAAGCCGCCAATGCACTTCACGACGTAACAATAGGCACATGTTCCTCCCTGCTCGCCCCACTTGGCGTAATAGGGGCAAGGTGCGGTCTTGTTTTCTGAATAGGTAGTGAAGCACTTTGCCATGGCTATCGATTTTGTAGTTGAAATAAAAGCCCTACCCCGTGCGCTAAACAGGAACACCTGCAGGTTAAGGAAATCCTTTTGCATACCTAGCAAGTACTCGTGAGCTGTATTTTTCAAAAGATCGTCAACTGGAGCAGCAGCAGCAGCGCCTTTGGGGTCCTTCCGTGTGGTGTTTGCAAGCATTCCACCTGCATCCAGTATCGCCTCCGGACTTCGCCCGGCATCGCCTCGGAATGTAAAACAGCAAAGCCTTCGCCCGACCGCCGCGTAGGTTTTCTGCATTTCTTCATACCGCTTTCGCACCTCCGGATCGCTGTGGCTACGCAGGTAGTCCTGGAGCAACTCCCAAATATCGCGGTAGTCTTTGGGCTGCGGTAAATCCGTAGTTATGGGCAGGATGGGACGTGCGTCGCTATTTTCGGTCTTACCTTTTTGTTGCGGATCCGATGTATCGATCAACATGGTTCGCTGTTCTTCGAGAACATTACTGGGAATAGGGAAGTAAGGCGCAAAGCCAATATTCTTGTATCTCAGGTAAGACAGATCGGCTGGATTTGACAGCGGGTTCTTCTCCTCTAATATCAGCTGCTTGATCACCGAAATGATGGGCGCGTGGTCGCCCTTCATGGTCCCGAACACAGCAGCGAAGTACTTTTGTGGGTCGCTGGTCTGCAGCAGACCCGCTCTTTCGTTGGACTCTACGGCCTTGATGAAAGCTTGCTGGAATCTCACGATTTCGAGAACATCGAACAGATGGCCAATGGAAACGATCGGTAGATTTTTCGGGAGTTTGCCAGGACCGAACACCCGCACCGGATTTGTTTTGGAATAGTTCTTGAGTGCGACACAGCGGCTTTCTTCAACCGGGCAAACTCCGATTGTCTCGCTATATTCAACCAGGCTATCGGAGAACTTACCCATATCATCCCGCCGGGGTTATTCGCAGAGGACACTGTGGTTCGTTAGCAGCAGCAGGCGCGGTAGCCACGTCCACGCCTCATCCAAGGCTCTCAATTTGAAAGCATCGGGATATAGATGAGCAGTAGAAGCGCCATGCGTTGTTACCCCCGCAGGAGGAAGCCCCGGGAATCCTGCCCCTCCCCTCTGTGACGCTCCAACAGCGACAAGTGAAATGTCGGGGTGTGGCGCACGTTTTACTTCTCCAGATTATGGTGCGAACGATATCACGAATGTCCGCCTCTTACAAACAATTGCTCCGGTGTCCGAGGGCTCAGCTTGGGCGGAGACGTCGCAGATATTCACAGGCGTCCCAATCGCGCACGCAGGAAAATGGCTGAACAGGTACGGTGGTGGTGGAGAGAAAATGCCTGGAAATATGTCTCCGGACTGGATGAATTGCGGAGCATAAGAATCCCAGTCCACGGCTTCACGGTCACACCTGTTGTGAGTTTTCCGCACGAGAGGGTAATTGTCTTGGACTTCAGAGGCTCGTCCATGGCTTCCAAGACGGGTGGCAAAGCCGAAACCCCAATTCCAGCCGCGGCCCCTGCGGCTACAATAATCTTGTAGTCGTCGTAGAAGCGATTGTGTCTCTTCGCCAACAAGTTGCGCATCGCATGACAAGAAGCCACGCTGGGAAGAAACCAGAGAGTGTGTGTCAGGACGGTTAGGAGCCGCACGTCCGAGAACGGCAGAGGCGCCTTCCGGAGCCGAGCTTCAGGTTATCAACGGTACCCGGCATAAACGCCCCGCGAATCAGGTCGAGCCACTTCTGAACCTCGTCCTCGTGCCTGAATTTCGCATTGCGCTTGGGAAGAAAACGCAAACTGGGAGAGTGCAATAATCGCGACTAGTTGGCGGCCGGCTAGTCGAGGACCGTTCCTGCGCCGACAACCACTGCCTCGCCGCCGACCCGAACTTCCTCGAGAACTCCTCTCGAGGAGCCCCCGGACTTGGAACTAAAAGCGGAGATAGAGTCGGCTAGGGCCGTCCGTTGCCCACTCCACGGTGAGCGCTTCAGCAAATTAGCGCCGACGATCTATCGAGTGATCCTTGTGCCTGCTCATCTTAACCGGGCATGTTGGGATTGGCACTCGCCGCAGTACATCAAGGCCATGGAGGCCAGTTTTCCGCCCGACCGCTTTCCTGCCAGCAGAGTTGAGGACCCGGATGGAGCCGTGCGTTTCGTGCTGAAAGATGGAATGGAGATTCATCGACTCCGGCCACCAGACCTCGTTTATGACTACGAAACCGGTGAACCATGCGGACGCGTAGACTGGCATGGACGAGTCCTCCCACTGCTTCCGCCAGTCACACACCCCGAAGATTTACCAGCTAAGAACGAAGTTGAGGTAGAGATTCTGGACGACTAGACG
>Ga0126383_10000799_pt1 | contig 18196 bp, 14 predicted proteins | sample PanSoiMetPlot_35_FD_96882 | JGI IMG/M metagenome (GOLD analysis project Ga0126383, IMG submission 96882) | Tropical forest soil microbial communities from Panama - MetaG Plot_35 | ecosystem: Environmental > Terrestrial > Soil > Tropical forest > Bulk soil | place: Panama | collected 2016-02-17
ACGCGATCGCGCGCTCGGACGTTCGAGGTGCGCTGAGGGGGTCGTTTTTACTTGGGCTCGAGCACCAGGGGCAAGCCGTTCTTGGGATTGCCTATGACCACCACCTTGGCGTTTGCGCTGGTCGCCAATTTCTCAGTTGCTTCGATGCCTTTCCACTCGAGCAACTGATTGCTGATTCCCGTGGCCACAATCTTCTGGAAGTCCGCGATGCCCTGCGCCTCGATGCGCTTGCGCTCCGCCTCCTGTTTTTCTTTTTGCAGGATGAAGTTCATGCGAAGCGCATCCTGTTCGGCTTGCTGTTTGGCTTCGATCGAGCCTTTTAGCATGGCCGGCAATTGCACGTCGCGCAGCAACACGTTTTCCACGATCACTCCGTGCGGGGCCAGTTGTTTCGTCAGGCGATCTTGAATTTGTTGCTGCACCAACTCGCGCGCATTGGTATAGAGCGCGTTCGCCGTGTGCGCCGACGTGGACGCGCGAATCTCTGAGCGCAGCATGGGCTCCACAACCTTTTCTACATACTCAGGCCCTACGGATTGATACACCTCGGCGGCCTTGCTTTTGTCCAGATGAAACAACAGCGAGGTATCGAGCGCGAGCATCAAGCCTTCGTTCGACGGAACGTTTGCGCTCTCTTTGACGGATTGCGTTTGGATCGAAAGTTTTTGCACCGACTTCAACGGGTTGACCAGATGAATTCCCTCACCCAACGTTTCCCCGGTCACTTTGCCGAAGAGCGTCAGCACCCCCACGTTTCCCGTGGGAATCGACGTTGTGCTCGCCATCAACAGGATGAACAGCACGATCAGAATCCCAAGTTGCAGGATCCTTTTTCCAACCCCGCTCAGGTTCGGCAGGGGCGCACCACCACCGAGTTCAAACCTTGGACTAGGCATTTTTCCCTCCGTCTTGCGGCTCGTCGGCGTGCAAACGGAGCCGCACCACCCTCATTCCTTAATACGCAGAAGTGCGCCGCCCATTTCCCGGCGACTTCCGCGGCTCCTTGCTGCGCGTGTGTCGAGTGCCGTGCCCTCGGCCAGCCAGGAATTCGCCGAGAGCAGCCATCGTTTTCCACAGCTGCAACCTTACCACAATATCTTGTGGTGTTTTTCTCTTGACACCAAAGGGTGCTCGCGGCAGAATGCGCCATCAAGTTCGCTGTTCCCGCGCGGCCCCCTGTTTGGTGGCCTGAGCCGTGGATCTCAGGCCAGGTGTTCTCCTTCGCGGGGGACCGCGGCACGCAGCAGGGCTGCCAAGGGCTCCGCGATTTCGCCGCGCGGCTGCCAGTGTGGTTGTCGGCCGTGAAAATGCGGCCTCTGAGGTGAGACTATGCAGTACTTGCCCGGCTTGACCGTGCAATGCATCAATCCGCTTTGCGAGGCCCGCGGCCATTGGCTCCGCGTGGATGTCACCGCCCCGGTTGCGAACGACGGTCGCTGCCCCTGCTGTGGGGATTTTCTCCGCAACGTTCCGCCGCCGCTCGGCCCGCGCCTCCGCATGCGCCCACGCCCGCTGGCGGCGCGGCCGCTCCGTCGACGGCCGCGGTAAACCAGAGATTGCGATAGCCCGGCTCCGCGATTACCCTGTCGTCCCTTTTGCGGGATTTGTTCCGCGGGCCGAAAGAAGGCAAGTTCTGACGCCTTCCAACCAAGTCCATCGCTGAGCAGGCCGCTTCCAATATCCGCGCTGCCGGATTCACCGTGGAGGTCAAGCCCGGAGCCAAAGGGAAATGATTGGCTCTGCTGGGCACGCGCCGCATGGTTCCTGGCATTGCTTCGGACGATAACTTAGCCTTCAACGAGGCCTTTTTCGAGGATTTCCTCGTCGCTGAGCCACAGATCGGGGATGTTGGCGGAGCCGAGGCGGAGGATGTCTTCGAGGGCGCCGCGCACTTCGCGGAGATGGAAATCCACGCCGATGCGCTCGAGCAATTCAATCAGCTCCTGCGCCCCCACGGCCTCAACCGGCTTCGGGCGGATGCCGTTCTGATTCACGCGATGAAACGTCACTACGTAAATGGCCTGCGGGCCGGCCCCATGGCGGTCAATGTGGAGGAAACCCCGGGTTTTGGGCTGGGCCGGGGCGAGCCGCGCTGCCACTCCTGAACCGGAAGGGTGTGCGCTCATCGTGTTGGGGTTCTCACGGCTTGCCCGAGGTTTCCTTTCTTTGGATTTGGCTCATCCCGGATTTCGCTTTGTGAGATCGGCGCTCAGCTGCAGCCGCTGGTGCTGCCGCAGTTTTCGCATTTGTAGCAAGCGCCGTTGGGCACCATCAACATGCCGCACTCGGAGCAAGTCGGCGCGCCTTCCTGAGCGTTGGTCGGTTTCATAGTGGACGAGGGCGCCGGAAGAGAAGAGAGCGCGGGGAGAATCGCCGGGGCCGGAACGGCAGGCCCGGAATTCTCGGCATGCGTCGCGCCGCCGCTGAGTTTTAGGTAGTCGGGAGAAATAAAGCGTCCCCCGAGCCACCGCGCGATGTAATCCAGAACGGACGAAACGAAACGGATGTTCGGATTCGCGGTGATGCCCGAAGGTTCGAACCGCGTGTTGAGCAGCTTGTCCACGAAGACCTTCAGCGGCACGCCGTATTGCAGGCCCAGGGAAATGGTCATTGCCAAGCCGTCCATCACGCCGGAAAGCGTCGACCCTTCCTTGGCCATCTTGATGAACACTTCGCCCGGCCGGCCGTCTTCGTACATGCCCACGGTGATGTAGCCCTCGTGGCCGCTCACGCTGAATTTGTGCGTGACCGAGGCGCGTTCGTAGGGCATTTTTTCGCGCTGGGCGCGCGCAAAGAGTTCGCGTTGCACCGGCTCCACGGCTCGAGCAACCGGTGCAGCTGCTGACTTCTTTTCTTCCTTCTGGGCATCCTTGGCCGCGCTGAGGGGCTGTGAACGTTTCGAATTGTCGCGATAGATGGCCACCGCCTTCAGCCCCAGGCGCCACGATTCGAGGTAAGCGTTCGAGATGTCTTCGATGGTCGATTCCTCGGGCATATTGATGGTTTTCGAGATGGCGCCGGAGAGGAACGGCTGCGCGGCCGCCATCATCTTCACGTGCCCGGTCCAGCTGATCGAGCGCCCGCCACCCTGCGGCGCGAGTGAGCAATCGAATACCGGCAAGTGTTCTTCTTTCAAGTACGGCGCGCCTTCGATTTTTCCATGCTTATCAATGTAGGAAACGATTTCGCTGGACTGTTCGGGTGTGTAGCCGAGCTTCAGCAGCGCTTGCGGAACCGTGTTGTTGACGATCTTGATGAGTCCGCCGCCGACCAGCTTCTTGTATTTCACCAGGGCCAGGTCCGGCTCGATGCCGGTCGTGTCGCAATCCATCATGAAGCCGATCGTGCCGGTGGGCGCAAGCACGGTGACTTGGGAATTCTTGAAGCCGAATTTTTCGCCGTGCTGCAGCGCGATGTCCCAGGATTCCTGCGCCGCCAAAAACAATTCCGGCTGGACGTGCTCCGGCCGGATGCCGCGCATGGCTTCGCGGTGCATGCGAATGACGTCCAGCATCGGCTCGCGGTTGACTTGGTAGCCGGGGAATGCCCCCATGCGCTCGGCGATGCGCGAGGACTGCGCATAAGCTTCGCCGCACATCAGCGCGGTGACCGCACCGGCCATGTCGCGACCCTCTGCGGAGTCGTACGGCAGCGCCATGGACAGAAGCAACGCGCCGAGATTCGCGTAGCCCAGCCCGAGCGGGCGAAAAATGTGCGAATTCTCGGCAATCTTCGGTGTTGGATAGCTGGCATTGTCCATCAGGATTTCTTGCGCGGTGATGGTCACATCCACGGCATGCCTAAACGCCGGCACATCGAACTGGCCGCTGGTGGTAACGAACTTCATCAGATTCAGCGACGCGAGGTTGCACGCGGTGTCGTCCAGGAACATGTATTCCGAGCAAGGGTTGCTGGCGTTGATGCGCGCGGTGGACTTGCAGGTGTGCCAGCGGTTCACCGTGGTGTCGTACTGCATGCCTGGGTCGCCGCAGTGCCAGGTGGAGTCCGCAATCTTCATCATCAGATCGCGCGCGCGGAGCTTTTCCACGGGCTGGCCATCGTGGACGTTGTTCGTCCACCAATCCTTGTCTTCGACCACAGCGCGCATGAAGTCGTCGGTGACGCGCACGGAGTGGTTGGCGTTCTGGAAGAAAATCGATCCGTAGGCGTCGCCGTCAATCGAGCTGTCGTAGCCTTGCTCGATCAGGACGTGGGCCTTGCGCTCTTCCTTCATTTTGCATTCGATGAACTCCACGATGTCGGGGTGGTTGATGTTCAGGATGACCATCTTGGCGGCGCGCCGCGTTTTTCCGCCGCTCTTGATGACGCCTGCGAAAGCGTCAAAACCCTTCATAAAGCTGACTGGACCGGAAGCAATGCCGCCGCCGGAGAGCGTTTCCTTGCTGCCGCGCAAAGTGGAAAAATTCGTGCCGGTTCCCGATCCCCACTTAAACAGCATGCCTTCGGTCTTCGCCAAATCCATGATCGAGCCCATGTCGTCTTTCACGGAGTTGATGAAGCAGGCCGAGCATTGCGGCTTGGGCTGCACGCCAACGTTGAACCACACCGGGGAATTGAAAGCCATCTTCTGCTCGACGAGCAGATGGGTCAGTTCGTCCTGGAACGCATCACGAGAAGCGGCATCAGCAAAGTATCCGCCCTGCTCGCCCCAGCGCACAATGGCATTGGCCACGCGGCCGATGAGTTGCCGCACCGACGATTCGCGCTCGGGCGTGCCCATTTTGCCGTGGAAATACTTGCTGGCGACGATGTTGGTGGCGGTTTGCGACCAGGTCTTGGGCACGTCGACATCTTCCTGGCGGAAGATGGTCAGGCCCTTTTCGTTGCCGATCAGAGCGGTGCGCTTTTCCCATTCGACGGCGTCGAACGGCGACTTCTTTCCATCCGTAAAGTACCGAGGAAAGGCCAGGCCTTTCCCGATGCGCGCGGCAGGTTTCTCCATGGCCGCGTCCGTCACTGGGAGATTTCCGCTCAGAACATGCTTCACGGTTGCCATTTGTCCCTCCGCGCCTCGGATCCCGCCAAACGTGCGGGGGGACCCTATTATTTTACTCCCCTGCCGGGGGCCGTGCTTGGCCTGCTTGTCGCAGGCAGGTCTCGGACTGAAGCCAGCGCAACCTGATTCAAGGGTTCGTGAAGCGACCAAGCGAAAAAAAGCGACTGCCGAGCAGTCGCAGGTCAAAATCTGCGCGAAATATCAATGCACCGCCGCCGGCCGGTCATTCCGCACCGAGCCTCACAGCAAGTGCTCCGCAACTTCCGACCGCGGAGCAGGGACTTCGCGCTCGCTTGTTCGCTTGAAACCGGGCAGCTTCCCGTGTGCGCCCGGACCTTTCCTTGGTCTCGACTCGGTCCGCTCTGGCGCTTCACGTCCCCCGAATCTGGAAATGCAGTATCAACGGATGCGAAAATCCTGTCAAGAGAAAAACGCGAGATGTGGTTAACAATTTTGCACCACCTTCTATTTGTAGTGGTGCCTTTTCCACGCAACTCCAACCGCTTCAACACTTTTTGCACAGTTTCTCCTCGCGCTAGACTACTGGCATCAAACTCATGATGAAGCGAGCTCTTTTTGCTTTGATTTTGCTGAACCTTGTTTCTTCGCAACTACTTGCGCAAGAAAAAGCTTCCGCCGAGCCGCCCGCCCCTCCCGCCGTTCAGACCCTTCACGGCGAGAAACTGCACATCGCGGGAATTCACAACGCCGGAAAAATCAACGACGTTCTTTTTCGCGGCGCGCAGCCAAAAGCAACCGGGCTCACCGAGCTGAAAAAGCTGGGAATCACGACCATTGTGGATTTGCGGGGAGAAGATCGCGAGAAATACGAATGGGAACGCGAGGAATCTGAGTCCCTGGGCATGCGCTTTGTGCACCTGCCGGTGAGTGGATGGTCGCCGCCAAGCGATGAACAGGTGGCGCAATTTCTTGCGTTGTTCCGGGATGATCCGCGCCAAAAAGTTTTTGTACATTGCCGCTTCGGAGACGACCGCACCGGCGTTCTCGTGGCCACTTACCGCATGGCCGTGGACCAGTGGTCGCCAGAGCAGGCTATGAATGAGATGTATTTCTTCGGATTTAACGGGTTCTGGCACCCGTCGATGAAGAAGTTCATCCGCGAATTTCCAAATCACTGGCATTCCGCGCCAGCTCTCGCCTCGCCGGCGCAAGCGCTCTCCCGCTAAAGCGAGTGTAGCTTCGGCTGAGCCACGGACCTGTACTTCCTCCCGCCGCCCTGGTGAAGTGGTTTATGTACAGTAAGTTAGGACCTGTACCGCCCTTTTTATCCTAGTACTACCGTACCCCGCCAAAACGTTACCCTTGCTTCATTCCGCCGCAGCGTCGGCTGCTTTAACTTGAAACCCTCGATGGCAAAAGCCCTTCTGCGGGAGAGACGGCGATGCAGGTCGGACGCTACGAAATTCTAGAAATCATCGGCGCAGGAGCTCACGGACGCGTGGCCCGCGCTCATGATCCACTCATCGGTCGTCTGGTGGCCATCAAGCTTTTTCCGAAGGAACTGGCGCACGGAGAGGCCCGGCACCGCTTCATTCAAGAAGCACGGGTCGTCGGTCAACTCTCTCATCCAGCAATTATCACCCTGCACGACATGGGCATTGACGAGGCAAGCCACACACCCTTTCTGGTGATGGAGTATCTTGAAGGTCAGCCACTCGATCGCATTCTGGACAAGCGAAGCGTTCCCTTTCAGAAAGCCTGCGCTTGGGCTGGGCAAGTGGCCGGCGCGTTAGGAGTAGCGCATAAGAAAGGCGTGATTCACGGCGACGTCAAGCCGGCGAACATGCTGATCACGGAAGACGGCCGCGTGAAACTGATGGACTTTGGCATGGCGCGCCTTGCCAGTCACGATTCGAAAATCACTGCGCTTGCAGGAACACCGGCCTATTGGTGCCCAGAACAAATTGTGGGCAAGCCGCAGGACGCGCGCTCCGACATCTTCTCTCTGGGAATCGTTTTATATGAAATGGTGACTGGACATCGCCCTTTTGACGCAGACTCGCTGCAGGGCATTTGCACGCGGGTGCTTTCTTCGACGCCGCTTCCCCCATCGCACGCAAATCGTTCCTTGCCAGCCGCCTTCGATGACATTGTGGCTCGTTGCCTGGCGAAGGATCCCGCGAATCGCTACGCGAATGCGGAAGCTCTGGCCCAGGAGCTCTTCCCCCTGGCACGGCACACTCCGATTCCGGGTCCCGCGGCGCAGGCCAGCAATGGGAACGGGTTACGCGATCGCGCAGGCCGCCTCCTGCGCTCCGCCTAAATGATTACATTCAACAAAAGCCGTTACGAAGCCCTGGAATGCATCGGATCAGGAACCACCAGCCGTGTGGAACGTGCGCGCGACAACGTCATCGGCCGAACGGTGGCCTTGAAAACCTTCGTTCATAGTTTTGGCGAGGACCTCGAAGAACAGTTTCTGCGCGAAGCCCAATTGGTCGGCCAGCTCTCCCATCCCGCAATCGTCCAGCTTTACGACGTGGGCATCAATGCGGAAGGAACACCGTTCCTGGTCATGGAATACGTAGCAGGAACGACACTGGAAGAGCACCTGCAATCTCATTCGCTGACCCTCCAACGCGCCTGCACTTGGGCGGCGGATATAGCTCGCGGCCTGGGTCTCGCGCACCGCGCGGGAATCATTCACGGCGACATTAAGACTGGCAACATCTTCGTGACCTCCGAAGAGAAGGTAAAGTTGGGCGACTTTGGAATCGCGCAACTGGCCACGCAGGTCTCCGGTTCCGGCCGAATAAAAGGTACGCCGGCTTATCTGGCACCCGAGCAAATCCTGGGCGCATCGCAGGATCAGCGTTCCGATCAATTCTCCTTCGGCATCGTCTTTTATGAACTGCTGACCGGCGCCCGGCCGTTCAATGGCGATACCGTCGGCGCGGTCTGCTCGGAAATTCTTTATTCCGAGCCCCTGCCGCCTTCGAAACGAAATCCGGCAGTGCCGCTGGAACTGGACCGCGTCGTCGCCCGTTGCTTAGCAAAGAATCCGCTCGAGCGCTTCGATTCTTTCCAGCAACTGGTGACGTTTCTTTATCCCTACACGCGCGCGAGGCGCCGGCCCCCCACTCTATCGGTTGGAAAAAGCTCCTGGTGGATGCAGCCGTCAAAACATCGCGAGGTTTGGATGGTGGCCGCTGCCGCGGTGCTGCTGACCGCATTCCTCCAGGTTCCCGAGGCGTTGCGGGCACACTTTGGAGATGTGCCAGTTCCGCCGCCCTCTTGCTATCGTCCCGGCGTGCCGTACGAAGCGTTCAGCTACACGAAACAAACGCCGGCTGTCGAACCCCAGGCCGACCATTCAGACGAAACGCCCAAGCGACCGGGGAAGAAAGAAATTCAGCTACCCGTGGTTTATTCTGGAAAGGTTGCGTTGGCGACGCTCAATCGTCCCGGCGACTCCGAGCAGTCCGCTTCCCGCCAGTCCGCAAGCGTGCACCAGCTAGCGCACATTCCCAGTTCCAATAAATAAGCAGGACGCTCGAGTAGGCCCTGATCCGAAGCTTCCGTTGAAGTGAAAGGACCGATCTACGCAGTTATTCGTACCGCAACGCTTCGACAGGGTCCAGCCTTGAGGCCTTCATGGCCGGCCACACACCAAAAACCAGCCCGACGCTGACGCTCACAAGGATTCCAGCGACGACAGCCCACAGGGGAACGCTTCCCGGCCATTTCAGTGTGAAGCGCACAAGAAGAACCAGCCCATTTACCAACACGAGGGCCAGCACGCCGCCGGCGCCGGTCAAGGTCATGGCTTCCAATAGAAACTGCCAGGTGATGTCCCCGCTTCTCGCGCCAATGGCCTTGCGGATGCCGATTTCACGTGTTCGTTCTGTCACGCTGACGAGCATGATGTTCATTACGCCGACGCCCCCGATCAGCAGGCCCACCGCGCTCAGCACAATCATCGCCAGATAGACCATGAGCATGATTTTGTGAAACTCCGCTACCTGCTCTTCTGCGGTGCTGATTGCAAAGTTGTCCTTGCCGCCGAACGGCACTCCCCGCCGCCTCTCCAGCACTTCGCGGGTTTGATCCACGGCTTGTTGCAGCAATCCGGGAAAGGCTTGCATGCGCATGCTGACTTCATCAGCGGACGGATACAACTTCTTCATGGTACTGAGAGGGATCAAGATGCGGCGGTCCTCATCCCCCATCCCAAAGCCGCCTTTGGGCTTTTCCACGACTCCAATGACCAGGAAGTCCGCGCCGTCAATCATCACATCTTTTCCGACGGCAGGTCCCTCCGGAAAAAGCACGGGAGCAACGTTTTCTCCGAGCATTACGACTTTTTCTCTGTGCAGGTCATCGCCCTCGCTGATGAACCGGCCTTCCAAGGTCGCGGCGTTGGCGTAAACCTGGCCAAAGTTGGGCTGCACACCGCGAAAATCGATGGCTTGGACTTCTCCAGCTTTGGTTCGCACTGAGTGGGTTTGCGTCCAGGGTGGCAGCAGGAACGCGGTGACATTCTTTACCGCCGGGCAGGCCTCCAGAATGGCGCGCTGATCGTCCAGGCTCAGCGGCTTCCTTAAACGCTCTTCCAAGGGCGGGTTGCCGTGCATTCCCTGGCTCCATCGGGAAATGAACGCTGTATCCACGCCGTACTGCTTGATATTTTCCTGAATGTTGTAATCGAAACCGGTGATCAGCGCGGCCACCAGCATGATCACGCCAACGCCGAGCACGACACCAAAGACGGTCAGCGCGCTGCGCGTCTTGTGCGTGCGCAGGGTGTCCAGCGCTTGCTTCAAACTTTCGCCGTGCTGTTGAGCCATGGCTGTTCCTCAGGTTTCCGCCCGCAGTGCTTCAATGGGGTCAAGCTTGGCGGCTCGCATCGCCGGATAGATTCCAAAAAACAGGCCCACCGCAGTCGCGAGAAGCAGGGAAAGAACCACTGCCGACACGGGCGTGGTCATTGGAAAAGATATCGTCACTTTTACCAGCCAGACCGCACCATAGGCCACAGCAATCCCGATCAAGCCACCGACAGCCGCCAATACCGCCGATTCCGCCATGAACTGCAAGAGAATGTGATTCTTCCTGGCCCCCAGGGAGCGCCGAATGCCAATTTCGCGCGTGCGCTCGGTCACGCTCGCCAGCATGATATTCATGATCACGATGCCACCTACAACCAGAAAGACGCTCACGAGCGCCATGGCCATGAACTCGATATTCCCCATGAGTTGGTGCCACAACGACATGATCGAATCGGAGCCCAGGATCGCGAAATTATCCGGCGCATTGAAAGGCAGATGGCGCCATGCGCGCATCAGCATGCGCGCCTCATCTTCCGTGGCGGGCAGCATTTCCGCGTTGGGAGCTTGCACGAAAACGGTGACCCAATCGTTTTGGCGATGCCAACCCTTCCGGTATGCGCTGAGCGGCATCATCATGTAGTTGTCTTGCGACTGGCCAAACGCGGTTCCAATCGCTTCCGCCACGCCAACGACCTGATAGGAATGCGTTTCCGCGCGAATCATCTTCCCGATGGGGTCCACATTTGGGAAAAATTTCTTCGCCAGATCGGCGCCGATGAAGGCTACCTCGGAGTGATGATCTTCGTCGGCTTGCGTCAGAAAGCGCCCTTGCGCCACGGTGAGGTTGCGCACATCTGCAAAATTCGGCGTAACCCCCAGCACGCTGGTGTTTTCGAGCATTTGATCGCCGCTGCGTGTGGTTACATTACGGTCCTCTTCCCCTGCGACGGACTTGGCCGTACGCAGGTTGTCCCGCAGCCGCTCGAATTCTTCCAAAGTGATCAGTGGGCGCTTCTGCGCCTTGATCCAGGCATCGTAGCTGGTGATGATTCCGAAGCGGTGCACCAAAAAGACGTTCGCGCCCAAATTTGCGATGCGATCGGCAACGTAAGTATTCAGGCCGACGACTGCGCTCATCACGGTAATCAGGGCGGCAACGGCCAGGATCACTCCCAGAAGTGTTAAAAAGCTCCTTAGCTTGTGGGAGCGCAGGGCGTCCATAGCCAGGCGCAGGGTTTCACCTAAGGTGACGGCGGCCCGGCGGATCCGGCCAAGCCTTCCGGCGGCATCCACCGCAGGCGGAATCGCTCCGGGAACCGAGACAAACCTATCTATGGGGGTAACGCCCAAGACGTGCCTCCGACCTCACTCGGTACTACGTTTTTCGCACCCTGTTCGTTCCAGAAAACACCACTCGTCACTCCTTAGACGTAGGAAACGGCCCCTTTGCTTCGCCGAACCCCCGGGGGTGCGGTGGGTGCAAGTTAGGGCTCCAATAGCAACGGTAGCAACTTTCTATTGTACCTGCTTGGGTTTTTGAGAAGGTTGCTCGGTTTAAAAAGCAAGAGGTCTTGACCTTGAAGCCGGGTTCAAGACAGACCTCATTTCTTTTATTTTCTGTTAGTTAGGCCCCGGGAGTGAGGTACAACAATAGTGTCGGCCGGCGAATCCAATAGATGAGCCAGCCACGAGCGGCATTCCGCCCGCCGTTAAACGCTCAACGATGCGTATACGAGATATCACTCCCTTCGTGTTTTTTCTGCTGGCCGCGCCTTCCCCTGCCGAAGGCCAAGCTGCGCTGCCGGTGTCGGAGCCGTCGGCCGCTCCCGAGCCATCCAAGCTCCTCAACCGCGTTATCAGCAATCAAAAAAAGGACGAAGCGGCCCTCGACCTCTATGAGCGCCTGGAACGGCTGGAGACGCGAAAGAATGCCAGCGATGCGGTTCCCGCAGCGGTCAAGATTGCCCGCGTCATTCCCTCAGGCACAGGAATGGACAAGATTCCCGTAAACGCGGATGGTCACCCCTCGGACGCTGAGGCGTATCGCGCCCGCCTCGAATCTCTGGAGCACGCCCTCGCGCTCATCGTCACGAACCACCGCTCGCAGCGCGATGCCCTGGAAAAATATGCGAAAAAGAAAAAAGAGCGCGACGATCTGATGGATGCGGCGCGCAAGGCATTTGACTTTACCTTCCTCGCCCGCGAGGCGCGTGGCGGCCGCCTTCTTGCCAAGTATGAAATGACGCCCAATCGCGCGTTCAAACCCAACTCGCGCCTTGCCTCCATTTTTCCCAAAGTGCACGGATACGTCTGGATTGACGAAGATGCTGGCGAGCTTGCCCGCATCGAAGGAGACGTCACCGAGGATATTTCCATCGCGTTGTTCCTGGGAAAAATCTATAAAGGCAGTCATTTCATGCAGGAACGCTACGAGGTTCTGCCCGGACTCTGGCAAGCCAGCTTTTCGCAGTACGATTTTGACGGCCGCAAATTCTTTTCCGGCTTCTCCATGCACGAGCGGACGTTTTATTCGCATTACCGCTACATCGGTCCGCCCAGGGAGGCTATCGAGGCCATCCGCAAGGAGTTGGAACGTGGCGACTTGAACAAGGCGGACTCCGCCACGGCGGATCCCTGAGGCATGCCCCGTAAACGGAAAACAAGGTTTTGACGAATGAGGACTTATCCTCCGCGCCCTTCAGGATAAGAAAAAGGATCTGCAGGCCAAAGTCGATGCGCTTTATGATGAAGCGCGGAAGAAGGGCGTTGAGCCCGGTGAGCTTCCCTGACCTCCGGAACGAACTCCCGTCGCTAGGTTAATCCTTCGCGGTGGGCTTCTTCGTTTCGAAGCGAATTTCCTTCAGCATTTCCGATTGCCGATACAACTCCGTTTTCCCGGCTGGGAATTTATTCATGTTGAGCATGAACGCCAGAACGTCCGAGTCCTGCTGGCGCGTCAGGCTGCCCGGCTTGCTCTGCGGCATGGTCTTGCGGATACGGTCGAACAGATCGCCCAGCGTCAGGCCATTCCAATTCGCTTGAAACCCGCCGCCGGTCAACGGAGGAGCGGATTCGCCGCCTGTAAGCATCTCGCCGTGGCAGGCGCCACATTCCTTCTTATAGACCGCCTCGCCGCGCTTGGCTTGCTCTTCGGTGTAGACACCGTCCCAAACCGAACGGGATTCTGCCGGTTCTTGCGCCCACAACACGCAAGACGACGACACCATTACCGCGCAGCTCAACCAAAAGGGCGGTCTCTTCATTCGCCCGCCGACGGCAGCGCGTAAGCAAGGTACTCGCCCGAATACGGCCCGCCGCTCACGGCCACTACCATGTACTGCTTCCCGTGGACCATATAAGTCATGGGCGAGCCGCTCTGCGGTGCCGGCATATACACCGCCCCCACTTCTTTTCCTGTGACTTTGTCGTAAGCGCGCAGCATGGCTCCGCGTGGGTGCTCCGACGTTGTGGTCACTTGCCCTTCGCCGGCGATCACCAGCGTTTTCGTCACCAGCGTCCCGATGTTGTAAGTCTCTTGGCCGGTCCTCGGAATGTTCATGCCCTTTAGATGCTCGGAGTTGCGCACCACGTCCGGCGTTTCCCCATGGGCAATCTGCCAAGTGATTTGGACCTTGTCGAGACTGATGGCCGAGATCGTTCCGTAGGGCGGCTTCACCAGCGGCAAGCCGTCAATATCCAACCGCTGGTATTGGCTTCCAGCCCGTCTCTTGGGTGGTTTCGGCGAATCCGCGCCGGCGTTTTCGCCGGGGCCGCGCAAAATTTGCACCTCTCTCCCGGCGACACCAGCGATGTACCGGAGGTCGGAGACTTCTTTGGGCGACTCCACTAGCCCTATAGGTTCAATGCACGAGTTGCACGCGTACACGTACACGGTATGAGTTTCCGGGTCGTATGACCCGCCGGGCCAATTCGTTCCACCAGAAGCCGTTCCCATCGTGAGCGTGCCGAGCGGTCCTTCGAGTTTGCTCACCGTCGGCGGGGCAAAGACCGGGCCCAACTTGTATTTCGATACGATTTGTTTCGCTTGTTCGCGCAGCGCCGGAGTGAAATCGATCAGGTCATCCGTAGAGACTCCGTTGCGGCTATACGCGGCGGGCTTCGAAGGAATCGGCTGCGTTGGCGAATACCATTCACCGGGTACGTTGCCTGCTTCCACCGGCTTTTCGGGCATGGGCCAGATGGGTTTGCCGGTGACGCGGTCGAAAACGTAGAGGAAGCCTTGTTTTGTGGGCTGTGCTACCGCCTTGACCGGCTTTCCATCCACCGTGATGTCCGCGAGGATCGGCGCGGAGGAAATGTCCATGTCCCAGAGGGGATGATGCACCAGCTGAAAATACCACTTTCGCTCGCCGGTTTTCAGGTCCACGCACACGAGCGATTCGCCGAACAAATTATTTCCCGGCCGATGCCCGCCGTAGAAGTCACTGGTCGGTGACTCCACCGGCAAATACACGAGGCCAAGCTGTTCATCCACGGTGATCTGCGACCACACGCCGGTGTTGCCCGTGTATTCCGCCGAGCCTTTGTCCCACGTGTCGTAGCCAAACTCGCCCTTCTTCGGAATGGTATGAAAAATCCAAAGCCGCTTGCCGGTGCGCACGTCGAACCCGCGCACATAACCTTTGTTGTTGCGCATGCTCCTTGGCGTCATGCCTTCGCGGAACGCCGCGCCGACCATCACCGTGTCCTTTGCCACCACGGGCGCCGACTGAATCCCGATTTCACCGGTTTCCAGGTTGGGCACCCATTCATGGTTGCTGTTCCAGTCCGAGATCGTTTGGTCATCGTCGAGCTTGAGGTCCACCACGCCGTTTTCTCCAAACGAAGGGACGCGCGCGCCGGTCTTGGCATCCAGGCAGATCAGCCGGAAGCCTGGGGTCACGTAAAGAATCCGCTCGTCCACTCCATCCGACCAATACGCCAGCCCTCGCCCCGAAAGCTGCCGCGGTGCAGCGCCGCCGCGTTTGCCTTCATGCTCGCCGTGAATCCACAGCAGCTCTCCGCTTTCCGCATCCAGCGCAATCACCGCGCGGCGCGATCCGGCGGTGGCGTAGAGAACGCCATTCACCATCAACGGCGTTCCTTCGAGCTTGTATTCCGGCCGATCGCCGAAGTTGTCGGTCTTGACGCGCCAGGCGATTTCGAGATTGCTGAAGTTGGAAGCGTTGATCTGGTCCAACGGTCGGTACCGCGTTCCGGCAAGGTCCGCGGCATAGGAAGGCCACTCCGTGTCCTTCGGATGGTATTGCGCGAAGGCGGTTGCCGGAATCAGGCTCGACATCAGCAAACACGCGAATGGCAGACTTCCGCCTTTTGCTTTTCTTGGAAGCATCTCCGCTCTCTCCTAGAACTCTGCGCTTTTTCGAGCGCTTACCCCATTGTTGGATTTCAGGCGTTAAGTTACGCGCCAGTCTATGCCCGCAGAATCCTACTGCAAAGTATCGGTTTTTTTCACCCTTGTTTTTTCGAACACCTTAGCACCGCCCCTCGTTCCTGCGTTGCAAATCGAGCCTCGCCTCATTTGCCGGGCAGTCCCACCCAGCGCTATGATGCGGCCGGCAAGAATTCATTCGGAATCTCCGCGATGTAGGAGTCGCCATGTCCATGCCGACGACCCGTTTGAGATTCGCCGCCGCTTCTCTAACTTTGCTGGCGCTGTGCCTTGCTGCGGGATTTGCCGCCGCTCAGGATCGCACCGTCGTTTTGAAGGCGTCTAGCGTTCTCGATGGCAAAGGGAAGATTCTCCACAACACCATCATCGTCGTCGAAGGCGGAAAAATTGCCAGTGTTGGCGGAGCCGCTCCTCAAGGTGCAGTGACTTACGATCTCTCCCGGTTCACAGTTTTGCCCGGCTGGATTGATGCCCACGTCCACCCAACCTGGCATTTCGACGCCAACGGCAAACTTGCTGGCGAGAACGAGCCTAAGGAACGGACCATCCTCGCAGGGGCCGCGAACAATTGGAAGATGCTCGCCGCAGGCTTTACCACCGTGCAAAGCCTTGGCTCGCCTCTCGACCAAGACCTCCGCGACGCCATGGTTCGTTACGGTTTGCCGGGTCCGAGACTCCTTACTTCCCTCGAGCCCATCAGCGGTAAAGGGGACGCCACCGGCACGCCCGACGAGTTGCGCGGCATGGTCGAGCAGCGCCACAAGGATGGCGCAGACGCCATCAAGATTTTTGCCTCAGGCAGCATCCGCCAAGGCGGCAAGCCTACGCTCTCGCAAGATCAGCTGAATGCCATTTGCGACCAGGCCAAGAAAGCGGGTTTGCGCACCGTCGTGCACGCCTATGGGCCCTCAGTCCGCATGGCGGCGCTTGCCGGCTGCACAGAGGTCGAACATGGCCTTTATGCTACCGACGAAGACCTGCGTTTTCTCGCCGAGCACCGGACCTACTTCGATCCACAAGCTGGGCTGATCCTGCAGAACTATCTTGACAACAAGGCCCACTACCTCGGCTCCCCTTATTTCTCGGAAGAAAGCTTCACCATTATGGAAAAAGTGCTGCCCGAATTTCAGGAACTCTTCCGCCACGCGATTCGCACGCCTGGTCTGAAAGTTCTTTTCGGCACGGACGCCGTTGCCGGCGCGCACGGCCGCAACGCCGAGGAGTTTCTCTATCGCGTGCAGACTTGCGGTCAGGATCCCATGGCCGCACTGGTTTCCGCCACCTCGCTGAATGCCGAAGCCCTCGGCCTGCAAGATCACGTCGGCTCGCTTGCGCCCGGTCTCGACGCCGACATCATCGCCCTCGATGGCGACCCGCTCAAAGACATCACTGCCGTACGCCGCGTCCGTTTCGTCATGAAAGACGGAAAAGTCTTTGTGAATCAGCCGCCAGTCCAAAACAAATAAGCGACAATGGCGCACAAACGTTTTACCGTTCTCGTCCTACTGCTCCCTCTTTTTGGCGCCACAGCTCAAGCCAACTCGTGGAAAGTGCAAACCAGTGGCATGGACAGCAACCTCCGTGCTGTCAGCGCTGTCCATTTTTCTACCGAAAAAGGAGTGCCGACGCCCGTGGTTTGGGCCTCCGGTTCAAATGGTGTGATTCTCAAATCGGTCGACGAGGGTAAATCCTGGCAACGGCTGCAGGTCCAAGGCGGTGAGACCCTCGATTTCCGCGGGGTGGTTGCCTTCAACAACAAAACTGCCTACCTCATGTCCAGCGGCGAAGGCGACAAATCCCGCATCTACAAAACCATCGACGGCGGCGAAACTTGGGAGCTGCAAGTCACCGACAAGCACAAGGAATTCTTTCTGGATGCGATCGCTTGTCTCTCTGAGACGCATTGCGTTGCGCTGGGCGACCCCATCGGCGGCAAGTTTCTTCTCCTCACCACTACAGACGGTGAACATTGGAAGCCCCTGGCCACCACCATCATGCCCGCGTCCCTGCCCGGCGAAGGTGCTTTTGCCGCCAGCAACTCGTGTCTCGCACTCTTCGGTGAGGAGATTTTCTTCGCGACCGGAGGCCTCGTCTCCCGGGTCTTCGTGTCGAAGAATCTGGGCCTCGCATGGTGGGCGGTCAATACGCCGATCGCTCACGCGAATGCCTCGTCGGGAATTTTTTCTGTGGCTCGCCTCCCTGGACCCGGACCTCGCGCTCTCGTGGTTGTTGGCGGCGACCATAAGGACCCTGCGCGGGCCTCGGCAGTTGCCGCATTTTCTGGTGACCGCGGGAAAGCTTGGAAACTCGCGAAACGGCAGCCCCGCGGCTTTCGCTCCGCAGTCGCGGCCCTCGACGGTTTGCGCCTGATCGCCGTCGGACCAAACGGTGAAGAGATCAGCGAAGATCGCGGAGTCCACTGGAAGCAGACCGACTCCCTCAACCTCAACGCGTTGGCCATCCTCGATGCCGCGCACGGATGGGCGGTTGGCCCCAACGGCACGATCGCTCGCTTCGTCAGTCCCTAGAATGGAGGCTCGAGAGAGCATCTCTCGCCAGTAACTTCTTGGCTCCGGGTTTCAAGTGGTCGTATAGTTCTTCCTTCTTGAATTTCAACAATGAACTATTTGCGGAGGGTCTCCATGCCAGATGCAAGGAACGCTAATCCAGAATCCAAGCTCGATCAGGACCACCCGCCCGATCGCCGCACCTTCCTCGAAGGTGCCGCGGCAGCCGCCGCCTTGTCGACGATTCCCCGCTGGGCGCAAGGGAATCCCGACGACTTCTCCGCCATTCGCGCGGAAATCGAAAAGCGCCACGAGGAAGCCGTGAAGCGCCTGCAAACCTGGATTCGCCAGCCCTCCATCGCCGCCGAGAATCGCGGCATGAACGAAGGCTGCGAGCTGATGATGCAACTGCTCCGCGAAGCGGGCTTCAGCGGCGTCAAAAAAATGCCCACCGACGGCCAGCCCGGCG
>Ga0126383_10000801_pt1 | contig 18190 bp, 12 predicted proteins | sample PanSoiMetPlot_35_FD_96882 | JGI IMG/M metagenome (GOLD analysis project Ga0126383, IMG submission 96882) | Tropical forest soil microbial communities from Panama - MetaG Plot_35 | ecosystem: Environmental > Terrestrial > Soil > Tropical forest > Bulk soil | place: Panama | collected 2016-02-17
TCGACGAGACAGGGCATTACCAATCCATCGACTTGCAGTAGCGGCTTCCCTAGCTTTTGACAGGACAGAAATGGTGCGCGGGCGCATTTGCCGAACGCTCGAGCTCCACGATGAAGCCGACTATTAACCTGCCGGCGATCCGGCACCAAGGTGACTGCACGCTTGTTTTTTTGCCACGAGGTGATTGGCTTCCGCATTGGGTCCTGCAACTCGCTGAAGTCACTGCACTGGCTCATGCGTAAGGCAACCAAAAACGCGGGATTGGTGCAAACACCGGGAAATCTACCTGACCGCCGCCCCAACAAAAAGAAAAAGGACTCCGGCGGGCTCTCCGCTGTTGCCGGAGTCCTAGTGGTTCTGCCGACGACCGCGAAAGCCTGAGAGTCGATGGCGCTAACTTCAATAACTGATTCTCGCGCACGAGCCGAGAGTTTTGTTCCCACGCGCTTTTGCGTTGCCGATCTTTTATGGCTTCAACGCGTTTTGGCCTAGCTGAGCCACAAGCCACACAATTACGACCCTCATAGCGACGACAAAAAGATATTCGCAAGATGAAACGCGCGGCGGATAGCGACGAATACCGCGAAGCTGCCGGAGTCGTAGGTGCTAACTCACTACGGGCTTTCATCTGCCTGGTAAGGCCGTAATTGAGCAAACATTGCGGTATTCGCTAGTAGCTATAGTGTAGCCACCGATGTACGCCTCGTCTTTCTGGACGACCGAGCTTTAGGAGCTTTGACAGCACCATCCAACCGGGCTTTTTGTCTGCGGGCCGGCCCGTTATCTTTAACTTGAACCTTCGCTTTGGCCCTTCGCCTTGGGTCATCCAGGGAGCGAGCGATGCTATCGAACAGCTTGCCTGGCCTCGATTTCGGTCTTGGCAACGATATCGAAATGCTCCGCGACACGGTGCGCGACTTCGCGCATGAGAAGATTTCCCCGCGTGCTGCCGAGATCGACAGCTCGAACAGCTTTCCTCGTGATCTGTGGCCGCAACTTGGGGCGCTTGGTCTTCTCGGGATTACCGTCGAAGAGGAATGGGGCGGCACCGGGCTCGGCTATCTGGCGCATTGCGTGGCCATGGAGGAGATTTCGCGATCCTCCGCCTCCGTCGGCCTTTCCTATGGCGCGCATTCAAATTTGTGCGTCAATCAGATCCGCCGTAATGGCAGTGACGAGCAACGCCGACACTATCTGCCGAAGCTCATTTCCGGCGAGCATATCGGCGCCTTGGCAATGTCGGAGCCTGGCGCTGGCTCCGATGTCGTTTCGATGCGCACGCGGGCCGACCGCAAGGGCGATCGTTACATCCTCAACGGCTCGAAAATGTGGATCACGAATGGGCCGCTCGCCGACACCGTCGTGGTCTACGCCAAGACCGACCGCACTGCCGGCGCGCGCGGCATTACTGCTTTCATTGTCGAGAAGACGTTCAAGGGATTCGCAACCGGCAAGAAGCTCGACAAGCTGGGCATGCGCGGCTCCGACACCAGCGAGATCGTTTTCACTGACTGTGAGGTTCCTGCGGACAATGTGCTCGGCGTCGTCGGCAATGGCGTCAATGTGCTGATGTCCGGACTCGATTACGAACGCACCGTGCTGGCCGCCGGCCCGCTCGGGGTCATGCAGGCCTGCCTCGATCTGGTGGTTCCCTATTTGCATCAGCGGACGCAATTCGGTCAGCCGATTGGCCGTTTTCAGCTCATGCAGGCCAAGCTCGCTGACATGTATGTGACGCAAAACGCTGCGAAGGCCTATGTTTACGCAGTCGCTAGGGCCTGCGACCGCGGCGAAACCACGCGTGAGGACGCCGCCGGCGCGATTCTCTATGCCGCCGAGCGCGCCACCTGGATGGCGCTCGAAACCATCCAGTGTTTGGGCGGCAATGGTTATACCAATGAGTATCCGGCCGGCCGCCTGCTGCGCGACGCAAAACTTTACGAGATCGGCGCCGGCACGAGCGAAATCCGCCGTATGCTGATCGGGCGTGAAATCTTCGAAAAGACGCGGTGAGGGGGCATGGCGGCTCGCAGCGTGCTGGGACTGGCGGTCGTCCTGCCGGCGCTGGCAATAGCAGTCGCCGACGCGCAAACACGCAAGCCGACCGCGCAAGAAGTGGCGGCAATTCGAAACTGTGCGGCCAAGTATCAGGATGACGTGAACGAGGGCGAGCGGCAGTGCCTGTTCAATCTTGTCGCCACGCCCTGCAGCAATACGCGGGAAGGTTCCTCGAACCTCGGCACGGCCGATTGCTATCGGGTCGAATGGGTGATCTGGGATAATCTCCTCAACGAGAACTTCAAGAATCTGATGGGGGCGCTGGATAACCAGCAGACCGCAAAACTGCGCGCGATGCAGCAAGCCTGGATCGCTTACCGCGACACCACCTGCAATTTCTACATGGACAAGGTTCAAGGCCCGATGGCAATTCCGATGGGAGCGGCTTGTGCGGCGCGCGAAACCGCCCTCCGGGCGCTGCTGCTTCGGTTCTTCGATCAAATCTAAAGGCGCCGATTGCGCAACGCGGCGCTCGTCAACCGAGCCGCCGGTCATATTCCAGCACCGCATTGAGCAGGACCTGCGCGCCTGCGGCGCATTGCTCAAGGCTCGTCCACTCCGCTTCATTGTGCGAAATGCCGCCGCGGCTCGGCACGAAGATCATCGTCGTCGGCGCCACGCGGGCGATATAGACCGAATCGTGGCCGGCGCCTGAAACGATGTCGCGGTGCGAGAACCCCGCGGTTTCGACCGCGACGCGCACGCAATCGATCAGGTCGGGCGAAAAGTGCACCGGCGGCGAGGTCCAGATCCGGTTGTCGCGATAGGCGAGCTGCAGCGGCGGCAGAACTTCGGCCAGCGCTTCGCGTAATTGCATTTCCATAAAGTCGAGAACTTTTTCGTCCGGATGCCGCAAATCGACGGTGAAGAATACCTCGCCCGGGATGACATTGCGGCTGTTTGGACGGCTCTCGATCACGCCGACGGTGCCCACGGCGTCAGGAATGTTGCGGACCATCGCCTCGATGCGCTCGATCATCCGAGCGGCGCCGACCAGCGCATTCTTGCGCAGCCGCATCGGCATCGCCCCGGCATGCGCCTCCTCTCCGGTGATGGTGACGTCGTACCAGCGCAGGCCCTGGGCGCCTTGCACGATTCCGATCATGTGGCCGTCGTGCTCCAGGATCGGTCCTTGCTCGATGTGCAGCTCGAACATGCCGGCAAATTTGCGCGCGCCTGCCTTCTCGGTGCCACGGTAGCCGATGCGCTCAAGCTCCTCGCCGAAAGTTTTGCCGTCGCGATCGGTGCGGGAATAGGCGTAGTCCGGCGTAAAAACCCCGGCAAAAACCCCGGAGGCCAACATCGCCGGGGCAAAGCGCGCGCCTTCTTCATTGGTCCAGTTGACGAGCTCGAGCGGCGCGTTCGTCGCTCGATCGTTGTCGCGCAACGTCCGCAGCGCTTCGAGCGCGGCGAGGACGCCGAGCACGCCGTCGAATTTGCCGCCGGTCGGCTGGGTGTCGAGATGCGAGCCCATCGCGATCGGGGGCAGGGCGGGATTTTTGCCCGGTCGCCGCGCAAACATGGTGCCGACCTCGTCAATGGTCACGGCGCAGCCGAGCGCGGCGCATTGCGCTTTGAGCCAATCGCGCACTTGCCGATCGAGATCGGTCAGCGTGAGGCGGCAGATGCCGCCCTTTGCCGTGCCGCCGATCCGCGCGGTCTCCATCAGCGAGTCCCACAGCCGCTGGGCGTCGATCTGCAGTAGCTGCACGTGCAAAACTCCTTCAGCGCCGAGCGTCTTTCCTGCTGATAGCGGCCAATGACCGACTAGGCCATCGTACGAGTCCATCGTTGGCCTAGAAACAGCCGGCTGCTGGCGTACTAACTCATTGAATCCACGACGAATCAGCTATGATGGCGCGCCTGGATAGCGCGGGAGCAAGCGAATGCTGCGCGTGCGGTTGAAAGCCGACGGACGCTTGGTCGAGGTTTTGCCGGACGGCAGCGAACGTCCGATTGCCAGCGACCCGCGGGCGATCGCGACCGCCGCGCATCACGCCGCGCGCGCCGACGAAGCCCGCTATGCGCGCAATGTGCGCGGCCGGACCGGCCTCACGCAAACCGCCTTCGCGGCACGGATCGGCGTGCCGGTCGAGACAGTGCGCAATTGGGAGCAGGGCAAGCGCTCGCCGCGCGGTCCCGCTCGCGCGCTCCTCAAAGTCATCGAAGAAGCGCCTGACGCCGCCTTCGCGGTGCTCGCCAAAGCGCGCTAATGCCGCATAACACCCTCGTGTGCCAAGGGCTGGCATTGCCGGTAGCGATCGCCGATGCTGCGGCCCGACATGAACGCGGTTGGACCAGCACCGAGCGTCGCGGCGAACGGCGCCAAGATTCCGCTCCTTGGGCTTGGCACCTGGGATCTGCGCGGGCGCACCTGCGCCCGCATGGTCGAGGCGGCATTGCGGCTTGGTTACCGGCATATCGATACCGCGGAGATGTACGATAACGAGCGCGAAGTGGGCGAGGGGCTGAACGCCTCCGGCGTCAAGCGCGGCGACGTGTTCGTCACCACCAAAGTCTGGCCGTCGCATTTCGCGCCGCGCGAGCTTGTGCGCGCCGCGCGCGACTCGCTTGCCCGCCTGCGCTTGCGCGAAGTGGATCTGTTGCTGCTGCACTGGCCTAATCCGCAAATTCCGCTCGCCGACACGCTCGGCGCGCTGTGCAAGGTCAAGCGCGACGGGCTTGCCCGCCATATCGGTGTTTCCAATTTCACCGTTAAGCTCGTCGACGAAGCGGTACGGCTTTCGACCGAGCCGCTTGTTTGCAATCAGATCGAATGCCATCCGTTTCTCGACCAATCCAAGGTGATTACGGTCTGCCGCAAGCACGATATGGCGGTTATTGCCTATAGTCCGATTGCGCGCGGGGGTGCCCGCAACGACAAGCTGCTGGCGCGGATCGGCGCCGCCCACAGCAAGACCGCCGCGCAGGTTTGCCTGCGCTATCTGGTGCAGCAGGAGATTGTCGTGATCCCGCGCACCAGCAAGGAACAGCGGCTCTCGGAAAACGCAGGCGTTTTCGATTTTGCGCTGAGCGCAGCCGAGATGCGAGACATTGCCGGGCTGGCGCACCGCGACGGCCGCGTCGTCGATTGGTCTTATTCCGGCCGCGCCCAGTGGGATTGAGCTTTCCCTCCCCCCACGCGTCTCGCGCGGTGGCGAGGGGTCAGCACGCAGGACCGCTCCGGCGTGACTGTCGCGACACAGTGAAAAGGATTCAGAACACAGAGACGAAAGTCGCTTACTTCAGTGGCGCAACTCATTCATTTTTGATGAGCAAGCATAGGGTGGGCATCGCGCTGACGCGTGTGACGCGTGGTCAAAATCGTTCACGCGCGATTCCCAGCGGAATTAATGCGCGGACGATTTTGCCCACCCTGAAATTGATTCACATAATCAGCGCGGCATGCGCCGGCCGGACGCCACGCGCCGGGTTCGCCGTCGCAAACGCGCCGTCCCTTCGTCGGTGAATTGCCGCGCGCGCAAATATTTTTCGAAATCGGCGGCGGAGAGCGGCTCGCCATAGAGAAAGCCCTGCGCCTCCTCGCAGCCCTCGTCAAGCAAGATCCACTTGCGCTTGCGTCTCCACGCCTTCGGCGATGACCTCAAGCCCGAGATTGTGGGCCATCACAATTAACGAGCGCACGATCGCAGCGGCGTCGGTGTCGTCAATGATTTTGCGGACGAAGCTGCGATCGATTTTGATCCGCGAGAGCGGAAACCGGGTCAGATAACTGAGCGACGCATAGCCGGTGCCGAAATCGTCGAAAGCGATTCGCACGCGCCTGTCGTGCAGCTTCTGCAGCGTCTCGGCGGCGTCGCCATAGTTGAGCGTGCTGTTCTCGGTGATTTCAAGCTCGATGCTTTCCGGCGGCAGTTTGGTCTCGCGCAGCGCGTCGTCGATATGAGAACATCGCCCTGGAATTGGGGCGGGAACACGTTGATGCCGATGCGTCCGGGCGACAGCCCCATTGCGCGCCAGGCGGCGGCTTTCTGGCAGGCGGTCAGAATGATCCACCTGCCGACGTCCAATGCGATGGCGTTGGTCGCAAGCGGCTCAATGAACGCGCCCGGCATCAGCAATGCCGCGTTCCGGATGCCGCCAGCGCAACAGCGCTTCCGCGCCGACGACGGCGCCGTCAATCAGCCGGATTTCCGGCTGGAAATTAAATCTCGAGCTCTCGTTCCGCATAAGCTCGGGTCAGTTCGAGGTCGACCGCGCGATGCGCCTGCACTTGCGCGCGATGCGGGCAGGAAAAAGCGGCGCGTGCGGCCGCCGTGCGATTTGGCCTGGTACAGCGCAAGATCGGAATTGGCGAGCAGCTCATCGACGGTGGTGCCGTCATTGGGCGCGATCGCGATGCCGGCGCTGCCGCCGACGCGCACGGAATGCTCGTTGATCTCAAAATTCTGTGCGAGCCGGTTGAGCACTGCGTCGACAATCTCGCCGATGAGACGCGGATCGCCGCATTCCGGAACAACCAAGACAAACTCGTCGCCGCCGAGCCGGAACACCTGGACCTTGGGCCGCGCTTTGGTGGCTTCCGCCTAGGCGACGTCCTGCGCGCTTTTAAGATCGCGGCCGATCCAAAGCGAAGGATTGTCGCTGCTGGCGACGACGATGCCACTGTGATTGACGATGCGCACGATGCTGCCGGCCGGCAAATGCTGTATCCGCAGCGCATTTTGAAAGCGCGCGAGGTGGGTGCCGACGGCAAGCACCGCGCGCAGCCGTCCGCTCTGGTCCTTCACCGGAGAGGCAACCGTCACCACCCACTGTTGTGACAATTTGGTATGGATCACGTCGCCGATGGCGAGCCGCTGGCCGGCCAAGACCTCCTGGAAATAAGCGCGACCGCCGGCATTGATCCGCTCATCTCCGGTCCAAGAGACGCCAATGTTGCTGCCATCCGGTGCGAACAACAAAATATTGCTGACGTAGTCGGGCAGCTCTTCTTTGACTTGGCGCAGCAGCGCGTCATTGGCGTTTGTGTCGGCGAGGCGCGTTGAAATCTTGCTGACGTGGTCATCGACTTGCGCGGCGAGAAGCTTGGCTTCATCGAGCGCGCGCTCCATCGCTTCGTTTTGGTCGTCGCGAAACTGGCTCCCCAGTCCGACGCCGATGACGGTGACCAGGGGAATAACGGTGGCGAGCACCAGGCCCAATAACCGGGAAATGCTGTGAAACAACATCGGCCAAGCCATTTGCGCCAGCTCTTCGCTCCCGCGTGGCCGTCCTTATAGTTCAGGCGGTTTTCGCAAAGTTTTATGGGTGGCGTTAGACGATAATCTTGCTGGCTAGGTTTAATCCCGCCTTAATCGCTTCCGGTAAATGCGCGCGCCGTTGTCAACAAACGACAAAGCACGGCAGCCGAGCATGAACCGTCGCCGCGCGGCCGCGGCGCCGCGTCAGCGCATCGCGGCGGCGATATTGCCGCCATCGACGGTGGTGACGTCCGCGGTGGTTTTGAGCGCCAATGCCTGGTGCAAGAAGGCCTGCGCGACGTCCTCGGCGGCCACTTCGCGGCCGAGCAGATTGCCGGTCATGTAATCTTTCTCACTCACGCCGCGCGCTTTGGCTCGTGACGCAATCATTTCCGGCGTGAGCAGGCCGGAACGGATACGGTCCGCATTGACCGCATTGGCGCGAATGCCGTCGGCGCCGTAATCGAGCGCATACTGCCGCATCAGCGCCAGCGCCGCCGCCTTGGGAATTCCGTATGGCCCGAAATTTGGGCCGGGATTGACGGCCTGCTTGGAAATATTGAAGAGCAGGCAGCCGCCGGTGCCCTGCGCGCGCATGATCCGCACCGCAGCCTGGGCGACGCGCTGATGGCCGTAGAAATTCAGCTCAAAGCTCTTGTGCAGAATATCCTCGTCGACCTCGCCGATGCGGCCCTGCCAGGCCGCGCCGGCGTTGGAGACAACGATATCCACGCCGCCGAAATGCTCCGCGATATTGTCGAACGCGGCGCTGACCGATCCGCCGTCGGTGACATCGCAGGCGAGTGCCAGCGCATGCCCGCCGACCGCATTGGCTTGCTCGCGAGCGGCAGCCCGATCGACATCAAGCAATGCAACCTCGGCGCCGGCTGCAGCGAAGCACTTTGCGGTCGCAGTCCCGATCGCGCCGCCGGCGCCGGTGATGGCGGCAATCTGCCCGGTCAGCGGCGGCTCCTTGCGGGCGCGCAGCTTTAACTGTTCGAGCGGCCAATATTCGCAATCGAACATGTCGGCTTCGGAAATCGATTCAAACCGGCCGATCGCTTCGGCGTCGGCCAGGCATTCAATCCAGGCCTGCGCGATGTCCGCGGCAATGATGGCGTCGTCCTTGGTGCGGCCTAAGCCGAACAGGCCTAGCCCGCGCACCAGCGCGACGCGGGGCAGGGGGTCAAGCGGCCTTTTATTGCCGCCCGCGCGCCTATTGTGGCGCTCGAAATAGTCACGGTAACACGTGATAAATTCCTGACTGTTTTCGCGCGCGCCCAGCGCGAATTCGTTCATCCGCTCGGGTTCTGGGGTGCTTAGAACCAGCGGCCAATTCTTGGTCCGGATGGTGTGATCCGGCGTAATCACGCCGGCTGCGCTCAGCCGGGCCAGGTCCTTGCCGTCGAGAAAATCCACGATCGCATTGCCGCTGCGGAATTCGAGCACCAAACGATGCCAACCGCCCTCGGTTTTTTCGACTTTCTCGCTGCACGCTCCACGCACGATCGGCGCGATCTGCGCGACCGGTGGCGGTCGGTCTGCGGGCTGTGCTGCTGCGACTGACTTTCGGTGACGCGCGATGAAATCTTCGGCGCGCGAGACCAGCGCGATCATGCGCTCGTAAGCCTCACGCGCCGTTTCCCCGAAGGTGACGAGCCCGTGCTTGCTTAAGATCAGGCCCTCGCAGCCGGGCGCACGCTCGAAGACGTCGATGGCTTTTTTGGCAAGTCCGAATCCTGGCATCAGATAAGGAACGAAGGCTATGCGATCGCCAAAAACCTCCGCGCAAAGCTGTTCGCCGCGCGGTTGATCAATGACGCTGAGCACCGCGGTGGCGTGGGTGTGATCGACGAATTTGTGCGGCAGGAAGGCGTGCAGCATCACCTCGACCGACGGATTTGGCGCGTGCGGCTCGATCAGATTGGCGCGCTCGATGCCAACCAGTTCTTCATCGCCGATGGTCGCGAGCCCGCGCAGCTTGCGCATCGGTTCAAGCCGCAGCGCCGGAAAGCCGGCCGGCTCAATGGACGCCATGTCGGCGCCGGAGGCTTTGATGCGCAGCACCTCAGCTTCGGCGCCGAGGAGATCGCGCATCTTGGTTTTGAGCGACGTGTTGCCGCCGCCACGCAGCACAAGTTTAGGATCGCGGCCTAATAGGCGCGTCGTGTAGACGCGCAATGACAGATCGGGGTCGATCCCGGCTTTGGCGCCGTCAGCTACTATGGCCTTCGCGTCGCGATCGACCCAGCCGCTTTTCATTTAGAGCACTTGTTTGCGCATGGTTCCCACTATTCCGGATCATGCGCTAGCTGCCGGCGAAGCGGCGCGACCACCAGCCGGTGCGGCGCGGCCGTTCGCCTTCGGAAGCGTCGCCGGTTTCGGTAACGACCGCCTCTGCCTGCGATGCCGCCGGCGCCCCCGGATCGCTCCCGGCTTCGCCTCCAGCCGTCTCCGGTGCAGCGATTGGCGCCGGCTCGCGAACCGTCGAACGCCGACGGGCCGCTTCGGGCTGCCCGATCGCGCCAGGCGACATGGCCGGCGACGCGTTGGGCGGCGACGCTTCGGGCGGCGTTGCGCGCCCGGTCGCCGGCGCATCGAGATCGGCGACGGCAGGTGCGAGCTCAGCTTCGGTCGGTGCCGGAGCCGCGAGCTCGTCTGCGGGAGCGAATTCCTGTTGCGAGTAGTGCCCGGATTGATTGGGCCCGGAATGCCCAGCCTCGCCATTGCGCTGCCGATTGCGACGGCCGCCGCGGCGGCCGCGGCGGCGACGCCGCTCGTCACGGCGCGGCTCTTCGCGCCCTTCATGCAGCTCCGATGCAAAGCCGCCGGTTGTTTCGAGCACAGTTTCATTCTGAGTAGCTTCGTGAGCCTCGCCCTCATCATCGGCGGACTCGGTGATCGCGATCTGCTCGACATGCGGTCGGGCGTGGTCATGCAAATGTTCGCCACCGCCGCGTCCACGACGGCGCCGCCGCCGCCGCCGCCGCGATCCGCCTTCGTCGGGTTGGGCAGCGGCAATGTCGGTTTCGGCTTCGAACTCGACCTGTTCCGCCTCGCTTGCCTCGCCGCCAATCTCTTCGAGATCGTCCTCTTCTTCCAGCGGCGCGACCGCGGCTTGGGCCCGCTCGGCAATCGCTTTTGCCGCCTCGGGTGTATGGACCTGCTCGCCGCGATCGATCACAAAAGTCTGCGGCGCTCGGACGGTTTCATCCGCGCTAACCGTAATGGTGATGGCGAACCGGTCTTCCAGCCCGCGCAAATGCGCACGCTTTTGATTGAGCACATAGAGCGCGACATCCGGACGCGTCCGCGCGATCAGATTGTGCGTCGCGCCTCTGATGAGTTGCTCTTCAAGCGCGCGCAGTACTTGCAAGGCCAGCGACGAGACCGAGCGGACATGGCCGCTGCCGCCGCAATAGGGGCACTTCTCGGTTGAGCTTTCGAGCACGCTGGTGCGGATGCGCTGCCGCGACATTTCGAGCAGGCCGAAATGCGAGATGCGGCCGACCTGGATGCGCGCGCGATCGTGTTTGAGGCACTCCTTGAGCCGCCGTTCCACGGCGCGATTGTTGCGCTTTTCATCCATGTCGATGAAGTCGATGACGATCAATCCGGCGAGATCGCGCAAGCGCAATTGCCGCGCAATCTCATCCGCCGCCTCCAAATTGGTTTTGAACGCGGTGTCCTCGATATGATGCTCGCGGGTGGCGCGGCCGGAATTGACGTCAATCGCCACCAAAGCTTCGGCTTGGTTGAGCACGACATAACCACCGGACCGTAGCTGCACGACGGGAGAGAACATGGCATCGAGCTGGTTCTCGACCCCGTATCGCGACAAAAGCGGCTGGCTGTCGGTGTAAAGCTTCACATTCTTGGCATGGCTCGGCATGAGCATGCGCATGAAGTCCTTGGCCTCGTGATAGGCATCAGCTCCCGCGACCAGGACCTCGTCGATATCCTTGATATAGAGGTCGCGCAGCGAGCGTTTGACGAGTGAACCTTCCTCATAGACCAGCTTGGGAGCCGTCGATTTGAGCGTCAGATCGCGCACCGTCTCCCACATGCGCAGCAGATATTCGAAATCGCGCTTGATCTCGATCTTGGTGCGGCTTGCGCCGGCGGTGCGCAGGATCACGCCCATGCCCTCCGGCACTTCGAGTTCGCCGGCTGCCTCGCGAAGCCGCGCGCGATCATCCGGATTGGTAATTTTGCGGCTGATACCCCCGCCGCGAGCGGTGTTCGGCATCAGAACCGAGTAGCGTCCCGCCAGCGACAGATAGGTGGTCAGCGCCGCGCCTTTGGTGCCGCGCTCTTCCTTGACCACCTGCACCAGCATCACCTGCCGGCGCTTGATGACCTCCTGGATCTTGTATTGGCGCCGATAGCGCGGGGCGCGATCCGGAACTTCTTCCAAAGCATCGGCGCCGCCGACGGATTCGACGACCTCTTCGGCCGACTCTTCTTCCTCGCCATTGCGCTCACGCGTCTCGGTCGTGAGCGCATCTTCTCCGTTCTCGCTCGTCGCTCCGCTGGGCAGGACTTCGGCTTCTTCGACCTCGTTGGCGGCCGCAGCGTGACTCTCCCCCTCCTCGCCAGTGGCTTCGTGCACAATGCTGGCCTCGACTTGGTCGGCCGAGCCACCGCCCTCCGGCGCTGGCGGCTGACTTTCGAAGCCCGGCGAAGTGGTTTCCTCAGCCGGTGCGCCGGCCAGGGATTGAGCTTCAGGGTATTGGCTCGATCCTTCGCCGGTCGGTTCCGGCGCGGACTCACTCGGTTCAATAATATCGCCGGCCAGCGGCTCGGCAGCCTCGCCTCGGATCACATCATCATCACGGCGGGAACGCGCGCCTTTCCGACGCGGCACACGCTCGATATCATCGACGGCCGCGCGCTGCGCGCGCTCTTCCTCGGCGATGAGAGCCTGCCGGTCGGCGATCGGGATCTGGTAGTAATCAGGGTGGATTTCGCTGAACGCGAGAAAACCGTGACGATTGCCGCCGTAATCGACGAAAGCGGCTTGCAGCGACGGCTCGACGCGCGTCACTTTCGCCAGATAAATGTTGCCCCTTAATTGCTTGCGGTGCGCAGATTCAAAGTCGAATTCCTCGACGCGGTTGCCGCGCAAAACCACCACCCGGGTCTCCTCCGGATGGGTCGCGTCGATGAGCATTTTGTTGGCCATTGGCGAATCTCATGAGGGCCGTGTCCGCTCGCGTCGCGCCGCATCGGCGGGAGGCGATGACACCGGTCCGATTTTCGTTAAGTGGAGCGATCCGGAAGTTGCGAGCGCCGCAAGCATAGAAAGGCCGGCCGTCGGCAAGCGACCTGCCGGGCCGTTTGATGGAAACCTTGACTTGCGCCTCGAACATGAACTCCAAACCGCGACGAGACGGCAGCGCGGAACGCGGCCGCGATTTCGCTAGATGCTGGTGATGCAGCGCGACGCCATTCAGCGGCTTTGCCGCTGTGAATGCGCGGCGCGCGCGGTCCGGGCCGTCCTCATCCCCACGGGCCTCGGCAGAGCTTTGCGTCGCCACAGATGCCGTTTTCGTTGAAGACATGATCGGTCTGAACATCTTCTCCACGAACGTCGTGGCATTGCGGCGGATCGAAAGCGGCGTTTGCCCGGCTCCCGGATCAGCGGGAGAACCTATCGTGGCGCACGCACCGGAGGCCGTCACGCGGACACAACCGGAACCTTTCATCATCAGCACACCCTTCTTAAGGCCGGCACCGCCGAATTGGCAAGCCACCTGTGGGTTTTACTCGCAGATCACGTGGGTTTTGCCCTATTCCCGGGCTTCTCGGCGGTTAATTAGGTTCCGGTTAACTATGCCTGCCTAATGGGGTAGTAGGGCGGGATGAGGTCGCAGCCGATGGTCATCCAAGCCATGCGCTTGGCCTTTTTCGGCGCATTGATCGCGGGGATTGGATTGGCGGCGGGCGCGCCGGCCACGCCGGTTTCCGCTGATTCTTTTCCAATAGCGACCGATGCCCGACTCGGCGGTGACGAAACCCAAACACGGTTCGTGTTGGATCTTAGCCGCAGGATCGACCTGCATTTGTTCACCCTTGCCGATCCTTACCGTGTCGTCATCGATGTCCCGCAGGTCACGTTTCGGCTGCCGCCGAAGGCCGGTGAGAACGGTCGCGGTTTGATCAAGGCGTTTCGTTTCGGGCTGGTGATGCCGGGCGGCTCGCGGATGGTCATCGACCTGGTCAAGCCCGCGCGAATCGACAAGGCATTTGTCGTCGATGCCGCGGACGGCGCGCCGGCGCGTCTCGTGCTCGATTTGGTGGCGACCGACCGCGAAAGCTTTCTACGCAAGATTGCTCTCGATCAACGGTTCGCCCGCGCCCAGGCACCACCATCGCGGGAGCAGCAATCGTCTGGGGATGCGCGGCCGCTGATCGTCCTCGATCCCGGACATGGCGGGATCGATACCGGCACTAAGGGGCCGAACGGGCAGATGGAAAAAGACATCGTGCTCGATTTTAGCAAGCGGCTGCAGGAAAAAATCGAGACCGCAGGCAAGTATCGCGTGCTGCTGACGCGGACCGACGACACTTTTGTGCCGCTGGCGGAGCGGGTGCGCTTCGCGCGTGAGGCCGGCGCGGCCCTGTTCATGTCGATCCATGCCGATTCACTGCCGCGAAGGGAAGGGGATGCGCAGGGCGCCACGGTCTATACGCTCTCTGAGACCGCGACCGATCCTGCCGCCGCGCGGCTCGCCGAACAGGAAAACCGCGCCGACGTGATCGCCGGCGTCGACCTGAAAGAGCAACCTGATGACGTTGCCGGCATCTTGATTGACCTGGCGCAGCGCGAGACCAAGACTTTTTCGATTGAATTCGCCAATAAACTAGTCGGGACAATGAAGGAAACCACCCGGCTGCACAAAGAGCCGATCAAGTCGGCAGGTTTTCGCGTCTTGCGCGCGCCTGACGTGCCTTCGGTCCTGGTCGAACTCGGCTACGTGTCAAACAAGGAAGACTTGCAATCGCTATCGTCAGACAGCTGGCGAGATCACGCGGCGAACTCGATGGCGTCGGCGATCGATGGCTATTTTTCGGCCCATCTGGCAAGGGCCCGCGCTGGGGCTAATTGAGGGCGAACTCCATAGGAATGTGGCGTAATGGCCTCAGTTTGAACAAAAAACCGAGCGACGACATGAGGGGACGGAACGAGCTAGCGGGGTGGGGCTGTTGCTGTCACACGGCGCTAGGGTGGCGGCCCGAAGACGCGTATTGTTGTGTGGATCGGACGGCTGACTGCGGGGCGCCGTCGATGAGTTTGGCTCAACCCAAATTTACTGAATGACATTGGTGTCGCGGTGAAACTACTCCTGCGCTTTCTTGGCTTCCTGTTTGCAGTCGGCACCATTTTCTTCATCGTCGGCGTGGCGGCGATGGCGGGGTTGTTGTGGCATTTCTCCAAGGACTTGCCCGATTATTCGCAACTTAAGGATTATGAACCGGCGGTGATGACGCGCGTCCATGCCGGCGACGGCTCGCTGCTTGCGGAATATGCCAAAGAGCGGCGGCTCTATCTGCCGATTCAGGCCATCCCGAAGCTTGTCATCAATGCTTTCATCGCCGCCGAGGACAAGAATTTCTATCAGCATCCCGGCGTCGACATGTACGGCATCGCCCGGGCCGGCATGCTCTACATCGAAAATTACGGAAGCGGCCGTCGCCCGCAGGGCGCCTCCACCATCACCCAGCAGGTTGCGAAGAATTTTCTTCTGAGCAACGAAGTGTCGTTTCAGCGCAAGATCAAAGAAGCGCTGCTGGCGCTGCGCATCGAGCGCACCTATTCGAAACAGAAAATCCTAGAGCTCTACTTGAATGAGATCTATCTCGGCTTCGGCGCTTACGGGGTGGCTGCCGCATCGCTGTTGTATTTCGACAAATCGGTCCACGAGCTGACGATTGCCGAAGCCGCCTATCTCGCGGCTCTGCCAAAGGGGCCGAATAACTACAACCCATTCCGCCGGCATGATGCCGGCGTGGAGCGCCGCAATTATGTAATCGATCGCATGGCCGAAGACGGCTACATCACCGCCGCCCAAGCCGAAAAAGCCAAAAAGGATCCGCTGGAGGTCACCGTTCGTCCGACCGGCGCTCACATTTTCGCGGCCGAATATTTCGCCGAGGAAGTGCGGCGATATCTTTATGAGAAATACGGCGAAAAAAAACTCTACGAGGGCGGGCTATCGGTTCGGACCACGCTCGATCCCAAGCTGCAGGTGCTGGCGCGCAAGGCGATGATTAATGGCCTCGTCAATTTCGACGAAGGCCAAGGCTATCGCGGCGCGATTACCACCATCGATACTGGGAGCGATTGGGGGGTCAAACTTGCCGAAGTCAAGTTCCTGGACGATATCAATCCATGGCGGCTCGCCGTCGTACTTCAGGTCGACGATCAATCCGCCCGCATTGGACTGCAGCCCCCGCGCGATCCCGGCGGCGCCGTCGTCAAGGATCGCGAGGTCGGCCTCATAACGCTTGAGGGCGTCAAATGGGCGAAACCGGCCAGCGGTCCGTCGAAGCCTATCCAGAAAGTTAGTCAGGTACTCTCGGCAGGAGACGTGATCTACGTATCGCCGCTGGAAACGCAAGGGCAGTATCGGCTGCGCCAGGTGCCCGAGATTTCCGGCGCCATGGTGGTGATGGATCCCCACACCGGCCGCGTGCTCGCGATGGTCGGCGGATTTTCGTTCGATCAGAGCCAGTTTAACCGCGCTACGCAGGCCTTGCGTCAGCCCGGCTCGTCATTCAAGCCGATCGTCTATGCCGCAGCGCTAGACAATGGCTACACGCCGTCGACCATTGTGATGGACGCGCCGATTGAAATCGACATGGGTGCCGGTGGCGGGGTCTGGAGACCGGAAAATTACGGCGGCAAGTTTTTTGGACCCTCCACTCTGCGTTTTGGTCTCGAACAATCGCGCAACGTCATGACGGTGCGCTTGGCGCAGGACCTCGGCATGCCGCTTATCGCGGAATATGCAAAACACTTCGGCGTCTATGATGAGTTGCCGCCGTATTTGTCATACGCGCTGGGCGCGGGCGAGACCACCGTGCTGCGCATGGTCACGGCCTATTCGATGTTCGACAACGGCGGCCGGCGCGTCATCCCAACCCTGATCGACCGCATTCAGGACCGTTACGGTCATACCATCTACAAGCATGACCAGCGCGAATGCGTTGGTTGCGACGCCGGCAAGTGGGACAATCAGGTCGAGCCGACGCTCATCGACCGGCGCGAGCAGGTTATCGATGCAATGACGGCCTATCAGATCATCTCGTTGATGGAAGGCGTCGTGCAACGCGGCACGGCGACCATCGTCCGCGAAGTCGGCAAACCGATTGCGGGGAAGACCGGTACGACCAATGACGAAAAGGACGTCTGGTTTATTGGTTATTCGCCCGACATCGTTTGCGGCGTCTATATGGGTTTCGACAAGCCCCGCCATATCGGCCGACTCGCGACCGGCGGCCATCTCGCCGCGCCGATCGTCAAGGATTTTCTCAAGGTCACACTCGCGGACAAGCCGCCGATTCCATTCAGCGTGCCGCCCGGCATCAAACTGATCCGGGTCGAAGCCAAGTCCGGTATGCGCGCAGGTCCGGGCGACACCAAAGTGATCCTGGAAGCATTCAAGCCCGGCACCGCGCCGCCCGATTCTTATTCGGTGATCGGCGCCGATACCGGTGTCCCGACCGCCGGTTCGCCGGATACCGGCGGTGTCGTGCGCACCGGCACCGGCGGGCTGTACTGAGGTCAGATTCCGACCCATTAGTCCGACATCGACCCGTCAGGGATACGCCGGGAAGACAGAAAAACCCTTGCCACTTCGCAAGAAGTCCCCTATGGCATCTGTCTAAGCGGCGCATTGGGGCGTCAGGGGACCGTCTTCCCAAATCTTCCCCATGGCTTCCCCGATGCCTCTAGACCGGCCGCAAATCGTCGCTGGTTAGATATTTCGGGGGCGGGACGCGTTATCGGCCGCCTACGGGCAAGGATCACATCGTTTTTGATTCGGAGCTTGCGGGTTTTGGCCTGCGCTACCGCAACGGTCGCCGAACTTGGATTTATCAATACGCGTTCGGCTCCGGTCCAAGCCGAGTCAATTCCAGACTGACACTCGGTGAAATATCCCGCTCTGCCGCCAGCCAAGGCGCGAGAGACGGCACAGGACCTCTATGCCAAGGTTCGGCTAGGACAGCATCCGGCCGCCGATAAAAAGGCAAACAGAGACGAGGCGCGAAATACCTTCGGCAAGCTTGTCGGTCGGTATCTTGAATTTCAGAAGGATCAGCTTCGCACGCGTAGCCACACCGAACTGGAGCGCTACTTGGACAGCTCCGCCAAACCCCTTCACAATCTGCCGGCATCGGCGATTAGCCGCAAACGTATTGCCGATTTTTTGGATACCATGGCTGACAAGAGTGGTGCCGTATCGGCCAATAGAGCCAGATCGGCGTTGTCGGCAATGTTCTCATGGGCAATGAAAAGGGGGTTGCATGACAACAATCCCGTAGTTGCGACCGAGAAGCGCAAGGAAAAATCCCGGCATCGCGTCCTGACCGACAACGAGATTGCCATAGTGTGGAATTCCTTGGCGAGGACGACTATGCGGAAGTTGTCAGGTTGCTAATTTTGACGGGACAGCGGGCAATGGAGATTGGCGGCCTGCGCTGGTCAGAGATTGATTTGGAGCGTCAAATAATCTCATTGCCCGCACACCGTACAAAGAACGGTCAGCCGCATTCCATCCCAATGGCCGGGCCGGTCCGCGACACACTGGAAAGCCGAGCACGAACGCGAGATTTCGTTTTTGGCACCAAGGGTGTTGAGGGTTTCGGCGGCTGGGATCGAAGCAAAAAAAGATTAGATGCCAAAATAGGCGACAGAATCA
>Ga0126383_10000802_pt1 | contig 18187 bp, 15 predicted proteins | sample PanSoiMetPlot_35_FD_96882 | JGI IMG/M metagenome (GOLD analysis project Ga0126383, IMG submission 96882) | Tropical forest soil microbial communities from Panama - MetaG Plot_35 | ecosystem: Environmental > Terrestrial > Soil > Tropical forest > Bulk soil | place: Panama | collected 2016-02-17
CAACGCTATCGGCGACCAAGATTCTGATCCTGGGATCCGAGTTGGGCAGTGAGGCCAAGTTGATGATTTGCGGACGAACAGGGTGACGAGCGGGCGAATTTTACGTGGAAACGGTTTCTCCCGCAAGGAGTCGTAAGCCCTCTGAGACATTCGAGGGTGCAGTGTGAGCCGACCGTCCGGTTTGGGCTCGGGGTTAGGCGTAAACAGCGGGGAGGAAGTCGGGGAGTCTTCAGTCCTATGGTAATTTATCCACTTGTCCGGTCTTCGGCGGTGGGGCACAGTGTGATGAGTGCCGTTGGGGCGTCGCTCCGTTCGGTTCTCCCTCGCGAAGATCGTCCCGACCAAAGACAAGTTTCGATTGCTGGAGACATTTCCAGGAAACAAAGGGCTTCCCGAAGGCTCATTGCTTACGCGTGTCTGAGGGGCGGTGACGCTCGAGCTGTGTAAGTGGAGGGTAGAGAGGTTTCATGTACCTGAAGTACTTCGGCTTGCGCGAACAGCCGTTTGGAGTGACTCCCGATCCTCGTTTCCTGTATTTGAGCGCAGCGCACAAAGAGGCGCTGGCGTCTCTTTATTACGGGATCGAAGCGGGACGGGGATTCCTCGGGCTCATTGCCAGGCCGGGTATGGGGAAGACCACCATCCTGTTTCACCTGCTGGAGAGGTTCCGCAGTTCGGCCCGCACGGCTTTTATTTTCCAGACACAATGCACTTCACGGGAGTTCATGCGCTTCTTGCTGTCGGAGCTGGGTTATGAGGGCGACAGCCAGGATTTCGTGCGCATGCATGAGGAGTTCAACCGGCGGCTGCTGCAGGAAGCGCGGGCAGGGAACCGGTTCATCGTTGTCATTGACGAGGCGCAGAACCTGGAAGCGTCGGTGCTGGAGACGGTGCGGCTGCTGTCGGATTTCGAAACGCCGCGCGCCAAGCTGCTGCAGATTGTTCTCGCCGGTCAACCCGAACTGGCCGACAAGCTGGCCAGTCCCTCGCTGTCGCAGTTGCGGCAGCGGGTTTCGATCGTCAATCAGATTGAGCCCTTGCCTTCATGGGAGATCAAGAATTACGTCGAGCACCGACTGAAGATTGCCGGGTATGAAGGCCCGGCGCTGTTCACCGAAGAGGCGTTGGAACAGATTGGCCGTTTTACCGAGGGCATTCCGCGCAACGTAAACAATTTCTGCTTCAATGCGCTGTCGATTGCCTGCGCGCTGCACCGCAAAGTGGTGGATCTGGAAGTGGTGCGGGAAGTGATTTCAGATCTGGATATTTCCAAGCTGACTTCAAAGGAAGCGTCGCGTCCGCCAAGCAACGGAAGCGCTATTCCAGTGAACAAGGCGGATGCGCCGGTTTCGGCGGGACGCAATGGCCGGGAGCGCGCGAGCTTGACTCCGGAGGAGGCGAAGGCGTATATGCAGCAATTCGTGGCGAAACTGAAGAACGCGCAAGCTTCCCTCGAGTCGAGCAAGCCGGTGCGCCCCGGCGGGACGGAACTGGATTAGAATTTGCGGGGTTGAAAGGTCTTCGTAGAGTACACGACCAAAGGAAACTAGCCATGAGCAAGAACTTCGAACTTCTACAGAAGCTCGGCAAGGAGCAGGATCTGCTGATCCCCACGGCTTCAGGAAACGGGCATGGTACGCTGCCGCCGGCGTCGGTGGACACATCGGCTGCAAGCCCAGTGATGAAGCCAGGACTGGAGGAGATTCATTCCTTCGTACAGCAAGTATTCCTGGTGGCTGGAGGAGCGGTGCCGCGCTCCGTCGTCTTCACCAGTTCGGAGCCGGGCACAGGATGCAGCTGGGTGACGGCGCATACTGCGCAAGTGCTGGCGGGACGGACGGCGGGATCGGTTTGCGTGGTCGACGCGAACCTGCGAGCTCCGGGCCTCGATCGGCAGTTTGCCATAGAGAACGGTCACGGCCTGGCGGAAGCTCTGCAGCAGCCGGATCCGATTCGCGGCCTGCTGCGGGCTACAGCACTACCGAACCTGTTTGTGATTACCGCTGGTCAGGCGAGGGAAGAGTCGCAGGCGCTGGTGGCCTCGGACCGGATGCGGATCCGCCTTCATGAACTGCGATCGGAGTTCGACTTCGTGTTGATCGACGCGGCCGCGCTGAGCGTTGCCGGCGATGCGATTGCGGCGGGAAGTTTTGCCGACGGGGTGGTACTCGTACTCAAAGCCAATGCGTCACGAAAAGAGACAGCCCGCCAGGCGGTGCAGGATCTGCAGTCGGGGAATGCGAAGGTCTTGGGCGCGGTCTTGAATCAGCGGCAGTTCCCGATTCCCGAGGCGCTTTACAAGCGATTGTAGGAAGGCCGGATCCCCGGCGGCAGCAGCGGGCAGGTGGCGTCCGCACGAGCCGACTCCGGGGCGGGTGGGCGAGCTACCGGGTGCTTGCGCAATGGGCTAGGGAATGCGGCCGCTCGGCGGCTGAAGGCGTTTTAGATGGGATTCTGCGCCGGCAGAATCCCATTACCTTTTGTGAGCGGAAGTTACTGGCGCACCCGGGGGGCCATGCTCTCCGACAGGGGAGAGGGCATGCGGGGCACGGTTCCAGCGACGACCTTTGCACCCGCGGCCAAAGGCTTCTTGTCGGCGATCGGTTCATCGCTCGCGACGGAATTGCCCAGGCTGTAGGCGTAAAGCACGACCTCGACGCGCTTGGAGACGCCCAGCTTGTCGAAGATCCGGAACAGGTAATTCTTCACCGTGTGTTCCGTGAGGCCGAGGCGCTGTGCGATTTCGCGGTTGGAGAGTCCTTCGGCCACACAGCGCACCACTTCCTGCTCGCGGCGAGAGAGCAGGGCGGCGCCACGGGCATCGATGACCCGCATGGGCAGCGCTTCACCGAGAGCGTCGAGCAGGAAGCGCAACTCCTTGCTGTTGGCCCAAACCTGTCCGCTATTGACACAATGAATGCACTTGGCGAGAGACTTGAGAGACTCGCTGCGGCTGAAGACTCCGCGCGCCCCGGCGCGAAAGGCTTCGACGACCTGGGTGCGCTCGGAAACATCGAGCAGCATTACAACACGGGTCTCCACCCGCATGGTGTAGAGCTCGCGGGCGATTTCGAATCCCTTCCTGGGATCGTCGTCGAGTTCGGCGCTGATCACCACAACCCCCGGCTTGTCCTTGAGGACCGCGCCGACGATGCCGCGGGAGTCGGATACAGGCTCGAGCACCTGGAAGCGCTTGTCGCGCTCGAGCGCAGAGGCCAAAAGCTGGCTGTTCATTCGGGTACTGTCGGCCGCTAAGACACGGATGACCTCGGATGCTTCGGGCAAGGCAATTGCATGAGCCATAGTCTGCCTGGGATCCCCGGGCGGGAGTCCACAGCAACTCCAGCCCCGAAATGTATTTCTAAACCGCGGGGGAACTGGTTAAACAGGAACCAGTTCGGTCTTAGTGAATGGAACGAATCAAATCGAGTGGGTAGCCGTTAGGCTACAGGTGCACCGCAGGACTTGCACACCCAACGGCCGCCACCCCGGCGGCTGTTCTCCGGGACTTTATTCTCACATGCCGGGAGTGTAAATGGCACTTTGGTGCCATAGGCAAAAAGTTTCTCTTCTGAAAGCCGCGTCGGGTGTGGCTTTGCATCGCAAAGTGATCTAAGGCAGGGGGAAGCCTGGAGAGCCTACCCGAAGGCGAGTTCCTTCGCCCGTTGTGCGGCTTTGACCACTGCCTTGATGAGGGTGACGCGCAGTTTTCCTTCTTCCAGTTCGAGGATGCCGTCGATGGTGCAGCCGGCGGGAGTGGTGACGGCGTCTTTGAGCAGCGCCGGGTGGTCGCCGGTCTCGAGGACGACGGTGGCGGCGCCGAGGGTGGTCTGGGAAGCCAGCAGGGTGGCGATATCGCGGGGCAGGCCGACCTTGACACCGGCTTCGGCCAGCGACTCCAGAATGATATAGATGAAAGCGGGTCCGCTGGCGGAGAGGCCAGTGACGGCGTCCATGTGTTTTTCATCTACCACCACGGTGCGGCCCACGACCCGGAACAGGGCGCTGGCGTTTTCAACGTCCCTGGCGCTGGCGTGCCGGCCGCGGCAGAGGGCGGTCATGCCGACCCCCAGAACACAAGGGGTATTGGGCATGGCGCGGACCACCGGGACCTCGACACCGAGGGCTGATTCAATCTGGGCGGTGGGAACCGACGCGGCGACGGAGATGATCAGCTGGTTGCGATTCACGTGCGGGCGAATCTGCTCCATCACTTCCTGCACCACTTGCGGCTTGACGCACACGAAGATTATGTCGGCCTGGTGGACGGCCGCGAGATTGTCGGTGCTTACGGGGATGTGAAGCTTGTCGCTCAGGGCGCGGGCGCGCTCTTCGTGGGCGACAGTTGCGCAGGTAAGCGTGGGATGCAGCAGGTTTTTTTCCAGCAAAGCCTTGAGCAGAATGCCGCCCATCTTGCCGGCGCCCAGAACTGCGACTCGTTGTTTGGAAAAATCCATGCTCATGAAAGGGCGGCCAGAATATCACAGGGCGGCGGTGGATAGGGAATACGGAATACTCTCCTCGGGAGAAACGATGGACTCTAACGCCGACTGCCGTCCGCTGAAGCGGACTCCGGGATGTGGGTGAGCGGACCCGGTGCCTGCTCGCCGGGCTGACGAATTACGCCGCTCGGCGCCTGGGTGCGTGCGTGGGTTCCTCGCTTCGCTCGGTCAACGGCCGAGGGCCGGTTGTTACGTGGTCAGGCGGAAATGCTCTTCCGCCATTCGGGCGATGGTGCGTCCGATGGGGAGAGAGGCGGTGGCGGCGGGCGAAGGGACGTTGTAGAGATGGAGCATGTTGCCGGAGGCGCTGAACTGGAAGTCGTCGATCATAGATCCATCGGGGCGCAGGGCCTGGGCACGCACTCCCGAGCCGTCGCGGACCAAATCGGCTTCCTGGATTTCGGGCAGCAGCTTCTGCATGGTGGCGACGAAGGCGCGTTTGTTGAGCGAGCGATAAAACTCTCCCACGGCGTGGCGCCAGTGTTTGGCGGCCATGTGCCGGAAGCCGGAATAGGAGAGGGCTTCGACGGTGTCGCGCAGGCTGAAGTCGGTGATGCGGTAACCTTCGCGCTTGAAGGCGAGCACGGCATTGGGGCCGGCATCGAGGCCGCCGTGGACGCGGCGCGTGAAGTGCGCGCCCAGGAAAGGGAATTGCGGATCGGGCACAGGATAAATGAGGCCCCGCACCAGGTGGTGCTTCTCCGGGACGACGTCGTAGTACTCACCGCGGAAGGGCACGATCATGGCATCGGGTGATTGGCCGGACATCTTGCCGATACGGTCGCTGTACAGTCCGGCGCAGTTGATCACGTACCCGGCATGGATCGGATCGCGGGAAGTTTCCACCGTGGCGAGGTCGGTGCTCGGATGGATGCCCATCACTTCCGTGCTGGTCAGGACGTCTCCGCCTGCCGACCGGATGAGTTCCGCATATTTCTCGCTGACCATGGCGTAGTCGGTGATGCCGGTGCCGGGCACATGAATCGCGGCGAGGCCTCCGCACCGGGGTTCGATCTCTCGCAGTTCGACCGGATCGAGCAGGCGAACTCCGGTGAGGCCGTTGACTTTCCCGCGCTCGAAGAGTTGCTCGAGGCGCGGCAGTTCGTCGGCTGAAGTGGCCACGATGACTTTGCCGCAGACCTGATGTGGAAGATTGTGCTCGCGACAAAAAGCCACCATGGCGGCGGCGCCTTCCACGCACAGCCGCGCCTTGAGCGAGCCGGGCTGATAGTAGATCCCAGAGTGGATGACACCGCTGTTGTGTCCGCTCTGGTGGCGGGCAACACGGTCTTCTTTTTCCGCCACCAGCAGGCGGAGGCGGGGGAAGCGGCGGATGAGATGCATCGCGGCCGAGAGGCCGACAATGCCTCCGCCGATCACCAGGATGTCACAACGCTGGTCGGGCATGAGAGTCGGACGGGCTCCGCGGCCACGCCGGGATCTAGGCTAACAGACAAGATCGGATCGACTGCACTGCCAGTGCGACCGGAAGGCGGCCGGGTTCCTCCCAGGGTTCAAGTGACAACCGAACATTCGTTCGTGCGCCGGAAACGCGCTGGCTGTGAGACGAGGTGATATATTTCTGCGGCGATGAATTGGCAGGCGTTTTGGCTCACAATCCGATTGGCAGTGTTAGTGGCGGCGATTCTGGTCGTAATCGGGATGCCGGTGGCTTACTGGCTTACCTACTCCCGCTGGCGCTCAAAGTTTCTGGTTGAGGCAATGGTGGCATTGCCAATTGTGCTGCCGCCCACGGTGCTGGGATTCTATGTGCTGATGGCTCTCGGCCCACACAGTCCTCTGGGACGCTGGTGGCAGGGAGTGACGGGGCACACGCTGGCTTTTACGTTCACCGGACTGGTCATCGGATCCATACTCTATAGTCTGCCGTTTGCCGTGCAGCCGTTCACGACGTCGTTTTCCGCGGTGGACCGCCGATTGCTTGCGGCTTCGGCGACGCTGGGCGCATCGTCGTGGAGAACCTTCTTGCGTGTGATTCTCCCGCAGTCGGTTCCCGGAGTGATAGCCGGAATTGCCCTCAGCTTCGCCCACACCATGGGAGAGTTTGGCGTGGTCCTGATGGTGGGCGGGAACATTCCCGGGGTGACGCGAACGGTGTCGATCGACATCTACGACCAGGTGGAGGCGCTCAATTATCGGGCAGCCAACCAAACCGCGTTGGTCCTGCTGGGGATTGCGTTCGCGGTGCTGTGCGCGGTGTACGGCCTGAACCGCAAAGCCTGGGTGGTCGGTCCGTGGCGATAGCACGGGGCGTCCAGTTGAGCGCGCAATTTCGCAAACAGTACCCCGGGTTCAGCCTGGAGGCGGTTTTCCAGGTCGGGTCGGGTATTACCATTCTGTTCGGTCCTTCAGGCGCAGGGAAAACCACGATTCTCGATTGTATTGCCGGACTTGCAACTCCGGATTCCGGCGTGATTCAGGTCGGCGGCAGCGCGCTGTTTGATGGCAGTCGTGCGATCAATCTTCCCCCGCAGCAACGCCGCGTCGGGTATGTCTTCCAGGACCTGGCGCTGTTTCCGCATCTGACGGTGGAAGAAAATGTGCGTTACGGGCTGGCGGGACTTCCCCCGGAATTCCGTAATTTGCGCAGCCAGGGGATTCTGGAGCGCTTTCGCATTCCCCATTTGTGCGACCGCAGGCCGGGGGCAATTTCCGGAGGAGAACGACAGCGCGTGGCTCTGGCGCGCGCGCTGGTCACTGATCCGTGCGTGCTGTTGCTCGACGAACCGCTGGCGGCCATCGATGGCGCGACCAAATCGAAAATCGTCGAGGATCTGCGGGCCTGGAATCAATCGCACCGGATTCCCATCCTCTACGTGACCCACAGCCGCGACGAAGTCTTCGCCCTGGGTGAGCGGGTGCTGGTGATCGAGAACGGACGGGTGGCGGCCGAGGGCACGCCCCACGATGTGATGTCGGCGCCGCGGCAGGAAACGGTTGCCCAGCTGGCGGGCTTTGAAAATATTCTGGCCGCGACCGTGGTCGCCGCTCACGAGGACCGCGGGACTATGACCTGCAGGATTGACGGCAGCAGTGTGGAGCTGGAAACTCCGCTGGTGCGGGCCGATGCCGGCACCCGGTTGAAGGTGGGAATTCGCGCGGGAGACATTCTGCTGTCGAGCGTGCAACCGGTGGGACTCAGCGCCCGCAACCTGATTCCCGGCAAAGTGGTCTCGCTGATCGTGCGGGATGTGATTGTGGAGATCACTGTGGATTGTGGTGTGGAGATGGTGGCCCATCTCACCCTGGCGGCGCGCCATTCCCTTCAACTGCTGCCCGGGAGCACTGTGTGGTTAGTGATCAAGACCCATTCCTGCCGTTTGATGGCCCAGTGACGCGTCATGGATCGGTTCCATTTCGACAATCGCTACCCACTGGCCGCGCCGGAACTCTGTATAGACCAGGTGTCCGCCGAGAATCCGCGCGGATGCTTGCGGCGGCAGATCGCGGTGGTAACCGAAGAAGCGGGATTTCCATTGTTGCCACCTGCGCCAGCGCGCAAACCTGGGGTGCGCCGGCTCGTATTTGGTGGAGAACACCAGGGCGACATCGAAGTTCGAGCCCACCGTGGCGGCATTCATCACCTGCTCGGCGGTAAAGTCTTCGATGCGCAACACCCGCATGGGGCGAGTCACGTATCCGAGATAAGGGCGGGTGAGTTCATCGCTGGCAGGCCAGGCGGTGAGCACACGGGCCATGGGATAGCGCGCTTCGAGGAAGCCCGAGGCGCGCTGATGCAGCTCTACGTAGTCGCGATAGGCAAGGTTGTCTTCGGGAGAAAACCCGTACGGCAGGTTGATTAAAAGCGCAGCCACAAAGGCCAGAACCACGGTGGCGACAATCGCGCGCCAGGCACGGACTCTGCGCCGCAGCGTGGAGATGGCAACAATAATGAACAGGGGAACGATGGGGAGCATATAGCGCGCCAGCACCGCGCCCCCGATCATGGCCATGGCCAGCAGGTAGACGGTGCCAACCGCCAGAAAGGCGAATTGCACGCGCAGCGCGATCCGCGGCCGTTCACCCTCGGCGTCCTGCAGGGGTTCGTGCCACAGGGCAAACAGCATCGCCAGGGTGAGAACGAACAGGTTCAGGTATCCAAAGCTTTGCCACAGGCGCAGACCAAGCGCCAGCACGATGCGCAGCGGTTGCAGCGTGCCCTGGACGTTGTAGTGGAAGAATTCAGGATTACCGAACACAAATCCGGTTTGCTGGTAATGGTAGAGATACCAGAGCGCCAGGGGCAGGCAGGGTGCGAGCATCCAGAAGGAGCGGATGGGCGGACAGGGCGAATCTCCGAGCTTGTTTTTCAGAAGCGGGCACAGCCATTCCCATCCCCAGAGCGCCAGCGGAATGAGCAGGGCAGTCTCTTTCGCCAGTGCCGCCAGCGCGAACCACAAGGCTGCGCTCTTCCGCTTGCCACCCACATAGCTGTGCCATCCCCAAAAGGTCAGGCCCGCGGCCGCCAGATCCACATGAGCCAGCGAACTCTGGGCGAACAAGACGGGATAAAGAGCCGTGCACAAGGTGGAGGCGAGGGCGACCTCGAAATTAGCCACCCGCTGCGCCAGACGAAACACCCCCAGCAGCGAGAACGACGCCACTAGCAGCATCGCGGTCCGTGTCACGACGGGCGCGAAGCCGGCCAGCTTCCAGCAGAGGGCCAGATACGCCATCACCAGCGGCGGGTGGGCGTTTGAGGGAGTGGAGTGAGGAATCAGACTTCCACTGAGCCACAGATCGCGTGCCGCCGGAACGTAGTATCCCGCTTCGTCCCAGAAGTATGCAAGGCGCAGCAGAGGAATGTGCATTGTGAAGACGGCCACGAACAGCAAGGTGAAGATCAGTGCTGTGCGAGACGGAGTCGATGCGCTGGATTGATATTCCACCCGCGCTAGTGAACCTGACCGGGCGCAGTCCGGGGATCGAGTTTGATTTCGCCGAACGTACTCTCGTAGCTGGAGACGTTCTGCTGCAGGATGTTAACCAGAGCTTTCGCTTGCTGCGGGCTCAAATACACTCCCTGAAAATTCTGCACCTCGACCTGAGTCTCGCTGGGTTGTTGCATGGTTCCGAAGACGAGGAAGAAGTCCCACACGCTGACGCGCACCTGCACGCTGTTGGAGTAGTTCTCGCGGTAATCGGGCAGGTTCACCAGTTTGATATTCGGTTGCGTCGGGTTGGCCATAAGGCCTCCAGTGTAGCGGGAGAGTCCGGCGGAGACAACGTGAACTGACAGGGCTACCAGTGCCCGGGGACAGCGACTGAGGATATACTGCCGAGCCTCTGGAGAACCGTAATGAGCAGAACCCTACTCTCCTTCTTCCTCATGTTTGTCCCCCTGACTCTTGCGCAACAGCCCGGCGCCGGGCCCGCCGACACTCCTCAAAAAAATAATGCGGTGGGGCGGCCCAGAATCGGGCTGGTGCTCGAAGGCGGAGGCGCGCTGGGGCTGGCCCACTTGGGCGTGCTGCAGTGGTTCGAGCAGCATCACGTTCCGGTTGACGCCATCGTCGGAACCAGCATGGGCGCCCTGGTGGGTTCGTTATATGCGACCGGCATGTCGGGCGCCGAGATGCGCGACTTCGTCGATCACGTGGACTGGGATCTCGCATTGCGCATCGGGATCCCGTACCAGGATCTTTCCTTCCGGCGCAAGGAGGATAAGCGCGAATATCCCAATGCTCTGGTGTTTGGCCTGAAGAACGGGATTTCGTTCCCCAGCGGATTCAATTCCGGTCACCAGGTTGGGCTGATCATCGACCGCATCACGCTGCCCTATTCCAACCTGGAAAGTTTTGACGACCTGCCGACTCCGTTCCGCTGCGTGGCCAGCGACCTGGTCAGCGGCAAGGCCACGGTCTTCGATCGCGGCTCGCTGGCGCGTGCGTTGCGCGCGACCATGTCGCTGCCCGCAGTCTTCAGCCCGGTGCGCGACGGCGAGCACGTGTACGTGGACGGAGGTCTACTCGACAACCTGCCGGCCGATGTGGCGCGCCGCATGGGAGTGGACGTGGTGATCGCGGTGCACCTCCGCACGCAGCCCCTGGATCCCCAACGGCCGCTGTCGGTCTTTGGAGTGCTCGAAAGTTCGGTGAGCGTGGTCGTCTCGGTCACCGAGCTGGAAGGGATGGAGAAGTCGGACATCCTGATCACGGTCCCGACCGAGAAGTTTACGAGCACTGACTACACGCAGGCGAACGCCATTATCGCCGCAGGATTCAGCGCCGCTGAACAGCGCACCGCGGTGCTGTCGCGATTCGCCCTCTCCGATTCCGACTGGAACCAGTATCTGGTCGCGCGGAGGGAACGCCGGCGCAGCGTTCCGGTGCCCCAGTTTGTGGAAGTCGCGGGTGTGCCCCCGCTACTGGCCAGAGGCATTGAAAGAAACCTGCGAAGTCTCGCTGCCAGGCCCGTGGATATCGCCACACTGGACAAGGAGATGACGCTGGTGACCGGCACGGGCCGCATCGAACGCGCCGGTTTTCAGATGACCGAAAAGAATGGCCAACCTGGCTTGCTGGTGCAAGCCGACGAGAAGGACTACGCGCCTCCGACGGTGAATCCCCTGGTGCTGATCGACGGCTCCGACTATGAGGACGTGCGCTTCAGCCTGGGAGCGCGCATCACCCTGCATGACATTGGCGGCTTCGGATCGGAGTGGCGGAACGACCTGATCGCCGGATCGCAGTATGGAGTTGCCACCGAGTACTATCACCCGCTGCGCTGGAACAGTCATTTCTTTGTAGCGCCGCGCGCGTTCGCCAACACCTCGCCATTCGACATTTATTCCGACGACGTGCGGGTGGCGACCTATCGCGAACGGAACCTGGGCGCAGGGCTCGATTTCGGCATCGCTTTCAACCGCTTTTCCGAACTGCGCTTCGGATACCAGGCCGAGCATCTCCACTTCAGCAGGCAGATCGGGGCGACAGAACTCCCTAACGTGGCGGGGAGGCAGGGCCTCACGCAGCTTCGCTACCGGTTCGATTACACCGACGACCCGACCGTGCCGCGCCAGGGCTTCGACCTGCAATCGCGATTCGCCTTTTATGACGCGAACCCGGGCGCGAGCGAACATTTTCCCGAGGGTGAAGTTAGAGCGGGAGTGTTCCACCGCATCTCCGAGCCGGCATCGGTGTTTCTGCTGGGTTCGGCAGGGACGACATTCGGTTTCAGCCATATCGGGATTCCGCCCTATTCTCTCGGCGGCCCGGGACGCCTCGGAGCTTATGGTCCGAACGAGTTTCTGACCAGTCAGTACTTCCTGTTTCAGCCGGGCTATCTGCACCGGCTGACGCAGCTTTCGCCTTTGTTTGGGGACAACGTGTACTTCATTGGAACCTACGAAATCGCGAAGGCCTATAACAATGCCTTCGCCACCATGCCGGAGTCGCGGCTGCCCATGGATGTCAGTGGAGTGATCCTGGTGCAGACCTTTCTGGGACCCATCGCGGTGGGAGGCAGCGTAGGCGATCGCGGCCACCGCAAGTTTTACTTTCTGGTGGGACGGTACTTCTGATGCACAGGTACCAGGCTTGTCGTGTACCCCGCACATCAAAAACAGCAGGCATACTTCTGCCATGAGTGGGCAGCGGTGCCCGATGTCATGCTCCGTGTGGCCGTCGGCTTGCCTGCGAAACCAAAGTCATGTCATTTAGATGCCAGCGTTACGCTGACATTGTTCTTTCTCGATACACCGAATAGCCAGTTGCTTCGTGGAGCGCAAAATCCTCCCCGATTTTTCGCCTACCCAGACAAGAGGATCGCAAAACTTGACACGATCCCCGAAGCGCACCGACCAGGATGAACCAAAGAGTTTGAGGCTTCCATCAGGCAAGTCGAGTGGTTCGCGGTGCAACCCCAAAAAAAAGACATCGGACATCGGAGAGGAGAAATCATGAAATTGCTGTGTAGTGTTTTGAAAACCTGGCTGACGTGTGGTTTGCTCGTCGGCCTTCCGCTCATCACCACCGCGGCCAATTCGGCGGCGCAAGACAGGCAAGGACTCATGCTGCAGCGCGCCGTGATACAGCAGCGCGCCAGTTCGCGAGTCCACCAGTCGGAACAAGCGCCCACGTCGGGGCCGACGTGGACCCTCCTGTTTCCCAGCTTCAGCACATCCGAACTTTTCTTTGAAACCCTGCTTTCCGAGCACTCAGCCGTCTATGATTCAGGCACGAACACGATGATCGTCTTTGGCGGTCTCGACCAAACCGATAACCTGCGAAGCGCGACTCTAGTGGAAACGAACGCGAACGGAAGCGCCGGCATTGACGCCGGGACGTGGACTGAGTTGAGCGTGGATAGCTTCAACACCCCGCCAGCCCGCATTTTTCACAGCGCCGTGTATGACCAGACGAACAACCGGATGATCGTCTTTGGCGGATGCGCGGACCTGGCCTGCGACGTTCCGCTCAACGATACCTGGGTGCTCAGCAACGCCAACGGCACGGGCGGCGCGCCCACCTGGACTCAGCTTGCTCCCACCGGCATTGTCCCCAGTCAGCGGTATTTCCAGAATGCGGTCTACGACGCTAGCAATAACCGCATGATCGTCTACAGCGGCCAGGCCACTGGCTTGATCAGCCTGTCCGATGTCTGGGTGCTGAGCAACGCCAACGGCCTGGGCGGAACTCCCGCCTGGACTCAGCTGTCCCCGACCGGCGGAGCACCCGACGCGCAGGATCAATCCGCCGCCGTGTACGATCCCACGAGCAATACCTTGATCGTCTTCGGTGGCTGGAATTACGTGAACTCGGTCTGGACGCTCTCGAATGCCAATGGCTTGACCGGAACGCCTGCCTGGAAAAACCAGATCGCCAATGGAGCTAAGGGCGCTCCCGCGGGCCGCTACGCCGCACAGGCCGTCTATGACCCTTCGAGCAACCGCATGACCATCTTTGGCGGCAATGGCGACTTCGGCTCCATCAGCCCCGACTACGACTACGGGATGTACAACGACGCGTGGGTGCTGGCCAATGCCAACGGCTCCGGCGGGACTCCGACGTGGACTCAGCTTCATCCCAAATTCAATGGAGATGGAACGATGCTGCCGGGTACCCGGACATGGTTTAGCGCTGTCCGCGATCCCAACACCAACTCGATGATCATCTTCGGCGGCATCAATATCGAGGCCGCTTACGGCGGTTCCTGGGTGCTTAGCCACGCCAACGGACTGTGAGCTGGCGTTATCGCCACCCAAGTCGTTCTTATGCAGGCGGCCACCCGGCAGTTTTCGGGTGGCCGTCTCTTTTCCCAAAACCACTCATTCTGCCCCAAGTCCGTCCCTGATTCGCCTCTGTGAAGAGAGACGATTTTGGGTTCGTCAATCCTCAGATCAGCACAGGACCAACGGTTACCCGCAGGGTTCGGCGGGACGCTGCCGGAGTATTGCCACGGGCCTGCGACGACCTGCGGAACATTTGCGGGCATCTGTGGGATTCTTTCCATCAAGCGCCACTTGGGCGCGCATGGCTGGGAGCCATAGCGACTGGAGCTGGGGCGTCAACCGGACTGAGTTTGTCGCAGTCGTGCGCCGGTGAATTTGAGCCCAGTTATCGCCGGCCATTGCTTGTGACGGCGCCGCTTGGTTGAAGTTCCATCATCCGCCCGCCGGCCGGGATACGTGCTACGTCAGCCACGAGGGGAGGGTTTGGCAATTCTCAAGAATTCTCGGGCTGCGACCCTGACTTTCTCGAACCGCGGATCATCCATGACCGTGGAAGCCTCGAGGTGCGCGGGAGTGCCGCTTGCATAGGCCTCGACAGAGCGATAGAGTCGCTCCACCGCAGCTCTTTCGGCTTTTGGAAGCATTGGATGGTCTAGAAAATCTTCAAAAACCGGATCGTCCAGAAACGTACAGAGCAGTTCGTTCGGGGAATCGCGTTCGGGCCCAAGTCCGAACCACACGCGTTGTTGGTATTCGCGATCGGCCGCTCTTCGTGCGGCATCGATCAACTGGTTCCGCCATCTTCCGAAGTCCATGGAGCTTGCGATTCTCTCTGAGTGCCCTCGGCTACTCCCATGAGCGCTCACAAGCGGCAGCACTCCCCACTCAGGTAGGCGTAAGTCAATGCGAAGCCTCGACGCAATCAGGAACAACCTCTGAGTGCCGGATCCGCTCCAGTTCTTGCGGCAGCACCGCGATGTCAGTCCGAGACCCTGCCATCCCGTGTCCCTCGGTCTTGTCGCCCAGGTTTTCTCCCTGGATGGAATCACCACTCTGAACGCCTTTAGAAGGCGTAACGGTTCCGGGACTAAGGACAGGGGGTTGCTCGGTACGAGCGCCGTCGGCGGAATCGTGCGCACGACGTGGAACATGTCGACTGGTCAGGTCGGCAAAGTCTGTTTTCTTGCCGAATTGATTTTTCCTCGCCATCAGCATGAGTTGTATACGAACGGCAGCGCTCATATGTGCGATTGCTCCTTTGCGGACATGCGGCCGAATTTCCCGCTCTATACTGGTAGGCGAAAAACAATCGAAGATTTTTTTGGGAAAAGCTCCTGAAAGGTGGGCTCTTAAGAGCTGTTACGCCCTTTTTTAGAAACTCCCGAGGACCGTCCGGGCTCGGATTATGGTTCCGCCCTTTCCGCGTTTTCGATTGTTCAGCGAACTATTACTACTGCCCAGCACTCCATCCTGTTCCTCGGTCGCATCGTAACGTCGACGCCGTCCTTGCCAGCTTCAAGCGATATGGGATCCTTCCGGCACGGCAACCGCTCGGGGCTAGCGGCCCAGAATGCCTCTCCTCCCCTGTGTCAGACGAACATACTGCTGGTGATGTATTTTGTTCGAATGAGCTGGGGCGAGTTTCGGGTTGGCCCGGCCGTGGGCGGCCACAGCACTATGAAAGCTCTGCCGCGCCGAACCCGGGGTAAGCGTCGAGGTTGTGCCTGGATGGTCGAAGTGATCGGGGTCAACCTCCTGCTGCGCATGGACCGGAATCGAGCAGATTGAAAACAGAAGGGCGAGCATCAAGGCAGACATTCTCAACAATTTCATCGTTTCTCTCCAAACCGGGATTGACTTTCAATCCAGTAGGCGAAAACCGGAGGAGATTTTGTAAGCATCCTAGGAAGAATTAAGAACGACCTCCAGAGTCAACTCCGCCTGGCGCACCTCCAAGGGCCACGCGCCCCTTATGGCTGCGGTGAAACAAACAACTGGAACCGAAAGAAGAAGGTCGGCAGGAAAAGCCTCGCCTCGGCCCGGAAGCCAACCTCAAACCTCGACAGAGCCGCCTTTGCCAGGCAGGAACAAGTTTTTTTTTCGCAAAACCCTTCCCGGAGTTTCGCCTACTCAGGTAGAGAGATTTCGAACCTGTAGCGGCTGGGCCTCGGGCCCGGCCGTATGGCCAGAATCTTCAGGTTCGTTCCCAGGTCTCAGCCCGATTCATTCTCCAGGAGGGAGGTTTTCTATGTCTCGCAATAAGGGTTTGAACCTCAGAATGGCTTGCAACAAGCTCCGTATCGATCCCAATGACGGATCCCCGGTGCTGGAATACCGTATCGGAGATGGCTGGGTCGAGCGTAGGACGCTCGCAACACCCGCCCCGGAGAACGTGGCGGCCGGAGTGCAGTGGCAGCGCCTCACGCCGGATCAACTTGCAGGCCACATAATCACGAACACAGTCGTCGCACACTGGCTCGCTCACCGGTTAGGAGTCCGGGCGCTGCTCCGCTCCTTGGCTCCTCACTTCCAATCTGTAGGTGATGAAAGGCAGGAGATTCCCTCGCGGGAAGGTGTGCTTGCAGGGCTGAGCCGCTCGTTCGAGGCGATCACTGCGAGCTAGAATCCGGTTGGCAGGGGTACGTACAACTGCTCGCGTTTCCTCTCCCTTTCTGAGCAATGATTGGCTAGTGGCTTCCGGAGGGAAATCCTCGCTTATCCTCGCCTTCTTGAGCAGAGGAGCATTTCACCATCGACCAGCGACCGCGTGCCCAAGGGAGTATGGCGGCCGGCACGGCGGACATCCTGCTGATTCCGCACCAGCTATGCCGCGCAATCTGGATCCGAAAGCTTGCAGAAGTTGGGGCAAGGGTTAGTCAGGTTGCGTGACGCCGAATTAATGGCCTGGGCGAGAAGCCGGCAAGTGCATCTCGGCCTCGGCCAGAAGGTTGCGGGCATTCTGCAGGTCTTTCTCCTCGATCGACGACAGCTTGCCTCCGGGCGCAATCCCGGTCAGAGCAGAGATGGCGTGCAGCAGCGTAGAGTAGGCTGCTTGCCAATCCCGATTCCGCTGAGGGAGTGACGATCGTTTTGCAAGAATTTCGTAAATCGACCCCAGCTCGATCGTGCCTTCGGCCATGTAGCGGGCGCGACTCCGCTCGTCGATGCTTGCGTTTCCCCCAGATTCGGCGCGCTGGATTGTTGCCTGGGCCTGCTCGAGGGCTCCGGCTCGGTTGCCCGCCAATGCCATGGCCGTCGCCATCCCGCGCCCGGAGGCGACCCCCTGGGACAACGCTGGGCGGTCCGCGGGATCAGCAGATAAAATGGCGTCCGACAACGCGACCGATTGTTTATAACTCGCAATGGCTCCGCGATATCGCCGGAGACTCTGAAGCCGATGCCCTTCATATTCGAGTGTGAGCGCAAGCATTCTTTTGCGAGGCACATTCTTGGGATCATCTGCAACCAGGGCTTCCAGAAGGGCCGCGGACTGCTGAAGCCTGGTCAGTGACTCGGGCAAGCCGGACGGAGGCACCTCAACCATCCCCAGACGTTCCAGCCCCGCAGCGAAATCATATTTTGCGGTGCTGTCCTTCGGGTCGGCATCGTATATCTCCCCGCCGATGTCAACCGCTTTGCGATAGTAGGCCAGCGCGCCGACGCTATCCCCGAGATTGTAGGCGACAGGGGAGCCGAGCGTATCTCCCAGATGGCCGTAGCCGATCATCAAGTTGCGTTTGTACACCACGTCATTGGGATGACTCTTTAACAAGTTTTCGCGAAGAGCCACACATTGGAGATATCGATCCAAAGTGCCGCGAAGATCGCCCTGGTCATGAAGAACCCGGCCCACAAGCGCGTAACCATTGGATTGCTCGTTCACCAGGTCCGCGCGGTCCGGATAGCGCGCGGCCAACTTGGTGAAAATATCCAGGTAGGTATTCGCATAAGGGAGCGCTTCTCCGGGATTGTGCCTTTCGGTAATTTCGGCCAAAAGTCCGTAAAAGTCGCCTCGCTCTTGTTCGGCGGCGACGCTGCCGTTTTGCAGTCGCTCCAGTTTCGCCGTGGCCGCTAATGCCGCTCTCAGCACTTTGGCAGCACCGTCGGAATCGCCTCGCTGGTTCAAGAGGGCGGCGACCCGGTCCTGGATTTCGAGCCAAAGGAGTTGTGCCTCGGCGTCGTCCGGATGCGCCCGACGCAACGGATCTACGAGCGCGGAGCTCGTTTGGTAACTCTTCATCGCGCCTGCGGTATCGCCGAGGTTCGGGGTGAAAGGATAACCTTGCAGATCCCCTAATCGGAAATAGGCCGCCCCCAGAGCTTTTCGCAGCCCTTCGTCGTCGCCGGCGTCTTTGGAAAGTTTCTCCAGAAAATCGAGCGTGGTCTTCACCAATTGCTGGCGAGCTTCGGTCGCGCCGGGAAGCCGCTCGATGCTGCCGTGAACATCGAACAGCGCCCGGTTGGCCAGTTCGACCATCTGCGACAGCCGAGC
>Ga0126383_10000803_pt1 | contig 18169 bp, 13 predicted proteins | sample PanSoiMetPlot_35_FD_96882 | JGI IMG/M metagenome (GOLD analysis project Ga0126383, IMG submission 96882) | Tropical forest soil microbial communities from Panama - MetaG Plot_35 | ecosystem: Environmental > Terrestrial > Soil > Tropical forest > Bulk soil | place: Panama | collected 2016-02-17
CCGTCACGGGCGGCGTATTCGTCGAGCGGCAGCTGGAACATCGTGTGCAGCTGCACCGCCTCGCATCCCGCCTGGGCATAGGCCAGCACGTCTCGCCCCGAGTTGATACCTCCCGTCCCGCAGAGACCCGGCGGGCGCGCACCGGGCTCCTGTCCCAGCGACGCGAAGCTCGAGAGCACCCGCAGATTGCGATCGAACAGATCGCGGCCGCCGTAAGCGACGCCCTGCCCCGGGTCGAACAGCCGGTTGAATACGACCTGCGCATCGGCCCCGGTCGCGGCGAGCATCATCTCGTGCTGAAATCCCTCTTCGAACCTGGCGTTCATCAGTTTCACGGAGACGCGCGTCTCGATCGGGGACGCCCAGCGGATCAACTCGGGGACCTCCCGCAGCCAGCGCAGGATCTGCGCGCGGTCATCGGCGAGGGAGTCTCCGGCGAGCGTCGGCGAGAAGTCTTTTTCGACGAGCAGCGGCGGCTCGTCCCACGCGTCGGCCAGACGACCCGTCGTGTAGCGATACTCCGACTCCACGAACGGCACGCCAAGCCGCGGCAGATGATACTTGACCGACGGAAGGACCAGCAGCTCCCCCGAGCGGGTGAGGTCGCGGCCGGCGCGCAGCAGCTCGAGGTAGTCGTCGAACGAGCGGTCCCACCCCCGCCCCTTCCAGGTGACGGTCCACCCGCGATCGGCTCCCGAAACGCGGCGCCGCTCCACCTTCATTCTAGTCTCGTGGATCGCCCACGCCGCCATCGACTGCACGCCGGCGTCGTCCTCGGCGATCAGCGTCTTGAGGACGACGAACGCCAGGCCCGCGGCGCGGTCTTCTTCGAGCTGCCGGTCATTGAGGGAGAGCTGGCCGGACCCCTTGCCGATGGGATGCGGCAGCGTCTGTCCGAGGTACCGCGCGGTGAGATCGATGCGGTAGGCATCGCGCACGTACGCCGCGAAATCCCGCGGCAGCCCGTCCTTGAACCGCTCGAAGTCAGCGACGAGCTGCGCGCGCATCGTGCACCGCCTGAACCACGGCGTCGCGCTGCGATTGCGGCAGCGAAGGCCCCCAGGGATCGTCGCTCGCGTCCGCGGACAGCACGCCCTCGGCGACCATCGCCCACAGCATCCGCTGGATGTAGCCCTCCATGGGCGGGATGAACGTCTGCTGGGAGAAGCGATCGAGCAGGCCCGAGAGCTGGAGGAAATCGACGCCGTCGCCCGCGGCGTGCGCCCGCAACAGGGCGCATTGCAGGTCGGTCAGCGCCGCTCCCATCCCCACGAGCGCGCCCTGGGCGCCGAGCATCAGGGAATAGCCGAGAAACCGGTCCTCACCCGTGATCACGAGCTTGCCGGGATGGTCCTGCGCCAGAGCGACGATGCGCTGAAACGTCACGACCGAGTCGAGCGTCGCCACCTTGATGCCGATGACTTCCGGGAGCGCCAGAATCGCGTGCAGGGCGGCGTCGCTGTAGGCCACGCCGCCCGCTTGCTCATACAGATAGAATGCGATCACCGGGAGCTCGGCGCCGAGTGCCTGATGCCATCCCGCCGGATCCTTGGCCTGCGGAAAGGCGAGCAACGCGTCCGCTCCGCCTGCCTTCGCCTGCTTCGCCATCTCGAGGGTCGACGCTCCGGCGATGACGAGCCGGTTGGGCAACGCGGCGCGCCACGTCTGCAGCACCACGCGGCGCTCGTCGGCGGAGAGACGCGGCCCACGACCGGTGTGCGCCCACACCGCGACGCCGGCGATATCCTGCGTCGCCATCCAGCGCGCGTATACATGCTGGGCGTCCGCGGCGAGCGCCTTGCCGCGGAACGGAACCGGGACCGCGGGAACGAGTCCGCCCTGGAGGCGGGCCGCGATCGTCACGGCGCCCCGTTCGCCGCCGCGCGGGCGTTGGTGTATTCGATCGCCGCGCGCTGTTCCGGAGCGATGTCGAGCAAATCGAGCTTGGCGATCGCCGTTTCGGGAAGCCGCAGCGGCTGGCCCGTGCCGAGCACGAACCGCTCCGGCCCGATCGTCCGCAGCACGGTCGCGAGGTGCTCCTCCGGCGGTCCCCAGATCCAGCTGATGTCCCACCAGATCCGTCGCGCCTCCTCCGGCGTGGACCCGAAGTGCACCTCTTCGATGAAGCCGCGATCGGCGTGGGTGACGACGAGGCGCACCGCGGGGCTCGAGCGGATCAGGGCGCGGACAGCGGCGGCGGGAAGCTCGGGGGTCACGTCATTGGGATGACGTTGCCGGGAATCCTCGAGCCGCACCGCGAGCAGCACGGGACGACCGGCCGCGCCAGCCGCCGCCGCGAGGGCGACCATCTCGGGACCCGCCGGCGTGAGCGCGAAGTAGCAGGGATCGCAGCGGATTGCCGGCGCGCGCTGCGCCACCGCTTCGCGCAACACCGCGGACCAGTTGGCGAGCCCCGGGTGGACCGCCGGCACGGGATGCAGTCGTGGCGCAGCGCGGCAGGTTTCGTACAGCCAGGCATTACCCGCGGTCGGATCGCGCCAGAAGAGACCCGGAAGATGCGTCACCCACGCCTCGTCGATCCCCACGCGATCCATCGCCGCCACCAGGTCTCCGGGCGTCGTGCCCGGCACCTTGGAGAAGGGATAGCCGCCGAGGAAGGCATTGACGTCGAGGCGCATCAATCGCTCGGAAAGCTGCCCGGTGGAAAGATGCGCGCGGCGTTCTTCCAGGCCACCAGCTCGAAATCGGCGGGCGGCAACAGATGGTGCAGGTAGCGCAGTTTCGCCCACCCCGTGTCGATCGTGATGTCCGACCCCCACAAGAGCCGCTCGGCACCCACGCGCTCGAGGCAGGCCTCGACCATGCCGCCATCCACGCCGCTTCCCGAGAGATCGAGATACACGTTGCGATGCGGCGGAGCGACCGCCAGGGTGTGGCGCCAATCGCCCCCGCCCCCGACGTGTGCGAGGATGAACGCCACCTGCGGGTGGCGCGCCGCGAGTCGGCACAGCTCGGCGCCATCCGATGCTTCCTGCCCAGGCCAATCGCGGCGCCGTCCCTGCCAGATGTGCTGCAGAATCGGGAGCCGGTGCTGCTGCGCGGCCGCGCAGATCGCGTCGAGCAGCGGATCGTCGGCGCGACGGCTGGCCGCGAGCTTCACTCCGATGAGGCCGGCCGCCCGCCCGCGGGCGATCTCGGCCGTGGCGTGGTCCTGATAGTTCGGGTTGACGCATGCATAGCCGCGAACCCGGGCGCCCTGCTCCCGCTGCAGCGCAATCGTGAAATCGTTGCCGTACACCACATCGGCCGGCGACGGGAAATACGTCGGCGACGTCAGGCCGAAGGTGCCGAGTGTGGACGTGACGTGCACGGTGATCCCGATGCGCTCGCCAGCCCGCAGCCGGCTGGCGTTGTAGGCGCGCCAGTCGGACCGCGGGCTCCGCTCGGGAAAGAAGTGCGCGTGGACGTCGATCAGCATGCTGCCTTCAACGCCTCAGCCAGCGTCGTCAACGCCTGATCCACGTCGCTCTCCGTGTGCGCGTACGAAACGAAGTTATACGCCGTGCGCTTGAACAGCAGTCCACGGCGCGCGCATTCCACGGCCACGCGGCTCGACAGCTCTTCATTCGCAAAGTGGAGGAAGCACATCTCCGCAACGCCGCCGACGCTCGTGGCGACCTGCCGGTGCTCGCGCTGCAGCCGGTGCAGCCCGTGCAGCAGTCGCGTGCCGACGCGGTGCAGGTGCGCGCACACCGGCTCCGCCTCGTACACCGCGAGGGTCGCGAGCGCCGCGGCCAATGCCACGGACTCCGTCGCCAACGTGGACGAGATCCACGTACGGCTGACCGCGGCCATGACGTCGGCTGCTCCACCGACCGCGGCCAGCGGAAATCCGTTGGCGAAGGCCTTGCCGATCACCGCAAGATCGGGCGCGACCCCGTAGCGCTCGGCGGCGCCGCCGACCGCCAGCCGGAACGCGGTCTTGATCTCGTCGAACACGAGCACGGCTCCCGCATCCCGAGTCTCGGTCCGCAGCGTCTCCAGCCACTCGCGCGACGGCTCGGTCACCACCAGCGGCTCGATCACCACCGCGGCGAGACGATCGCCCCGGTAGCGGATCATTTCGCGCGCGCGCTCCGCGTCGTTGAACGGCAGCTCGGCGAACACGGCGCGCGTCCCCTGCGGCACCCCTTCCGTCCGGCCCTGGCACCAGTCGAGCCAGCCGTGATAGCCGCAGGCCAGGACCTCTTCCCGTCCGGTGTGCACCCGCGCGATGCGCACCGCCGCGGCCACCGCCTCGGCGCCGGTCTTGAGGAACCGGATGCGCTCCATCCACGGTATCCGCCGCGCCAGCGCTTCGGCGAGACGCTCCTCCTCGACCGGGGGCAGCGGACCTACCGTGCCGGCGGCGATCGCCGCGGTGGCGGCGCCGCTCACCGCCGCCTGACCGTAGCCGAGGCCGACGGCGCCCAGTCCCATGACGAGGTCGAGATACTCGCGTCCCGCTTCGTCCCAGACGCGCGCGCCGGCCGCCCGGGCGAGGCGCAGCGGCAGCCCCTCGTCCACCGCGGCCCCGAACAGCGCCTCGGGTCGCTTACTCCCGGTCGACGTGAATCCCGGAACGCGCCAGTCGGTCACGGTATTTCACCACCTCGATCGCCATCGCGCGCAGCAGCTTCGCCTCGCGCTGGTCGAGCGGCACGCGGTGCACGACCTCGCGCACCGTTCGCATCACGTGCTCACGGTCGCGCACCTTGAAGAATTCGATCGCCGCGAGCGCCTGCTCGGCGTCGCTGAAGAAACGCTCGATCTGCTCGACTGTCGCCGGCTCGGCCGGACGCCGCGGCGCCTTGAACGGCCGCTCACCATCCCCGCGCCCCAGCGCCAGCTCGTACAACATCACCACGACCGCGTGCCCGAGATTCAAGGACGGATAAGTCGGCGACGACGGGATCGTGACGATGCGGTGACAGCGATCGAGATCTTCGTTGGAAAGTCCCTTGTCCTCCCGCCCGAACAGCAGCGCCGTCGTGCCGGCGCCGGCGAGCCCGAGCAACTCCGCCGCTGCTTCTCGCGGACGCTGGTAGTTGCGTTTCGCCGAGCGCGGCCGGGCGGTGCAGCCGGCGACGTGACTGCAATCGGCGAGCGCGGCCTCGAGCGAGTCGAACAGCGCGATGCGCGACACGACATCGTGCGATTGGTGCGCGATCCCTTCGATCCGATGCCCCTCGTATTCGCGCGGCTGCACGAGGCGCAGGTCCCGGAACCCGAAGTTCTTCATCGCGCGCACGACTTGGGCGATGTTGACGAGCTCCTGGGGCTGGTGGAGCACCACGATCACGGATCGACGGATCGCCATCATCCCACCAGCTCCAGCACTCCGTGCCGCCTCGGATCCTGCCGGTCGCCGCGCAGCCACACCCAGCCACCGCCTCCGCTCCACACCAGCTGTCCGGCTCGCCGCTCGCGTCCCGCGGACATCTCATTGACGATGATATCGAAGCCCACGCGCCCCCCGACGTGTGTCAGGAGTCCCTCGGGCCATTGCAGAGCGATCGTGATGTCATACCCGTCGCCGGTTCTGCGCCACGCGCCGCGCACGTCGCCGGCGTCGCCGCCGGCGTCGGAGACGACGCGCGCACGGACGGCCGAGTCCCCGGGCACGGGCACGACGAGATATCCCCAATGGGGGATGTCCACTCCCGGAACGGTCGAATCCGACAGATAGACCTGGACGCCGTCGGAGTGAATATCGTCGGGCTCGTTGTCGAGCTGTAGCGGAGGAGCATCGGGATCGCGGAACACCGGATCCTGTTTCTGCACCCGCACGGCGAGATAGAGCGCGTCGTCGTCCCAGTTGGCGAAGGCCTGCGCCGAGAAATCCTCGGGGCCGCTGTACGCTTCTTCGCTGCGGCGATACTGGTCTTCGAGCTCCAGCAGCAGCGGCTCCGCCATGTCGAAGCCGTCGAGCGTCCCGTCGAGCTGTGGTGGCCGGGACACGCGCAGCGCAGTCGCCGTCGTGCGTACGGCAGGGTCGAGATCGAGCCCCCCTTCGGGACGTTGCAGCCCGCGCATCGTCTTGAGCCCGGTCCGCTTCCCCTGCTGCTCGATCGTCCACTCGGTCCCGGCAAAGCGGTGACGATCGCTGCCGGCCGACGTGCTGATCTCCACGAGATCGCCGCTCACGCGCACGCCGTTGACGGAGGTTCCTCGTTTTCCGAATTCGAGCACCGCGACAAGACGCGCATTGCGCGCACGCACCCGCTGCACGAAGAACGTCTCGCGCTCCCTGGCCCCAGGCCGGCCGGGACGCTCCGCCCGCAGCAGCTCGCCGGAAAAAGCGAGATGCGCCGTCAGCAGTCGGCTATCCGCCGTCAGCTCGAGAACAATCGGCGAACCATCGCCCCGGGCCAGCTGCTCGACGCGGGTCACGAATTCGTCGTCGAGTGTTCCATCGACCCAGCGACCGCCTGCGACGTCGCCGCGCCCCGCGAAGTGCCACGGCAGCTCGAGCACTCGTTCTTCGCGCCCGGTCAGCTCGACCACGTCGAGCAGGTAGTGCTCTCCCATCACGATCGTACGCGTCACGTCGCCGAACCGGCCCCGCGCCCATCCCCACTCCAGACCCGCCTCGTACCCTTCGATCATCGCGTCGTCGAATGGCTGCGATCTCCCGTCAAGCCGCGGGGCGTTGTGCGCCAGCGTGGAGCGATACCAGAACAGCTCGCGCGCGACGTAGGAGCCGGTCCCGAAGTCCGGCAGCCAGTACACGGCGTCCCCGTGCAGCGTGAGGTTCAGACGATCGGGATGGCCATGGCCGCCGCCCGTCGATCCGCATTCGAGACTCGCGTAACGGCCGCCGACGCGCAGCACCGCGAGCCCCTGGCCCTCGAGGTAGGCGCTGGAAGGTGTCCACGTCGCATCCGCAGCCGGGAGTTCGGGGAGCATCTCGAGCAGCGACCACCACGAGAGCTGTCGGCGCGAGCGGGAGACGGGCGCCGGGTCCACCGGTGCATCGTGCAGATACGACTCGAACGCTTCTTCGTGGACCGGACTCCCCGCGTACAAAGCAGTGAGCCACGTCGGGAGGTTCGCTGCAGCCTCGGACGGCCCGCCTTCCCCCCGCCCCAATCGTCCCAGAGCGACTTCCCAGGTGTCGAGATACATCGGCTGCGCGAGCGAGATCCCGAAACGGGAATCCTTGCGCGCCGGGAACGTGAAATCGGGCAACGCCGTCAGCGCCGGTGCGGAGAGTGCTCGCGCGAGCCCTTCCACCAGCTCGGGCTCGGAGTAGAAGTCGACCCCCGCTTCCGCCGCCCAGGTGGTGCCGGCAATCAGACCGCGCAGCGCGAACAGATGATAGTTCTCCCCCTCGTACCAGAGCCCGTCCTCGCGGTAGCCCCGGAGGTGAGCGATCAAGCCGGTGTGACCCTGGACCGCGCGGGTGGCGAGGTCCTCATCCTCGAACCACACCGCGATCGCGCACAGCGCGGCGTTGTTCCACGTTTGGCGATTGGAAAACCCTTCATCGAAGTCGCCGATGAGGTTCGCCGCTTCGTCGGCCACCGTGGCGACGGCGCGGTGCGTCGCGTCGTCGAACCACTCGGTCTCGCGCAGCAGCATGGCGGCCGACAGATAGTTGAGGATCCAGATCGACTCGAGGTACGTCGAGAAGAAGAGCCGGCTCGGCCCCAGCACATTGTCACGATTGGGAAATTGGAAGTAGCGGTCGCCGTACACGCGCAGGATCTCGGCCGAGCGCCGGGCGGCGGGCTCGCCGCCGTCGCCGAGGACGGTCAACGCCGCCAGCTCCACCGCTCGCTCCGCGAGCCAGAGGTGCTGCAGTCGCGCCCAGGCGCGGTGGTGGCGCACGCCGGAGTGCCGCGTTTGGCAGACAGGACAGGTGTGCGCATCGGGACTCCATGGATCGAAGCGCAGTGTGGCGCCGTCCGCCGGACACCGTCCGCCGTCCACGCTCAGCTGCGCCTTGACCTCCGGAATCGGCGGCAGCTGTTGCACGACCCGCGCGTTGCGCCGTGTGATGAACGTCGCCAGCGCCTGCAGGTCCTGAGTACTCGCGACCAGCTCGCGTCGCTCGGCGAGACGCTCGGCGGTTACCACGCCCGCCCGCCTTCCCAGGCGAAGCGGAACGGCAGCACCGTCGCCCCCGCGCCACGCGCGGCGTCGGCGGCCGCCGGGCCCGGCGCCTTGGCGAGGAAGAACATCGACCCTCCCGCTCCCGCCCCCGCAGCCTTGCCGCCGAGCACACCGACGCCGCGCATCGCCTGCTCGAGGCGACGCATCTCGTCGGTCTGCATGGCGCCATCGAGCGCTTGCTGGCACATCCAGTTCCGGGTCAGCAACGCGCCGATCCTGGCGACGTCCCCTGCCCGCATCGCTTCCGCCATTCCTTCCGCAACGTCCTTCATTTCATCCAGCGCCCCCGTCACCGTGCGGTCGCCGCGCTCGTAAGCCCCCATGACCCTGGCGATGGTGTCCCCCGATACCCGCGACCGGCCCGTATAGCACAGCACCACGTGCCGCTCCAGCGTGGTCGCGAACGCGGGATCGATGGTGATCGGCTCGATCCCGACGTCGGGATCGCGAAAGCTCAGCCGGTGGAAGCCGCCCAGGGCCGCGGCCAGCTGATCCTGACGGCCGCCGGGAATCCCCGCCTCACGCGTTTCCAGGAGCCACGCCTGCTCGGCGAGCTCGCGCGCGTCGAGCCGCTCCTGCCGGGCTGCGGCGAGACAGGCGACGAGCGCCACGTCCAGCGCTCCCGAGCTGCCCAATCCCGAGCCCGGCGGAACCTGCGCACGCGTGCGCAGCGTCAGCGCCCCCTGCACCGGATACATGCGCAAGCCCGCTTTCAGCAGATTGAGCTTGCCGTCGAGCACCAGGCCGTGCGAATCGGCGCACTCGACGGTCTCATCGAGATCCTCGGAGACGAGCCGCACCAGGGTGCCGCCCAGCTCCAACTCCGCCTCGACCTGCAGAGCGATCGCCCCGTTCACGACGACGCCACCGGCGCGCGAGGAGAATGGAGGAACGTCCGTCCATCCACCGGCGAAATCGAGCCGCACCGGCGCGGTCGAGCGGTAGGTCGTGGGGAGATCGGTGCGGCGCGTCACGGTGCGGTCCACCACCCGCCGATGGTCACCAGCTCGCCCCGCATATCCATCGTCACTCCCCGCAGCCGCCGGTTCATCCCCTGCACCCCGCGCGCGTCATAGAGCCAGGCGACGGGCACCTGCGCCGCGAACGCGCGTTGCGCCGCTGCCGGGTCCGGCGGTGCCGCCACACCGGCGATCTGCGCGACATGCGCGAGATACCCGAGGTCGACGTCCCCGGGAATCCCCATCATTGCTGCATCGAACTGATGCCCCGGTCCGTTGACGCGGTCGCTGTACGTGGAGAACTCGAGCTGCCGGATCGCCACGTCGAATCCCACGGCGTCGAGCCGCGCTTGCACCAGCTGCTCGAGGGCCGCTTCGCCGCTGCCGACGGTCAACAACTCGATTCGCGGCCGGCGACCGGCCAGCAACCGTCGCGCGGAGTCGGGAGCGAACGGGGTCGGTACGCCACGCACGTACCCCGGAAGAAATGACGGAACGGGCCCTTCCGCCCGCGTCCCGAACCCGTACAGGAAGCCGCCGATGATTTCATCGCGATCGATCGCGAGATCAGCGGCCCGCCGCACGACGGGATCATCGAACGGCGCATGCCGTGTGTTGAACACCACCCCGTTCACGAAGATGAGCGGGTATGTGACGACGGCGAGGGCCGGGTTGCGGCGCACGAATTCGGCGTGCGCCGGGTTGATCCCGGCCACATCGAGCTCACCCGAGGTGAGCGCGGCGAGTTTCGTCATCGGGTCATCGACGACGACGACGATGAACCGCTCCAGACGCGGCGGGCCTCCCAACGCCCGCGGGAACGCGTCATTGCGCGCGAATACCCAGCGGCGATGCGGCTCGTGCGCCACGAAGCCGAACGGCCCGTTGCCGACCGGGTGCTCGCTCCACGCCGCCTCGCGCAGGCGCCCTCGCGGCACGGTGTCGAGCAGGTGAGCCGGGAGAATGGCGAGGTCGGTCAGCACATCCGGGATGCGCGGCTGCGCCGTACGGAACCGGATCACGACCGTCGAATCGTCAGGGGATTGGACTTGCGCGATTGACGCGACGTCCGTCACACGCGGATATCCGACGGCAGGATCTCGGGCCGCATCGAGGGTCCACGCGACATCGCGCGCCACCGTGGGTCGACCATCGCTCCACGGGAGGCCCTGGTACAGCACCAACGTGAGCGTGGATCGGTCCGGCGACCAGCTCCAACGGCGAGCGAGATAGGGCTCGACGCCGAGCGCGGAATCGTAGCGCACCAGCGTCGTGAGCAGCACATAGCGCTGCACCTGCTTCGCCAACGGAAGCTCGGTGAGCAGTGGATTGATGCTCTGAAGGTCCGCGCCGGAGGCGTACAGGACGGTGGCGCCGCGGCGCGTGGCCGCGCCCGCGCGCCCGCACCCTGCCGCCGCGAGCGCGGCGCATCCGACAACGACAATCGCACGCCGCATCAGCGGTGCATTCTAGCGGGCCCCGGGGGAGGGCGCGAGATTGCGGCATGCGGACGCTCGCCCACCGCGCTGTCACCGGAATCGCCGTGGTGGCCGGGGTTCTTACGTTGACCTTTCTGTTGCTCCACGCCGCCCCTGGAGACCCCGCCAGGCTGCTGCTCGGACCACGGGCGACCCCCGAGCAGATCGCCGCCGGGCGGCACGCCCTCGGGCTCGACCGGTCGCTCGCGACGCAATACGTCGATTGGGTCGGGGGTTTCATCCGCGGCCGCTGGGGCACCAGCATCGTCACTGGCCGGCCGGTGCGCGCCATGCTGAGCGCGGCCTGGCCCGCGACCGTGCGACTCACGCTGCTGTCGCTGGTGCTGAGCTACGGGCTGGGACTCGTGATCGGCGCGATTCAGGCGGCACGCGCGGGGAGCCGCCTCGATACGAGCATCTCGGTCGTCAGCGTTTCGCTCGTCGCCGTGCCGGGATTCTGGCTCGGGTTGATGCTCGTCGGTGTGTTCACCTACCTCCTGCATCTGCTCCCGGCGTTCGGCGCGGCGGGATTCGACGCCGATTTCCTGGGACCCTGGGGGCGGCTCCTCGATGGCGCCCGCCACCTGGCGCTGCCGCTCGCCACCCTCACGCTGATCGGTCTCGGCGCCGCTGCGCGGTTCGTGCGCGGCGCAATGCTCGACGTGCTCGAACAGCCGTTCGTCGTCACCGCGCGAGCCAAGGGGCTGGCGGGGGCCCGCGTCCTCGCCGTGCACGCGCTGCGCAACGCGGCGACACCCGTCGTCACTCTGCTCGGTCTCTCGCTGCCGGCGCTGTTCTCTGGTGCGGTATTCATCGAGGGCGTGTTTGCCTGGCCGGGGGTCGGCCGCGTGCTCGTGGAGGCAGTGCAGGCGCGGGACTACCCCGTCGTGATGGCGGCGACGGCGATCAGCGCGATTCTCGTCGTCCTCGGCAACCTGCTCGCCGACCTGCTCGCCGTGGCCGTCGACCCGCGGTTGCGCACCCGGGAGTCGGCCACCTGAACGCGCTGTGGCGGGACCGGCGCAGCACCTCCGGGATCGTCCTGCTCGCCGCCGTGCTCGCCATCGCGCTCGCGGCACCGCTCGTCACTTCGGGGGCGGGCGAGGTGCCCGCCGATATCGTGGCGACCCGATTCCTCACGCCGTTGTCGCAGGATGTGCACGGATCCTTTCATCTCCTCGGCACCGACCGCATCGGGCGCGACGTGTGGGCGCGGCTCGTCTACGGCGGCCGTATCTCGCTCGCCGTCGGATTCTTGTCGGTGACGATCTCTGTCGTCCTCGGGCTCCTGGTCGGCGGGCTGGCCGGCTGGTGGCGCGGCTGGCCGTCGCTCGGGCTCACGGCGCTGACCGACTTCGCCCTGGCGCTGCCGCGCGTCGTCGTGCTGCTCTTGCTGGCGGCGTTGTGGCGGCCCAATACGGCGCTCGTCATCGTGTTCCTCGGAATGACGGGGTGGATGCCGATCGCCCGGCTGGTCCAGGGTGAAGTACGCGTCCTCAGGGTGCGGCCGTTCGTCGAGGGAGCACGGGCGAGCGGCGCCCGCCCGCTCGAGGTGTTGTGGCGCCACGTCCTCCCCAACGCCCTGACGCCGGTCGTCGTGACCGCCGCCCTGGGCGTCGGAAACGCGATGCTGATGGAGGCCGGATTGTCGTTCTTCGGACTCGGCGTCCAGCCACCGACGCCGTCCTGGGGGAGCATGATCGCTTCGGGACGCGACACGCTCGTCAACGCGCCGTGGGTTGCGGCGGCGCCGGGAGTGATGTTGGCGATCGTGGTGGTGAGCTGTACGCTGGTGGGAGACGGGTTGAGAGATGCGCTAACAGGTCGGGCTTCTGCAAACAGGATGGCGTAATGGGTTCTGGGTAATGGGTAGGGACGATCCAGACCTTACCCACAACCCGTGACTCACTCCGCTTTTATTCTGTCCAGGACTTCCTCGACGATCTCATGTCCTCCCTCAAACCGCTCGACCCGATAGTCGATCCCGTGTTTTTGCAGCCGCTGCTCATCATGCGCCAGCACCTTTGGCGTGATGAACCGGTCCCTGCTGCCGGCGACGAATAACAGCTGCGTGTGCTCCCAGCGCTCCCGCGCCCGTGCGAGATCGAGATCGGGCGGGACTTCGCCGCCCCAAAGGACGAGCCGGTCGGCGCGCGCGCGGCCGGTGACGAGCCAGCGACAGGCGGTGGCGGTCCCCTGCGAGAAGCCGAGCACGTGGATCCCGCCGGGCGGACGGCGCTCTTGGGTCACAGCGGAGAGCACGGCGTCGAGGTAATGCACGTAATCGTCGATTTCGGTGAGCCGATCTTCGCGCGTCATCCAGCTGGCGCCCACTTTGTCGCGCGCGTCTCCCTCCAGGTAAAACCGCGATAGCGCCTCGGGGGCGACCACGGTGCGCTGATCGTTACCAAGGCCTGCGAAGTGGCGCAGAAACCGCCCGGCGAGCTGGCCATAGCCATGCAGCACGAACCAGATCTCGCTCGCGGTTGGTGGTTCTGCTCCGATCGTGTAGTAGCGCGCTGAGCGCGGGACGCTGAGGTGGTGCTCGTCCATTCGCTACCGCACGACGATGGTAGACGTGTCGTGGGGCTCGACAGAGAAGCGCACGACGCGTCCGTGATCCTCGAGCACGAGCGGCACGGGGTCCGCTTCGTCGAGCCGGGTGCGGTGCGCACTCTTCACCGGCTCGGCGAAGCGCCACGCCCCGGCGGCTCGGGTGTCGCCCGGATTGAGGCAGCGCAGCACCATGCCCTCGCCCGTCCCGGCAACCGGCTTGAGGGTCGAAAACACGAGTCCGGCGCCTTCGAGCGTGACGGCGCCCGATGCCGCGGTGAGGCCGATCGCATCGCGGATCCACACCCCGCGCACCGGCGTGAACACCGATTCCCATATTTCGGGAAGGGCCTCCGCCGCGGCGACCGGTGCTACGGCCAGCTCGATCCGCGTGCGACCCAGACATTGCGCCTCCGGTGTCGCCGTCGGCCATGCCGCGTGCCCCGGCCGCCCGGGGAGGTCGCTGCGCGACAGCGCGCCGATGGCCCGCAGCAGCGTGATCGCCACATCTCCCTGGGGCGTGCGCTCGTACTCGAAGAACCCCGGAGCCAGAACCGCGAGGCCGCGCGACGCACCGAACACGGCCACGTAGCGGTGGGCCGGAGCGGTGCGCGGCGTCGCTTCGAGCGGCAGTCCGGAGTCGGGAGGCGGCGCGATCTCGGCACCGTACCCGAACTGCGTCCCCACGATCGCGGGATTCCTGGAGCCCATCGGAATGCGCGCCCGCAGCCTGTGGTCCGTCGCCCCGTTGTCGATGTCGAGGATGCAGCGCACGATGGGACTGTCGGCATGTACCATCACGGTCATCCGGATGTCCACCCGACCCCGCTTGTTCTGACTGCCCGACCGTCCGACCGCCCGTAGTGTCCACCGGGTTTCGAGCCCTGCGACCAGCGGCCCGGCCGCCACGCGTCGTACGCGAATCGGTCCCTGACTGCGCACGAGCCGATCGCGAGCGACCGGCCAGAACGTGTACGCGTCACCGGCATCGCCTTCGCTTTCGAGGCGCAGCACGTCGAGCCAGCGCGCCCCGCTGGCACGGTCGTACAGCAGCAGCGATCCCGTGCGATCGAGCGTCACGACCACGTGGCGATTGACGAGCGAGCGCGCCTGCACCTCTGCCACGTCTTCGGGGCGCCGCGACTGGGGAGCGCCGGGGGTGAGCACCGCCGTCCCGAATCCCGGGATGGTCGGAACCCGGACCGCGATGCGCACGCGATCGACTTCATCCTGATCGGGGTAGTGCCGGCGCGCGTCGAGCCGCTCGTGTCCGCTGCGTCGGTCGAGCACCTGGAGCGGCAGCGCGGCTCCGTCGGGACCGTGGAGTGAGAACGCGTGGGCGCCGCGACCGGTGCGAGGCGCGCGCCCGCCCGGAGGACCGACCAGCACGTCCTTGCGGAAGAAGGTGCAATCGACGACGACGATCCCATCGCGCGCTCGCGGCGCGGGGTTCCACAGAGCGAGGGCCGGCGACTGCGTCACGCCCTGATCGCGTGCGCGATCGGGATCGTGCCCCACCAGATCGTACGCGGCGCCGCGCACGACCTCGTCGGCATAGGCCTGCACTGCCTCGAGCCGCATCGCCGCTTCGCGCGCCACGACGTCGCTCGTCGTGCCGCAAATCGTGTCGTGAAACTGGCACTGCACCAGCGCCCGCCACGCCTGCTCCAACGCGGGTCGGTAGTCGCGACCCTGCGGGCGACGCGCCAGCGCCGCGAGCGGCTCGGCAGCGCGCGTCAGCCACACTTCGAGCTGCGACATGCGGCGCTTGAGCGGCGCCCGCGTGCCGTGCACCCCTTGCAGCGACCAGGTGTAGCCTGGCGCGAACCGCAGCGCACCCGTCAGCAGCGGAGCCTCACGGAACTCGCTCGCGGCCGCGGCGAAGAATTCGTCGAGCCGGGAGACGCGCACCCGGTTGGGCCGCTCGAGCTCCGTGAGCTGATCGTGCAACCGCGACACATCGAGCGGCGCGGCGTGATGATCGGCGCCGATGAACACCGGAATCTCGCGCCCCGCCGCCCGGGCGATGAGCTGGCCGCGCACCCACGCCCACGCCTCTTCGATCGATCCCGATTCCCGACCCAGGTCGACACCGATCTCGTATCCCGACGGCGGCAAGTGCCACAGCCGCACTTCCGCACCGCTCGGCCCCCTCCAGCGGTAGCGATCGCCCTGTTGACCCGACGTGCCGCCCAGCCCGCGCCATACCACCGCCGCCTCCAACCCGGTGCCGCGGGCCAGCTCGGGCAAATACTCGGGATGGCCGAACGCGTCCGGGGAGTACAAGACACCCAGCCGCCCTCCCCAGACCGCGGCATCGGCGGCGCCGAGCAACAGGTTGCGCACCAGCGACTCGCCGGCGGGGATCTGCTCGTCGGCCAGCACGTACCATGGCCCGACCTGCAGCCGTCCGGCGCGCACCAGCGCCCGGACCTCTTCGACGCGCTCGGGACGCGCCCGCGCATAGTCCTCGAGAAGCACCGACTGTCCATCGAGCAGGAAGCTCGTAAACCCGGGATCACGCGCCAACCGGTCGAGCAGCTCGTCCAGCGTCCCTACCAGGCGGGCGTGCAACGCGGCCCGCGGGAGATGCCACTCGCGGTCCCAGTGCGTGTGGAAGATCAGATGAAAGGTGAGCGTCGCCATCAGCGCACGGCGGTGACGAGCTGGTCCACGTCCTCCGGCCGCGGCAGGTGCACGTGGCACACCCGCCGCCCCCGTGCCAGCAGCGCCCGCACGTCCCCGATCGCCTGGGCGCGCTCCAGCCGGCCGAACGTCGTCTGCATTTCCGGGATCTCGATGTCGGATGCCGGGTCGGCCGTCACCACCAGGAACAGCCCGGTGTTCGGCCCTCCTTTATGGAGCTGTCCCGTGGAATGCAGGTAGCGCGGCCCGAACGCCGCCGTGGTCACGACGCCCATCGCCTGTCCCCACGAGCGCCGCACACGCTGCAGTGCCGCATCGAGCTCGGCCCGCGGCGGGAGGTAGGCGAGCAGCGCCAGATAGTCGCCCGGCCGCGCCACGCCCTTGAGTTGCGACGGGGAGAGGGTGTCCGGCGCGGCCTCCCCCTTCCCTCCGCCGGCCAGCTCGCGGCGCGCCAGGGCCTTCGCTTCTTCCACGTTCGGCTGATCGAAAGGATTCACGCCGATGCGGTCACACAGCTCCCAGGTGGCGTATTCCCAGCGCAGGAATTCCCTCCCGAGATCGAGCGGATCGGAGGAGAACTCGCTCACCGTCTGGAGATCGAGCCCCGCCCTGCCGGGATCGCCCACGATCGGGACGATGCCGCGGCCGTTCTTGCCGGAGCTTTCGGCAATCAGCTGCTCGATCCACGCCGCGAGGCTCGCCACCGGTTCGGGGGGACGCAAGCTGACCTTGTCGATGCCGGTCGCGGCCGCTGACGCGATCGCCGACCCCAACGCACGGGCGGCCTGCTCGTCCGTCCCTGCGGCACGCTGCAACAGCGTCGCTCCATCGATGCCGACGAGGGCGGCGGGCAACATGCCGACGACGGTGAGCGCTGCGTACCGGCCGCCGACATCTGGTGGATGCGGGAACACCTCGCGAAACTTGCGATCCCGCGCCAGCTGCTCGAGCGGTGAGCCTGGATCGGTCACGGCGACGAATTGTTTCGAGTCCGCACGCTGCGCGAAATAGTGGTAGGCAGCGAGCGTCTCGACCGTCGATCCCGATTTGCTCACGATCAGAAACAACGTGCGCTCGATCGGGTGCCGGCGCTCGGCATCGAGGACGGCCCCGGGGTCGGTGCTGTCCAGCGCGTCGAGGTTCGTTTTCATGAAGCTGTGGGCGAGCACGGCCGGCGCGAGCGCCGACCCGCCCATGCCGCAGACCAGCACACGATCGAGGCCGTCGCGCTTCGCGTCGGCGGCAAAGCGCGTCCAGCGTGGCCACAGCTCGAGCGAAGTCGGAACGGCGCGGGTCCAGCCGAGTCGGTCTTCCATATGGCCCGCTAAGCTAACGCTTACTACCTTTGCCCCCAACGTGATCTCGGGCCCGCGCCTCACTCGCTCGTTCCTTACAACAGCCGTCGCACTGCTTGCCGTGCTGCTGCTGGGCTACCTGGTGCACCCGCTGCGGGCGGCGGTGCTCGAGGCGACCGGTTGGACCCTGACCGCCGCGTACCGGACCGCCGGCATCTGGCTCGCCTGGCGGGCCACCGCCGATCCACAATGGAAGCGGGCCTGGGGCTGGCTCGCGATCGGGAGCGCGATCGACCTCGCGGCCCAGCTCTACGCCGACGCCCTGCTGGGGCGCGGCGGCCGGATGGCGGCCACGTCGCTCGCGGATGTCGGGTACCTCGCCGTCTATCCCTTCTTCATTCTCGCGGCCTGGGACTTCCTGGCGACGCCGGAACGACGCCGGCCCACCGTGGAGATCCTGTTCGACTCGACGCTCTTGACGCTCACCGTCGTGGCGTGGGCCTTCGAGCTGTTCGTCGAGCCGCTGCTGCGGGCGGCCGGAAGCGCGTCGGTGCTCGCCAGCGTGGCCTACGCGACGGGGGGCACAGCCCTGCTGTGGCTGATCGGGATGCTGTTGCTGCAGCCGAGCTCGCTACCCGTCGGCGGCTACCGCCTGGTGATCGGCGGCCTCGTGCTCTACAGCGTGTCGGACATCCTGCTCGGCATCGTCGCCCTGCCGCACGCCAAACAGCCGGGGGCGTTGCTCGATTTCGGGTGGAACAGCGCCAATCTGATTCTCGGTCTGGCGGGAGCACTCGCCGCCGCCCGTCCGGCCGCCACGCGACCGACCCCGGTCGCGACGACGAGCGTCGTGCCGCGGCTGTTTGCCGTGCTCACCGGCTTCGCCGGGCTGATTGCCCTGTTCGTCCGCAACGTGCTGACCGGAGAGCGTGGCTTCGAGGATGTGGTGCTCCCGCTCGCCGGCGGCGCCGTGGTCACGGCGCGGGTCGCGTATTCACTGCTCGCCGATCGTCGTTACGAGACGGCGCTGGAGCGCGAGGTCGAGCGTCAGACGCATACGCTCATGGGGTCGCTCACCGCTGCCGCCTCCGCCGAGCGCAACCTGCGGCAGATCGTCGAG
>Ga0126383_10000804_pt1 | contig 18142 bp, 18 predicted proteins | sample PanSoiMetPlot_35_FD_96882 | JGI IMG/M metagenome (GOLD analysis project Ga0126383, IMG submission 96882) | Tropical forest soil microbial communities from Panama - MetaG Plot_35 | ecosystem: Environmental > Terrestrial > Soil > Tropical forest > Bulk soil | place: Panama | collected 2016-02-17
AGGCGCGCGCAGCATAAAGCAACTGACTACGCGTTGGCCAACTACTTTTACTGCCGCTCCTGTAGCCACGGTGACACTCACCACCACGCTCTCTCGCACCGACGCGCCTTTTCATACCATTTATGATCAGGTCGGACGACTGGTGGTTTCGCATACCGGCGCCGAGGCGCGTGCGGCGGCATGGACGGGACAGTGGGGCACGATGGATGGACCTTACTCGCAGGGTTATGTCTACGATCAATGGGGGAACATGACCCAGCGTTACGGTTGGGGCGGCGAAGTGCAGGGCGGGGGCGCCGGACAGACCAGTTACATCAACTATTATTACCAAACAAGCAGTGGCGGTCCCAACAGCGGGCAGTACAACAATCAACGCTCGGGATTCGGTTACGACGCGGCTGGCAATCTGACCTGGGACGGCGGCCAAACTTTTCAATACGATGTTACCGGTCAGCAGACATCAGCCAGTTATGGCGGGTATTCACTGAATCAATATTACGATGGAGACGGCTTACGGGTCTCCAAGAATGATAACGGCGGGGTTGAATACTATCTGCGTTCCACGGTGCTTGGTGGGCAGGTGATTTCAGAGTTGGACAGCGGCGGCGGTTGGAATCGTGGCTATGTCTATGGCGGCAGCGTCCTGCTCGCGATCTTGCAGAACGGGACGATTTATTGGAATCACGAAGACCCGGTGACCAAGAGCAAGCGAATCACAGATTCATCCGGCAACGTTTACAGCGCACTCGAGATGGATCCATGGGGTGCTAATACGCCGCGGAGCGGCAGTGACTGGTTCCAACCACGTCGGTTCACGACTTACGAACGCGACGGTAATGGATCAGACGAGGCAATGTTCCGACGATATAACCGTTGGCACGCAAGACTCGATCAACCTGATCCATATGACGGAAGTATGGACCTCGGCGAACCACAGAGTTTCAATCGCTATGCCTATGTGCAGAACGACCCGGTGAGCTTTACAGACCCCACGGGTCTTGAAGCCTCTACCTGTGCGCTGGACGGGATGCCGATTGATTGCAGCACTGCGGGTTTGTTCATCAACTCCGGGGCCGGTGTCCGCGGACCGCTAGATACGAGCCGTTGGAACGCCGCTTTAGGTAGATTTGAACATATTACCGCTATCGCAGTTGCCGGCGGGTCCGCCATAGGGTGGATACCGCAAGGCTATCATTTCCTCGGCGGAATGACATGGGGTTGGACGGATTACGATCATCCAAACACAGACGGTGACCCAATGAGTTACTCAGCCTCACTTAAACCAGACTACGTCTGGACCTGGCGTAACTACGAATGGGAGCTTCCCATGTGGGGATATTGGTACAACGCCTATGGCGTTGCCGTTGGCACACAGCCTCAGGGAGTCGAGACCGATTGGAACGCACAATTAGCCCTTGCCGCGCCGTTTGCTGCCGCGCTCAGAATTTCCGCCGCTTCGCTTGGCATCAATGCGGTCGAAGCGTCCGCAGAGCAAACCGCGCTCAACATAAGTAAGCACGCGGCAGAGCAAATGGTTGAACGCAACATTAGTCAATCAATGATTCGAACCGCCATCGTTAGAGGCGAAGCCTTTTGGGATCCTAAGAATGGAGTTGTTAACTTCATACTTCGAGGCGGTTTCGCTAGTGGCAAGGATTTGCTTGTCGGAGCCAATCCAATTACCGGAGTGATTACAACTGTGATCCGAGGGACTAATCTAGTGAGTGGAAGGATGGTGCCTTTGCCATGATCATAAGATTTGATGATTTGGTCGAATTGCTGAGCAGTCATCCTGACGCGCAGGAGGTTTCGCCAAGGGAAGCCTTGTATCTAAAGTTCAGCACTGATCCTAAGACAGTGAAGGATTCGATAATTTACAAATCAACCGACGAGTCCAATATAGTGCTAGACATAGACGAGCAAGGAAAAGTCACAGGCATCGAAATCGTTTAGCACTAATTCGAACCATTCGCCAATGATCCTTGATTCCTAACGCCCGCGAGAATGTTTGTTAGACAGCGACAGTTGCCATTTAAGGGAGCTCCAATTTGTCGTCAATCAGAACGTCCGTCGAAATCCCCGCTAAGCGAGCGTACGCCAATAGGAGCATCACGGGCGGCTCACGTTTACCTTGCTCAAAATTAGAAACTTGCGAAGCCCGAAGTGGTGACGCTTTGTACTTTAGCGCTTTGACTATTTCTGTCTGACTCAAGCCCAAATCAAGTCTGATTTGAATCAGTTTCCTTGCCAATCTTTTAGGGGCAGGACGCTTCGGCATCAGGAGTTTCCTCCTGGCCATAGAATTCTTCTTGCAAGTGCTACCGGTTGGTAGTAGGCTGTACGTCCAGTTTGGGGATCGTCGAATGCTCGCAACTGTTGAGCGCGATCCATTAACCAGCTTGCCCTAGGGGTTTACTCACAAACAGCATCGATGACGTCTGTGTAGGATATGGGAATCCTACTGCATCAGGCAACTTTCTCTTCCAAGAAAGAGGGCGACTGGTGAGGTGTCAGACTCTTTGAAAACGCGGCTCTTTGACAACTCAATTTGCTTTCATCATAGACAGGGGACAATCGCAAGTTCCGAGGACGCTTTTTGATCCTCGGCTTTGGACGGTGATGGGAGAAGTATGGTGAGAGCGACCAATCCGTGATTAACTTCGACCGTTATTCATTGGAATTCCACAGGAAAACGACGGAATCAGATGGTTCCTGATCGGTCAAAGTCAAAAGGTCGCTCACCGTCTAATAAACGTAAAAGGAAAAGGAAAGCCGTTCGCAAAGTAGCGGTCCCTGGGCGTTTCAATTTTGACCTGAAAGAGGTTTTTGGAACGGATGCAGTACCTGTTGAAGGGTTAACACTAACACGTGAGGGCGATGTCGTGGCGCACTTCTCAGTCTACACGCTGTTCGGTACGTTCGCGTTTGTGTACAACTACTCGGAGTTACCCCCACAGTTCACAGCCGCCATGAAAATTTTGGTAAATGACTTGTTCAATCCCCTCACGAAACGGGAAGAAGCAGAACGTAAAGCTGGTCGTAGGCTTCACATGCCCAGCTTACAAAAGGTCTTGGACTCATACAGCGAACGTGCCTATGAAACATTTATTCAGAGGCTTCCTTATGAGATGCGCGATGTCCCGTATCGATTGGTTATGGAAATATTATACGCGCTGATATCTGATATGGAGCGAAGTGGCGAAGTGAAATTTAGAAACAAGTACACCCTTCGAAAGTTGTGGGATGGCCTCATACAAATTTACGGAAACAGTCTTAAGGAATCGTGGGTTGAATTGAAACCCGGGCCATCGGCGACGACCTCCAAAGTTCAAAGAGCTGAGATGTTGAGGTACTACAACTCCGTTCTTCCCGATTGCCAGAGCGCTAAGTCAATCTACAAACAGAACCAAAAGGGCCCGTGGCGCAGGCTGATTAAGGAACGACAGAAGCTAGATAAAGATGACATTGAAAATATTATCAGGTTGAAACCAAGTGAGGTTGCTCTACTGATTACGGGCAAACATTTCAAAAGAATAATCGGCAAGGACTTTCACGGCGAGGCTGAATTGCGAAGGCAGCTTGGAATTGCGCGGAAAGAAGCAGCGACACCAAACCAAGATGTGACCGTTCGGGGTACGCAGACGTAATTAGCGAGCGAGTATTAAGGTGAACAATTACTCGCCCGCATTTTTTGCCAACTCACGGTATTGTCACGCTTGTAGTTCTGGTGCACTGCGTTGGACCAGGTCGATCCTGGATCGCGCAGAGCTGCCACTGACATTCATAGAATTGTCTCAGGCAGCGATGAGCGAGGACGAGGGGCCAATCCGAATACAAGCAGATCTCGCCAGCGTGTGGGGTGAACTGGATCCGGAAACACGGAAGCGGGTCATTGAGATGTTTTCTGATATGGCGTTTCGGGCAATAGTCACCCAGGCGCAATCTTCAAGAAGAAGCCTTGGTTCCGAGGATGCAATAAATCAGCGCAAAGCCAAATTGAATTGACGTCGGGATGCACGGGCTAGGGGTACACCTCAATGGTTGAGCACAACAACGCACTAAAGGTACAGCCCGAACACACTGGGAAACTGGCGTTCATTTATGTCCGCCAATCAACTCAATATGGCGTCGAGCACAACATCGTAGGTGGCAGACGGCAACGCGAAGAAGTTGAGGCTCTTGCTCTCAGACTAGGATGGTCGAGTGAAAAGATCATCATCGTAGATTGCGATCAAGCTGTTTCCGGAAGCTCGACAGCTAATAGATATGGCTACGTTGAAATGCTCCACGCAATCACGACTGGGCAGGTTGGAGCTGTGTTTAGTTTGGAGTCGACTCGTTTGAGCAGGGACTCTGCGGATTGGCACTATCTAATCAAAGCGTGCGACCTCAACGGCACTCTTATTATTGATCCGGATGGTGTATACGACGCGAGCGACAGCAATGACAGCACGCTCATGAAGTTCAAGGCCTTGATGGCCGAAATGGAGCTTCGATGGATCACCCAGCGGCTGCTTGGTGCCAAGCGAGAGTTAGCAAAAAAGGGAGAGCTCCGATTCTTCATTCCAATCGGATACATCTATGACGAGAACGGAAAATTAGCTCTTGACCCTGACCAGGCTGTTGGGGATGCGGTTCGGCTTTTGTTTAATCGTTTCGATGAGATCGGAACGGTGCTCGGCGTTACGCGTTATTTCGGGGAAAACAAACTGAAGTTCCCGACTCTAGTACGCGGTGGTCCGCGAGCCGGGGAATATGATTGGGTGCCTTTGAGCGCATCACGAGCCCGTAGAGTATTGGGGAACCCTATGTTTACCGGCGCATATGTCTACGGGCGCTCAAAAACCAAAAAGAAGTTGGTTGATTCACCGGGAGGAATGCCTCAGGTGAAGAAGTTTCAAGTTATGTTGCCGCGCGCGGACTGGCAGTTCGTCATATATGACCACCATCCCGGCTACATCACATGGTCACAATTTCTCAACAACCAAGAGCGTATTAACCACAACCGAAGTCTCCCGGGATTACATCGCCAAGGCGCCGCGAAGTGTGGCTCAGCTCTCCTTCAAGGGATAGTACTCTGTGGTAAATGCGGCCACAGAATGTCAGTTTACTATGCTCATCGCGGATCAGTTTCCTACGACTGCCGATCGCACCTGGTGCATTTCGGTACCAACAAATGTCAGATGATTCCCGGTGAGTCAATTGAAACTGCGGTGACAAAACTGTTTTTGGAGGCAGTAGCGCCGGCACAGATCAAGTTGTCGATTAGCGCTTGTCAAAATTTGGATCAGCGAACTCAGCTTGAGAATCTTCAATTTGAAGCGCGTCTAAAAAGGGCGAACGCCGCGGTAACCAAAGCCAAAGAGAGACTACTGTTCATTGATTACACCAATAGGTCCGCATTTAACTGCGCTCAGGAAGACTTGAAGCAGAGCGAGGATGAACTCGGCCGGCTTAAGCGTGACCAACTTGATAGGCAAAAGAATCAGATGCAGACACTGGGTCCGGAGGAATTGAGGAGGGTGGAGACATTGACGCAAGACCTTCCTCGCATCTGGGCTGCTTCCACCACTGACTTCATAACCAAGAAGAAATTGATCAGGGCATTAATCAATGAAGTGACGCTCGTACGCGATCAGCTGAAAGTCCGAGTTGCAATCCGATGGAAAACTCTAGCCTGTAGTGAAATTGATGTGGAGTTACCAAGCCCAGGGGCGAAACTGCGAACTCGCGCCGAGATCATCGAGTTGATCAGGAAGTTGGCTCGAGGCCTCTCCAGCAAGCAGATCGCGGAAGCGCTAAATGAGGCCGGAATACGAAACGGGCGTAATGGGCTGTTCACAAAGAAACGGGTGAAGCGACTTCGGGAGCGCTATCGAATTAAGTCAAAGAGCGTTGACTGCCTTGAACCATCTGAGGGCGGCCATTACCGAGTGCCTGAGCTGGCCGAGCTGTTGGACGTAAAGACGCCCACCATTAGGAATTGGATTTCAAAGGGTTTGCTTCACGCAACCCGTGATGGTTCCAAAGGCTACTGGAAGATCATCTTATCGTCTGACGAACTTTCAAAACTGAACTCATCTGCGCGATACGGAACAAGGCCGCACTTATATGGACGTCGCAGCGGAACAAGTGCGATTGCAATCGGGGAGGGCCCCAAGTTAGCTGTAGTATGAAGCGACAATATCTATCAAGCGAGCACACTACATCTGCGATGGGGGCTGAGCCCACTCTCATCACAATCACCCATCCTCATCATCCCTTAAGCGGCCAAAAGCTCGAATTGATTGCCGCTCTGCGCGGACCGAATTCCCGGCTCGTTGTCAAAAAACCGGACGGTAGTCGAACCCTCTTGCCTAGGGATTGGACCGATTACGCTCGTTCAGACTCGGAGTCTATCCGCGTGACGCACCTGCTTCCAGTCGAAGGTTTGCGCGAATTAATCAAAATCATTCACGAGACGAAAAAAGAAACACTCAAGAAGGAACGCGGTGCGATTGCCGGCGATTTTGATTAGCCATTAGAGCGATGAAGAACGAACTCAAGAAATGCCCCAATGCTTTTGAGCCAGTTAATGGCGATGACCTCGCTGCCTCTCAGGCCGAGGCCCTGGGAACGGAGATCGGAGACCTTGCTCGCAGATTGTTCTACCTCTTTGCCCTACCCGCCGGTAACAATCCAACTCCGCCGCTGCTAACGGCGCAAGAAGTGGCAGATGTTTTAAAGACGAATGCCCAAGTTGTTTATCGGCTAGCGCGCGACCGTGAACTTCCCGCGGTCAATCTAGGGCAACGCATGCTGCGATTCACAGAGGCATCTGTTCATGAATTCGTTAGCCGTGGAGGCGTGAGTCGCGCTGCATAGGTTGTTGGTTGTCGCTGCTTACTTTTTCCTGAGACGTAGTCGAACTAATGGCCCAGATAATCAGCCGAGCTCCCAACAAGCATCTTGTCAGAATCTTTCTGCAGAGAGACTCGCGGGGCAAGCGACGCTATATAAACAGAACCATTACAGGCACGAAGAAAGACGCGGAGCGCTGGGCGCGAGAAAACGAATTCAAGCGTGACCTCAAACGGGAACAGAATCCAGAAACCTGGCTAACCGCTCATACTCTCGCCGTGAATACTTTTCTCGACAGATGGCTCGCGACCTGGAAGAACTGTACTCGCGAAAACACCCACTGGTGGTATTCAGAATTGATCAGGAGGTATGTCAGACCTGAACTAGGCGAGCTTCCTCTGAACCAGCTTCGGTCTCGCCATTTGGAGGAACTCTACAATGAATTGCGTGCGCGAGGTCTCTCTGGGCGCACGATACGGCATGTTCACGCGCGGCTGCGCACTGCGCTGAATTGGGCTGTAGATTCCGAATTCATCACAAAGAGTCCTGCAAATTCCGTAAAGGCTCCGCGGATTGAAAAAAAAGAAATGCTTTTCTTGTCGCCCGACGCTGCCCGGCTATTTCTTGCTGCGACGGAAAGGAATTCCTGGGGACTGATGCTTCGATTCGAGCTTGCAACGGGGTTACGACCAGAGGAACTGATTGGCCTTCAATGGGAAGCCTTAGATCTCGCCCAGCCAAAACGAGGATCTGCGCACATCAAGCGAGTGATCATCCATTTTTCCCAAAAGGGCGGTGGCTGGAAGTGGGATGAGCCAAAATCGCGCAAGGGGGTTAGAACAGTTTACTTTCCTGCGAGACTAGTATCCGAATTGCGAAAACACAGAATCAGACAAAATGAGCTACGGCTAAAAGCAGGCTCTAGTTATGAGGACAACGGTCTTGTTTTCGCCACGGCCGTGGGAACGCCGATCCATCGAAGGTTTATCATAAAGTACCATTTCAAACCGACGCTGCAGCGGGCTGGATTAGATATGGGTATTCGTCTCTATGATCTGCGTCACTCCTACGTGACCCTGAGCCTGTTAAGCGGAGTTCCGGTCAAGGTCGTAAGTGAACAAGCAGGTCACGCGAGCGTTGCATTCACCCTTGATACATACGCGCACGTACTGCCAGACGAGCGTGAAGGTGCGAGCGACAAACTAGAGAGACTATTAACCTCAGGTACCCGGCAATAGAGAGCGTCGCGCAACAATTTGAAGCATGCCTGATCGATGCAATGCGACAACGAAAGTTGAATGAATGGCACAGGAGGGCTGTACGGTGAGCAGCAAGAAGCTTTCAAGAAAGACAAGCGCCCGGCAAGTTCTGTCTAAGCATGAAAAAGTGGAGGCTAGCACTGGAAATGTGTTTGCGGACCTTGGACTGCCCGACGCTGAAGAACTGTTATTAAAGTCTCAACTGGCGGTCAGTATTGCAGAGTTAGTTGAACAGGCAGGTTGGACGAAAACCGAAACGGCGCGGCGCGCCGGCATCGATCATGCGAAGATTTCCAATGTGTTACGTGGAAGACTCTCTGGCTTTTCTTCCAATCGGCTTTCGGCGATTCTTGATCGTTTGGGCAATAGTGTAGGGACGGTGAGCCATCGGTGAAATGAGCGTGAAGTGAATCCGACCAGCGGTTCGCCGATATCGGACGAGTCTTCCTCAACGAGAACTTCTTCGTCCATTTGTAGACAGCTGCGTTCGCCCTAACAGAGTCAAACGCTCACGCTCACGCGCATTATCAAGTCAGGAGAAATGAGGGAGCGTAGCCCGGCTGCTGATCTTCCATTATCTGAATCTCTCGACAAACGGCGTTAAGTCTATGACCGATGAAGCAGGCTCCGCTTAAAGGTCCAAAATAGAAGAGCAGTAGCTTTTTCGCGCCCCACGTCTTCACAAAGTCACGAGTCAAGGTTTTGACTCCATCAGCTAGTGCCACTACGTCGTGCTCGCTTCGTAGGCATTCTCGTCCTAATTCACGTTCTGGCCGAAGCAGCAGCAATGCCGCGACCTGTTCGTTTGTACCCGAGAGATATCTGTGAACGTCCTCGTTTAGTTGCCGTGTTACGCTGACGCCAACGGCCACCGTTTTGCCACGATTATGAGTAATCGCTTCATCCGTCGAAGCGTCGTTGTCGATGATTACGCGAAAGTCATTGCTAGGAGAGGCGTCAGTTCGCCACAATTTGCCATTCTGATCTACCTCGATGGTGTAACGAGCAACGTCGGAGAAGGTGAAACCGAATGCGAACCACGCAGAGAGTCGCGCCAGCCCGCGGACACGAAGTAATCGAGACTCGGTCTCTTCGTTGATCCTGGCCTCAAGCCGTTTCACTTCGGGAAGAAGTACACCATTCCAATCCGCAGGATTTATGAGTTCGTGTCCTTTCGAGTTCGAGGTTCCGGCAAAGTGATTGCGCCAGTCGAGACTGTAGTCAGGGACGAGATCAAATTTCTGAGCTTTGACCGTCGTCAAGTATACGGTTGTGCCCTGCTCCGTCTCGTCGGGTAGAATCAAATCATGTTCCCGCAAAACTCGCTCAATATCGTCCTGGGAAAGTTCCTGCTTACCACCCTTAATCCAGTTCCTGACAATTCCGGCGGCGACGAAAAGAGCGGTTTCGTCGGATTTCAGCCCCAGGTTTTCCATCCTCTCAGCGACTCGTTTCTCCAGTTCATCGCTGCAGTCGAAGCCCAGTCTGAACCGCAGGCATTCAAGGAAGGCGCGGAACGATGCGTCATCGGCCTTTAAAGCGACCTGCCACTTTCTCCTGATTTTCCCAAGTTTGCTATGCGGACTCGCTTTGAAAAAGTCGTCCTTAATGCTGTTGTTACGACCGTCGATGCAGGATTTGAATTTGTCCTTCGCATCCCAAGTCCAGTTACTCCATAAGTACAGGCTAATCTCGCGGTGGCGGTCTCGCTCGCGCAAAAGGCGCCACGTCCGCCAGAACTTTTCAAGCAAGCTAGACTCGTTCGGCTTATGTTCAATTAGAGAGTCAGATGAGTATTCGCCGCGGTGGTCGACGTGGTACTTATACTGATAAAACTCATCCGGAATTGACGTGCCAGTTTCGTGCTGCACGGTGACATCATCAACAGAGCCGGCGAGTGCATCTTCAATGGTGACACACGACACACGGCGCTTCGGCATTAACAACTCGAGCGCGGCCAGCCAGCCCAGAAGATGTTGATAATCGTCGCCGCTTAACCTCGCGGCCACCTGATTTGCCATCGCACTTCAAACTTTCAAGAAAGAGGGAACGATTTTGTCTTCCCCCGTTGAGGAAATAAAGGCCATCCAGTTCACGTCCGCCTTTCGCGAATATTAGTGGTAGAAAACATGCGTCGAATAGAATCCGAGGTCAATTCGAACCGACTGAAGTCCGACTTGTAAGCCGAAAGCCAAGCTTCGAAAAGGGCCCGCGCATCACCATAGACCTCGTTCCGGTTAGCAGCGCGATGGCAGTCCTCATAATTCTTCCCCGAACCGCAGTAGCACGGCTGAGTCGGTTGGATGGTCTTAAGAAGAAACTCCGCGCGGTGCTGCATCTCAGATCCGAGCCAATGTTTAGATTGCGAATAGACCGTCTGCTTGAATAGCCAAATCAGTGAGTGGTCCACAAAATCGACGATCTGGGAAACATCCGGGTCCCACGGGTGCTCCCAAGGGGCGAAGGCGCAGATACCGTCCGCGCCGATGCTATGCCGACGTTCATCCTTCGGAATTGGTGGTTCAAGAACGCGCGCGTACGGAACCCGCCTGTCGCCAAAGTCCTCGACCCGTATCCTGAATGACCTGATCGGCTCTTTGATCTCGCTTGTCAATCTATGTTTGGCGTGCACGACCTGACACTCGGGATTATGCATAAGCTCGTAAAGTTCGCCGCGCACGATGTCGACCGGGCGATCGTGGTCCAGATCGTCCAGGAGAGCATCCAAGTCGTCCGTTGACCTTATTGGCTGAAGCCATCCATCCCAGACTAGGGATCCGAAATCTTCGGCACTAATAACGCGAAGCGACGGGTAAGCCCGTCGCATCGATTCGATCTTGTCCTTTCGCAACTCCGCTTGCACTATTCGTCCGTTCCGAAGTTTGCGCGCGGCGTCACGCGCGATCGTTCTGTAATGATGGCCGGCGCCGCGGTCGCCGCTGACGGTTTTGCTCGATCGACCGCCGCCGCCGTCGTCACCAACTTCGTATCAAAAAGAACTTCCACATCTTGCATTCCGTCAAACCGGTGCAACCTAGCCAAAAATATGTCGCGGGCAGTTAGAATCGCCGCGCGCTCCGAGGCCGTCAGCTCGTCAACATAAGCGTCGATGTTGCGGGTTGAATCAGCCCGGTCGGGTATCTGTGAATGACTGATCCACTGCGGCAGTTCGACAAAGAATCGAGTGACGGCCTCGAGTATGTCGAGAGTGACGCGGTCGCGGAAATATGAGGTTATGATTTGCTCGATGTGGAAGGATTTCATCTTAAACTGTTCATTTGCTTCCTTGGCCACTTGCTTCCATTTCTTAGGTAGCTTCACCGATTTTCGAAAGTCCGCGTTTGCCTCGTTCAAAATGGCCGCGACGCTGATATAGCCTTTCGGATCCGTCAGAATGTAACGGATGTGGCCGCCTTGCTCAGCTAGTCGCTTGTAGGTCTTAACACGGCGCCGATGACCTTCGAGGATGATTTCAGGCACCCAATAGATATCGTCGCCGAACTCATTTTTAGAGCCCGTAGTCCAAGCCGGAACAACGTCAACTGCGATTACTTCTTCGCCGTCGCGCGTAAACGAGACGGTGACGGAGTGAGTCTGCAATGCCACCGTAAAAGAAAGGCCCTGCGGGGGAACCAGTTCTTTCTCAAGCCGACCTTTGAGGTCTGCGACGACCCGCGCGGCGTGAGGTTCGACACCTGGCCATTTGTCGGCCCTGTACAAAACATCGAGATCGTGCGGCGGACGAATGGCGGTATATCTCGGATACGAGCCGATTTGGTAGCATCGGTCTCGGCCAAGAACCGAGCAGACCGCCGCATAGACAGCCGCAACCATGTTTCGTTCGTCTGACGTCGGTGTCAGACTGTTTTGCACGTATTTGCGCAGTGCGGCGCTTACCTGTTCATTTTTCATAGCTAGTTGCGTGCTCGCCGCGGTCGGATTTAATTGCCACCTCGGCAAAATCCTGTTGAGAAATAGAAGAACGATTGCTAAAATGCAATCGGGTAGAGTATTGCAGGTTCGGCTGGCAATTGCAAATTCGCAATCGGAGAAAAAACAACAATAAATGAAAAAAGGACACTTTGATGCGGAGGCGTTCTTCGCGGCGCTCGACGCGGAGCGATTGTCCCGCGGGCTGACGTGGAAACAGGTTTCAAACGAAACCGGCGTTAGCGCATCAACCCTTACCCGTATGGCACAGGGGCGTCGTCCAGATGTCGATGGTTTGGCCGCTTTGTGTTTGTGGTCGGGTTTGAAAGCCGACGATTTTATTCTTGAAGAAAAGGGACAACGAGGTGAGGCTATGCCACTCGCCATGATATCGACTTATCTTCGGGCTGATCCCAACTTAACCAAAGACGGTGCGATAGCTTTGGAGCATGTAATAAAGGCAACATATGAGCGAATGACTAAAGGACAGCTTCGCCATGACTCTAAGAAGGGGATTCAAAAAAGAGGCAAATGAAATAGCTTGCGAAACGCGTAAGGAACTCCACCTACCAAAGACGGCAGCTCTCAATCCGTGGAAATTGGCTGAACACCTTGAAATTCCCGTGGTCACCCTTTCCTCCATGACTGACGTGATCCCAGACGCGGTTAGTTATTTCGTGCGCACTACCAACCGTTCCGAGTTCTCGGCCGTGACGGTGTTCCGCGGTCTTGAGCGGACGATTGTGCACAATGACTCTCACTCAACCGGAAGGCAATCGAGTAATTTGGCGCACGAGCTTTCTCACGCCCTGCTCTTGCATCCATCTACGGCGCCCATTGATGCCTGCGGATGCCGAAATTGGGATCCGGTTTTAGAAGAAGAGGCTGAATGGCTCTCAGGCGCCCTGTTAATTTCCGACGAGGCAGCTCTTCATATTGTGCGAACTAACATGACAGCCGAAGCCGCCCAAACCTTATATGGTGTGAGTGGCCAGATGCTGACTTTTCGTCTGAATGTGACCGGTGCGCGTGTGCGGGTCGCGCGGTCGCAAAACTTTAGGATGAGAAATTTTAAAGCCGGACGTTGGTCTCGTCGCTGAAATCCATCGCGAGGATCGGCGAATTTAACCTGGAAAAAGTAGCGAGGTCGCAATTTTCCGTATGGCTCTGGCATCGACGTCTAGCCAGCGATAATTGTGAACTCACGGATTGGATATTGATTTTCTAGCCAGATCGAAATCAGAGCTAAATGGGTCAGGAGTTCGGATATGAAACCTCAATTGGCAGAAATGCTTCTGGACATCAAATTTCATGGTGCGCCCGATCAGTTCCGCCGAAACCATCCCTTTTCTGAGGACATTGCCTCGACTCAGGCGATTCTGTTCAATCCGCGATATGACAAGTGGAAAAAACTTAGTGCATATCGGCGATGGCTTGCAGCCGGCCAACCCTGCCTGTTTGGCAAAGCAGCAGCCAAAAGCAAGTCTGTTTTCGTTTGTTTACTTGAGGAGCACGAAGTCCTTCGCATGAAAAGAGGGGATGAAGATCTCAGGGAAACTATTAAAGATCATCGTCAGGCATGGAAGCGGTGCGCACTAGAGGGATCATATTCTTCGTTCTTGGTACTTCTTACAAGTAGAAGCCTGGTAGAGAAAGAGCCGGGCGACAAGCTCAAGGAAATTTGTCGCCGTTTGCTAGAACTGTATATGGATGTTGCTAGCATCGACGATGACACGATAGTGCCCCAACGTGAGTACGTTTTCCTCCGTACCGGTTCCAAGGAGTCGCCGGGGAATATATTGAAGTTCGCGACGCTCCCGAACGTGTTCTGCGCTCAAGGTGATGGTCGTTGGTGGCATGATCATCGAACACCGGGCGGCATCATGATCACGTCGAATGCTTTAGGCCACTTCGTTTTGTCGCGCATCCCTGGATCTGAAGTTAAAGAGGAAATGCCAGAGAAAGACAAAATCCACGCACTCGATAATGCGATGAGGACGATTTTCAACGCCTATGGCAATGACAAGAAAAGACGAGGATTGTCCCACTGTCCTGCCACACAACTGGTTCCAATTAAAGCAGGGGAAACGTCGCCGATTCGCGCAGGCTCTGAGCTCAGCAAATACTCTCCCAATCATTATCATGGCTTCTTTCACACGGACCATCTGATTCCATCGGTGTTTTTTAACAAAGACCGCGATCCAAAGGAGCTAGAGTCGTACGAGGACCTTTCATTCAAGTACATTTTTGATTCTGCCGGAGATCCAGTGGATCATCTAGAGTTAATGACTGGCACCAGAGCTACTCCATTCGAAGTGAAACAGGCCATGGATCGTCTACCAGACTTTCTTGATCCAGATGTCCCGCTCTCACTTAACAGCAAATTGGATGGACGAATTGGTCGGTGGTTATCTGATCGGCTTGTACAACGACTTGAAATCTAAGTCGTGAGAGGCCACACCGCGATGACCTGGGCAAGACGAAGCTCCGAAAACCTTCTGCCTCTGAGCGAGGAAAAGGAGAGCTTGAAGAATGCGCTGCGCGAGTGGATCTACAGCGGCGAAACGTATGATTTGCAGGAGCCACGAGAAACCTGCGAACTGTGTGATCACCCCGACCTGCGCTATCAATTCAAAATTATCAACAAACTAAATTTGAATGAGTTGTTGGTAGGTTCTGAGTGTATCAACAAGTTCGGAATTTTAGCCGTTGACGATGACGGCATCGTCCTTGATCAAGCACAATCACGTCGACGGATTCAACAGGACCGACGGTACCTAATCGCTGAAGCGAAGAGAAACAGACTGATTACAACCCTGGTAGAACTGGCCAATCGTGACATTGAGTTTAAGATCGCATCGTTCATTGATTATGTTCAGGATCGAGGGGCATTTACCCCGAGTCAGCTTGGGCTCTTATTTTGGAGGCTAGATCTGCACGGCGTGGATTATGTTGCCACGGACTTCAAAGTCACGATCCGCCGCAACCGGGAGAAGGAGCAACTGATTGCGATGGCGGATTGGAAATTGAAAAAGATCTGGTCTGCGATGTCTTCTAATCAGAAAGACTGGTACAAAGACAATAAGGGTTAGAATTGGCGGAATGGCTGTCGTGGCCATTGCGCGACTTGGTTCCTACTTGGAGTTGGAACAGCTAAAGATTCAGCGACGACTTTCTCTTCTAGGCACACTATAGGCACACAACTGAAATTCAGGGCCGGATAACCAGTTTAGACAGAGGAACTAAGCTGGCCATTCCCTTGTGCTGAAAGCAGCGCTCGCCAAGTACGTGCACGCGCCGATGACAGGGCGTGCCTTTTTTTGTGCGCGCGCCACAAATGTAAACGGCGTCATCGGCGGCAGCCGTCAAGTTGGCGTTTGGCTTTGACTCGCCGGAAGGCTCCGGGGATTCACCGGATGGCTGCGCCGGGGATTTGCCGGATGGCTGCGCCGGGCGCGAATTATCGCGAGCACCTACCGGCGTATCCGAAAGCGGCGAGTTGGCTGCGCGTTGGATGATGAGCGGCGGCGGCGACGGCCGCATGCACTTCCCGATCGCGAAGCCAATCACCGCTACCAGGACCATGGTGATTATGGGCCGCGCAGAGGCGAAGGTTCCCAAACGTTGGGCGCACTGAACGCAAAAATGTCCACGCAGCCGCGCACGCCAGCCCTTGCGCGTGAGCTGCTCGCCACACTCCACACAGAAGTTTGGGGCACGCATAGCGGGAGAACCTGGTAGGGTGCGCGCATTATATTTGATCGGGCCCGCAAAGCAACCGATTCCCTTTGGAGTGCGCCGGCCTGGCGGCGCTTTACGGTGGGCCGGAAGTATCAAAGCAGTGACCAGTCACCGCGCTCCACACGGACCGTTTTGGTGTTTGCAAGACCGCAGTCGCGCAGGCATACTCAAGCCACCCCAGCTATCCGATCTGGTAAATCGAATGTTCAGCGTCTCGTTCCCCTCGTCAGCCGCCTCATTTCGCCGTTTGTTCCCGGCCGCATTGTTCACAATCGCGCTCCTGTTAACCGCGGCGGTGACCCGCGCTCAGGATGATGTCATCAAGACTGAGACCTCGCTGGTCCAACTCAGCGTCGGAGTCGTCGACAAGCAGGGAAATTCGATTACCACGCTCTCGCAGAATGACTTTGTCATTTACGAAAACGGGGTGCGCCGACCCATCGTTCACTTTGAGCCGACTGAGTCGCCATTTAGTTTGGTGATGATGCTTGATACTTCAGGATCGACGGTCACTTTCCGGCAGCAGATTGAGGGCGCGGCGCTGCGATTTCTCGACGCGCTGCGACCGGAAGATCGGGTGGCCGTGATCGACTTCAACGGTAAGGGCGCGAAAGTGCAGCTACCCTTCACGACCGATCGGCACCGCATTGCGTATACGATTGGAATCACCCTGGCGGCAGGCAAAGGCGAAACGCCTTTGTACGATGCCTTAAAGTTAGCGGTGAAAGAGTTGGGCCACGAAGCGCCCAGGCGCCGCAAGGCGATTGTCGTGTTGACCGACGGAATCGACACCTCGGCGCGCAACAATGATCGGTCGGTGATCGGGCAGGCCGCCAACGGTGATGTGGCAACGGCAATTAAGGCGGATACCAATCCACAGCTCATCTCGGTTTTGGCTGAGGCCGATCGTGAGGGAGTAACGATCTTTCCGCTGGCGCTGCCTTCGGGCGATCCCAAACGTTTGCCGTTGCAGGATGCGGGCATCACCGCGATGTACACCGCCGCGCGGACGCGTCTGCAGTTATTGGCCGATCGCACCGGCGGCCGGCTGCACGACATTCGCCGGCTCGATGATTTGGCGAATCTTTACGCGAAGGTGGCCGCAGACTTGCGGACGATTTACACCGTGGTTTATCAACCGGCCAATCCCGGCGCGCATGATGGCAAGTGGCGCGAGATTAAGGTCGAAGTAGCGCGCGGCGATCTGGTCGCCAGTACCAAGCCCGGTTATTTCGCGAAGTAGCGGACGGGTGCCGGGTATCGGGTGCCGGGTGTCAGGTGACGGGTGTCAGGTGACGGGTGTCAGGTATCGGGTACCATCGCTTATCTGCCGACACCCGACACCCGACACCCGACACCCGTCACCTGACCCCCGTCACCCGACACCTAACTTGAATCCTCACACCTGAACCCTTAAACTGATTCCCATCCTGCCCGCACCCGTAGCTCAGTTGGATAGAGCGTTGGTCTACGAAACCAAAGGTCGCATGTTCGAATCATGCCGGGTGCACCATCTCTTGGCAGGTCACTACGCGGTAGTAAGCTCTAGCCGTTGACCAATCAAGCCTCTCAAACGCGCGAACTAAAACCCGAACAGAAAATTGCCGCCCATACGCTCGACCGGCATTTGTCGGTGACCGCCGGCCCGGGCGCCGGCAAGACCTTCGTCCTGGTTGAGCGTTATCTCGAAATTCTCCGCGCCCGGAAAGTTTCGGTCGAGAACATCGTAGCCATCACCTTCACGAATCGCGCCGCGAATGAAATGCGGCAGCGGGTGCGCGATCGCATCGACGGCTTGTTGCGCACCTCCAGTGATCATGAGCGACAGACGTGGCTGCGTCACAAGCGCACCCTGGAAGGCGCCGTGATCACCACGATTCACGGATTCTGTTCGCGTCTCCTGCACGAGTTTCCGGTCGAAGCCAATATCGATCCGCAATTCACGCTGCTCGACGAGCATCAGTCGATCATGATGCTCGAAGCGGTAGTGGAAGAGGCGTTGGCCGAGGCAATTCATCGCGACGATGAAACCATTCTGCAATTCACCCAGGGGACAGGCCGCGCGGCGCTGGCCGGCGCGCTCGGTGAGCTGCACCGCAAGTATCGCGACCAGGGTCTCTCAATCGATCGACTGGAAGAGCTGACGGCGCGCACGCACGCGGTTGAGATTGATTACTTCAGAGCGCTGAAGGAACTCGATACGCAGGTGGCGCATTTACTTTCAGCCGCCAGGCTCACGTCGGCCGCGGAAAAGAAGCGCGTCAAGTTTGCCGGGAACTGGCCGGCTTTGCGGGCCCTGCTGGCGCAGCCACCGGCTGAAGGCACCATCGGCGCTTACACCCAGGCCATCGAAGATTTTTGGGCCATGCGTC
>Ga0126383_10000806_pt1 | contig 18116 bp, 13 predicted proteins | sample PanSoiMetPlot_35_FD_96882 | JGI IMG/M metagenome (GOLD analysis project Ga0126383, IMG submission 96882) | Tropical forest soil microbial communities from Panama - MetaG Plot_35 | ecosystem: Environmental > Terrestrial > Soil > Tropical forest > Bulk soil | place: Panama | collected 2016-02-17
CGTTCGGCTGGTCGACGCTGGCGTGGTCTCTCGGAGGCTTGAACATGTGGCGCTACTTCGCGGCTGTCGCCGGGCCGCAAGGATCTGCCTCCGGAAGGATTCTACCCCTGCTGGTCCCCTTGTTTTTCACGCTGGGGGTCGGCTGTGTCTTCGCTTTGTCGGTACTGTTGTGGCGGTTCTTCGTGCGCAGAGGAGAGCCGGGGAAAGCGGCGCTGGCGCTTCCTGCCGCCTGGGTGGCGTACGAATACATCCTGTCTCTGAGCTGGCCGCACGGCACCTGGGGGAGCCTGGCCTATACGCAGATGGACTTCCTGCCCCTGGTACAGCTGGCCTCGCTGACTGGGGTCTGGGGGATGAGTTTCTTCCTGCTGCTGCCGTCGGCGACCCTTGCGGCTCTCCCTGCCAGCCCGGCGACCAGGAGACAAAAGCGCACCACCGCTCTGGGCTTCGCCATCGCATGCGCGGCAGTTCTCGGGTATGGCTGGGGACGTCTGCGCTGGGCGCCACAAGGCTCGTCTACGGTGATGGTTGGGCTGATCGCCTCCGACTCCAGTGAAAACGTCTTTACCCAAAGTCCCGAGCAGACTCCGCGGCTCATGCACGATTACCTGGACGAGGCCAGGAGTCTGGCGGCCGAAGGCGCGCAGGTGATCGTGCTGCCGGAGAAGCTGGGAGTGGTAGTTGATCCCCGGCTGACCGCGGATCTCGACAGCACGTTCAATCGAGCCGCGCGGGAAGCGGGAGGTGAAATTGTAGTGGGAGTGATACGCAGAACTCCGACAGCGAAGCTCAACGAAGCTCGCGTTTATTCGGGCACGGGCCTGGCGCCGTTGTTCTACCAGAAAGAACACATGCTGCCCGCCTTTGAATCCAGCTTTGCTCCGGGGACCGGGCGCCTGTCGTTCGACCAGCCATCGGGCAAGTGGGGCGTGGAGATCTGCAAGGACATGGACTTTCCCCGGTTGAGCCGGGACTATGGCGCCGACCGGGTTGGACTGATGCTGGTGCCGGCCTGGGATTTCGGCGAAGATGGCTGGCTGCACGGGCGCATGGCAGTCCTGCGCGGAGTGGAATCCGGCTTCAGCATCGCGCGGGCACCGAAGCAGGGTTTGCTCACGGTCAGCGATGATCGGGGACGGATCCTCGCCGAAAAAAACAGCAGTGCGGCGAGGTTTGCAGCTCTGGTGGCGCGCGTGCCGGTCAGAAACGACGTCACACCGTATCGCGTGCTGGGAGACTGGTTTGCGTGGCTGGATCTGGCATTGCTGGCATGGCTGCTGGCGGAAGTGGTTCGCGGGCGGGACACACTCTCGCGGGATTAAGCTGCACCCGTCTGTCGGTCCGGATGGCGGTGGCGCGAAACAGAAAGGGGGACGCGCCCTGCGGTCGTCCCCTTTTCGCTTGCCGAATCACCTGGCGTCAGTTCGAGTTGCCAGTGGCCGCAGCGCTAGCGGACTCGCTGCCCGGTTGCGCGATCACGCCGTCAAACGGAGTGGCGGCCATGAACCGTCCCTGGATTACGCTGATGCGGCGCAGCGGATATCCGGAGTCAGGACCACGATTCCAGCTGCGGCCGCCGTCCTGGCTTTCGAAGACCACACCGGTAGCCGTGCTGGTGGCGAGCAAACGCTTGCCTTTGCCATCGTAGGAGATGGAGCTGATGTTCTTATCCGGCAACCCGTTCATCATATGTTCCCAGGTAGCGCCGGAATCGGCACTGCGGTAAGCTCCCTCTCGCGAGGCCACCAGAACCTGCCCTTCGGGCGTCACCGTGACACTGCGAATGCTGGTCAGGAAGTTGGGCAGGGCTGCCTGTTGCCAGGTGCTGCCGCCGTTCATCGAGAACATCACGCCGGTGCGGGTGGCAGCCACCATGAACTCGCCCTTGGTGCCGACGCCCACAAAGTCCGTCTTACCCATCACCGCACCGCCAGTCCACGTCTTGCCCTCGTTGCTGCTGGTGAGCAGTCCGGCAGAAGTAGCGGCATACCAGCGCCGGGAAGTGATTTCCACATCGCTGACCTTGGCATCGAGCACCCCGTGGGTTGCGGTCTTGGTCGCCACCGAGACCTTTTTGCCGCCCTTCCGGACGCTGCCAGAGGAAACGGTTTCGTTGATGATGCTGTTGCTCGGGTGCCACGCGCTCGAATTGTGTTCCAGCATGAAAATGCCACGATTGGTACCGGCGATCAGAGTACCGTTTGCCGCCTGATCGAGCGTGAACACGTCGCGTCCGCCCAGGCCGGTGCTCTTCTGCAGCCAGTGCTGTCCACCATCACGGGAGACGAACACGCCGCCTTCTTCCTTGTCGTTGACTACGCCCACGTAGATGGTGTCGGCGTCGTGATTGTCGGCCAGAATGGCAGACACATAGCGATGCGTGTAACCGTGGTTCGAGGCAGTGAGGGTCTGTGCGCCGTCATCGCTGGCCAGCACGCCCCGGCGGTCGGTCGCCAGCAGAACGCGCGAAGAGTTGCGCGGATCCACCATCACGTCGTTCACTACCAGTTCAGGATTGCTGACCCTCTTCCAGGTCTTGCCCTGATCCATCGTTTTCCAGAGACCTTCGGTGGTTCCGGCGTAAACGATATTCGGGTTGCCTGGGTCCTGTTTCAGCACGCGCGTGCGACGAGCCGAGAAGGGGATGCCCTGAATCTTCTGGAATGAATCGCCGGCGGTTTCGCTCTTGTAAATGCCGGAGCAGGCGCTGGCGAACACAATGGAAGGATTGGCGGGATCGACGATGACGGAGAAGACATCGGAGTCATCAATCATGCCCTTGTTGATGTGCTGCCAGGTGGCGCCGCCATCGGAGGTCTTCCAGGCCAGATGCCAGGTCCCGGCATACACCGTGTCGGGATTCTTCGGATCGACGGCGATGGATTCAATATTCTTGATTTCGCTCAGATTGGCGGAAGAGATGCGGCTCCAGCTGTTGCCGCCATCGTTGCTGCGGTACACGCCGTCGAGGGCGCCGGCAACCAGGACATTGGAGTCAGACGGTGCGATGGCCATGGCACGAATCGACTTGCCATGCATTCCGATAAGTGCCTCCCAGGTCTTGCCGCCGTCGTGAGTGCGGAACAGGTCGCCCGACTGCTGGTCCTCCAGGCTCCAGGCCGCGACATACATCTTGTTGGTGTTTCTCGAATCGATGGCAATATGGTCGAGTACGTAGTCGTCGCCATTGCCCAGGTGGACAAATCGCGACCAGCTGTGGCCGCCGTCGCTCGAAACAAACACGGTTCCGGTATTGGTACCGAGGAAGATGTGATCCGGGTTGTGAGGATCGTAGGTCAGGCTGCGGACGTCGCCCCCATCGGGACCCAGTACAGCCCACTGCCCCGCCCACGAGGCCGTCACGCCAAGCAGCAAGACGGCCATTAAGATCAACGAATTGCGAGAATTCTCCGGTAAAGCCCCGAAAATCATAGGTGACATTGCCCCTGTGCCAGCAAAGATTCGCTCCCGGGTTAGGGTGACAGCGTAACACGGGTCGGGCAAGTTACCGAAGGGAAGGCAAAAAACAGGGCCGACCGAGTAATCAATCGGCCGGCCCTGGTTGCTTAACTGGCAGGCACTATTGAGCCTTTTTCTTCTTGGCCGCCGCCCGGGGATGGTCCGGAATCGGCTTGACCAGGCTTTCGTCGACCGGGGTCGTGCCCTCGCCTGAGAAGGTCGCGCCGGCGGGGACGATCCAGAAGTCGGTCGTCTTTGTGCCGCCGTTTCCGGTGCGGGTCTCGATGCGGCTGGCATCGATTCCCTGCTTGGCTTCGCCGCCCGAGAGGTACGCCTTGGCATCGACGGCGCGTTCTGCCGCCAGGTTCTTGCGTTTCTCGCTGGGATCAGCATTGCCCACGATGACCAGCTTCGCATCGGGTTCATGCTGCAGGCGCTGCGCCACGTCATCGAGCACAGCCTTGCAGGTGTTGTCCACGCGCCACGGCTTCGCCTTGTTCGGGAAGTCGCAGGAGCTCAGCTTGCTGGCTTCGGGCGGCGGAGGCGGCGGGTTCTCGACATTCACCTGCGCCGAACCCTGCGTCGTCAAGCCGCGCGAATCCGTACAGGTTGCGCTGACCGTGATCGGTCCTGCCGAAGCTCCGGTGGTGGTCAGGGTCGCGGTATTGCCGCTGCCTGAAACCGTGCCCCCGCTCGAGGTCCAGCCGCTGATGGTGACCGGTACGTTGTCGGGACTGGTGCAGGTGCAAGTGATGGTTGAGGGTGAACCGGTCTGTACGGTCGCCGGGTCAGCCGAGCACGACATGGTCGGCGGATTCTTCGGCAGCTCCTTGACGGTGAAGTTGGCGGTGCAGCTGGCCTCGTTATTTTTCTTCAGCCGGGGATCAGTCACGCGAGCAGTGACGGTGTAGCTTCCGCCAGGCACGCCCGTGGTATCGATGGTGGCGGTGTTGTCCTTGCTCGTGACCTTGCCGCCATTGCTCGACCAGTCGTAGGTGAGCGTGTGTTTGGGATTGAAGTTGCTGGCGGCGGCAGTCGCCGTGACCGGCTCGCCCGCCATGACTTCCGAGGGCTGCACCGAGCAGGCGGCGGCCGGCACGGCCGTCGGAGGATAACCGAGATTAAGGATCAAGCCGGTGCGCAAGCGCACTCCGTTGAAAGTCGGACGGCGCAGATCGCCGAAGGCCGGAGAAGCATTGGCGGAGAAGTTGTGCCGGGCCCAGACATAATCGGCCTGGATGAGCCGGAAGCTCAGTATGCGGAAAGCCTTGAGATCAATGCCGCCACCGAGAATGGCGCCAATGCCGTTGCTCGGCTCCAGACCGTTGGTCGTGAAGCGGTTATAGCCCAGCAAAGTATGGACGAAGAAGTTGACGCCTTCGCCGCGGTAGGTCAACCTGGGTCCCCCCGAGATGGTGGACACGTTGCCGTATTTGTTCCAGTTCCCACCGTAGTCCGCTTCGAGCGCCAGCATTCTGGTGAAATTCCAGCCGAAGGCGGCGCCGACGCCTTGTGGAATGTCATGCAGTTTGTTGGGCACCGGCGCAGTCGGCGGGTGCCCGGCCGCCGGAATGGTCGCACCGGGATCGAGCCACTGGTAGCCGACGAAGAGATCGGCCTTTGGATAAGACTCATCCTGGGCCAACCCCACGGCCGACCATAGACCGATGACGAACGTCATGAGAAAACACCTGGTCCATACACGCCCAAAGCGAGAGCGGCAAAAACGTGACATGTAAAATCCTCCGGAGACGATAGGCTTACTTGTGACCATGCCTCTTTGTGACGCGGGGCCCCGCACGGAAAAACTAGGAATCGATATTCTTGAAGATGACGAGCGCTAACAGCGTTCACCCGGGAGACGATCTCCGGGGCGCAAACATAATACTTCCGAAGTGCGTGCAACACCAAGTTTTAGACATCTTTTTTCGCCGCAGGTATGTCTCAGATTGATACCCCCCGCGCAGGACACGGCCTCGAGCGCGAAATGCGCCGATCTCGGCGGCTTGCAGTCCATGCCGTTCCGCCTCAATAATGGGCAGGGGTTTGCTTTCCGCTATGAGTCAGGAAAAGATACTGATCGTCGAAGATGAAGAAAACGAGCGTACCGGGCTGGCCGAACTGGTCTCTTCCTGGGGCTATCGCGCCGAGACAGCTCGTGACGGCGAGGAGGGGCTCGAGAAAGTCACATCCTGGATGCCGTCAATCGTGGTCACCGATCTGAAGATGCCGCGCCTGGGGGGACTGGAGCTGCTCGAACAGATCGCCAACGAAGCGCAAACCATAGCGGTCATCGTGGTCACGGCGCAGGGAACCATCGACAGCGCCGTGCAGGCGATGCGCATGGGTGCTTACGACTACGTAACCAAGCCCATTGACACCAACCGCCTGCACACCATCCTGCAGAATGCTTCCGCCCTGCTTGGTACGCGCGCCGAACTCGAGGTCACACGGCGCAAACTGCGCGACAGCGGATCGCTGGGCAGCCTGGTGGGCGCTTCGAAGAAGATGCAGGAGACCTTTCACCTGGTCGAGATGGTTGCTCCGAGCACGGCCTCGGTGTTGATTACCGGGGCCAGCGGCACGGGGAAGGAACTGGTAGCGCGCACCATTCATGCATTGAGCCCGCGGCGGGGCAAGCCGTTCATCCCCATCAACTGCGCGGCTATCCCGGAAACCTTGATCGAGAGCGAGATTTTTGGACACGAGAAGGGAGCGTTCACCGGGGCGCTCGAGCGCCGCACCGGGTGCTTTGAGCTGGCCGAGGGTGGCACCTTGCTGCTCGACGAAATCGGCGAGATGCCGGTTGCAACCCAGGCCAAGTTGTTGCGAGTCCTTGAGGACCGAAAGTTACGTCGGCTGGGAAGCAAGGTCGAGACCACGGTGGATGTGCGAGTGCTCGCGTCCACCAATAAGATCCCTGAAGAAGCGGTTTCTCGCGGGGAACTCCGCAACGACTTGTACTACCGGTTAAACGTCTTCAACATTCACATGCCCCCTTTGCGCGAGCATCGAGAAGACATTCCTGACCTGGTCCAGTCGCTGATTGCAGACATGAACTCCAAGCATGGCCGCAGAGTGGCGGCGGTCAGCGAAGCGGTTCTGAACTCGTTCCAGAACTACTCCTGGCCGGGGAACGTGCGGGAGTTGCGCAACACGCTGGAGCGAGCCGTGATCGTGTGCGACGGAGCGGTGGTCGAGACCCGGCACCTGCCGCCCGGATTCGGGCAGACTCCGGTACGCACTTCGGCCGATGATCCGGATGCGGTGCGGCTGGGAGTAGGCACCACCGTTGAGGAAGCCGAGAAGATGCTAATCCTGAAGACACTCGAAGCCACCAGCAACAACAAGACTCGTGCCGCCGAGATTTTGGGCATCAGCCTCAAGACACTGCACAACAAACTGAAGGAATACGGCAACGCGGGCGCCGACGCGTCCCTGGCGAGGGAAGAGCAGTAGCTCTGCGCGTCGGTATGCGGACCCGCGAGTTCGGTTGAGAATGCGCCTGCGAACCCAAATCGTGCTCGCCATTACCTTCATGGTGGCGGTGCTGGTGTCGGCATTTTCCTACATTTATATCTCCGAGCTCTTGCGCCAGCGTATCGACAGCGCCTCCGACAGCGCCCAGCATTTGACCGCCAACCTCGCCTTTCTGGCGACCAACGAGGCCCCCGACCTCAGCAGCACACGGGTCGACACGAACAACCCCGAAGCCATGCGCAAGACCCTGGCCTACTACCTGGGAACCGACCGGGCGCTGAACAATTTCCTGGAATCCATCGTGGGCAGCTGGCCCGACGTCTATGACGCAACCATTGTCGACGCGGACGGGAAAGCGATTTTGCACACCAATCCCGACCTGATCGGCAAAAGGATTCCCGACCGTCCCAGCTTTCAAACCGTGCAATCCGCCAAATTCCGCGAGCAGCTGCGGCTGGTGTACAACCCTGCGACTGTTTATGACGTGCGCATACCCCTGACTCTCGACGGCGCGCTGTTCGGATCGATTCGGGTGGGCGTTTCGACCGTATTCCTCAAGAACGAACTTACCCCGTCCCTCCAGCACGCGGTTATTTTCTCCGCCGCTGCCATCTTCCTCTCGCTGATGCTCGCGGCCGCTCTGTCCCATCTGGCTCTCGGGCCGCTCGAGCGGATCAGCCGCACCCTGGACAGCGTTGCCGCCGGCGAGGGTGAAGCCGTGGGGGAACATGATGCCAGTCGCGACGAATACGGTCTGGTCACCTTGAAGATTGCGCACCTGGGCCGCCAGGTACGGGATGCCAAGGAGATTTTCTCGGCCTTGAAGGACAACGTCGACCAGATCATGGGGAATCTGCAGGACGGCCTGATGCTGTTCACCCGCGAGGCGCGCGTCGTGCTGGTTAGCGCCTCGGTGGAGCGCTTCCTGGGCCGCCCGCGTCGCGAGCTGCTTGGCCGCATCGTGAATGAGATCTTCACCCGCGATTCCGCGCTGGGCGTGTTGTTGCTCGAGAGTTTTCACCTGCGCCGCCCGGTGGCACAAGAAGAGATCGAGGCCCCGAACGGCAAGCGGGTGCAGATCTCGCTGGACTTTATCCAGGAACGGGGCGGCCAGATCGGCGCTTTGCTGATTTTGCGCGACGCCGAGTCGGTGCGGCAGATCGAAGATGAAATCGAGATGTCGCGCCGCCTGTCGGCCAGCGGACGCCTCACGCGCGGCGTCGCCCACGAGGTCAAGAATCCCATTAACGCGATTGTGCTGCACCTGAGGCTGTTGCAGAACAAACTGCAGCAGGTGGACCCAGACACCCGCCGGCACATGGACATCATCGATAGCGAGATTCACCGCTTGGACCGGGTGGTGCAAATCCTGGTGGACTTTACCCGCCCGCGGGATTTGCGTCTGGAAGAAATGGACCTGCGTCGCCTGCTCGAGGATGTCATGACGCTCGCCACTCCGGAGGCCGAACAGCACGGAGTCAAGATCGTGTCCGAACTGCCCGCCAGTCCGCTGCCGGTGAAGGTGGACAGTGACTTCATGAAGCAGGCCATCCTCAACGTGGTCTTGAACGGGGTACAAGCCATGCCCGGCGGTGGAAATCTCAAGGTCGCGGGGCGCTCGGACGGGGAGGTGGTTATTACCGAGATCCGGGATGAGGGCAAGGGTATTCCCCAGGACGTCCACGATAAGTTTTTTGAGTTGTACTTCACCACCAAGAAAGACGGGAGTGGAATCGGTCTGGCGCAGACCTATCAGATCTTGCAGTGGCACTACGGCTCAGTGGACTTCGAATCCCGGGATGGACAAGGGACAACCTTTCGCCTGCGCCTGCCCCTGAGCGAATCGGCCGCCCCGTCGTCTGCCGAGCGACAGCGCGAGGTGAGGACCGTCGGTTCTTCCTCACTCGGGTAGGATGGCTTATTGTATCTTTTGTCCGGGGGGCGCTCGCACAAAGCACCGCCAGCTGGCGCGATCAACATTCGCGCCGGGCGACCCTGGGTGACTAGAATTATTCCGGTTTCCACTTCGTTGGGATCTGATTGAGAGACATGACACTGGCCGTCATTCTCGGGCTATGTTTGGTGCTCGCTCCCGCGGCAGGGTCTGCGAGCGGCGCCGTTTTGCGCACGCCGTGGCTGATGATGCGGGGAACCGAGGACGCGCCCCAGGCGTCTTCGCAGACCGCCGGGCCGCCCCCGGGCGCGCCGACGGGGCCGCCGCCCGCTCGGGAGAAGGCTCCCGCTGAGAACGAGAGCAAGCCGAAGCCGGCTTCGAGCGCGACCAAAAAACATGCGCCCAAGAAGCAGCCCGCCAAAGCCACGGATGCGCCGGCGAAGGTCGTGGTTCCCAACGGAAGCACTGCCGACCCGGAGCAGCAGTTCTCTTCCGGCCGCAGCGCGACCCTGGCTCCCCATCAGGTCCAGAGCGTTAACCAGCTTCTGGATGCGACAGAATCAAATCTCAAGCAGATCTCCGGCCGCACCCTGAATGTGACACAGCAAGACACGGTTAAACAGATTCGCAGCTACATGGATCAGGCGCACAAGGCCGTAGACTCAGGCGATGCCGACAGGGCGCAAAACCTCGCCCTCAAGGCCCATCTGTTGTCGGATGATCTGGTGAAGCACTGAGAAAGGCGCCCGTCGGCGTCCGCCCCGGGATTTCCCTCTACTTTGCCCTGGCGCGGGCCGCGTTCACTTTCGCCAGCAACTCCTGCGCAGGCTGCTGCACCGGACCGCGGATCTTCACCGCTTCCATCAACACCTCGCGAGCTTCGCTAACCTTGTTGAGCTTACCGTAGGCAAATCCCAGGCGATACATGGCCAGCGCGTACGATTGATCGTCCTGTCCTTTGAGCAGGGCAGAAGCCGACTTCAACTCCGGAATCGCAGCGGCAGTCTTGTCCTGCTTCATATAAACGTAGCCCAGGGTCGAGTGCGCCACTCCGGCGGCCAGTTTTCGCGAACGGTCGGCGTCGGGTGCGTCGGCCTTAGCAACTTCGATGGTCTTCTGCGCGTACGCCACAGACTTGTTGATGCTCCCCGGCCGGGGATCATCGGCGTAGGCATTCGCGAGCAGCGTCAGCGTGCCCAGACTGTTGGGGTTGGCCGCCAGGGTTTTCTCGCCGTAGGCCACAAGCCGATTCATATCCTTCAAGTCGGTAAGGGCCATCATGGCGTACTGCGTGATCTGCTCGGCAAAGCGTGAATTGGGGAACGCCGGAGTGAAGCGCTCGATTTCGGCCATGCGAGTCCGGGGATCGTTTTCGCTGACGATGGCGTTGTATCCGGCAGCTTCGAGAAACTCGTACGCGCTCCTGGCGCCAGTTTTTTCGTCCTCCACCCGGGAGGCGAAATCCTGATCGCTTAGTCCTTCGGGCCTGGGTTGCCTGGCAATCGAGTTGTACGCCTCTCCGCCACGCACTGCGTACTCGAACGCCTTGGGGTCGTTCTTCATCTGTTGCGCGATGTTGGCTTCGGACACCAGGATATCCAGGTTGTGTGGTGAGCTGGCCAGCGCCTTATCGCCGTATTCGAGCGCCTTGGCCAAGTCGCCGGCGCTCTGGTAAGACTGCGAGATCTGCCAGTTTGCGTAAGCGACGGCGGCCGGATTGGAAGGAAATCTCTCGAGGAAATCCTGGTACATGGTCAGTTTTTTTTGGCTGTCCGGCTCGCTTGAAATCGCCTGCAGCGCCTGGTCTTCCGGTGTCCCGGCGGGAATGACGATCTTGTCCAGCTGAGCCTGGAGAAAAACGGAAGGGAGAACTACCGTCAGCACGAAGAAGACAGGCGTGAGACTGCGCTTCATACGCACCCCCGAGTTCTTGTCGCGCATCGTAACGCCGAATGGACGTGAGCGCAAGCGCGGTCTCAAAGGGCCTTCCGGTCGTATGCTATGCTCGCCTCGATGGTGGACGACAAGGAGAAGCAGCAGGCTTTCGAGGCTTCGTCCGCCTCCCGCCGACGCTCGATTCGCTTCATCGTTCTCGTCGCTCTCCTCCTCAGGCTGGCCGTCATCACCGTCGGCCACACCTACCGCATCACTCCGCGGCGCGATCACTTTCAATTCGGCTGGGAAATGGGGCGACTGGCCCGGTCGGTCGCCAGCGGACAAGGCTTCAGTTCGCCCACCGACCTGCCCAGCGGACCGAGCGCGTGGGCTCCGCCGCTCTACCCCTATATTCTTGCCGGCGTGTTCCGCCTGTTCGGTATCTACAGCCCGTTGTCAGCCTGGGTCATTCTGGCCTTCAACAGCATCCTCGGAGCACTGACCTGCCTGCCGCTTTACCGCACTGGCGAGAGGATGTATGGGGATGGCGTGGCGCGCGCCGCCGCCTGGACCTGGGCGTTGTTTCCTTATGCGATTTACTGGCCGGTACGGGTCGTCTGGGAAACCAGCCTGAGCACATTCCTGGTCAGTGTGGCATTGCTGTGGACGCTCGAGATGGCGGATGGCGCGTCATCCACCGGGAGGTGGATCTGGTTCGGCGTGCTGTGGGGCGTGATCACTCTCACCAACACGTCGCTGCTTGCGGTTCTGCCTTTCTTTTTCCTGTGGCTTCTCTATCGGCTTCCGCGACCGGCGCGACGGGTGCAGCCGATGATTCTTTGCGGACTGGCGGCTGCGCTGGTGGTGAGTCCCTGGCTGATCCGGAATTACCGGACCTTCGGGAAGTTCGTCTTCGTGCGCGACAACCTGGCGCTCGAAATGCACATGGCAAACAACGACCGCTTCACCGGATTGTGGACCCGCACGGAGCACCCGGGAAACGATCCGGTGGCCATGCGTCGATTTCAGGAGATTGGCGAGCTGGCCTTCATGGAGGAAAAGCAAAGGGAATTCCGGCAATTCGTGCGCGAGCATCCCGCGCAGTTCCTGAAGTTTACCCTGGAACGATCCGCGTATTTCTGGATGGGAACGCCGCAGACCACGATTGTGAACGGGTACGATCTCGTGGCCGCGCGGCACACCGGATTCCTGATTATGACCGGGCTGGCCTTCGCAGGACTGTGGCTGAGTTTTCGCAATCGCAAGACCGGCAGCTTTCTGATGGCCAGCCTTCTTTTCGTCTATCCCCTGCCCTACTACCTGGTCAATCCCTTTCCCCGCTACAAGCATCCCATCGAACCCGCGATGATCCTACTCGCCGTGTACCTGTTATGGGAGGCGCGACGCGTGCAGCTCGACTGGCGGTGGAGGTCCGGCCGCTGACTCCGGGCGGGCAGCGTGGACCGTTTTCCTCAGGCCCGGGTTTCCGGTCTTCGACTCCATCATTTACATTGGAGTATGCGGTCCATTCTCGAGCGGCGGCCCCTGCGGTTTGTCTTCGCCGCCAATGTAATCTCCATGCTGGGCAGCGGCATGAACTCCGCCGCCGTCGCCTGGTACATCCTGCAGGCTACCCATTCGGAGGTGGCTCTGGGCATGTTTGCCGTGCTGCAAACCCTGCCCGCCATGCTCATGCTCCCCTTCACCGGAGTGATTATTGACCGCGAGGACCGCCGCCGTCTGGTCATGACGCTGGATGCGGCACGGGCGGTCGTGATTCTGACCGTTTCCATCCTGGCCTTCCTCGGCAGAGCAGCTGTGTGGGAGCTCTACCTGATGAACACGCTGGTGGCTGCGGGGTTCTGGATGTTCTGGCCGACCATCACGGCTTTGATCCACGAGCTCACGCCGGGAGAAGACTTCGTTCACGCCAACACATTTCTGCTGGCGGGAATTCAGGGAGGCTGGCTGATTGCCGGTGCCATCGTGGGTTTTGTGTATAACCACATCGGCCTGGGCGGAGTGCTGCTGATTGATTTCTCGACCTACGTGGTGTCGTTCCTGTGCTACTTCGCTGTGCGCAAGGGCAGGCACGTGGTCCCACGACCGGCGGAACTGAAGGCGGATATTGTGGCTGCCGAGTCAGCTCTGGAGAAATTTGTCCGCGAAATGCGCGCCGGAATTGAATTTCTTCGCGGAAACAGGAAGGTCGTCCTGCTGGGCATCAGCTGGGCGCTGTTTCTGGGCGCCATGATGACGGGAGTGGTCGTGACTCCTCCGCTCAGCGATCGTGTCTTTCATGCGGGTGCGAAAGGCTACGGCTGGCTGAATGCGGGCTGGGGCCTGGGGGCATTCTTCAGCGCACTTTACGCGCCCCAGGTCATTGCCGCGCTCGGCGCCCGCCGCTCCATCGCCATTGCCATGGCTCTTTTGGCCATCTCGATGACCTTGTCGCCCTTGGCCCCCGTGCTGGCCGTCGCCGTCCTGGCATACGGCATCATGGGCTCGGGGCGCGGCGTGAGCGGTGTCGCGATGAATGCCAGCATCATGGAGCAGGTCCCGCAACACCTGATGGGCCGGGTGCAAAATACTTTCTACTTCGCGGGAACCTGCCTGCAAATCATCCTCGGACTTCTGGTCGGCGCCGTAGCCCAGGCGAACCTGGTGGCCGGGTTCTCGATTATTGGCCTGGTCTATGCGGCAGCGTTTGTCAGCGCCAGCTGGCCGGCAGGGGCAGCGACGGTGCGCGAGGCAAGCCCGGCAGACTAGATTTCCGGTTCCCGGTTTCCGGATCGCCGGTTGGAAATCGGCAATCGTTTCCCTGTATTCTTTTGCCTTCAAATTCATGAGGAGCGTGTCATGTCATCCAACCTCGCAGGCCGGACGGGAGTGGTGTTCGGAGTCGCCAACAAGCGCAGCATCGCCTGGTCGATCGCCCAGGGGCTTCACAATGCCGGCATGAAGCTGGCGGTTACCTATCAGAACGAACGCCTGGAGCAGGAGGCGAAAGACCTGATTCTCTCGCTCCCGGGAGCGGAGGCGTTCCAGTGCGACGTCTCGCGCGATGAGGAGATCGACAAGTTGTTCGCACAACTGAGGGAGAAATACGGCAAGCTTCACGCCCTCGTGCACAGCGTCGCTTTCGCGCCCGCCGAGGAGCTGAAAGGCGACTTCCTCAACACCACTCGTGAGGGCTTCCGCATGGCACACGATGTGAGCGTTTATTCGCTGATCGCCGTATCCCGGGCCGCGGCTCCGCTCATGCTGGATGGCGGCAGCATTCTGACCATGACCTATTACGGTGCGGAAAAAGTTGTGCCCCACTACAACGTGATGGCGGTGGCCAAGGCGGCGCTCGAATGCACGGTGCGCTACCTGGCCTTCGACCTGGGCAAGCGCAAGATCCGGGTGAACGCGATTTCGGCCGGCCCCATCAAGACCCTGGCCGCGCGCGGCATCTCCGGCCTGGGAGACATGTTGAAGTCCCACGCGGAGCGAGCACCCCTGGGGCGCAACGTGGACGTCAAGGAAGTGGGCGACGCCGGCGTCTTTCTCGCCTCCGACTCGAGTTCGGGAATCACGGGCGAAGTGATCTACGTCGACTGCGGCTACAACATCATGGGGTTCTAGAAATTTGGTGAGCTTCCCGGAGAAACAGCATAGCCGTCCGCTTGCGGAGTCGTGATTCGAACCCGCCTCTCGTTCTCACTGATTCTCTCGAGCACGATCTCCACATCACGTGCCCGCTCGAAACGGGCAAACTTGTCTCCCCACTCGACGAGCAGCACACTGTCCTCGGCGGCCAGGTCGTCGAGGCCAAGCGTTTCAAGCTCGCGGGGGGTGTCGATACGATAGAGGTCGATATGGAACAGACTGGCCTTGGGCCCACGGTATTCATGCACCAGGGTAAACGTGGGACTGGTGACATCGTCGGACGAAGCGGCGTCGAACGCCTCGGCAATGCCCTTCACCAGTGTGGTCTTGCCGGCGCCCAGGTCTCCGCGGAGAACCACGAGTTTGGGAGGGGCGAGCAATGGTGCGAAGCTCCGCCCCAGCGCCACCGTCTCTTCCGCTGAATGCGTGGTGAACACCCTGGTGGACATAGCGTCTTGGGACCAGTATAGCGGCCTCACCAGGCTGCCGCTGCTTCGCGGAGTCAGGAGTTTCTGGATGCGGGCCACGGGCTCGACCGCATGCCGGCAAAACTGCGATCGGAAACCGAGTCAACAATGACCCGCAAGGCGCGGTGATCATCGTCACCCATGGCGATGAAGCGGAACGGCTGCAGCACTTCGTCGGTGGCGCGGGTAGGATTCAGCATCTCCGCCATGCCATGCACCGGGCCGCCCTGGGTCTGGAATGCGATTTCGACGAAGTCACCCCGGCGAAGGGCTTTTGCGATGCGCAAAAGACCTCCAGTGATGGAAATGGTTTGCAGTTTACCTTTGGTGCGCTGGCCGTCTTCCATCATGACCAGGGCTGCGACGGAACCGCCAAGGTGAACGCGCGGGGCGCGTCTCTGGGGATGCGGTTGGGGAAAGTGTGTCATAGCAAGACTACTATGGCACGTTGGTGCCATAGGGGATAGTTACCGAAGCACTTGTCCGGATTCGAATCGCACTACGCCGGAAACCCGCACCAGGCGGGCTGTTTGCAAGCACTTGGCGAGATCCGCCCGGTAATGTCCCGCCAGAAAACATTGGCTGCCTCGTCTCCTCGCGACAAGCGGGATGAGCGGTTGACGAACCGTATCAGTTCTTGACGTCTTCCTGTCCGTAACTTCCTTTTGCCCCCTCCGACGACAGCATCCCTTGGCAATGGTGAGGTCGCGTGTAGTTGAACTGGATTTTTTTTGGGTACCAACTTAGGCGCCAACCGTGACCACCGCGGATGTCGCCGCTTGCGTCACGCGGCGCATGGCCTCCGGCAGCGCCCGGATCAGGTCGGTGGCCACCAGGGAAAGTTCTCCCATGGTTTCGCGGGCAACGTCTCCCGCCAAACCATGGAGGTGAACGGCGGCCGTCACGGCGGTGAAGGCTCGCTGCGGATTTTGCGCCATCAGCCCCGCAATCATGCCGGTAAGAATATCTCCTGTTCCTCCGGTGGCCATGCCTGGATTTCCCGTGGCATTTGCCCAAATCGTGCCATCGCGGTCTGCGACGAGGGTGCGATGCCCTTTCAGCACCACGATCACACCGTGTTCGCGGGCAAAGGAGCGAGCAATGTTGATGCGGTCGCTTTGCACCGCCGCCGCCGTGGACTTAATGAGCCGCGCCATTTCTCCCGGATGTGGCGTGATCACGAGAAGGCGTCCCAGTCCCGGCAGTTCCGTGGCGCGCCCTTCGTAGGCATTCAAGCCGTCGGCATCAAGGACGACCGGCGTCTTGGCTTTTGCGACCACCGTACGTACGAATTCCGAAGTTTCCGGATGCCGGGAAATCCCCGGACCGAGGGCAAGTACGCTCTTCCCCTGCGCCAGTGCGTCCATGCGACCGTATTCCAGCGCACGCATGGAGATGGTTCCGGCCTCGGTTTCTTCGAGGGGTTCGGTCATGACCTCGGGATGAAATCCCGCAGCCGTGGGTAAGACCGACTTTGCCGTGGCCACGGTAGCCAGTCCTGCTCCTGCCCTCAATGCCGACATGCCCGCCATGGCAGCGGCGCCGGCCTTGCCAAGCGATCCGCCCACCACCAGCACATGTCCGAAGTTTCCTTTGTTCGCGGCCGGCGGACGGGGCCCGATCAAGGGCGCAACCTCGCGCGCAGTGGTCAACTCGAGCTGCAGCTGGGAGACAATCGCTTCGTCGGGAGAACCGATGGGCGCGATCACCGTCGGCCCCCTGGTCAGCATGCCAAACACCTGCGCCGGGCGCGGAGCCGTAAACGTAACCATGGCATCGGAGCGGCAGTAGAAACCCGCTTGTTCGCCCATGATGTCGGCATCAGCTCCGGACGGGATGTCGACGGACACCACCGGAGACCTGCCGGAGTTGATGATGGCGATCGCCTCCGCATACAGGCCGCTCACCGGGGGCCGGAAACCCGTGCCGAGGATCGCGTCGATCAGCACATCGCAGTTCAGCCATTGTGCGGACTGCCTGAGATCTTCCCGATAACGGACCACGACCGGCGTGTTCGCCAGCTTGCGAAACATCTCTGCGGCATCGCCAGCGAGGTCCGAGGGATCGGCGAGCAGCAGTGTGCGCACTTCCTTCCCCGCCTCGGTCAACTTGCGGGCGACGACAAATCCGTCACCGCCATTATTCCCTTTTCCGCAGATTACGGCGATTTGTCGGGCATGGGGATAACGGGCGCGCGTGAAGTCGGCCACCGCTTGACCGGCATTCTCCATCAGGATGAGGGAGGGAACTCCGAAACGCTCGCTGGTTCGACGATCGATTTCCCGCATTTCGGCCGATGTGACAATTTTCATCTGCCGCTCGCGGCCATGGCTTGGAGTTGGCGAAGCGGGGAGAGCTCGCCGGTGGCGATCAGCCAGTCACCCGGCTCGATGCCATCTTCCGCAGAGGGGATGAAGCGCATGCCTTGCTCCCGCTCGATGGCAAGAAGGAGGACCCCGCGATCCTGTCGTATGCGCGCAGTCTCGATGGTCTTGCCGCCGAAGGAGGAATCGCGGCCCACACCGACCTTGCCGATCTCCCGATCGATGCCGAGGGGTGCAGTTGCCGTGTCGAGAAAACTTATCACGAAAAAGCCTTCCACGGAGGTGGGGAAGGCCTTACTCCACAATAGAAAATCGTCTTCAGTCTGCCATGGACGGAGCCCGGTGAGCTTCGGCAGCCGCGTCGGCTGCGAACTCACCTCGCTGCACGCGACTGTTCTTGCGGCCGTAGAAAAAGTAGATGAAGAGACCGAGGACCAGCCAGATGACCAGACGCGCCCAGGTTTGCCAGCCCAGGCTGAACATCATGAGCAGGGAAACCGCAATGCCCATGATGGGGGTGAAGGGAACCCAGGGGGCCACGAAGGCGCGGGGAACATCTGTGCCCCGGGCCCGCAGAATCCACACCCCGCCACAAACAATGACGAACGCCAGCAATGTGCCGATCGAGACCAGCTCACTGAGGACGTTGATGGGAGTAAGCGCGGCCACGGTCGCGACAACCACGCCCACCAGAATGGTGGAGATGTAGGGCGTGCGAAAGCGGCTGTGCACGGCGCTGGCCCAGCGCGGCAGCAGGCCATCCTTCGACATGGAGAAAAAGACGCGCGATTGTCCGAGCAACATTACCACCATCGTGGAACTGAGCCCGCAGATCGCGCCTAACTTGACTAACTTGCTACCCCAACCGACCCCGGTGATGTCGATTCCGATGGCAATCGGGTCGGGCACATCAAGGCTGGTGTACTTCACCAGGCCGGTCAAAACCCCGGCTACCAGGATGTA
>Ga0126383_10000808_pt1 | contig 18093 bp, 19 predicted proteins | sample PanSoiMetPlot_35_FD_96882 | JGI IMG/M metagenome (GOLD analysis project Ga0126383, IMG submission 96882) | Tropical forest soil microbial communities from Panama - MetaG Plot_35 | ecosystem: Environmental > Terrestrial > Soil > Tropical forest > Bulk soil | place: Panama | collected 2016-02-17
CTGCGCGACGCGCCCGGGCTGGAGGCTCGGCCGATGGAGATGATGGTCAACCACCACGTCTATCAGGTCTTCTTCAACGACCTGGCGGTCCCGGTCGACAACCTGGTCGGCGAGGAGGGGAGAGGCTTCCGCTACATCATCGACGGCTGGAACGTCGAGCGGATCCTGGTCGCCTCGGAGGCGATCGGCGACGGCCGCTGGTTCGTGGAGCGGGCGGTCAGATACGCGTCCAACCGAGAGATCTTCGGGCGCAAACTGGCTCAGAACCAGGGCGTCGCGTTCCCCATCGCGCAGGCCCACGCACAGGTCGAGGCCGCCAGCCTGGTCCGCTTCGAAGCCGCTTCGCTGTTCGACCGCGAGCAGCCCTGCGGGCCCCAGGCGAACATGGCCAAGCTGCTCGCATCGCAGGCCTCCTGGGCGGCGGCCAACGCGTGTCTGAGCGCCCACGGCGGCTACGGCTTCGCCCGCGAGTACGACGTCGAGCGGAAGTTCCGCGAGACCAAGCTGCTCGAGATCGCCCCGATCAGCAACAACCTGGTCCTGGCCTACCTGGCCCAGCACGTGCTGGGCATGCCCCGATCCTATTGAATCGACTCCGATGACAGGCCCACGCGTCCGCAGCTGGATGTTCGTGCCGGGCAACCGCCAGCGGTTCATCGACAAGGCCCTCCACGAGTCGCGGCCGGACGCGGTCTTGCTGGACATCGAAGACGGCGTGCCACCCGACGAGAAACCGGTGGCGCGGACGCAGATCGAGGCGGCTCTCGAGCGACCGGTCGCAGGTGTTCTCCGTTACGTCCGGGTCAACCGCGTGGGCAGCAGCTGGTGGCGGCTGGACATCGGCCAGGTGCTGCGTCCCGGCGTGGACGGCATCTGCATCCCCAAGGTCGAGGGGGTCGATGAGATCCACCGGATGGCCGGTGAGCTGGACTCCTTCGAAACCGGACACGGGATCGACAACGGCCGAACGCGGATCCTCTGCGCCATCGAGAGCGCGCTCGGGCTGGTGCGGGCTCCTCAACTGGCCGCGGCCCATCCGCGCGTTTGCGGCTTGATGTTCGGCGCGGAGGACTTCGCCCTCGACCTCGGCCTGGGCACGCTTCGAGAAGCGGAGGCGCGAGAGCTGGTCTACGCTCGGTCCGCTCTGGTCATCGCCGCGGCGTCAGCCGATCGGATGAGCGTCGACGGCGTGTTCCCCGATCTCCAGGACGAAGCGGGATTCAAGGCCGACGTGGTGCAGGCGCGCCGGCTGGGCTTCACCGGCAAGGCCACCTTCCACCCGAAGCAGATCCCTGGCATCAACGTGGTCTTCAGTCCCTCGCCGGCAGAGGTTGAATACGCCCGCCGGGTGGTCGACGCCTTCGAGGAGGTGCAGGCGCGTGGCGACGGCGCCGTCGCAGTAGGCGGCCAGCTCGTCGACCTGCCGATCGTCGTGCGCGCCCAGCGCCTGCTCGAGGCTGCCGAGACGGCGCCTTCGACGTAGGAATAGGGTCGCATTGCCGGCAATGCGACCTGTGCCGAGCGCGAGAGAGGTCTTTTCGCCGGCAGTAGTACGTATCGCGGGCCTCGTAGCTCAGCGCACCGGTGCGGAGACGTCGCGATGGATCCGCAGCAGCTCGCGGATGTCCTGGCCCTCAGGGCGGCGCCCCATCCCGCACTCTGTCGCCACCCCGAAGTCGGTCACAAACCGGCGGGCCGTGGCGATCCGGCGGTCGGTGCCCTCCACACCGTCGGTGTAGTGGACGAGACCCAGGTACAGCTCGCAGCCGGGCTGCAGCGCGAGGGCGCGCAGCGGCTCGAAGTAGGCGGCGTCGTCGCGGTCTCGCGGCACCGGGAGGTGTATCCAGTCCACGCGCCGGCGGACGGCGGCGGAGATGCCGTTCGCCATCTCCACCAGCTTTCCGGCGTCGTCTGGCTGCTTGAAGTGCTGGTGGCCCCAGTCGCCGTAGCAGAGGTGATAGCCGAGCTCGACGCCGGCCGGTACGAGGTCGCCGAGCTCGCCCAGGTTGCCCAGCACCGTGGCCTGGGTTGCATCGTCCATCGGGTCGCTGTCCAGGAAGTTGAAGTAGGGCCGGTCCCAGAAGCCGACCTCGAGGCAGACGTCCCACTGGATGGCCATTTCGTTCGCCGGTATGGATTCGACGACCTCTTCGACCGCGGTCCGCATCGCCCTCTCGAAGGCCGGGGTCAGCGCCTCGCGCGACCCTCGCTCTACCCAGACCTGGGTGCCGGAGAACGGTGTCGGCAGGGCCACCTGGAATCGGACCCGAGGGGGGATCGTGCCCTGAGCTTTCAGGTGCTGGAAGACGGCGTACGAGGTGAGCGCCTCGGGCGCGTACCCGAGCGAGCCGAGGTCGATGCCACGGGGGTCAACTCCGGACCTGGGCCGGAACTCGAGGGGCGTCCCCTGGGTCTTCTGGGCGCGCTCGACCGCTTCCAGGTCCTCGACCCTGGAAAGTGCGGTGTATTGCCAACCGACCCATATGGAGCGCGGGCCCGTCTCTCCATCGGGGATTCGGCGCAGACGCTCGCCAAGGATCTCGCTGGTGGCGCGGAAGACCTCCTCCGCGCTGTCGAGGGCAAGGCTGCCGACCAGATGGACGCCCACCGGCCTGGTTTCGATCACCGCCATCTACGCCACCTTCCACCGGATTCTCAAGGGTTCACGCCTTCCCGGAGCAGCGCGTACGACTCAGCCGGCAGTCGCACCGCGTGGTTTCGGCCACCGTCCGCTGATGCACCTTCGGTCAAGCTCGGCTGCCGTTCCGTGAAGGGGCGTGAACCAGCGCGACGGCCTTTTCCATGGCGTCCCAGGCCTCGTTCGGCGAAGGCCGGCGACCCAGGCCGCACGTGGCCGCGACGTCGACCTCGCGCCCAGCGAAACCCTCGACGGTAGCAAGCAGGTCGGCCAGACGGTCGACGTCGACAGCTTCGTGGATGAATCCGGCCACAAGCCTGACGCCTTCGGGCAGCGCCAGCTCGCGGAGCGGCGCATACCAGCCCTCGTCGAAGCTGGGCGGCTCGTCTGCGGCTGCGAAAGGGACGTGAATGTAGTCAAAGGGGCGGCCGGCGGGCCAGCTCTGCGTGAGTGCGTTGGCCAGCAGGACCAGCGGGCGGGCATCGGCTGCCTCGCTGGTCGCCTTGTGATGATAGTCGCCGAGGCAGATGTGGGCCCCGAAGCGGGTTCCCGTCTCAGCCGCGGCCGGTAGCTTGAGCAGCTCACTGGCCATCCGCTGCGCCACAGCCGGCTGCGCCGCGGCCGGCGCCCTGGCGACCGAGACGAGCCCGATGACCGTCTCGATCTGGAAGATGACGTCGTCGCCGGCCTCGGCCCGGATCTGCCTGACCAGGTCGAGGGTGCGTCGGGTGAAGGCTTGGGTGAGGCTTTCGTCGTCCCTGGCCGCGTTGGCGCCGAAGGCGATCACGGCGAGGTCGAAAGGCGCCGGGATGCCGACCTGGAAGCTGATCTGAGGTTGTCGGTGACGCTCGCGGAGGACCTGGAAGGCTGGGTAGCTCTGCTGGAAGGCGCGGAGGTAGCCGAGCTCGATATGTTCGGGCCGGAAGCGGTGCCCGTCCAGGACCCGGAAGAGGGCGAACTCGTCCTGGCTGGTCTTGGATTCGGCCACGCGCTCGACGTCCGGGTTCGCACGCAGCCACTCGAGCGTGGGCCGGATCCACTCCGAGCGGTCGCCGGTCTCGCCGTCGCTCATCCGCAGCAGATGGGGCGCGAGCTTGGTCAGCGCCGTCTCCATGGCGTGCACGCCGAAATCGCCAGGCCAGGAGCCGACCAGGTGCGTCTTACGGGTCATCGGGCGCCGACCAGCGAGCACGCTCCCGGCGGCAGCTCAATGTGGACTGATTCGCCGGTAGCTACGGCAGGCGCCGCCGGCCGCCTGCACTTGACGCGGAAGCCGTTCACCTCGATCACGTACTCGATCGCCTCCCCCAGGTACTGCGCCTCGCTGACTACACCGACCACGACGTTCTCGACCGCCGACGGACGTGTCCCGTCGTGTGGCCGGAGGACAACCTGCTCGGGACGGATGGCGATGCTCACGCTCGCGCCGGTGGGCTGCGTCGCGTGGTTGGTCACCACCAGCTCCCCCAGTCGCGTCCGTACGCGCGCGCGTCCGTTCTTCCGCGTCACGAGCTCGCCCTCGATGAAGTTGCTGGCACCCACGAAGCCGGCGACGTACCGCGTCGCCGGCCGCTCGTAGACCTCCGTCGGGGTGCCTTCCTGGACGATTCGGCCGCGGTCCATCACCGCGATCCGGGTCGACAGGCTGAGCGCCTCGACCTGATCATGCGTCACGTAGACGGCGGTGACTCCCAACTGCCGCTGCAGGCTCCGGAGCTCGTTCCGCATCGCCTCGCGAAGGCGGGCATCGAGGTTGGAGAGTGGCTCGTCGAGGAGCAGCAGCCGCGGCCGTCCGACCAGTGCCCTCGCCAGGGCGGTGCGCTGTTGCTGTCCGCCCGAGAGCTGCGGGGCGAGACGCTCCTCGAGCCCGGCCAGCCCGACCACCTCGAGCACATCCGTGACGCGGCGCCGCACCTCCGCGTGCCGTACGCCGGTCACGCGGAGCGGGAAGGCAACGTTGTCGAAGACCGTCATGTGCGGCCAGATCGCGTAGCTCTGGAAGACCATGCCGATGCTGCGCCGGTACGGGGCGAGGAAGGTCCTTGCGCCAGCGTCAGTGACCATCTTGGCGCCGATCCGAATCCTTCCTGCATCCGGTCGCTCAAGGCCGGCGATACAGCGCAGCGTCGTCGTCTTCCCGCAGCCGGATGGCCCCAGCAGCGTGTACAGCTCGCCGGGCCACGTCTCGAATGAGACGTCATCCACCGCCGCGACACCGTGCTGACCAGTCCTGAATGACTTGCGGAGGCCCTGGACGGCGAGGACCGCAGTGCCCGCCGCGTCTTCACTCATCGCCCGGGCACCGCCGAGACCGCCCCGGAGATGGCGCCACCGAGGCCCGCAAGCTTCAGGTAGATCGCAACCAGCGGCAGGAGGACGGCCACCATGATCAGCGCCAGGCTGGCCGCCTCACCCCAGTTGCCGGCCGCGAAGAGGCTGTAGGTTACGACCGCCACCGTGGTGCCAGTGGAACGGCTGGCCAGCATGTTCGTCACGGTCAGCTCGCGAAAGGCCAGGAGGGCCATCCAGAGCCAGCTGTAGGCGAGGGCGGGGCGCATCAGCGGCAGCACGATACGCAGCATCAGCACCAGCCGGCCGCCTCCGCTCACCGCCGCAGCATCCTCAAGCTCGCGATGGATCTGAATCATGGCGCCGTTGGTCACGCGGGTGCCGAAGGAGACGTAGACCAGCGCCATCACTACGATGATCGGCACCACCGTGCCATAGAGCCCGAGGCCGGGCGGCAGCACGAAGAGAAAAAAGAAGAGGGCGCTCAGCGCGAAGACGATGCTGGGGACCGCCTGGGGCAGGAAGGCGACGTAGTCGTAGGCCAGCCGTCCGGGCAGCTGCGAGCGGAGGACGACCCAGGAGAAGGAGATGCTCAGCAGCAGCGCCAGCGTCGGGACGCTGATCATAAGGACCGCGGTGTTGATCGCCGTCTCCTGGATCAGCGCCCAGGGCAGACTCGAGAAGTTGTCCAGCGAGAGGTGGCTGAAGGCGATGGCCGAAGGCGGCTGCAGGAAGGGCAGCAGCGCCGTCCAGACCAGCGTCAGGAAGGGGAGCAGGAGCGCGAGCGCGAAATAAGCCGCCACTAAGGCGGCAGCGGGCAGCCGCCAAACGCCGAGTGGCCGCGGCTGACGAAAGGTCGACCGGGGCCCAATCACTTCATAGCGGCGCGCCTGCCTCAGCACACGCGTGTAAAGGAGGCTGAGCAGGATGGCAAGCGCCAGCATGCCGGCGCTGAAGGCCGCGGCGAAGCCGTAGTCGGGGGGGCCCGTGAAGGGGTAGACCTCGTAGTAGACGAAGGGGCTGAAGGTAAAGATCCGGCCCGCGAGGCCGATGATGGCCGGGACGTCGAAGACGGCCAGCGAGATCACCAGCACGAGGATCGCGGCGGCAGCCAGCGCCGGCGTCACGAGTGGCAGGGTGATCCGGAAGAGCGTGTGCCAGGGGCCTGCGCCAGCGGTGTGGGCGGCCTCCTCCAGGACCGGGTCGATCGCCCGAAGGGGGATCGCCAGCATTACGAAGACGACGGAGGCGAGCCCGAGGCCCTGGACGAAGCCCATGCCGGGGATGCTGATGATGTCAAAGAGACCCGGCTTCAGAGCGAAGGCCTGCCCCAACCAGACGTTGATGATGCCGGCGCGGGGATGGAGCAGCACCAGCCAGCCCATGGCCGTGAAGAAGCCCGGCATCAAGAGGCCGACCGTCATCCCGACGTAGACGGCCGGCTTGAAGGGCAGGTCGGTCCAGGCGACCAGCCAGGCGATCGGGATGCCTATTGCGAGGGCGACGATCACGGTCACCGTGGAGAAGCCAATCGTGTTGAAGAGCACCTGGAGAGCCTGCGGCCGGGTCAGGAGGTCGTGGTAGTGGCGCAGCGTCAGCGTGCCATCCAGGGGTGTCGTCCGGAGGCTGATCGCCACCGCGATCGCGATCAGGGCCAAGATGGCGATCGCCCCCGCGCTGGCCGGGATCGCCCCGGCCGGGGGCCCGGGGATGCGGGGCTCGAGAGCCCATCGCAGTCGACGCTCCGCGGCGGCTTCGAACCCTCTTATGGTCATCCCCGCTTGGTCGTCATGATCTGGATGATCTTCGCGTAGGCCGGGAGGGCCTGGGGGTTGTTGGCGGCCAGGAAGTCGAAGTCGGACACGTAGAACTTGTAGCCCTTGGCTTCAAGCGCCTTGCGCTCCTGGCCCGTGTGCGATCCCGGCAGGAGATCGAGGTCGGTGAGATCGTACTTGTAGAAGATCTTCTGCGCCTCTGGGGTGGCGAGGTAATTGATGAACAGCTGGGCCGTGTTGGGATGGGCCGAGCCCCTCAGGACCGTTCCCCAGAACCAGTAGATGATAGGAGCGTCCATGGGGATGACGTAACCGATTGGGGCGCCCTTGTTCTTGAGGATCTGCACGAAGTTCTCCGCGCAGTCGGGGGCCAGGATCGCGTATTGCCCGCTCGCGACCTGAGCCTCGTTCCCGCAGCCGCCCAGGCCGGCCATCTTCCTGGCGTAGGCAGTTGCGTACGCGATCGCCTTCTCAGGCCCCCACACAGCGGGCGCAGCCAGCGTTAGATACCCCGCAGCGTAGGGCGTGCCGGCCAGCGGAACGTTGAGCTTGAGCACGTCGGCGTACGTGCTCGGGACCTCGGTCCCCTTGACCAGGTTGGTGTTGTAGGCGATTCCAGGGAAGATGGTGTAGAAGGGAATCGCCACCCCGCCCGATTGGGTGAGCCACTTGGAGTCCAGTGCGGTCGGGTCGGGCATCTGGAGCGGGACCACAGTGCCGGCATCGCTGAGCTGCCGGATGAAGTCGGTCGGGCCGAGGAACATGTCGGTGTGGGGCGGCTGGCCGGCCTGCCGCTCGGCTATCAGCTTGGCGACCTCGTCAGGACCGCTTGCGTAGGGCGTGTACTTAATGCTGGAACGTAGGCCGTAACGCTGGTTGAAGCCGTCGATCAGGGCCTGCGCCTCATTCGCGCCTCCGTTGAAGACCCCGTTCATGTCCAGCGCGCCCTCCGCTCGGGCGGCGTCCACGAGCTTCTTGGTCGCATCGTTGAGGTTTGCGGCGGCGGAGCCCGATGAGCTGCTTGCCCCACCGCAGGCAACCAGGAGGATCGTTGCGATCCACGCCAGCACGGCGACTGCGTTCCGTCTAACTCTCACCTTTCTCATATCCACACTCCTGATGTTCCCCGGCCTAGAGCAGGGGTTCCCTCGACGAGTGTGTCGAAATATCGACGCTTTGTCAAGATTCTGAGACGGCCCCCCAGAGCTCTGCCGAGGCCAGGCGCGCCCCTTCGGCCAGGCTGGCCAGCTTGGCATAGACGACATCGCTGGTCAGGGTGCCCGTGGCGACGGTGGCGAAGCCGCAGTCGGTGCCCGCAACGAGGTTCTCCCGGCCCACTACGGAGGCGAATCGCTGCAGACGCTGGGAGACGACCTGGGGGTGCTCGATGTATGGCGAGTTGGTGTCAATGACGCCAGGCACCAGGTAGCGTCCATCCGGCAGAGGGTGCTCCCGGAATACGATCCACTCGTGCTCGTGGCGGGGGTTGGCGGCCTCGACGGAGAGACCGGCTGCGTCGAGACGGTAGACGAGGTCGACGATCTCGGCCAGTGCGACGTCGCGGTGGTGGGGGCCGGGGTAGTTACCCCAGCAGACGTGCACGCGCACCCGTGCCGGGTCGATGCCTTCGAGCGCGTGGTTCACGACCTCCACGTGCTCCCCGACGTGGCGCAGGAAGATCTCGATCGGCTCGTCCGCGAACTCGACGTGCCGATCCATGGCCAGGTCGGGACAGTCGACCTGGAGGATGAAGCCGGCGCCGGCGATCGCTCTGTACTCGGTGCGAAGAGCGTCGGCGAGCGCGTACAGGTACTCGGCCCGGGAGGCAAAGTGGGTGGTCGCCATGTTCTGGACCACCGTGCCCGGGGAGACGGCCGGCAGGAACGGCTCGACCTCCTTACCCACGATCGCCTCGCGCAGATTGGCCAGGTCAGCCTGCAGCTGGCCCTGGCCGACGTACTCGATGGGGCCGTCATTGCCTGGCCGGACCATGGCCAGGCTTGGCCCCGAGCCGGCTCCCCGGGCGAACATCCTCTGAGCCGCCTCCGGGAAGTCGACCAGGTCGCGCGGCAGGAACGACCCGCTCTCCCCGCGGAAGCCCGTCAGGCGATCCTTTACGTAGTTGAAAAAGCCGATCTTCGACATCTCGCCGTCGCTGACGATGTCGATGCCGGCGGCGACCTGGCGGCCGACCACCTCGCCGACCGCGGCCTTGACCTCGGCCGCAAACGCGACCTCCTCCACCTCCCGCTCGAAGCCGCGGTCCTCGAGCAGCTTGAAGAGAGCCGCGGGACGCGGCAGGCTCCCGCAGTGGGTTGTCGGTATCCGCGCTCTCACGTGCGTCATGGCAGCCGTTACATTAGCAGGCGTGACCGCTCTACAGAACATGCATTCTGCATGATGGAACAGAGGAGGTGTCGATGCCGACCGAGATCAGGACGGGAACCTCGCTTCTGACCCTGGTGAACGTCTTCCACACGACACCCGAGCGGCAGCAGCAGTTGATCGACGTCTTGATGACCGCCACCGCCAGGGCGATGTCGCGGCAGCCCGGGTTCGTCAGCGCCAACGTGCACGCAAGCCGGGATGGGCTGCGTGTCGTCAACTACGCGCAGTGGGAGAGCGTCGAGGCATTCGAGGCGATGCAGGCCGATCCCGCCTGCCAGGCAGAGATGAAGAAGGTGCTGGAGCTGACGAGGCCCGACGTGCACTTCTACGACGTGATCTCGACGACCCATCCACCTTCTTGACGACGCTCTGAAGCAGCCCGTCAAGTTCGCGATCGGCTCGGCGCCGAGTTCGACCACGTGCTGGGTTAGACCGGCTGCGGCTGCGGGACAACCGCGTCGCGCTGGATTCGCAGCAGCCCGGGAACCTCGTCGCGCGGCCGGCGGCCCATACCGCATTCGGTCGCTACGCCGAACCCCTGCGCGACCTTTACCGCAGCGGCAATGCGCCGCTGGGTCCCATCGAGTCTGTCCTTGTGGTGGACGAGCCCCAGGAAGAGCTCCGTCTCGGGTCGCAGGCGAAGACCCGCCAGATGGCGGAAGTAAGCCTCGTCCGTGCGGTTGATCGGAACTGGCATGTGAACCCACTCGATCGAGCGCTTCACCCCGGCCGATACCGCGTTGGCGACCTCGACCAGCCGCCCGGTGTCGGCGGGCTGTTTGAAGTGCCGACCTCGCTCCCCCCGGCTCCGGCGGCGCGTCGCCGGAGCACAGGTGATAGCCGAGCTCGGCACGCTCGGGCACGAACGCAGCCAGCCGGACCAGCTGATCGAAAATCTCCCGCCGGCCGATCTCCACCGCGACGTCCCATTGGATGGCCAGCTCTTCAAGCGGCACAACAGCTGCGATGTCCTCCACCTCTCGCCGCAGCCCTGCTTCGATTCGCGGCCCGAGGACGCGCTCCCGTCTCGCCGTCGGGAACCCGCCGGACGCTCTCCCTGGCGATCCCGGCGACCGTCCGAAAGACTGCTTCGGCATTCTCGAGGTTCAGGCTGCCGCAAAGGTGAGCCCTGGCCATGTTTCCCTGCTAACGGCCCCTCTCGTCCCAGAGCACAGCCACCCGCCCCGCCTGGCTCAGCTCAGGCTCACGTGGAGCTCGCGCGGCGCCCGGAAGGTCGCGAACGAGCGCCAGACCGGGTTGGTGTCGATCAGCTCCATGTTCGGGAAGCGACGGGCGAGGAGGGCAAGCGCGACCTGAGCTTCGACGCGCGCCAGGTACTGCCCGAGGCAGATGTGAATGCCGCCGCCGAAGCTGAGCGGACGCACGTCCTGCCGCCGGAGGTCGAGGCGATCAGGGTTCTCGTAGCGCGCCGGGTCCCGATTGCCCGCCCCGATGAAGGGTATGAAACCTTCGCCGGCGCGGATGGTGATGCCGCCGATCTCGACGTCCTCCGCGGCGAGGTGGAGAGGCAGGTCGGAGACGATCGGCGAGTCGTAGCGCAGGAGTTCCTCGACGGCGTTCTCGCCCAGTCCTTCTGGATCGGTCTTGAATTGCTCCCACTGGTCACGGTTGCGCATCAGCGAGAGGACTGCGTTGCCGATGAAGCCGGCGGTGGTCCCGACGCTGGCGTTGAACACGAGAACGGCATTCGCGGTCAGCTCGTCCTCGGTCAGCCTCTCACCTTCGCCGGCCGCTACGATCATCCGGCTGATCAGGTTATCGCCGGGATGGCGCCGGAGCTCTTCGATCAAGCTGGCCATGAACCGCTCCAGCTCCAGGGCGGCCTCGTCCGCGGCTAGAAGCTGCTCATCGGTGACGAGCGGCGAGAACGTCGGCGCGATCCTCTGCATCAGTGGGATAAACCCTTCCAGGTCCTCCGGCACTGGCAGTCCCATGACACTACAGACCAGACGAACGGTCAGCCGGTAGCCGAGGTGATGGATGACTTCCAGCTCGCCGCGTTTCTCCGCCGCATCCAGCAGTTCGGCGGCATACGCTGCGATGCGGGGGCGGATGCCGTCGACGAAAGGCCGGTTGAACGCGGTGTTGTAAAGCGCCCGCTTACGGCCGTACGCCGGCGGGTTGGAGAAGACGAACCACTTGCGCTGCAGCCGGATGAAGGGACGCTCATAGTCCACCGGGCCAAGGCTGTTGCGGCGGCGGAAGTCGTCGTAGTCGCGAACGAATCGCTTGTCTTTGAGCGCCAGGCGAAGGTCCTCGTAGCGGCTGAGTGTCCAGAAGTCCCCGACCGAGGCGCGGTGGATGGGCGCGATCGTACGGAGGCGGGCGTAGAGCGGGTAGGGATCGTCGGGCGGCGCGGTGAGCAGCTGGGTGACGATCTCCTCCGCCTCGCTCTGAACAATCGCCATCTGATCCACCTCCAGTTCAGGTCAGGCGTACAGGGAGCGCCTCGAACCCGCGGTTGGTAATCCCCGCGCGCCGCTTGGGCGCCCGGTCGACGAGCTGCATCTGCGGGAAGCGGCGTGCGAAGACCGCGAGGGCGACCTCGGTCTCGACCCGCGCGAGGTGCTGGCCGAGGCAGACGTGCGGGCCGCCGCCGAAGCTGAGAGGCCGGATGTCCGGCCGTGTGATGTCGAGACGATGCGGATTCTTATAGCGCGCGGGATCGTGGTTGCCGGCGCCGAAGAATGGGGTGACGACCTCGCCGGCGGGGATCGTGACGCTACCCAGCTGGACGTCTCGAGCGGCGACGCGGTTCGGTGGGTTTGTCATCACCGACGTGTCGTAGCGGAGGATCTCCTCCACCGCATTCTCGGCCCGGGCCTCGGGGTTCACCACGAGCAGCCGCCACTGGTCGGCGTTGATAAGCAGGTCGAAAACGGAGTTGGCTATCAGATTCGTCGTCGTCGAGACACCGGCGTTGAAAACCAGCACCACGTTGGCCGCCACGACTTCGTCGCTCAGCCGCTCGCCGTCGTGCTCCGCGGCGATCAGCCGGCTGATCAGGTTGGCGCCAGGCTGGCGCCTGACCCCCTCGATGTGATCGCGCATGAAGTCGTTGAGCTCGAGTACCGCCTGGTCGGCCCTGGCCAACATCTCCTCTGTGCAGAGCGGGTCGAAGGTGGCTGAGTAGGCGCGGAACCACCCAATGAACTCGGAGGAGCCACCCGGCTTCGGGGCGGGCAGGCCGAGCACATGGCAAATCAGAGCGACCGTGAGCTCGTAGCCGAACTGGTGAACGACCTCAAGCTCACCGCCGCCCTCCAGGGCCCTGTCGAGCAAGCGATTGGCGGCCTCGGCGATCACCGGCCGCAGGCCGTTCATGGAAAAGCGGGTGAACGCCTTCCCGTAGAGCGTGCGCCGCCGCGTGTACTCGGGCGGGTTGCCCTGGTTGTACCAGCGGCGCCGGCTTTTGATGAAGGGTCGGCTCTCGTCGATCGGGTCGCCGAACTGGCGGCGCAGGAGGTCGTCGGGGACGCGGATGAAGCGGGAGTCGCGAAGCGCCTTGTGGATGTGGTCGTACGTCGTCAGCGTCCAAAGGCCGTCGAACGACGTGCGATGGATCGGGTCGATCTCCCGGAGGCGGTCGTAGAGCGGGTAAGGATCGTTCGGAGGCGCCGTGAGGAGCCGCCGGGCGATCTCCTCAGCCTCGGCGTAGCGGTCCGTCGCCGCGATCATCTCGGCCGTCATCGTCGACTCCTTTCAGCCATCGCGCAGTCGGCGCCGGCCGCATCCTCCTCGACCCGGATTGCGCCGGAGGGGCAGAGCTCCGCGCAGAGACGGAGGGTGGCTTCGTCCACGGACGAGGCATCGGTCACCCGAGAGTAGCCCTCTTCGTCCAGCACGAAGGCGGTCGGCGCCAGTTTGACGCAGTCGCCCGAGCCGACGCACAGCGACCGATCGAGCACGACCTTCATCCGAGCTCGGCCTCTCTCACGGCTTGACCGGCGCGTAAACAGAGTCGACCACGTACACGTGTGCGTCGGCAGGTGCCACGCTCCTGGCCCTCTCGCTGCCGCGCCGAATCTCGGGATCGTCCATGTACGTCCGCCACGCCTCGACAGTCTCCCACTGTGCATAGATGACGACGCGGAGGCCGTCGCTGCTTGCGTGGAAGTTGGCGCTGATGAAGCCGGGCTGTCGCACAGCGCGCGCCTCGGTGCCCGACTTCAGGATCGCGAGCAACTCTCCTTGGGTCTCTGGTGTGGTCTGAAACACATTGATCACCGTCGCGATTGGTGCCTCGACGGTGATCCTGCTGGCCATGCCCGCTACAACGGCAGCTTGGTGACCAGCACGGCTCCCGCGGTCGACGGCAGGGCTGTCGCGGCCCAGGCGGGTGGAGCAAGTACGTGCTCAGCCATCAACCTTCTCCTCAAGGGGTGGAGTCCGGCGCAGTGCCGGGCAGGGAAAGTTTAGGGGGCTCCACGAGCCCTGTCAACAGATCGTCGATTTTTCGACATCACCGTCAGCATAGCCTCACATCGGCCGCTCTACAGAATCCGCGTTCTGGTATAAGGAATCCGAAAACATGCGCCTGGTCACCTTTGCGGCGGCCGATGGACCCCGGGCAGGGGTGCTTGTCGAGGGCCGGGTCGCCGACGCCGGCAGGCTCCTCGGGTCGGCACTGCGCGACGTCCAGGCTCTGCTGGAGAGCGGCCCCGACGCGCTCGATCAGCTTCCCGACCGCCTGAGTTCGGCGCCTGCTGAAGCCTGGACGCCGGCGCGGGAGGTTCGCCTGCTGGCGCCCATCCTGCGGCCGCCGACGATACGCGACTTCGCGGCCTTTGAAGGCCATGTCCGCAACGCCGTCAGAAACCAGGGTCTTTCATCGCCGCCTGACTGGTGGTATCGAGAGAGCGTGTTCTACTTCTCCAACCCGCTCACCACGCTCGGCCCGGAGGGCGAGGTCTGGCGGCCACGCGCAACCCGCCAGCTCGACTATGAGGTCGAAGTTGCCGCGGTAATCGGCCGGGAAGGTTCCGACATCCCGGAGGAGCAGGCACTCGACCACGTGGCCGGCTTCGTGCTCTACAACGACTGGAGCGCCCGCGAGCTCTGCGTCAACGAGTTTGGCGGCTTCGGTCTCCATAAGGGCAAGGACTTCGCCCAGGCGCTCGGCCCCTGGCTGCTCACCACTGACGAGCTGCACGACCGCTTGAGCGACGGACGCCTCGACCTCAAGGTCTGGGCAAAAGTCAACGGTGCGACCTGGACGGACAGCACGACTCGTGACATGAACTGGAGCTTCTCGCACCTCGTCGCCTTCGCCTCGCGCGACAGCCGGGTGGTGCCCGGCGACGTGATCGGGAGCGGGACAGTGACGTTGGGCTGTATCTTCGAGCGGCCGCACGAGCTGCGCTGGCTGGAGGACGGCGACGTGGTTGAGATCGGCGGCGAGCGGCTCGGCTCGACGCGGCACACAGTTCGCGTCCATCCCGGCGCCTAGCGGTGGAGCTCCGCGGGGCCGTCGCGATCGTCACTGGAGGCGGGACCGGGATCGGCCGCTCCATCTGCTTGGCGCTGGCCAGGGCCGGGTCGAGGGCGGTCGTCGTCAACCACCCGGAGGCCGACGCTGAGGCCGCCCGCCAGACGGCGGCCGATGTGAGCGGCTGCGGTGCCAAGGGCTGGGCGTACCTCTGCGACGTCACTGACGACGCGGCCTGCCGTCGTATGGCGGCGGACAGTGTGCAGCGGTTCGGGCGTCTGGATGTGCTCGTCAACAACGCGGGCACTACCCGGCACATCCCCGAGGCCGACCTGGAGGCGGTCGGCGAGGAGGCATGGGACGAGATCCTCGACGTGAACCTGCGCGGCGCCTTTCGGTGCTCGCGGGCGGCCGCGCCGGCGCTGCGCGAGACGGGTGGCTCGATCGTCAACATAGGCTCCATCGGCGGCCTCCGGTCGGGTGGCTCCTCGCTCCCCTACGGAGTCTCCAAGGCGGCGCTGCTCCAGCTGACCCGCAACCTGGCCGCCGCGCTGGCACCGGAGGTGCGCGTCAACTCGGTCTCACCAGGGCTTGTGGCGACGCGCTGGTACCGGCGGGTCGACGAGGCGGCGGCAGAGGCCAGGGAGAGAGCCTTCGCCGCGCATGCGCCGCTGAGCGCCGTGGCCGGGCCCGAGCACGTTGCCCAGGCCGTCCTCGGGCTCCTGGCCATGGACCTGGTCACCGGGGAGAACGTCATCGTCGACGGCGGAATGCACCTGCTGTACGGGCCGTCCCGGCCGTGAGCGGGCGGCTCGCCGGCAAGATCGCTGCAATCACCGGGACCGCTGGCGGCCAGGGCCGCGCCGCCGCCCTCCTCTTCGCCGCCGAAGGCGCCTGCATCGCTGGTTGCGACCTGAAGGCCGAAGAGGCGCGGGAGACGGCGGCGATGGTGACGGCAGCCGGGGGCAAGATGGTAACCAGCCAGCCCCTCGATCTGACCGAGGAGGCCGCGGTCAAGGCCTGGCTGGACGGCGTCGCCGCGCACTTCGGACGGCTCGACGTGCTCTACAACAACGCCGGTACCGCGCTCTTCGACCCCCTCGAGCAAGAGTCTTACGAGGACTGGCAGGCGACGCTTCGCAACGAGGTCGACCTGATCTTCCTGGCCTGCAAGCACGCCTGGCCACACCTTCGAGCAGCCGGCGGCGGCAGTGTAATCAACACAGCCTCGACCGCCGCCGTTGCCGGTTCGATGACGCTCATGCGGGTAGCGCACACGGCCGGGAAGGGCGCCGTCCTGGCGCTCACCCGACAGCTCGCCGCCGAGGGAGCCGCCCACGGCATCCGCGCGAACTGCATCAGCCCGGGCATGATCATGTCCCCAGCCACCGCGGACGTGATCTTCGGTGACCCCGAGCACGCCCTCCATTCGATCAGGGACCACATTCCGCTCCGCCGGATCGGCACGCCCGAGGACGTCGCGCGGCTGGCGCTCTACCTGGCCAGCGACGAGTCCTCCTACATGACGGGAGCCAACCTGATGCTCGATGGCGGCTGGTCGTGCGTGCTGCCCGGACCCTGGGCCACCCCATGAGCCACGGGCGCGAGCGGTCGTGGTGGTCGGCGCGGGGCTGATGGGCCACGGCAGCGCCCAGGTCGTCGACTGTCACCGAGGTGCGGCCTTCGGCGGCGACCTGGGCGCCGGCTTCCGAGAGTGGCGCGACGGGCAGGCCTATCAGCTCCGAAATCGTTTGATCGCTCATCTCACCAGGCTCCCCCGCAGGGGGGACAAGTGAGGATCGACCAAGCTCGCGCCGCAGTCGAGCACGGCCACTCGCTCAACGCCTTCATCTCGCTCACCACGGAAGCCGGCGAGGGAGTTGTCGTCGCCGTCAAGGACCTGGTCGACGTTGCCGGGACGATAACGACCGGCGGCACCGCCCCCGGCGTGCTGAACATCGAACCCGCGGCGGCCGACGCGCGGGTGGTCGCGGAGATTCGCCGCCACGGTGGCCTCGTGGTGGGCAAGACGAACCTTCACGAGCTCGCCTTCGGCGTCACCTCGGAGAATGAACACTGGGGGCCGGTCCGCAACCCTCGCGACCCTGAGAGGGTAGCGGGAGGGTCTTCTGGAGGCTCGGCGGCGGCGGTGGTGGCGGGCATGTGTGACTGGGCGATCGGCACCGACACCGGCGGGTCGGTCCGGATCCCGGCCGCTTTCTGCGGCTGCGTCGGCTTCAAGCCCACGCTGGGCCTGGTGAGCACTGAGGGCGTCTTTCCCGCCAGCCGCAGCCAGGACGTGGTGGGCCCCTTGGCCGCCGACGTGCGGACGGCCGCCCGAGCCCTGGAGATGATGACCGGCCAGCCCTTCGGCGAGGTGAAGCCGCTCGACCGCGAGCCCCGGCTCGCGGTTCCGGCCGGCTGGATCGACGACCTAGACGAGCCCACGCAACGCTCATGGGGGTCTGCCTCGGCCGGCTTGCCCAAGATCGACTTCGGGAATCGTAACGAGCTGGCCGCGACAAGCATCGCAATCCTCGCCTGGGAGTTCTTCCAGGTCCACCGCGAGCGGTTTGAGCGAGAGCCGGACCGGCTGGGCTTCAGCGCCCGCGAGGGGCTCGGCTTCGTCTCCCAGATCCGGTCGGAAGAGGCCTATGGGGCCGCACTGGGTCGGCGTCTCGAGCTGAGCCGCCTGGCCGACGAGCGCCTGGCCGGGTTCGACGCGCTGCTACTCCCAACTACACCGCGGATCGCCCCGCGGATCGGCGAATCGGCGCCGGGCGTGGCGGCGCTGCTCACCCGGTTCACGGTGCCCTTCAACGTCACTGGGCAACCGGTCGTGAACGTGCCCGGCCCGGCCGGCGACGGGGAGCTGCCGGTCGGCATCCAGGTCGTCGGGCGTCGGGGAGAGGATGCGGGTCTGCTCGCGGTCGCTGCCGTCCTCGAAGCCCGCTGGGCGGCGGTCAGGGCACCGGAGTAGAGGCCGCCGGCCGGCAGAAATGCGACTCGGCCTCGCAGGTTGGGCGCAGCGCGGGAATGCATTGGGCTGAAGTGCGATCTAACGAACGAGGAGCCGACGACGGGGTCTGGCTTCAGCCGACGGCGACGCCGAGCGACTCGTAGTAGCGCTGGGCGCCGGGGTGGAGCGCGATGGGGGCCTGGCCCATCTTGACCGGGTCGATGGGGTAGGTGACCGGGCTGCGCTCGGGAGGAAGGTGCGCGTACTGCCGCTCCAGGATCTGCTTCGTCTCGCCCATGCAGTACGCGATCAGGTGGGCCAGGTCTTCAGGCATGTCGTCGCGGCAGATGAGCAGGAAGTCGGCGAAGTCCAGCGTCTCGAACGCCTCCGCCTGGCCGGGGTAGTAGCCGGCCGGCACCGTCGCCCGCGGCCAGCCGGTCGCGGCCTCGATCCGCGCCAGCGCCTCCTCTCCCACGGGTAGGAATACGAGCCCGGGATCGACTGCGAGCTCCTGCCAGTCGGGCAGCATCATCGCCTCGAAGATGACGGCGTCGGCCTCACCCTTGCGGACCCTGGCCAGGTAGGCGAACGGCGA
>Ga0126383_10000810_pt1 | contig 18091 bp, 17 predicted proteins | sample PanSoiMetPlot_35_FD_96882 | JGI IMG/M metagenome (GOLD analysis project Ga0126383, IMG submission 96882) | Tropical forest soil microbial communities from Panama - MetaG Plot_35 | ecosystem: Environmental > Terrestrial > Soil > Tropical forest > Bulk soil | place: Panama | collected 2016-02-17
CACCGTCGATCTGCGTTCCACCTCAAACGAAGTGCTGGCCGACCTGGAATCGAAGATCAAAACGATTCTCGACGAAGAGGCAACCAAGGCCGGCATGACGGCGAAGACTGACGTGATCTCGAAATCGCCCGCCGCGGCCATCCCCGGCCATCGCGAATCATATCTGGTCCGCATGTCTGAAGCGGTGCACCGCGTAATGGGCTTCGACCCGCCTATCACAAACGCCGGATCGAACAACGGCAACGTGGCGCTGCTCGCCGGCATATCGGCGATTTCCACCGGCGCCGGTCCCTGCGACGGCTCGCACAGCCTGGCCGAGAATTGCGAAATCGAACCGATCTATAAGGGGATTAAGAAAGTGATTTTGCTGGAGGCAGCGCTGGCGGGTATTCCCTAAACACTAAAAGAGCCCGGCCTTTGGGACCGGGCTCTCTCAGAATGTGGCACAGGCTCCTCGCCCGTCTGGTCACGCGCGGGATGCGCGTCCCGACGGACTAGTAACCGCGATAGCCATCCTCGTAACCATTCTCAAACCCCTGGCGATAGTACCGCTGGTACAGCGATCGATCACCATAGCGCGAGTTGTAATCTGTATTCGCGTTTTTGTACTCGCTGAAGTCTGAGTAGCTGCGGTGGCGGCCGCGGTGACCGTCGGTGCGGCCTTCCTTTTCACCGGCGTTGTAACCGGCGTTGAGGGCCGTCTGGCGCAGGTCGCTCGATCCGCCCCATTGGCCGTAACGGCTCCAGTCGCGTCCCCAGCGATCATTGTTATTGTTCCGGTCACGGTTCCGATCCCGCTCATCACGGCCGTAACGCTCGTTTTGATTGTTATAGTTGTTGGGATTCTCGGTGTTGTAACCGTTCTCGAACGCGCTCTGGTAGTAGCGCCGGTACAAGTCGCGATCGCCATAGCGCGAATTGTAATCATGCGACGCGTCGCGATAGGTGCTGATATCCGACGGGTTGCGATAGCGATTATGCGAACGATCGCTGCGTCCTTCCTTTGTTCCGTCGTTGTATCCGGCGTTGAGCGCCGTCTCACGCAGTTGATAAGAACCGCCCCAATTCGGATAGCTGTCCCAACGATTTCGTCTCTGCGCCGCGGCGGTCGCGCTGCTCGCAACCATTATTCCCATGAGCAGGAGAGAGAGAATGGCGACTTCACTAACTCTGGCTAATCTCGTATTCATCTTGCCTCCATTGTGTCTAACAATTTCCATTTCGATCATTCGGCCCCCGGGGATGACATCGGTAGCGGTTGGTAGCTAGCAACCGCTGTTCCACCACTGTTCCATCGTGAAAACTGCCACAGAACCACATAGAGCTTCAATTGAGCGGCGGGAATCAATACATTCGGAAGGGTTGAACGCCAAAGGCGTTCGCAAATTTGTCAGCCCAGGGCAACGCCCCTGGGAAAGGGCCCTGACATTATCGAACTCTGAAGGAGTTCGCGATAAAAATTCCAGAGTAATGACACCTGGAGAAGTGGCGCCGTGAATCGGCGTTCAACTTACCCTGTTGGGCATTGAAGTATGTCCCCGCCTGGGATGTTTCCGGCCAACCCTTCCCGACTCATGACGGCAAGGTCTCCTTTAGACCTGCCCGGCTTGAGCCAAAGTCCAGGTTGCCAAAAAAATCAGCCGCACCCGCAGGCCTCGCGTCTAACTGTTTTGGAAAGGGTTCCGCCGCGAAAGAAACGTAAGCGCCACAGTCCATTTCGGCTAATCGTTTCTCTCCTCTGCCTCTTCGGGAGTGGGCCTTGGTTCGTAAAACTAAGGATGACAAATTCAGGAGGGATCGAGATGAGACGAATAGTTTGGCAGATTGGGTTTTGCATCACGTGCTTGTTAACACTCGCGGCCGGCGTGTCGGCGCAAAAGGTAAATCGAACGGAACGACACGAACTGCGCGCGGACCGTCACGAGATCAAGGCGGATACGCGGGACATTCGCAGTGACCGGCGCGATATCCGGCAGGATGTGAATGAGCGAAATTCGGACGCGCGGGAGCTGCGCCAAGACCGGCGTGAAGGCGCATCGCAGGAAGAACTGCGGGCAGACCGTCAGGAGATCAACTCCGACAGCCGGGACCTTCGCAGTGACCGCCGCGATCTTGGCACGGATGTGCGAGATCGCCGAGGTGACGTGCGCGATTATCGCCAGGACCGGCGCGATGCGCGGAAGAACTGAACCGCACTCAAAAGATCAGCGTGGCTAAAGTTTCCCGGAGGGGCTGATTCCGGATAACCTGCTTGGTCACGCTGTCAGGGGACGAGCGTTGAGGCACGCTCGTCCCCTTTTTTTGCGTCGGGAGCGCGGGCATCCCTCCCCGCCTGAGCGCAAAGCGCGAACACATTTCCCGCCACATTTAACGATAGAGAAATTGAGCGCGAAGCGCGCTCAGGCGGGCAGGGGTGCCCGCGCTCCAGACACCTCAAGCTGACAGCTTGCGTTACATTCGCTAAACTCAATTCATTCAATTGGAGGTGAACGAAGTGGCGCTGGTTATCTACACCAAGCCAGGGTGTCCGTACTGCCAACAGGCGCGTGAGTACTACAATTCCATGGGCATAACTTTCATCGATCGCGACGCGCAAACAAATAAGGCAACTCGCGCCGAGATGTTCAAATACTCCGGCGGCGATCCGACGGTGCCGTGTATCGTCAAAGACGGGCAATACGTCCAATCAGGATGGGGCGACCCGCTGCGCGGTTGAACGGTTCACGACTGACCAGCGGTTCGCTGGTCGCAAAACAATGCTCGTGTCGGAGGCCCGATGGTCTGGGGGGCCGCTCTCGCAAGTTGCCCTCTGACGCAGTCGCGGTTACCAGGCCGCGTCTAAACGTAAAGGAAAGATCAATGAAATCAATCGTCGTTCTCTTCTCAATCTCACTGGCGCTCTTAATGTTCGTAAGCCTGGCAGTCATGGCCCAGGATGGAAAGTCACCAATGTTGCTGCAACCGCCCGTCACCGAAAAGAAACCGAAGGTCACCGAAATCAACGGCGATCGCATGATCGATAACTACTTTTGGCTGCGCGAGAAATCGAACCCGGCAGTCATCGCCCACCTCGAAGCCGAAAATGCCTATGCGTCCGCAGTGATGAAGCCCACCGAAGCATTGCAGGACAAGCTCTACAACGAGATTCTCAGCCATATCAAAGAGACCGACGAGAGCGTTCCTTATCGTTGGGACAATTATTTCTATTACAGCCGCACGATAAAGGGGCAGCAGTATCCGATCTACTGCCGCAAGCAAGGCTCGCTTGAGGCGCCTGAACAAGTCCTGCTGGATCTGAACGAGATGGCCAAAGACCAGAAGTTCATGGCGATTGGCAGCTTCGCCCCGAGCGATGACGGAAACATTCTCGCGTACTCGACCGACAACACCGGCTACCGCCAATACACGCTGCACTTCAAGAATTTGAAGACCGGGGAACTGCTGCCGGATCACATGGAGCGCGTGGACGCGATTGCCTGGGCCACCGACAACCAGACGATCTTCTACGTCACTGAAGACGAAGTGTCGAAACGTAACGACAAGCTTTGGCGGCATGTGCTGGGAACGGACAAATACGAACTGGTTTATGAAGAGAAAGACGAATTGTTCGACATCGGCGTCGACCGGACCCGCGACAAAGCGGTAATCATGCTGGGAGCCTTCAGCAAGACTTCAACTGAATTTCGTTATATTCCGGCAAACGACGCAAATGCGGACTGGAAAACAATCGCGCCGCGGCAGGCTGACCACGAATATGACGTCGACCATCGCGGCGACCTCTTCTATATCCGCACCAACAAAGGCGCGAAAAATTTTCGCCTGGTAACTGCGCCCGTCTCAGACCCGGCGGAAAAGAACTGGAAGGACTTTGTGGCCCACCGGCCGGCGGTGAAGATTGACAGCGTCGACCTGTTTGCCGACTACGCCGCGTTGTCTGAATGGGAGAATGGCTTACAGCAGGTCGAGATCATCAACTTCAAGGACAACAGCCGCCATCGCATCGCTTTCCCTGAGCCGGTTTATGCGGCCGGACTTTCAGCCAATCACGAATTCAAGACCAGTGTCGTGCGCTACAACTATCAATCAATGACCACGCCCAGTTCAGTCTTTGATTACGACATGAACACGCGCAAGGCGACGCTGCTCAAACAACAGGAAATTCCCGGCGGCTTCGATAAGAGCAACTACAAAACCGAACGCGTATTCGCGACCGCGTCAGATGGGACGAAGGTCCCAATGTCGATTGTCTATCGCAAGACCGTGAAGCTCGACGGCTCGGCGCCGTTGCTGCTTTACGGCTACGGCTCGTACGGTATCTCGATTCCGCCGACCTTCTCCGCCGGCCGCCTGGCGCTGCTCGATCGGGGCGTGGTTTATGTCATCGGCCATATTCGCGGCGGCGGCGAACTGGGCGAGCCCTGGCGCGACGCCGGCCGCATGATGAATAAAATTAATACCTTCACCGACTTTATTGCCTGCGCCGAGCATCTGGTGAAGAACAAATACACTTCGAAAGATCGCATTGTCATTCAGGGCGGCAGCGCCGGCGGCATGTTGATGGGCGCCGTGTCGAATATGCGCCCCGATCTTTTCAAAGCAGTCATCGCCCAGGTTCCTTTCGTCGACGTGCTGAATACCATGCTTGACGCGTCGCTGCCGCTGACGACCAGCGAATACATCGAGTGGGGCAATCCGAACGAGAAGGCCGCCTACGATTACATGAAGAAGTATTCGCCTTACGACAACATTCACAAGGCAAATTATCCGGCGATGCTGGTGAAGGTTTCGTTGAACGACAGCCAGGTGCCGTATTGGGAAGGCTCAAAGTTCGTGGCCAAGCTGCGTGATTATAAGACCGATAACAACCCGCTGATTCTCAAGGTCAACATGGGCGCCGGTCATGGCGGCGCCTCCGGACGCTACGACGCGATTCACGAAACCGCGTTCGATTACGCCTTTATGCTCTGGCAAATGGGGATTACGAATTGATTTAAAGTGCGCCGCGCTTTTGATCTCGTCAGACAGAGGCAGCAGTAACTGAAAAAGCGGCGTCAAGCCGCCGCCCTCCAAAGATGAAGAAGATTAATCTCACTGAGAAGCTTTCACTGATCCAGGATCACTGGAATCCGCGCATCGCGGGCGAACTGAATGGTCAGCTGATCAAGCTGGTCAAGTTTCAGGGCCCCTTCACCTGGCATCATCATGAAAACGAAGACGAGATGTTTCTGGTCGTCAAGGGCCGCTTCCGCATGGACTATCGCGAGCAGGGCGAGGAACGCGCCGAGTGGATCGAACCCGGCGAATTCATCATCGTCCCGCGCGGCGTCGAGCACCGGCCGTTCGCCGAAGCCGAATGTGAGGTATTGCTCTTTGAACCCGCGTCAACGCTGAACACCGGCAATGTCCAGGACGAGTTCACCCGTAAACAACTGGAGACCATCTGATCCTGGAGTGCGTTGACCTGGCGCCGCTTTCATTCGCGGGGCAGTAGCCCGACCGCATTCACGGGGCAGTAGCCCGACCGCATTCACGGGGCAGTAGCCCGACCGCATTCACGGGGCAGTAGCCCGACCGCATTCACGGGGCAGTAGCCCGACCGTGAGGGAGGGTTCATGTAGTCGTCGGAGACGAGCCCTCCCTGACGGTCGGGCTACTGCCCCGCTGGCAATTGCCCTCAGCAATGCAAGTAAGACCATTTGTACTCACGCTCTGAACGCGTGTACCTTTATCCGCAATAAGAAGAGTCAGGAGCAAGACGTGGCTGAACCAAATTCAGGACCAAGCGTGGCCGATCTTTTTCGCTCGGCGCAGGCCATTCGACAGGACAATCCGCAAGCAAGTTACCGCGACATCGCAAAGCTGCTGGTGAAAGAGTTTTCGGGCGGGGCCTGGCCGCCGACGCACAACCTCACCATTCCCGAACAGGATGCGCGCGCCCCGGAGGAAGACTGGTCCGCCGGGCTGCCCCTGGTGCTGCGGGGGATTCAACAGCAGGATTGGAACGGCATCGCCCAGGGCATCGTCCTCTCACTCGAACAAACCGAAAATTACGAGCGCACTCGCGGGTCCGAAAGCGACCGCGATAACTGGCACGATCGCTCCAAGGGTATCCGGGGCGCAGTTGAAAAAGGCGTCGGCAAATGGATGCCCGAGGAATTGATCAAGTTAGCCGAACGCCAGACAAAGGTGTGAGCCCTGATGCGACTCGCGATCGGGACGGCCTTGCTGTTTTCGTTTGTAACCAGCCAGCTGTGTTCGGCGCAGAGTCTGCTGCCGCCAACTCCTTATCTCGATCATGGCGCCTGTCCGTTTGAATGTTGCACCTACCGACGCTGGACGGTTGAGAAAGATACGGTCATTTACCGGCAGCGTTCGACCTCTGCGGGGGTCGCGTTTCGCCTAAAGCGCGGCGATCACGTCACCGGCGTCACCGGGGTGGTGGTGACGCTGAAGCCGGGACCGGTCATCGTTAAGAAGGCGCGCACGATTGGCGAGGATCGTAAGGTCCGGGTCAAGCCCGGAGACATTCTGTATCTGCTGCACTATTCAGGTGAAGGCATTTACAAGCTTTGGTTTCGCGGCCGGACTTACGAAGCGGAAATGCCCACCGCGCCGGGCTTGATAACTAATGAACCATTGGAACAGAGAGAAGAGTTCCTGCATGTAGAGTCTGAGCCCAATTATGTCTGGTGGGTTAAGGTTAAAAACCGGCGCGGCCAGACGGGCTGGACCAAAGAGAACGATAATTTTGGGAATATGGACGCCTGTGGTTGAAGCGTACCGGAAACGAGATCATGAGCGAAGAATACGCCGAGTTGATGACGACCTTTCCGTTGTTAGACGGATTCACTGAAAACGGCACGCGGAGATTGCTGGCCGCCGGCGAGGTGAAGCAAGTGCCCGCAGGTGAGGTGCTGTTGCACGAAGGCGAGACCGCCGAATTTGCCTTATTGATCCTCAAGGGAGAGATCGAGGTCTTTGTCGAACGCGAGGGCCAACGGCTGACGCTCACCGAAGCCGGGCCCGGCACGATCCTCGGCGAGTTGGCTTTATTGTGCGGCATCCCCCGATCGGCTTCGGCGCGCGCGAAAACAGACGCGACGATCCTCAAGTGGGAAGACGAGTCATTACACACGTTACTGCTGCGCGATCGCTCACTGGCCCAAAGAATCTTTCGCCAGACATTGCGCACGCTGGTTGAGAAAGAGCGGGAGCTGGTCGATTCGCTCGTTAAAGCGCAGAGCGCCGGCAAGTAGATTTCGGGATTAGTTAGCGCGGGCTACCGCCGCCATTCGATCATTCGTTTAGCGGCGGGCTACCGCCCGCCGAGTACTAAAAAACAGGCGCGCGGCAGCCCGCCGCTAAACACTAAGATGAGTTTCCTCGATTCGCTAATCAAAGATCCGAAGTACCAGTCACACAATCCGCGCACGCCCGAAGAGATCGCGGAGCCCGACATAATTATTTCTCCCGACACGCGCCGCGAGAATCGGATTCCCCCAGGTCAATCCCGAACCAAGAGATGGCCCGTGCTTGACGCCCATGGAGCGCCGCCCGTCGATCTGGCGACCTGGAAGTTTGAAGTCGCCGGATTGGTCGAGCAGCCGCTGGCCTACTCGCTCGAAGAATTCATGCAATTGCCGCCCGTCAAGGTCTATGCGGATTTTCATTGTGTGACGCGCTGGTCGCGTCTCGACAACGTCTGGACCGGTGTTTCCACGCGTGAACTGGCGGAGCGCGCCGGCGTCAAACCGGAAGCACAATTCGTGCTGGCGCTGGCTTACGATTACGGCTGGACCACCAATGTTCCGATCGAATTTTTCCTCAAAGAAGATTCACTGTTTGCCTTTCTTCATGACGGCCAGCCGATTCCGCCTGAACATGGCGGCCCGGTGCGTCTGATCATTCCGCAACTCTACGCGTGGAAGTCGGCCAAGTGGATTAGAGGCGTGCGGTTCCTGGCAGAGGACCAGGCCGGCTTCTGGGAAGAGGGTGGCTATCACATGCGCGGCGACCCTTGGACCGAACGTGATGGCGAACGGTTCCGGTGGTAATTTGGAGCGCGGTGCTTTGGATCGGCTCGCCTAGTCGCGGGCAATGATCCAAAGCGCCGTCGTTGCCGGCGCACTCCAAATGTTCGCTGACTTATCGCTCGCCGCTCCTGACACGATGTGTGTAATCTGTGGATATGTCTGCTCCAACGCCCAAAGACGCCGCGGCCGTCATCCTGCTGCGACCTAATACTGATTCCAACAATCCCGAAGTCTTCTGGGTGAAGCGCAGCACCCGGCTCGCGTTCCTCGGTGGTTATCGCGCCTTTCCGGGCGGACAACGTGAAGCGTGCGATGCCGAGGCGCCGGTGGAAAACTGCGATGGCCCGGAACGGGCGGCGATGATCGCGTGCGCGGCCCGTGAATTATTCGAAGAGGCCGGCGTATTACTGGCGCGAGGGGCCGAGACGCTGACTATCGGTCAACGCGCATCGCTCCTGGACGATCTGGAATCAGGCCGCATGACGTGGCCGCAAATGCTGGCGCATTATGGGCTGCGGCTGGACGCCAACGATTTCACTTTCGCGGGTCGCTGGGTGACGCCGCCGTTTGCTCCGCGACGCTTCGACACCTGGTTTTTTCTCGCGCACTGCCCGCTGAAACAAGAGCCGCACGTCACCGGAGACGCAGAGCTGGAAAGCGGCGAATGGATCACGGCGCATGGAGCCTATGCGACATGGCAACGCAGCGAAATCATCGTCGTGCCGCCCGTGCTTCATGCGATGAAGAGCCTCGCCGGCGGTTTGAATGAAACTCTGGTCGCCAGATTTCTTTCTGTTCCTGAGGCGCATCGCGAGCCCAACCGGCGCATGGAGTTCGCGCCGCACTACATCTGTTTTCCGGTGCGCACGCCCACCAAGCCGCCCGCAACCCACACCAATTCCTATCTCGTCTACACGTCGCAGGAGTTGCTGATCGTCGATCCGGGATCGCCCTATGAAGACGAACAGGCCGCGCTGGCAAACTGCGTCGACGATTTGATCGCGGCCGGAAGCCGCCCCCGGGAAATCGTACTCACGCACGTTCACCCCGATCATGTTGCGGGAGTGAATGCTCTGAACGATCACCTGGCCAAGGTCAACGGCCGCAGGGTCCCGGTAGCGGCGCATCGATTGACGGCCGAGTCTGCGAAAGGGCAGTTCCCGGTTGATCGCTTCATCGAAGATGACGAAACCATCGCGCTCGCCGGCGAGCCGGCGATTTCCTTGCGCGCGCTCTACACCCCCGGCCATGCCCGCGGTCATTTGTGCTTGTACGAGTCGCGCACCGGCGCGTTGCTCTCCGGCGACAACGTGGTCGGATTTGGCTCAGTGCTTATCGATCCAACGGATGGAAACATGCGCGAGTATCTCGCTTCGCTGGAACGAATGCGGGCATTGCCAAAGTTATCTGTTTTGTTTGGCGGCCACGGACCACCGGTCGCCAATCCGGTGGAAAAGATTGACGAATATATCTCTCACCGGCGGCGCCGCGAACAAATGATTCTCGATGCGGTGCGTAACGGCGCGTCGACTCCTAAAGAAATCGTGGCTCGCGCTTACGCTGATGTCCCGCCGAAGGCGCATGCGATGGCCGAACGAGCAGTGCTGGCGCATCTGGAAAAGTTGATTGCCGATGGCCTGGTCACCAACTCCTCCGAAAGTTACCTGCCCCTTTAAGAGCGGAACAAATTTGGAGTGCGCCGGCCTTGACGGCGCTTTGGCTTAACCTACCATTTCCGGCGGCCGCACCATCCAAAGCGGCGTCGCCGTCCTGATAAAATCGGGATTCTGCCACCACCCTCCAAATCAGTTACAATCCACACATGGAACGAGCAAGGACTTTTGGCGAACTGAAGGCAGGCGGATACCAGAGCGTCTCGGTCAAAGACGAGTTGCGCGCAAACCTGATCTGCAAACTCAAACGGCGCGAAAAACTTTTTCCCGGAATTGTCGGCTATGACGAGACGGTCGTGCCGCAGCTTATCAACGCAATTCTCTCGCGCCACAATTTGATTTTGCTCGGGCTGCGCGGTCAGGCCAAGAGCCGCATCATTCGCCAGCTCACGAATCTGCTCGATTCGCAAATCCCGGTGATTGCCGGCTCGGAAATCAACGATGATCCTTTTCTCCCGATCAGCGCTTACGGACGGCAGACACTTGAGCTGCACCAGGACTCGACGCCAATTGCGTGGGTCGATCGCGACGCGCGCTTTGTTGAGAAGCTGGCCACTCCGGACGTTACCATCGCCGACATCATCGGCGATGTCGATCCCATCAAAGCCGCGAAGGGCGGCCATCTGCTCAGCGATGAGCTGACGATTCACTACGGTCTGCTGCCGCGCGCGAACCGCGGAATCTTCGCCATCAACGAATTGCCTGATCTGGCCGGTAAGATCCAGGTTGGTCTTTTCAACATCATGCAGGAAGGCGACGTGCAAATTAAGGGTTACCCGGTGCGTTTGCCCCTGGATGTGATGCTGGTCTTTTCCGCCAATCCCGAAGACTACACAGCGCGCGGCAAGATCATTTCGCCGCTGAAAGATCGCATCGGGGCGGAAATCACGACGCATTATCCGAAGGAGATTTCACTCGCGGTCGAAATAACCAAGCAGGAAGCCTGGCTTACGCGCGAGGGTTTGCAGGAGCGTCTCTGGATTCCCGAGTTCATTCGCGAAACCGTCGAGCAGATTGCCTTTGAAGCGCGCGACGATCAGCGGATCGACAAACATTCCGGAGTTTCACAGCGCTTGCCGATCACAGTGATGGAGTCGGTCGTGTCGAATGCCGAACGCCGTTCCTTGATTACCGAGGAACAAATGGTCGTGCCGCGCATCGCAGATATCTACGCCGCCCTGCCGTCAATGACCGGCAAGATGGAATTGGAGTACGAAGGCGAACAAGTCGGCGCCCAGCGGATTGCGAAGGATTTGATCAAGCGCGCCGCCGGCGAAATTTTCGAGGGTTATTTTGTGGGTATCGACTTCGCGAAAACCGTGGCCTGGTTCGACCAGGGCAATAACGTGAGGCTGGCTGATACCGCCTCGGTACCAGAATGTATGTTGCTGCTGGAGGCCGTGCCCGAGTTGATCGAGACGGCGCTCATACCTTTCGACTCAAAGCGCGATGACGCCGAGACTGTCGCTGCCTGCGAACTGGTCCTCGAAGGGCTGTATGCCGAAAATAAGATCAGCCGGAACGAAGAAGGCGGCTATACGGCGGTGACCAAGGCCAGGAAGGACCGGCGCGGAATGATCTATGACGATCTGACCGAGTCGGGCCGCTACAGCTAGTCTCCGGTACGTCTCATAAATATGCAGCCCAGTCATCTCACCGCACTCGATCAGTCTGAACTATCCGAGTGGATCTCCTCGCTTGAACTCCCGGCATACCGGGCGCGACAAATTTTTGCCGGCATACACGAACGGCGGCTAACGTCGTTCGCCGGGATGACCGACCTGCCGCGGGAACTGCGCGCCAGACTTCAGCAGGAAGCTGTAATTTCGACGCTGCAACTCGAGTCGCGGTATGTTTCCAGCGATGGCACTCGCCGTTATCTGTTCAAGACGCATGACAATTATCCGGTGGAAACGGTCTTTATTCCTGAAGAGCGCCGCGACACAATCTGCTTTTCATCGCAGTCCGGCTGCCCGCTGCAGTGCACCTTTTGTTTGACGGCGCAGCTTGGCTTGCTGCGAAATCTCACCCCCGGGGAAATTGTCGAACAGATCATTTACTCGTTGAATGACGCATACGGTCCGGGTGTGGCCACCCCGCGCGGAACGAACCTGGTCGGGATGGGCGCCGGCGAGCCGTTTTTGAACTTCGAGAATCTGCTCAAAGCGATTCGCATCATGAACGATCCCGCGGGTCTGCATATCGTTCCGAACCGCATAACCATATCCACCGCGGGCATCGTGCCGCGTATTCGCGAACTGGCCGCGATTCCCGATCGGCCGCATCTGGCGATCTCTCTGGCCGCGCCCACTGACGAACTGCGCGACGAGTTGATGCCGATCAACAAGAAGTGGCCAATCGATGAACTAATGTCGGCCTGCAAGGAGTTCGAGCGTTCGCTGAAACCGGCCGAGCGATTTACCTTCGAATACGTGATGCTCCGCGGCGTGAATGATGCGGATGAGCAGGCGCGCCAGCTGGCAAATTTAATGAATCGTCACGATCTGCGGGCCAAGGTGAATTTGATTCCGCACAATCCGGCGGAGCCCTTGCCTTATCAGCCTTCTCCCCGCGAACGCGTCGAAGCGTTCAAGAAAGTCCTGGAGCGGAAAGGGGTCCACGCGTTCATCCGCCGCCCACGTGGTCGCGATATCCTGGCCGCCTGCGGACAACTGGCGGCCCGCAGCGCCGGCGGTGACGAACGGATTTCTGACACCCAAAGATCTTCACACCGGCAAATTGCGTGAATGTAACTTGCGTGGCGTTGGGTCACCTTGGCGTGTAGAATACGAGCCGCCGTAACTCTAATCGCCATGGCCTTGCCACAACAATTCCTGCCGACCATGAGCGCCGAACAATACTTGCGCCTGGAGAGAGCTTCCGAGGATCGGCATGAATTTGTTGACGGGATTGTGTACGCGATGGCCGGAGAGAGTCCGGACCATAGCACTATCTGTTACAACCTCGCGGGCATTACCCACGCTCAATTGACTGACAAACCTTGCCGCGGATTCTCGCCAAACATGAAAGTCCGGACCAATATCGGCGACCTTTATGCTTATCCCGACCTAATGATCATTTGCGGGGAACCGAAGTTCCATGACAAGAAGGGCGACGTACTACTCAACCCTACGGTGATCTTCGAAGTCCTTTCACCATCAACCGAGAGATATGACCGCGGCGAGAAGTTTCGTCGCTACCGGACGCAGATCGAAAGCCTGGCCCAATACGTGATGGTTTCGCAGGATAGGATCCACGTTGAAGTCTTTCACCGTGGGACAGAGACGTGGAATCACGACGAAATTGATGGCGAGGATGGTTTGCTCACGCTCAGATCAATCGAATGTGCATTGCTGTTGAAGGAGATTTACCGTAATACTGAACTGACGAAGCACATCAGTTAGAGGCTTACTATGACATCAACAATCAGAGTCCTTTTGATCGTTATCATCGGTCTCGCGCCGCACAACTTCATGGCGAAGCCGTCAACAGTTCACCCGGCGCCGCCGCAACCCAACATCGACATCAAAGGCTCGTACGCCGCCGACAAAACTCAGCGTGGCCGAGTCGTGCGGGCGACGATTGCCATGGACATCCCGGGCGGTTATCACGTGAACGCAAATAAGCCGCTGGGCAAGTATGCGGTTCCCACCACCATCAAGATCGAGGCGCCGGAAGGTGTTACCGTCGGCCAGATAATGTATCCGCGAGCGCTGGTGCGGACCCTGAAAGCAGTCAATAACGAGCGGCTCGCGGTCTATGAAGGCCGCGCGCTGTTTCGCTTCAATGTCACTATCCCGGCCACCTACGGCGACGGATGGATGAATCTCAGAGCTCACGTGCGCTATCAAAGCTGCAACGACGACGTATGTTTCCCGCCCAGGACCCAGGACATCGACTTCGGTATTAAGGTGGTGCGGGCCGGCGATCGCGAATCGCGCGCCGGTGAGGTGTTGTTCGGTGACCGGTAAATCTCTGACTGCTTAGCCCCCATCATGTTTCAAGACTACCAGGTTAGTTACGCGGGATTCTGGTGGCGCGTGCTTGCGTCTCTGATCGACGGCGTGATCATCGGCGCCGTCTTCCTGCCGCTCGGGATAGGGCTTGGTTTCGGTATCGGCGCTAGCGGGGCCGATCCGGACTCGGTGTGGATGCCGGCTGTTAATCTCGGCCTCAACGGATTCCAGATACTCGTTTCCTGGCTCTATTGCGCGATCCTGGAAAGCTCATCCTGGCAAGGAACCGTCGGCAAGAAAGTCTGCGGCTTGCGGGTGACGGATCTGGCGGGCAATCGCATCAGTTTTGGCCGGGCGACCGGAAGGCACTTCGGCATGATCCTGTCCGTAATCATCTGCTATGTAGGCTTGATCATGGTCGCCTTCACGGAAAAGAAACAGGGCCTGCATGACATCATGGCCAACACCCTGGTCTTGAAAGGTCCGGCCGTTCCAAACTACGTGGCGCCGCCACCTCCGCCCGATTTCAATTATCGCGGTGGTGGTCCATTGAATATCTAATGGTTGGGGCCGGCATCAGCTGCGGGTTCCAATCACCGACATCAGCCGGCCGACTCGCCCGTGTAATTTCTTTTCCTGCCGGTAAGAAAAGAACAGATCGTTGCGGTCCATGGTGCAGAAAGGCGCCAGGTGAATTCGATCGGCGGAAACGCCGGCGCTAAGCAACTGTTCGCGGTTGGCCCGGTGCAGATCGATCCGCGCATGGCCTTCTCGCGTCGAGGCAAACAACTCGCCGGCATGCGGAAAGCGCTCTTTGAAGATGCCGATGACGTCGCTCCCGACTTCATAGCAGCACGCGTTGGCTGCCGGCCCAATCGCGACCCGCAGATCGGCGGCCTGCGCCCCGTATTCGGCGGCTAACTGTTCGATCGCCTGTTTGACGATCGATGACGACGTGCCGCGCCAGCCGGCATGAACTGCGGCGAAAGCGCGCGTAACCGGATCGCCCAGCAGAACCGGAACACAGTCAGCAGTCTTGACGCCCAGCAGCACATTCGGCGTCTGGCTGATCAGCGCATCGCAGTATTGATCATCGCCGAGGACACCCGGCTTTTGGTTCGCTTCGGTCCGATTATGAACTACGCGCACCTCGGCGCCGTGAACCTGCCAGCATCCGGTCAGCAGCCATTCACCTTCGAAAAGGTTGAGGAAGCGACGGCGATTCTCATAAATATTTTGCGCGTCGTCTTCGTTGAAACCGGCCAGGTTTAGAGCCGCCGCGGGCATGGGACTGACGCCGCCGACTCGCGTTGAGAACGCATTTGTGAAACCATCTTGCTCCAGCGCGCCGCAAACCAGGGCGCGCACGCCGTCACGTTCACGCCAGTAGAAGCCGGAGGTTTGGAGCGCAGTATCTGTGATTATTTCCATCGGAGTTGACATTATCGAAGTGGCCCGCGTCCGCGAAACCATCTCGCGCACGCCGCGCTTTGCCGAGCGCGTGTTTACCGAGGCCGAACGCGCTTATTGTGAATCGCGGGGCGCGGTGGCCGCGCAACATTATGCCGCGCGCTTCGCGGCAAAAGAAGCCGCGCTGAAAGCTTTGCAGACCGGCTGGAGCGGCGGGATCAGCTGGCAGGACGTGGAAGTGGCCGCGAAAGATTCGGGCGCGCCGCTGATTCTCTTTCATGGCCGCGCGCGCGAATTGTACGAAGCGAGCGGAGCGACGTCAGCGCATATCTCAATTGCGCATACGAGTCAGCACGCGATTGCCGAAGTAATTTTGGAAAAAGGTTGAGCGCGAGCAACCCCCGAGGTTGTGATCGGCTCTCTTTGAAGCAAGGCGCTCGGCGTATAGAAGCACTCAGCAACCTCAGGTCGGGAAGGCGGGCTTACCCCCGCCCAGGCCCTATCGGCCCACTTTCATATCACTGACCAGGCTTCTACGGCCGCTTCTGTCCGTCACCACCTGAGTGTCCCTGAGGAGTGCGAATTCTTTGGTCTGTAATTTTGGCTGGGGTTTCGCCGCCGGTGCATTCGCAGTTTTTGCGAGGCGAACATTTTCAACATTCGGTTGATCGTCGCGCGGATCAAAATAGAAATTATGGCGGAAGCACTCTGATTTGGGCGCCTGCTCAGTCAGCATCGCCACCTGCTCATGCATCGGGCATTTGCCCGAGGCTAGTTCATCCGTCTCGGGATCAATGTCGGCAATCGTAATCCCTGCCGGCTGATCGAATGCTCGGCCGCCCAGCTCGGGCCGCAAGTCGATCGCGCTCTTCATGAATTCAACCCAGGCCGGCAAAGCAGCCTCTGCTCCCGTCAATCCCAGTTGGCGATTATCGTCGAACCCGATCCAAACAGCGCAAACCAAATTCGGCGTATACCCGACGAACCAGCCATCGCGCGAGGTTCCCGTCTTTCCGGCAACGGCAGTGCGGGCGATTTGATGACGAGCCGCGCGGGCCGTGCCCCGATCGATCACACCCTGCAGCATGTCCGTGATCATGTAAGCCGTGGTCGGCGCAATTACCTGGTTGTCACTCTCGACCGCGTCAGATGAAATGACCGCCGGCCGAATCCGTCTTCCGCCGTTGGCAAAGGCCGCGTAGGCAGTGGCCATTTGCAATGGAGTTGCTTCGGTAGTCCCCAACGCCAACGCCGGAAACGGAGTGGGGCGCGGCAAACCAAAGGTCGAAGCAATATTCGCCACGCGCGCCAGACCTGTTTGCATCGCCACGTCGACCGTCACGACGTTAAGCGACTTGATCAACGCATCGCGCATCGGCACGTCACGCATTGAAAATCCGCCGCCGTAATTTGAAGGCCGGTATTTCTGCGTCTTCGCATAGGTGAATTCTTTGGGCGAGTCACTGAACATGCGCAAAGGCGACATGCCGGTCTCCAGGGCCGCTGCGTACACGAATGGTTTGAAAACTGATCCCGGCTGGCGCTCGGCATCCGTGGCCCGGTTCAATTGCGATTCGCCATAATCGCGACCGCCAATCATCGCCAGCACCTTTCCGGTTCGGGGATCCAGGGCAACCAGCGCGGCTTGCGGAGTTTGGCCGTGGTTTTTGTAGATTGGATCGAGACGATCGATCTGATGCGAGATTGCTTCGGAAGCCGCGCGCTGCAAATCGAGATCGATGGTCGTCACCACTGCCGGGAGCGCCGGCGTCCCGATCTGTGATCCGCCGGCCTCACTGCCGGCGCTCTGCCGTTCGACTTCGCCCACGTTCCTGGCGCGGTTTACATAATCAATGAAGTACGGCGCCACTGATTCTTTTGCCGGATCGAAGTCTGCGAGAGTTATCGGTTCCTGCGCGGCGGCCGATGCCTGCTCAAGAGTTATAAATTTGTCGCGCACCATTGTGCCCAGCACGGTATTTCGCCGCGCTCGCGCCGCTTCCCCTTGCCGCAGGGGCGAATAGCGGGTGGGACTTTGAATCATCCCGGCGATGGTCGCCGCTTCCGCGAGCGTCAGGTCCTTCAGCTCCTTGCCAAAATAAACCCGCGCCGCCTGATCGACCCCCCGCACGGCAAAGACGCCTCTCTGGCCGAGGAAAACTTCGTTGCAATAGAGCGCGAAGATATCCTGCTTCGAGAGCCGGCGCTCGATAGTGAACGCCAACATGGCTTCCGCGAATTTGCGGCGAAAAGTGCGCTCGGGCGTGAGATATGTGTTCTTTACCAGTTGCTGGGTGATGGTCGAGCCGCCCTGACCAATTCTTTCATCGCCGGCGTTACGCATGACCGCCCGGGCAATGCCAAACAGGTCGACACCGTGGTGATCGAAGAATCTCCGATCTTCGATTGAGGTGATGGCCTGCACCAGCACCGTGGGGACATCGCTAAACGCGAGCTGTCGCCGGGCGCCGCCCTTGGTGGCCCCGTCAGTCAGCGATTCGGGAGCCAGCGTCAAGCTCTCGATATCCACCCCGTTGGCGGTTAATCCGGCGATATGACCATCTGAGCTGAATGAAACGTCGACTACCGGCGGCGCGGCGCCATAGTTCGAGCGAATCTCGAGACTGGCGCCGTTTGCAAAGAAGCTGCCGTTCCAAATCTCGCTGGTGGAGTCGCCCTCGCGGTAACCCGCGCGGCGCAATGCTTCCGCCAGCGACTGCGGGGAATACTTCTGCCCGACGCGCAGCGTGCGCGGCGCCGCATAGACCCCGGCCCGGCTGGTTTGATATCCGCGCGCCAGCCGGTCATCGACTAAGGCCGCATAGCCGCGATAGGAATGCACCAGAAAAAGTGTGACGGCGATTACGACCAGCACGAGCGCCGCGCCCGTGAGCCGGAACAACAGACGCAAATGTCTTCCGGGCCGGCCCTTAAGTGGCGAGATGCGTAAGCGATTTTTTCGCGTGTTCCGCATTCGTGAAAGGTAGACGCGTAAAGAACCAAAGCCTCCTTGAAGGGA
>Ga0126383_10000812_pt1 | contig 18088 bp, 10 predicted proteins | sample PanSoiMetPlot_35_FD_96882 | JGI IMG/M metagenome (GOLD analysis project Ga0126383, IMG submission 96882) | Tropical forest soil microbial communities from Panama - MetaG Plot_35 | ecosystem: Environmental > Terrestrial > Soil > Tropical forest > Bulk soil | place: Panama | collected 2016-02-17
AGCATACGAACTTCAGCGCCGCTTTGGCAGCCAGGTCGCTGAATCCCGATATTCGCATCGTTGTTCGCTCATCGCAGTCAAATCTCAACGACCTTCTACATCAGAGAGTTACGAATCTTGTCGCTCTTGACATGGCGGAACTTCCTGCTACCGCCTTCGCCTTGGCGGCGATTGGAGACGAAACTATCGGCCTGTTCTCGGTGGTCGCCGTGCTTCTCAAAAAAATAGAGAATCGCATCACTCCAGACCACCGCTGGTGCCACGGCGTGGAACTCCGCGAACTGAACACGCGGGATCGACGGATCCTGCATAGCACTTCGGCATCGAACCCGCAGCCGATCGACTTTCACCGATGGGACCCCAGCGAACGCCCGGGCGCCGGCGATATCGTTTACAGCGTCGAACTGAACGAACCTACGCAACACGCAGATTCCGCTGCCACCACAAAGAAAATGGCGGGGCGGAAACCTTCTTTCAGCTGGACCTCGATTTGGGCGCGAATCACCCACGTATGGACCTCAGCCAGCCACACTTATCGGATCGCAGCGGTGGTTGCCGTCGTAGTCGTTCTGATGCACGTGTCGGGATTGCTCCTGTATTGGCTGCGTTATCCCGAGGTCACGCTTTTTGACGCCTTCAATGTTGCAACCGTACTCATCTTCGACGGTTACAGCAACATGTTCGCCCAGCTGAAACTGCCGTTTCCCATTCCGCTCTGGCTGTTGTTGTTCAGCCTTCTGATGACGATGACTGGGGCCATTTTTACAGGGATACTGTATGCCTACATCACTGCGCGCGTGTTGTCTGCGCGCCTGGCCTTTCGTCGATGGCAAGGCCGTATTCCACACGAGAATCACATTGTGGTCATCGGCATGGGACCTCTTGGAAGACGTGTGGCCGGACTCCTGAGCACGCTCGGCCGCTCGGTGGTATGCATCGCCGAGCAGGACCTGGATCCAGAGGTTCTGCCGCATGTCCCAGTGCTGACCAGCGATCCGCGTCAAGGTCTGCACAAGGCGAACTGCGGCGGGGCAGCGAGCGTGGCAGTTCTGACCAAGGACGATATCGCGAATCTCGAAATGGCTCTGATGGCCGCTCGCATGAATGAGGACTGTAATCTCGTGATTCGGACCGACGATGCTCAGTTCGGACGCAATGTGAAGTCGCTGGCCCCTCATGCCGAGGCGATGAGTGTTTACACGTTGTCGGCCGAAGCCTATGCTGCAGCGGCTCTCGGCGAAAAAGTTCTGAGTCTATTGCGAATTGGACATGAAACTGTCCTGGCGGTTGAATACACAGTCGAGGAAGGCGACACTTTAGCGGGGAAACTGATCGCCGATGCCACATACGGATACGGACTGGTCGCAATCCTGTACCAGCGTAACCGCTCTGAAGAGGCGCACTTCTTCCCTTCCGACGATGCTCGCCTCGAGGTTGGCAGCAGGCTGGTCGCGCTGGCAACAATCGGCGCGTTGCAAAATGTTGAGCATGGATTCGCGGCCGAAAGGACTTTTCACGTTCAACTCCTACGTGCTATCACGCGTGACGCCCAATTTGACGCTACCCGGATCATAGCGCGCGTGACGGGTTGTGAACTCGCAACTGCACGAACCCAGATGGATCAGCTTCCGAGCACGATTCCCATGGGTTTGTTTCGTCCTCAGGCCTTGCGTCTCGTTCACGAATTACGCGTTGCAGGCGTTGAGGCGGAGGTTGTCAGTTCGGAACGCTCATGAACTGATCTAAAAAGTTCTGCGAGGCCAGCAGTATCCCAATCGCTTCCCGATTAGAGCCTCAAGCACTCTTTGCTAGTGCTGGAACCGGCCCCGAGTGCCAGATTTGCTGGCAGTATTCCTGCACCGACCTGTCCGACGAGAACTTGCCTGAACGTGCCGTATTAAGTATCGACATGCGGCTCCAACGCTCAGTATCGGTGTAGGCTTCGCTCACCCGTGCCTGACAGTCAACATATGACGCGAAATCGGCGAAGAGCATGTACTCGTCCCGTTGCATAAGGGCTTCGACGAGAGGTTGAAACAATGTGGGGTCTCCGCGGGAAAAATCGCCACGCGATATCGCATCGACCACCTCTCGCAGCATGGAGTCGGAGTGATAGTAATCAAATGGAGAGTAGCCGGATGCTTTGCGATCTGCGACCTGTTGCGCCGTAAGGCCAAAGAGGAAGAAATTCTCGACTCCGACTTCTTCACGGATTTCAATATTTGCCCCGTCGAGGGTTCCAATCGTAAGTGCTCCGTTCATAGCGAACTTCATGCAGCCCGTTCCCGAAGCTTCCTTGCCGGCAGTGGAGATCTGTTCAGAGAGATCAGCGGCCGGATACACCCGCTGGCCGAGGGTGACGTTGTAGTCGGGCAAGAAGATGACTTTTATCTGATCCTTCACGTCAGGATCGTTGTTCACCACGTCCCCGACCGAATTGATGAGCTTAATGATGCGCTTAGCCATGACGTAGCCGGGTGCGGCTTTGCCGCCGAAAATGAAAGTGCGCGGCGGAATCGCCAGCTGTGGATCCCTCTTCAGCCTGAAATATAGAGAAATGATGTGAAGAACATTCAGATGTTGCCTCTTGTACTCGTGGATGCGCTTGACTTGGATGTCAAACATGGATGATGGATCCAAGAGTACTCCCGTCTTCTCGTGGACATAGTTCGCCAGGCGCACCTTCGTATCGCGCTGCACACGCCGCCAGTCAGCACGGAACTCAGAATCATCCGCACACACCTCAAGGTTCCGCAATTCTTCGAGGTTACTAATCCATGCATTGCCTATTTTGCTCGTAATGAGACCTCTAAGATCAGGATTGCTGAGCGCGATCCAGCGGCGAGGTGTAACGCCATTGGTCACATTCAGAAACTTCTCGGGCCAGAGTTCATAGAAGTCTCGCAAGACTCCGCTCTTGAGAAGTTCGGTGTGCAACTCCGCGACGCCATTGATGGTATGGCTGCCTATGCAGGCCAGGTTTGCCATGCGCACATAACGCTCTCCAGCTTCATCTATGATCGAAACGCGCTGAACACGCGCTTCGTCCTCGGGATAGCGACCGCGCACCTGTTGAAGAAAACGAGCGTTTATTTCGTAGATGATTTCGAGGTGTCGGGGAAGCACAGATGCGAACAAGGGTAACGGCCAGCGCTCTAGCGCTTCCGGCAGAACTGTGTGATTCGTGTACGCGAGAGTCTGGCGCGTGACGTCCCAGGCGGCGTCCCAATCCATCCCGTGCTCGTCGATAAGCAATCGCATGAGCTCGGCCACGGAGATGGAGGGATGCGTATCGTTCATCTGAATGGTCCACTTGCGATGAAAATCCTCGATGGACCGTCCCTGTCGGAGATGTAGCCGGATCATGTCTTGCAGGGAGCAGGAGACGAAGAAATATTGTTGCTCGAGCCGCAATCGCTTGCCCTGGAAGCCTTCATCGTTGGGATACAGAACCTTCGAGATGTTCTCGGAGAACACCTTCTCACCCACGGCACCCTGGTAGTCGCCAGTGTTGAAACGGTCGAAATGGAAAGACTCGGCAGCCTCTGAAGCCCAGAGCCGCAGGTTGTTTGCTGCATGTCCGCCGTATCCCAAGACCGGAGTATCGTAGGGAACGCCATTCACGACGACATCGGGGATCCAGCGCACACAATACTTGCCGTCTGGGCCCGTTCCCGACTCCGTTTGACCTCCGAAGCCGACTTTCACAACCGATTCTGGACGCCGAATCTCCCACGGGTTCCCGTAACGCAACCACTTGTCAGTGACTTCGACCTGCCAGCCGTCCCGGATTTCCTGGTCAAAAATCCCGAATTCATAACGAATGCCATAGCCCACAGAAGGAATGCCCAAGGTAGCCAGTGAGTCCAGGTAACAGGCGGCAAGACGGCCCAATCCGCCGTTACCGAGGCCGGGCTCTTCCTCCTGGGCGAGGATTTCATCCAAGTTGAGGCCCAACTCCTTCGTGGCTTGCGCGATCTGTTTCTCGATCTCGAGGTTGAGGATGTTATTCCCCAGATGGGGACCCATCAGGAACTCCGCCGAGAGGTACGACACGACCCGGGCGTCCTGTTTAAGATTTCGCTCGAACGTTTTTAACCAGCGCGACAACAAGCGATCGCGCACGGTGTACGCCAGTGCTGTGTAGTAATCGATTCGAGATGCAGACGCAGCAAATCGCCCCGCGATATAGAACAGATTGTCGAGGATGGCGCGCTTCAATGTTTCGATATGCAGGCCAGTGCGGTCGTCTTCTACGAGGATCGTCTCTTGAAGGGCTGTACTCACGTGATGTTCTCCCCGACGCGGTTGCTATCGCGTCTACTTTCGAATCATGATGACGTCATTGCATCAGCCGAGCGGCGGGCGACTTCCATGAGGTACTGATGGGTGCCTACGTTCGCCGGTCCATCCGCATCGGACTCGGGTTGCAGCCGCGTATAGCTGCCCTCCTGGTTCATGACCCAGGCCTGACGGCGGTCTCTCATGCAAGTGTCAAGGACGTCCCAGAGCTTTTTCTTTAAAGGCCTTGCCAGGATTGGGGTCACAACCTCGATCCGGCCTGAGAGATTACGATGCATCCAATCGGCTGATCCGATGTAGAACTCACCATCGACGGGATCTTCGTGGCCTGCAGCAAAATGGAAAATGCGCGAATGCTCGAGGAACCTTCCGATGATGGAGCGCACGCGAATGCCTTCTGTGAGACCGGGAATCCCAGGACGTAAACAACAAAAACCGCGAATCACAAGTTCGACGGAAACGCCCACCGTGGCTGCTTCGGATAAAGCCCGGATCACATCCGGATCCTCCAACTGATTCATCTTTCCGACAATGCGCGCCGGCCTGCCTTTTTTCTGGTTCTCCATTTCTCTTGCGATCAGTTCCAGAAAACGGGAGCGCATCGCTTCCGGCGCTACCAAGAGCGCAGAGTACGTGGGGGCTTGCGAGACTCCCGTTAGATAATGAAAAAGGCGAACGACATCTTGCGTGATTACCGGATCGCAGGTAAACAGCCCAAAATCGGCATAGAGTTTGGCTGTCCGCACGTGGTAGTTGCCCGTTCCGATGTGAGCATAGCTTCGCAGTGAAGCGCCTTCCTTGCGGACTACCAGCGCTGTTTTGGCGTGAGTCTTCAAGCGCCGCACGCCGTAAACAACGTGCGCCCCTGCTTCTTCCAGTTCCGCGGCCCAGTGCAGGTTGCGCTCCTCGTCGAAACGAGCCTTGATTTCAATTACACATGCAACCTGCTTGCCCGACTCGGCGGCTCGAATCAGGGACTTGACGAAGGGAGTATCGTCGCCGATCCGATATGCCGTCATCTTGATTGCGATTGTCTGCGGATCATCCGCGGCTTCCGCCACGAAACGCTCGACACTGGCATCGAAGCTGTCATAGGGGTGATGGACGAGCACGTCGGCCTCGCGTATCGCCGCGAAAATGTTAGGGACGTCCTCCAGGACGCATGGAGCGATTGGGCTCCACGGGCGATCGCGAAGGGCAGGAATGTCCATGGCAGCGATTTCAAATAGCGCCGTGTAGTCCAGCTCTTCCGGAGCATCGTAGATATCAACCTCTCCCAATTTGCATCGCTCACGTAGCGTGTCTTTGACTATAGGTTCTGCCCCGGTTGCGAATTCCAATCGAACCACGGGCTCGTAGCGCCTCTGTCTTACTTGTTCCTGAACCAGCTCGGTCAATGGCTCATCACTGGACTCCTCATCCAACTCGACTTCCGCGTCGCGAGTCAGGCGGAAGATCGTGACCGGCCCGAGTTCCATTCCCAGGTAAAGTTTTTGAAGATTTCCGCGTATGATCTCACGGAGCGGAACCATAACCTGTCCGCTAACGTCCTCCTTGAGCGGCACCCACTGGCGCAGCACACCCGGTACTTTTACGCGAGCGTACTTGGGTTCACCCCATTCGGGATTTCCAACCGAGAACACAAGTGAAGTCGAGAGATTGGAAAGAAAGGGGAAGGAATGAACGGAATCAATGACCAGAGGCGTGAGACCTGCTGACAGTTGTTCGTCGAAATAGATTGAAGCCTGATCTCGTTGCGTGGAGGTGAGCTCATTCCACTGCGCGAAAGTGATTCCATGGGCCGCAAGTCCGGGAACAATGTCCTTTCGGAAACAGTCCGCCTGCTGGCGCAGGGCTGGGAGAAGTTTCTCGCGGATCTTCTTCAGCAACTCACTCCGCTCGGGAGTGATTTTCTCTCGAAGGGTAGCAACCCTTTTCATGAAAAATTCGTCGAGATTGGAACTGAAGATTGCCAGGAACTTCACGCGTTCCAACAATGGATTACGAACGTCGAGAGCTTCCGCTAGAACGCGCTCATTGAAATCGAGCCAACTGAGATCGCGATCCATCCAAACATCGGCCAGATCGTTCGACAGGCTCGTATTGAGGATCCCATGATCACCAATTGAGACGAGAACATTTGCGCCCATGGAAGAATTCCTTCCGGAAGCTCCTCGCCCGGCCTCATGCGAAAGAACACGCTTTCATGCACTCACAGCAACAGGTTATATCGAGTTGAAGTGCCAGTCGGTCCCGAGAGCGTTGAGAAACGAACGTGAAGCATATCGAAGGTCAGGATTCAAAACAATCGATTCATCAAAAATTAATGTTCAGCGATTGATGGTTCGAAGTGCTCTGGATCGCGTTGATTCGCCGGAAGGGATGGTCGGAACCGCGCAGCAATCCAGCACGAAAGCATCCAGCACTGATTGATAAAACTTCAGTCGGCCAGGGAGCCGGTCGGCGATCGTTCCAAGTTCGCGGCAGAAGAACCTTGGTATGAGAGGCTACAGTTGATTGAGCTCTTACGATTCGTTCAATGCACCTCCGTAATCGCTAGGACCGCAAACTGCTGCGTTATCGAAACAGAGATACAGAGTGCTGCTGCCCTCACGACTTTGGTCGCCACAGATACAGCGTGTTCCTGATCAGTCTCCATTCATACATCTGGGTAGTACAGATTCGCATCCCAAAGGTTCCAGCAACTTCTTTCGCTCAATGACCACGAGATTGAAGCGAGAGAGTCGACGGCAATGGATCTTGGCGGCCTATGCGTTTGCTCCTTATCGGACTGTTCCTGGTCAGTGGCATTCCTCTACTTGGACAGGCCAGCTATGAAGGACGCATGGTCTCTTCGGTTGAACTAGTCACGGATCCGTCTCTGGATACCACCCAATGGCGCCGGCTGGTTACGCAAAAAGTGCATGCGCCATACTCACGGAAGGATGTGCAGACTAGCGTAGACGCGCTGGCGCGAACGGGAAGATTTCGGAGCGTACACACAGATGTTGTTCCGGAACCCGCCGGCTTGCGGCTACGTTTCATCCTCGAGCCCGCCTACTACTTCGGACTGATTGACTTTCCCGGCGCGATCAGCAGATTCAACTATGCCCGCCTACTGCAAACTGCGAATTTGCCAGACCAGGAACCGTACGAGCAACGGACGGTTTCTGCAGGGGAGAAGGCGTTAGTCGATTTCTTCAAGCACAACGGGTTTTTTGAGGCGCAGGTGAGTCCCCAGACCGAGTTCGATCCGGACCATGGGATCGCCAACGTCAACTTTCTAACCGACCTGGGGCGCCAAGCCAAAATTCGGAACGTACAAATCGTGGGGGTTCCACCGGAGGAAGCGTCGCGACTTTTGGGTCTGACTCGTTCATGGCGGGCAAAGTTGACCGGAGCAGCTCTCACCTCCGGCAAACGCTACGAATCTAAACGGCTGAGCGCGGCGACGAAGTTAATCAAGAACGATCTCGCAAAACGTGGCTACCTTGCGAATCGCGTATCCATGGACGTGAGCCAATACCATCCGGGAACTGAGCGCGCCGATCTAAGCATCAGCATCGAGGAGAAGCGAAAGATCGACGTTTCAATCAGCGGAGCGAAGCTTTCATGGTTACCCTTTGTGGCCTCGCGGCAACAAAAAAAGCTGCTCCCCTTTTATGAAGAAGGTTCGATCGACCAGGATCTGGTGGAGGAAGGGCGTCGCAACCTTCTGAACTACTTTCAAGGCAAGGGGTTCTTCAACGTTCGTGTGACAACGTCGGTGAAACGTCAGCCCGAGGAAGTGCACCTGGTGTACCAGATCGAAAAGGGCACGAAATACAAAGTTGCTGGTCTGGTCTTCCGGGGCAATCACAACGCGAGTGACGACGCACTCTTGCAGCAGGTCACAGTAAAGAAAGGGCGATTTCTTTTCGCCCGCGGCAAGTACAGCACCAAGTTGGTGACACAAAGTGTTAGTGGGCTAAAGGCGTACTACCAGAGTCAGGGATATGAAGACGTGGCGGTCGATTCGCAAGTGGCCACGGAGAGTTCGACAATCAAGGTCGTCTTCAACATCACAGAAGGGCAACAGACACGGGTGGATCGTGTCAGTTTAAATGGGCTTCAGCGCGTCACGCGGGAAAACATTGAATCCAAGAAGCCTCTGCAGATCCGGCGAGGCGGGGCCTTTTCTCCGACAGGCTTAGCAAAGGACAGAGGTCAAATCCTGGCCATCTACCTGGATCGAGGATATTTGGCAGCAGATGTGAAAACAAACATCCAGCGGCATCCAGAAGATGCTCATCTTGTGGATGTTTCGTTCAACATCTTTGAAGGGCAGCAAATCAGGATCAGCCAAATTGCATACGAGGGGGCGCCGCACACCAAACGTTCGCTAATAACACGGTCGTCGAATCTGTGGGCGGAAGAACCCCTCAGCCAGAGCAGTTTGCTGGCAGCCGAGAGCGCTCTTTACAATGAAGGGATTTTCGACTATGCGAGCGTCGCGCCGAAGCGTCCCATTACGGATCAATCCGAGGAGATGGTAATCCTGAAGCTGCATGAAGCCAAACGCAACACGCTGACCTACGGTCTCGGCTTCGAGATTACGCGCCGCGGAGGAAACGTTCCGACCGGCACGGTGGCGATCCCCGGGTTGCCCCCCGTTGGATTGGGCAACGCCAAGGTGGTGCCAAGCGAAGACACCTTCGCCAGCCCACGCGGCTCGATTGAGTACATCCGTCGCAACATGCGAGGCCTAGGAGAAACCGGAACGATCTCTATTCTCGCAGGGCGGCTTCGGCAGCGTGTCGTGGCGACATATGCCATTCCTCATTTTCGCGGGTCCTCGTGGCGATCGTTGTTCAGCATTTCCGGCGAGCGCACATCCGAGAATCCGCTTTTCACCGCCAATCTTGACAATGTCTCATTTCAGTTGGAGAAGACCATCGATCGCAAGCGCAATGTGATCGCTCAGCTGCGCTATTCCTTCGGACACACGTCGTTGGGACACTTGATCATTCCTGATCTAGTTCTTCCCGAGGATCGCAATGTCCGGCTCTCGACATTTTCAGGAAGCTTGATTCGGGACAGTCGTGACGAGCCGTTGGACGCGCACCGGGGATTTTTTCAAACCGCAGACTTTGGAGTGACTGCGGAGGCTATCGGTGCCAGTGCCAGCTTTACTCGGTTTCTCGGACAGAATGCCTATTATCGTCCGCTGCCACATGGACTAGTTTGGGCGAACAGCGTGCGGCTCGGACTTGCGAAACCATTCGCCGATAGCCGCATACCGACCAGCGAACGGTTCTTTACCGGCGGAGGAACTACATTGCGAGGATTTCCGATCAATGGGGCCGGCCCGCAACGAAAAATCCTCGTATGCAGCAACCCCAACGATCCGACGACGTGTAGCACGATCACCGTGCCGTTGGGTGGCAACATGCTATTTGTGGTCAACTCGGAAATCCGGTTTCCACTGAAAATTCTCGAGAATCTGGGCGGCGCGGTCTTTTACGACGGAGGCAACGTGTACGCGAATATCAACCTTCATCAATTCGCCGACCAGTTCAGCCACACGGTGGGAGTGGGATTGCGTTACCGAACGCCGATCGGGCCCGTGCGCTTTGACATTGGACGCAACCTCACTCCGATACCGGGCATCCGTGCTACGCAGTTCTTCGTCACGCTGGGACAGGCATTTTGATTCTTCAATATGGAGCAATCATGAACCGACAACGCGCTGCACAATGGCTTCTCATCGGGCTAGGAATACTCTTTGTCCTCCTGGCCGCAGCTGCGTTCCTGGTTGCGCGGAGCCCACGTTTCCATCGCTTTGTGATTGCGGAAATCGAGAAGAGAGCCAGTGATGCGACCGGCGGTCGAGTGACTCTTAGCAATCTAAGCATCCACTGGCGAAGCTTGAGCGCGGATGCATACGGATTGCGAGTAGATAGTGCGGATAAAAGAACGAAGAAGCCACTTTTATCGGTAGATCACCTGTTCATGGATGTGCGCATAGTGTCTCTGCTCCGCCGAAAAGTCGACCTGAATGAAATTGTGGTCAATCATCCAGTGGTCAATTTCGTCGCGTATGCAGACGGAACAAACAACATCCCGAAGCCAAAGAAAGCAAACCAGGAAAGCAACACGAGCATTTTCGATCTGGGTATTAAGCACGTTCTGCTGACGGGAGGAGAAGTCTACTACCAGCAGCGAAAACAGAACCTGACGGCTGATCTGCGCAATCTGCAAATGAACGTCTCGTACCGGACCCTCGGCGATCAGTACGATGGAGCGCTCTCATACGAGCAAGGTGAAGTGCACTTCGGAGCGCCTCGTCCGATCACTCACTCGCTGCAGGCAAGTTTCACCTTCGATCGCAATCAGGCTGAACTGAAATCGGCAACCCTCACGGTCGGGCAATCGCACGTGTGGCTTAACGCACGGCTGGAGAACTACTCGAACCCTCGCCTCAGCGGCAGCTACAAGCTGGTTACGAATCCGCAGGAGTTTCGAGACATCCTAAAGAATCCGAATCTGCCCACAGGAGATATTACCCTGGCGGGAAACCTTAACTATGACGCCTCCGAACAGCGGCCCTTCATGAAGAGTGTTGAGCTCTCTGGCACGATGTACAGCCATGAACTCGCAATTCAGTCGCCGCAGGCTCGTACCACTGCGCAAGAGGTGAAAGGCAGCTATCAGTTACGTGAGGCCAAACTGTCGGCCTCTTTGAATGCGAAAGCCCTTGCCGGGCGCGTCGAAGCGACATTGGATGCTCAGGACATAGATACCGCGGGTCCAGCTTTTGTGAAAGCAGCTTTTACGGGAATCTCAATCAGCGCAGTGCAATCGTCGCTGCATACGCCAGTCCAGCATGGAGCAGTGATTACTGGCAAGTTTGATGCGTACGGAGAAGCATCGTGGAAGGGCTCGATCAGTACGCTGAGCGCGAGCGCGGACCTGGCGCTTAAAGCAGCCATCTCCAGAGGGCGCCCAGAACCCGGACAGATTGTCCCACTCAATGGCGCCCTTCATGTGAAATATGATGGAAGCTCGCAAGTGATTAGAGTACTTGACACGATCCTTCGCGCCCCCCAAACGAGTGTGACCATCGACGGACAAATCAGCCGTCATTCCAATCTCAAAATTGCGGCCCGAACCACCGATGTTCGCGAGCTCAATACTCTGGCGGATTCCCTTTCTTCCAAATCGAGTACACAAAAGGGCTCGAAGAACTACGACGTGTCGGGGCCGGCGACGTTGAATGCAAGCTTCCGCGGTGACATGAAAGCCCCGCAGATCGCGGGCGTGATTAACGCGCATGACTTCACGGTGCAGGGCGATCGTTGGAAGCAGCTGGATATCGCATTCCAGGCAAATCCTTCGAGCATTCAAGTGAACCGCGGTTCCTTGGCTCTGGAGGAATCCGGCCGTGCGAATTTTACGCTTCAAGTCGCGTTGAAGAATTGGAGCTATTCGGCGGAACGGCCGATTGCGGCGAATCTGCAGGTCGCTCGGATGTCGATCAGTTCCCTGCAGCACATCGCCGGGTTGAACTATCCAGCCACGGGCATGCTGGCCGCCACCTTGACGTTCAACGGCTCGCAATTGGACCCAAAGGGAACGGGAAAAATCTCGCTGAGCCAGGTCAAGGCATACGATCAGCCGATTCAAGACGTGAATCTGAAGTTTCGCGCGGCGAATCGTACGATTCATTCCGATCTTGAAGTTCGCACGGCAGCAGGAAACTTGCAGGGGACACTTTCCTTCAGGCCCGACAATAAGGCTTACGAAGCCCACATCAGCGTGGCCAGTATCGTGCTAGGAAAAATCGATGCCGTGCGTGCAAAAAATGTTCCAGTGTCTGGTGTGCTGACACTGAAGGCGGACGGAAACGGTACGCTTGATGATCCGCAAATGCGCGCCAGCGTTGACATTCCGAAGTTGCAGGTGCGTGACACAGTTGTACAGGCAATCCACAGCAATCTGAATGTGGGTAATCATCGTGCGGACTTTGATGTGAATTCGGATTTTGTGAATTCCTATATTCGTGGCCACGGAACGGTCCAACTCGCGGGCGCCTACCCCGCCGACGTTGCGTTGGATACGCCGTCGATACCGATCGAGACCTTGATGGCGCTTTACAAGCCGCTTCCTAATCGCGACTTTCGCGGAGAAATCGAACTGCACGCGACGGCTCGAGGGCCGCTTAAAGACAAGACTCGAATGGAAGCTCACCTTGAGATTCCAACATTGCGCGCGTCATACCAGGAAATTCAGATTGCCAACGTACAACCGATTCGAGCCGACTACCAGGCTGGCACCATCCACCTCCAAAAGTCAGAAATCAAGGGTAGCGGCACCGATTTGCGGTTTGAGGGCTCGATCCCCATAACAGCCAGGGAAAATGCCAGCCTGAACCTTGGTGGCACGGTCGATATGCAGATCATTCGCATGTTCAGCCCGGACATTCAGAGCAGAGGAACAATCTTGCTCGATCTTCGCGCGAATCGAAACGCTAGCAACCTGGGTCTAGGCGGGCAGATCCGACTGAATAAGATCTCATTGGCCACGCTGAGTTCGCCGTTGGCGATACAGAACCTGAACGGAGTGCTCGACGTTCGTGACAACCAGGTTCAGATTACAAGTCTGGAAGGCCAGACTGGGGGCGGCACGATCAGTGCCGGAGGAGGCATTACATACGGTCCGCAACTTGCCATGAATGTGAGCCTCGAAGCAAAAGGGGTTCGCCTGCGATATCCCGACGGAGTGCGGGCAGTAATCGACTCCAACCTTTCGCTTACGGGGGATGAAGCAAGTTCTTCCCTGAGCGGACGCGTACTTTTGAGCAGCCTTGGATTTACAAATGACTTTGACTTGGCAAAATTCGCCGGCCAATTCAGCGGACAACCGACAACTGCTCCGCCGAACGGCTTCGCACAAAATTTGAAACTGAACGTCGCCCTACAGTCGACTTCTCAATTACAGCTCGTGAGTTCGGAGGTCAGTCTTGAGGGCCAAGTAAATCTGAGAATCCAGGGCACGGCGGCGGATCCTGTCATCGTTGGGCGTTCAACGCTAAGCAATGGCGACGTCTTTTTTATGAGTCGGCGCTATCGCCTGGAACGAGGAATCATCGACTTCGTTAATCCTAACGAGACACAGCCTAACTTGAACGTACTGATTACCACGACCATCAATCAATACGATCTGAGCGTGACGCTCATGGGCCCGGTCGACCGCTTGCGAACTACCTATGTTTCGGATCCCCCGTTGCCGCCCGTGGACATCATCAATTTGATCGCGCGTGGTTCGACAACGGAAGAGACCACAAACACGAATTTCGACGCGAATTCCGTACTGGCTCAGGGCCTGGCCAGCCAATTCAGTTCACGCGTCCAGAAATTCGCGGGAATTTCCAGCCTATCCATCGATCCTCTGCTTGGGGGTGGAAATGACAACCCGGGCGCACGGATCGCGCTTCAGCAGCGTGTAACGAGAAACTTCGTATTCACGTTCAGCACCGACGTCACCAATGCTCAAAGCGAAGTCATCCAAGGCGAATACCAGCTCAACCCCCGCTGGTCGGTGAGCGCGCAGCGGGACGAGTTTGGTGGATACGCGTTCGACGCAAAGTACCGTAAGACCTTCTAGAGATTACGCTGCAGCGGGGAAACGGGTCTGCGGACGTTTCTTGGTGATGGTGGACTCCCGGTCCAGCTCAAAATTGAGTCTCGCCCCAATCAGCAGGGCGAACGAAGTCCAGTACAACGACACCATAAGGGCAATTGCCGCACCGAGCGTACCGTAAGTCTTATTGAAATTTGCGAAATTCCGGAAGTAGACGCCTAGAGAATAGGAGAGGAGAATCCAGCAAGTCACGGAAACGACTGCTCCCGGAAGCGTTTCCAGAAAGCGTTGCTTGACACCCGGCGCAAAGTAATAGAAGGCCTCGACCGCAAGCACTGTAAAACTCAGCGCTACTCCCCATTGAACATAAGGCCAGATCGCAGCGAACACGTATGATAGACGCAGTTCGTACGCTATCCAATCTCCAAATCTCGGTCCCACCAACATCACCGACAACGAGATAAGGAAGAAGATTTCGCTGATTATGGCCAAGCCGATGGCGAGAAGACGCACCTTCCAGAAAGGTCGATCATCATCGATCTCGTATGCAATCGATATCGCTTCGATCGCAGCTGAGAATCCTCCCGAGAGCGTCCACAGCGTTGCGATCAGGCCAACGGATAGAAACGTCGCGCGATGGGGCGAAATGACGTCCGATAGGACGCCGCGCACAACTCCCATACTGTCAGCAGGGAGAAAGCGCGACATCAGGGCGAGACTCTGCCCAAACAGATTGGGAACGGGGAGATATGAGGCCACGGCCGAGAGAAAGACTAGACCCGGGAAAAGCGACAGCACGAAATAGTACGCCAACGCGGCTGCTGTTTGTGTGGTCCTGTTGCGAATCGCATCCCGATACACGCGATGGGCCACGCCGCGGATCTGAGAACTCGTCACCCGTCTCCCAGCCGACCGTAGTTCAGCTGCCTCCCCGTCCACGAAGCGGCTTTGCAGTCATTGTTCCCAAAAGGAAGCCGAGAACGGCTTTCAAGCCGCATTCTGTGAGCGATTCCACCAAAACGTTCGCTGCGGCCATGATCGACTCCCGATGTGAGGGATTCTCGAAATGTTGCGGATAACATATGCGGTCAGGATGCAGATGAAACATCGAGCGGGCACTGTAAGCACTTTACGGTGATCCTGTAATTGGGGGATAAAGCTCGTTTAAGCAGGTCGGGATTACGACACAAACTTGGGCGGGGCCGTGAAACGCAACTGGTGCGGGGGCGCGATCCGCTTTAAGTACCGTTCTATCCCGGGGCTAGTCCCGAAGGGATGGTGTCGGGTAGGAGGCAAAACTGAAACCTCAGGTTGCGATGCGGAGATTCTAGGGGTTTTGGTCGATTGCAGCAATTGAAGTGAAAAATCACTATTGATAGTGTCGTTGGTGATACGAACGCTGGCGCGGGCTGACGATAGCCCAAGAGAAGCCACCTTAGACCGCGGGCATCAGAGATTGCATCGGCGACGCTGGGCCGAAACCAATTCTGATAACAGGACCACAACTTCATGGAAATCGCACCGGTCACCGAAGAAAGTAAAAACCCGCCGTGTCATCGCGCTCGCGGAGTCGCGGCTGTTGAGCTGTCGATATTGAACATTTACCGGAAAATGCAGCAAGCGGCGGTGGAAATCTACGACCAAGTTTCTTTCTCGTCCCGCAGTTTTGAGCGTGAGATAGCAAACAGAATTCGACGAGAAAGACGCGAACGGCCGTTGCAGTTTTTGGGGGTACTCGGCTGTGTTGGCCTCGGATTGGGGATTGTCACCCGTATACGGAGATCGAGTCGTGGCTGAGTCTATTAATTCTCGAAACCTGAGCGACATCATTGCTGACCTGAAGCTAGAACTGCTGCAGTTCGTGCAAACGCGATGGAAGATTCTGAAGAGCGAGCTCCATGAAAAAATCAACGCTTTGAAAGGTGCCGGAGCTGCAGCTGCAATTGCGGCCGTACTGTTGTTAACGGCATATTTCTTGTTTACCGCTGCATTGGCGACCCTGGTGGCCGTAGCTTTCGGTACAAATCCTTATCGCTGGTTTCTCGCTTTTGTCCTTGTGGGTGTGCTTTGGACATTCTTAGGTGGCATCGCTGGTTACATGGCAAAGCGCGAATTCGCTCTGAAGCGCCTGGTGCCAAAAGGTACGATGGATGTTCTCAGGGGCGACAAGCAATGGATCCAGGCTGAAACGGAAAGCAGATATGAACCACGAGTCGGATGAGATGTTAGAAGCGCGCGCTCGCGAAGAGCGCAATTCCCTTCACGAAATCGCCTCTGAGCTAAAAAATAAGGTGGCTCAGAGTCGGGAGAATTTGAGTGTAAACCGGCAGGCACAAAGGCATTTCATCGGTGCGTCCGCCGGGATAACGATCCTGGGTTTTATCCTGGGATACGGAATTACGGGAATCTTCACCCACCGATAGTCTCTTGAAAATCAAGATGAAGTGATCACGGCTTACCATATGGCGGTCTTGAGTTCTATCGGTTGCAGTGCCTTGGTGCCGAAAGGCAATGCTTACTAGGTCATAGTCTCGGGAGACTCCATGATCGGAAAGCTTCTCAACCGTTGGCCACTGATTCAGCAGCTTCGCAACGGTACTAACGGAACGGGCAGCGAGGCGATGACGAACCGCACTCGAAATCTGCGTCCCAAGACCGCCGACGCTGAAGTAGCCCGCTCGATTTGTCCCTATTGTGGAGTCGGATGCGGCCAGCTCGTGTTTCACAAGCAGGGGAAACTGATCTCAATTGAAGGTGATCCGGCATCGCCAATCTCCAGAGGACATCTGTGTCCAAAAGGTGCCGACACATATGAGTTGCATACGCACCCGGGAAGATTGAGAACGGTGAAATATCGCGCGCCGTACGCGCACGAATGGGAAGAGCTACCCCTGGAAACCGCGATGGATATGGTCGCAAAACGCGTTTGGGACACGCGGGCACAGAATTTCGAAGAGACCCGCGACGGCCAGTCCTTGATGCAGACGAAAGCGATTGCGCATCTGGGTGGAGCAACGCTGGATATCGAAGAAAATTACTTGATCAAGAAACTCTTCACTGCGGGCCTTGGGATGGTGTGCCTGAGCAATCAGGCACGGATTTGACACAGCTCGACCGTGCCCGGTCTGGGCACATCTTTTGGGCGTGGGGGAGCGACGACCGCCCAGCAGGACCTAAGTAATGCCGATGCCATCCTGATCATGGGATCGTCGATGGCCGAGAACCATCCAGTCGGCTTCCAATGGGTGATGGAAGCCCGCGAAAAAGGCGCGAAGATCATTCATGTCGACCCGCGTTACACGCGAACGTCAGCGATGGCCGATGTTTGGTTGCCACTGCGCGCAGGGAGCGACATCATTTTCCTGGGTGCGCTGGTTCACTACGTCATAGAGAACAGCAAAGATTTTCGGGACTACGTAGTCCATTACACCAACGCGTCGACAATTTTGCGCGAGGATTTTCGCGATACGGAAGATCTCGACGGATTGTTCTCTGGCTGGGACGAAGAAAAGAAAAAGTACGATCCAGAGTCATGGCTATACGCGGGAGCGCCTCCAAAGAAGGAGGCGGGCAGCGTTCCCGGACATTCGGAAGTGGGAGGCGGGCACGGAAAAGACCGCGGAGGAGAAGCCCAAGACACGGGAAAGTACGAATCCGATCCAACTCTCCAACATCCGCGCTGTATATTCCAAGTGTTGAAGCGCCACTTTTCCCGCTATACGCCTGAAATGGTGGAACGCTTCTGTGGGGTTCCACAAGATATTTTTCTGAAAGTCGCCGAGATTTTCTCTTCTGCTTCGGGACCCGACAAAACGGCGGCCATATGCTACGCCGTCGGCTGGACGCAGCATTCCAAGGGAGTGCAAATCATCCGCACTGCCTCGATACTTCAACTGCTGCTCGGAAATATTGGGCGGCCCGGGGGGGGAATTCTCGCCTTGCGGGGCCATGCTTCCATCCAGGGGTCGACGGATATCCCAACTCTCTACGACATCCTGCCAGGGTATCTCCCGATGCCTTTTTTCGGCGAAGAATCTCGCACCCTCGGGGCGTATTTGAAGAAGCACAGTGCCCGCACCGGTCTATGGTCAGGGTTCGACAAATACTTTATCAGCCTGATGAAAGCGTACTACGGCGACTCTGCAACCCAGGGAAACGAGTGGGG
>Ga0126383_10000814_pt1 | contig 18085 bp, 14 predicted proteins | sample PanSoiMetPlot_35_FD_96882 | JGI IMG/M metagenome (GOLD analysis project Ga0126383, IMG submission 96882) | Tropical forest soil microbial communities from Panama - MetaG Plot_35 | ecosystem: Environmental > Terrestrial > Soil > Tropical forest > Bulk soil | place: Panama | collected 2016-02-17
GAAGCTGGCATTGCCAAAACCGAGGCGTTGGGCTGCAAGGTCTCGCTCGCGGTGGCCGATCAGAGTTGCCGGCTGATCGGCTTTATGATGATGGATGGCGCGCGGCACTTCTCGATTATCACAACGCAGCGCAAGGCCATCACCGCCGCCTCGCAGCGGCTGCCAACTGGTTACGCGCCGGAGGAGAATGCGCTGTCGATGTCCGTGCGCATGGGCGACTTCACTAACGTGCCGGGCGGTTTTCCGATCGAAGTCAATGGCGAAGTGATCGGCGCCGTCGCGGCGGGCGGCGCCAAGATCGAGCAGGATGTCGAAGTGGCCAAGGCCGCTTTAGCGGCGCTGGGTTTGTAAGTCCTACAACCCTCACGCCGGCGCACGCGCCCCACGCATCTCGTCGCGCGCGGCCCGCACCGCCTTGATGATGTTCTGATAGCCGGTGCAGCGGCACAGGTTCGAGGCGAGTACGTCGAGCAGTTCTTCGTCGCCGATATTCGGATTCTTCTCCAAGACGTTGGTCGCGAGCATCAGAAAGCCCGGCGTGCAATAACCGCATTGCAATCCGTGGTTCTCGATGAAGGCGCGCTGCAGCGGATGCAGCTCCTCGCCGTTGGCAAGCCCCTCGACGGTGCGGATTTTCTTGCCTTGCGCCTGGACCGCAAACATCAGGCACGAACGCACCGCCTCATCGTCCACGATGATCGTGCAGGTGCCGCAGACGCCGTGCTCGCAGCCGATATGGGTGCCGGTTTGCCCGCAATCGTCACGGATCGCGTCGACCAGCGTTTTGCGCGGTTCGACCCGGATCGGATAATCGCGGCCATTGATGTTGAGCGTGATGTCGAATTTTTCGTTCATGGCCGTTTTCAAAAACAAATTCAGCGCGGCAGCAGGTCCGAAAACTTTTTGCGAACCAGATCCTCGACCTCTTTGCTGGCGCGCACCACCACAGGAAAGCTGTCGCGGCGGCTGAACGGCCTGCAAGCATCGATCACGACCCGTGCATTGCGGGGATCGTCGGCGGCATAGGCCATCGGATCGAGCGCCGTCGACCAGCAGCCATGCAACGTCTCCATGCCCTCGCGTGGATCGAAGCGCGTGCACATCGCCCAGATCACCTTATCCATGTCGGACGGATCGATGTCGTCGTCGACCACGACGACGAAGCGGTTGGCGTAAGCGCCGGCGTGACATTGCGAGGCGATCAGGCCTGCTTGCTTGGCGTGACCGGCATATTGCTGTTTGATCGCGACGGTGAGCCATAGCCGGCTGCCGCCCGCGGGATGCGCCCAGACGCCCTTCACTTGCGGCACACCCGCGGCTTCGAGCTGATTCCACACTGCGCCCGCGCGATAGGTGCCGCGGTAGAATGAGTCGTCGTCCGGCGGAATGCCCGGAATCGCGCCGAGCAGGATTGGATCGTCGCGGTGCATGAATGTTTCGATCCGGATCGCCGGCTCTTTTTTCAGCCCGCCGGCGTAATAGCCGGTCCACTCGCCGAGCGGACCTTCGTCGAGCAGATCATTCGGATGGATGAAGCCCTCGAACGCGATTTCCGCGTGTGCGGGGATCGGCAGGCCGGTGCGAGGCCCGGCGATCACCTCGACGGCTTCGCCGATCAGCCCGCCCGCTGCCTCGAATTCATTCTTGCCGTACGGAACTTCCAGCCCGGCGATCATGAACAGCGCCGGATGCATGCCGCAGACGACGGCGATCGGACACGGCTCGCCGCGCTCGTGATAACGTCGGCGAATGAGATCGCCGTGTTTGCCTTTGGAGCACATGACGGTCGCGGCATTGCGCGCCTGCGCCTGCACGCGATAGGCGCCGTAATTAATCCAGGAGGTATCCGGATCGCGCATGATGACCATGTCGCCGGTGCCGATGTAATAACCGCCATCGTGCTCATGCCAGCGCGGCACCGGGATTTTGAAGATATCGATTTCGCTGCCAGTGAGGACGTTGGCCATGAGCGGCCCGCTTTGCACAGTCGCCGGTGCAATGGCGCGCGCTTCCTTCATGGTGCGGCGCCAGTAATGTACGAGATCATTGGGACTTGCATCCGGATCAAGCCCGAGCGTGATATTGATCCGGCGCACTGAAGTTAGAATGTTGGCCAGGATCCGGTGGCCGCGCGGAAACCCTGGAATGTCGTCGAACAGTACCGCCTTGTTGCCGATGCGGCGCTGATAAATATCGATGATGCCGCCGATTTCGCGCTCGCGCTCGGCGCCTTTGATATCTTGAAGCTCGCCGGCGGCGCGCAATTGCGCGATCCAAGCGCGTAAATCCTGATTTTCCTTTGCCGGACGGCTTTTCTTGTTCGGCGATCTGACGGGGGCGTCCATAGCGCGGTTATAGACCGTCGCTCATGGCCTCACCAGCGTTCGAATTGCCGACCTTTCGCGCCTCGGCGGGTCCCGCAGCGCTACATATCCAGCACCAGCCGCTCGGTCTTGCAGCCGCAGCAGCAGATCATGACCTTCTCGTTTGTTGCCTGCTCTTCTTCGCTGAGCACTGAGTCATGATGCTCAGGAATGCCGGAAATCACTCGCGTCTCGCAGGCGCCGCAGATGCCGAGCTCGCAGGAATAGTCGACATCGACGCCCGCCTCATAGAGCACTTCCAGAACTTTCTTGCCTTCGGGAATAAAATATTCCTCGCCGGAGCGCGCGAGCTCGACCCAGAACCCGCCCATATGGGCCGTCGTTCCGTCGTCCTTCGGCGTGAAATATTCGATGTGAATGTTGCCGCGCGGGCGGCTTGCGGCGGCCGTCTCGAAGGCTTTGAGCATCGGATTCGGGCCGCAGCAATAAAAATGGCTGTTCTGCGGCGCCCCCTCTATTGCTCCAGCGAGGTCGAGAAATTTGCCCTCGGCCTCGTCGTCGAAATGCAGATGCACCGCTTCCGGGTCGAGTTTTTTGAGTTCCTCCAGAAACGCCATGTCCTGGCGTGACCGGCACGAATAATAGAGTTTCCATGATCGCTTCAGCGCGGCGAGTTGTTGCACCATGCACCAGATCGGCGTGATGCCAATGCCGCCGGCGATGAGCACGAGATGTTCGGCATTGTCCACCAGTGGAAAATTATTGCGGGGCGCACTGATCTTGATCTGATCGCCGACACGCATTTGTTCGATGATGTAGCTTGAGCCGCCGCGGCTAGCGGTATCGCGCTTGACGCCGACGACGTATTTATCGGGATTCGAATCCGGCACGACCAACGAGAATTGGCGTACCAATCCATTGGGCAGATGCAGATCGATATGTGCGCCCGGCGCGTAAGCCGGCAGCTTGGCGCCATCGACGCGCGCGAAAGTATAGAGCTTGGTGTCGCGGGCGACGTCGTCAATGGCCCTGACGCGCGCGTCTATCAACCCCGTCTGGTGGGGCGGCAAATGCGCGGAGCTCGCGACGGAGGGCGGGGCGGTCAAGCTGTCCATGCAGGAGATAGATAGGCGGCGGGGACGGGTCTCTGCAACCTTCAGGAAATCATTTGGCTAACGGCACTGAGCGTTGCATCGGCGCCAAGGCCACTTCATTCGCCTCGCTTTGCAGGTGATCGAACACGCGTCCGATCATCACCACAACCGGCCCGGTGAGCCGTTCGATGGCGAGTCGTCCCGGTAAATCAGCGATTGTCGCCGCCATCACGCGCTCGTCAGTGCGCGTTGCCGACATCACGGCAACCGCCGGAGTCGTTGGTTGGAGACCCGCTTTGAGAGCGGCGTCCACCAGATCAGGCAAGGTTTTGCTCGGCATGTAGACGACCGTCGTCACGGTGGAGTCGGCGACACCGGCCCAGTCGATATCGGTCGGCAATGCGCCGCCGTGGCTGTGGCCGGTGATGTATTGAACCCGGCGCGCTTCACCGCGGCGCGTCAATGAAACCAGGAGCCGGCCAGCGGCGCCTTGTGCAGTGGTGATACCAGGCACGACTTCGATCGGAATTCCCGCCGCGCGGCAAGCCGCGATCTCCTCGTCGGCGCGGCCGAAGATCATTGGATCGCCGCCCTTGAGCCGCACCACGCAGCGGCCGCTCTTGGCGAGCGAAATCATCAACGCGTTGATCTCATCCTGGCGGCACGATGGCGCATGCCCGGTTTTGCCGACCAGCATCTTCTTGGCCTCGCGGCGCGCAAAATCGAGAATATCGGTCGAGACAAGATCGTCGAACAGGATAACGTCGGCTGATTGCAGCGCGCGCACGGCACGCAACGTCAGTAATTCCGGATCGCCCGGGCCGGCGCCGACCAGCGTCACCGATCCGCCCGTGCGCGGTGCCGGCGCCAGCAACGCAGGAAACTCCGCCTCGTTCGGCATCCGATCCGGGGAAGCCATGGCGCGAGCAGCGAATCTTTCCCAGAATGTGCGGCGGCCGCGGAACGACAAAGCGAGCGCGCGCAAGCGCGGCCGCCATGCCAAAGCCGCCGCCGCCCAGCGCGCGAAGCCTTGCGGGATTAGCGCTTCGATCTTGGCCCGAATCGCCTGACCGAACACCGGAGCAGCGCCTTCGGTGGAAATGCCGATCACAAGCGGTGATCGATTGACGATCGCGCCGAAGGAGAAGTCGCAGAATGCCGGCCGATCGATCACATTGACTGGCACGCCGGCGTTCCGTGCTGTCGCCGCAAATTGCGCCGCGTCTTTGTCGTTCGAACAATCGGCGACGGCGATGGCGGCGCCGCTAAAATCGTCCGCGGACCAATCGCGCTGCTGGATGACGACGGCACCATTCGGCGGAGCACTTGCCAGCGCCAGCATGTCCTCGCCGGGCTGCAGCGCAAAGACTTCAACTTGCGCACCTGCGGCGGATAGAAGCTCGGCTTTCCAGGTCGCGGCGGCGCTGCCGCCGGCAACTAGGGCACGCTTGCCGGTGAGCGCAAAGAAGGCTGGCAGCCGCGCCATTGGCGCGATCCGGGCCGTTACAAGCGGTTCAGGGGCTCGGGTCATGATGACCTATGAGATAGAACGTTATTTCGCGTTCGGCAATTTCCACGGTTTCATTTGGAAGAATCTACTCCAAATCTAGCCTGATGAAGAACAGCATTCGAACACGCTGCGGTGCAAGGCATCGGCATGCTGGTCATCGCCTCCCCATTCCATTCAAGAGCCGTGCCAGAGCCGAGCACAAAATTGGCGGGCGCCCGGCGGGGTTCCGCCGAGCGCCCTTATCACACGTCAGCCGGCCTATAAGCCGGGTTCTGGACGGCATGCGAACGCATTCGCATGCGTGACGGCCATTCCTCTGGGGCACCGGTCACGCGGCGCCTCAAGCAACCTACCCGGACGGCCGGATCCGGACATCATCCCGAAGCATGCGCTTGCGCACGGCTTCGCGCCGTCCCTATTCGGTCTTGCTCCCGGTGGGGTTTGCCCTGCCGCCGGCGTTACCGCCGGCGCGGTGCGCTCTTACCGCACCATTTCACCCTTACCGCAGCTAACGCAACAAACCGCGGCGGTATGTTTTCTGTGGCGCTGTCCCTGGGTTCGCACCCGCCGGATGTTATCCGGCACCGTTTGTCCGCGGAGCCCGGACTTTCCTCTCCGGCAACCTTTCGGTTTCGCCGCAGCGGCCGTCCGACCGACTGACGCCCCCAGGGATGGGGATATTGACGGCGCCAGTCAAGGGCCGCAGCCGCGTGATCGCGCCACAAGCTTAAAGTTTAAGGTGCGACGCGCAGCATCGCGGTCCGTGCCCGAGCCGCTATCGTCCTGGCGCGACCGCGGCAAGAAGCTCCTGCAAGGTGCTTCGCGTCGAGGGATCGGCATGGCCATCGACCCGTTCGGGGCGGAAATGGCGCTGAAATGCGGTCACGACCTCCAATGTGGTCGAGTCATAGTCGCCATTGGCCTCTATCCCATACCCATAGTCGCGCAGAGATTTCTGCAGCGCGACAACGGCATCCCCCTGCGAGCCCGGCGCAAGCACCTGGCCGAAATTCATGATCGGTGCCGGCTTCACCCAACGGCCGACGCCGGATTCGTAAAGCGTGCGCCAGGGAAATTTCTCGCCCGGGTCCTGCTTGCGGGCGGGCGCAACATCGGAATGAGCCAGGACTCGCGCCGACGCAATCGGAATGCGGGTCTGAATGCTGCGGCAGAGCGCCGTCACCGCGGCAATTTGGCGTTTTGGAAAATCCGGGTAGCCGTAGTCATGACCGGGATTGGCGATTTCGATTCCGATCGAACAAGAATTGATGTCGGTTTCGCCGGCCCATTCCGATTTACCGGCGTGCCAGGCTCGGCGGCTTTCCGGCACCATTTGGATGATCCGGCCATCCTCGAATACAAAATAGTGGGCCGAGACATCGCTGCCTTGCGCGCACAACAGCGCCAGCGCGGACTCCGCGTCCACCATGCCGGTGTAATGCAGCAAGATCATATCCGGCCGTCGGCCGCTGCTCCGTTCGCCGTGATTGGGCGAGGGCATCACTTCGGCGATAACGCAAGAATCGGCGGGAAAAGCGGGACGCGGCATGAGCGGAATTTAGGAGAACGCCAGGTGCTGACAAAGCGTTTGCCCACCAGCACACAGCAAACATTCGATAAAGCCGAAGCGCGTGGCTTTCAGGGCCACTGCGAAGGTCGGGCATCGCACTTTGCGGAAGAGCGCGCATTTGTTGGAAGACTCCTGACCCGGTCGGAGCCGGGCAAATTGGCCGCCAGGCCCTCAACGGTTCCTTAAGCTTACCCCTCGTTAATCGAGACACTTCGAGCTCCGATGAGGCGCCGCCGGCGTGCCGTTGACGACCATTATTGCCCATGGTAGCCCATTTATTCCCACGATTGCGAGCGGCACGGATGTGCCGCAAAGCGCAAAAACGTTGGGCAAGCGGTGTTTCGCGCCGGCAACCCGGCGAGGGGCAAAATGGACCGGTTCGTGTCCCACTACATGCTCCGTCTCGATGCGAAAGGACGCGTTTCGGTGCCGGCATCGTTCCGCGCCGTGTTGGCGCGCGACGGCTTCGATGGGCTGTACTGCCATCCCGCGCTCGACCGGCCGGCGCTCGATGCCGGCGGCAATGCGCTTCTCGCCGAAATTCACGCGCTAATTGCCGGCTATCCGCCTTATTCCGAGCAGCGCGAACAATTTGCACTGTCGCTCTACGGCACCAGCGAAACGCTCAAGATCGACGGCGAAGGTCGCGTGGTGCTGACCGACAGCCTCAAGGCGCATGCCGGCATCACCGACGCAGCGACTTTTGTCGGTCTCGGTCACAAATTTCGAATCTGGGAACCCGGCCGCTTTCGCGCGGAACTCGCGGAGGCCACCGAGAAGGTTCGCGCTTACAAGCAGGAGCTGGGCGCCCGGATGGCGGCGGCAAAACCGCTCGGAGCACGGGAATGACGATGGGCGGCGGCAGCGGTGCTGTCGCTGGCGGACCGGCTCGTCACATTCCCGTGCTCGCCCGCCGCGCCGTGGATTGGCTCGCGGTCAGGCCGGGCGGTCTTTATGTCGACGCCACGTTCGGCGGCGGCGGCTACGCACGCGCGATCTTGCAAACCGCGCATGCGCGCGTAATCGGTATCGACCGCGATCCGGTTGCAATTGCGCAGGGCGCAGCCTTACTGACAGCGGCGCAGGACCGCCTTGCGCTCTTCGAGGACCGGTTCTCCAATCTGGAGTCGATCATAGGTGGCGCGAACCAGATAGACGGAATCGTGTTCGATCTTGGCGTTTCGTCGATGCAGCTCGATGAAGCGGCGCGCGGATTTTCATTCCGCCTCGATGGACCGCTGGATATGCGCATGTCGGGCAGGGGCCCGAGCGCGGCCGACGTCATCGCACGCGCCGGCGAGCGCGAACTCGCCGCTATCATCAGCAAATTGGGAGAAGAAAAGCGCGCTCGCGCCGTCGCGCGAGCGATCGTACGAGCACGCGATAAAGGCGCTATCGATTCAACTCGCGCACTTGCCGAGATCGTCAGCGCAGTGATGCCGGCGCGCAATCGCGCCATCCATCCGGCAACCCGAACCTTCCAGGCGCTCCGCATCTTCGTCAACAATGAGCTTTCCGAACTCGCGCTCGGCCTCACCGCCGCGGAGCGGGCGCTTAAGGCTTCGGGCCGTCTGGTGGTGGTGGCGTTTCACTCGCTTGAGGACCGGATCGTCAAAAATTTTCTGACCAAACGCAGCCGCGTGCCAGGCGGATCGCGTCATCGGCCGGAAGCTACGGCGGTGCCGACAACATTCCGCGTGCTGACACGGCGGCCGGAAACTCCGGATGAATCCGAATTGGCAGCCAATCCGCGCGCGCGCTCGGCGAAACTGCGAGCGGCCGAGCGAACCGAAGCGCCGACGCGTAATGATGACGCGGACAATCTTCTGCCACGGCTGCCGCGGCTTAGCGATATCATGCGAGGTGCGGCGTGATTCTGCGCGTCCTCAATCTTGTTGTGATCGGTATCCTGGTGCTCGCCGCCGCCTACGTTTACCGCATCAAATTCGACGCCACGATTCAAGCCGAGCGGCTCGCCAGGCTGCGCAGCGAAGTACGCCATGAGCGCGATAAGATTGCAGCGCTGCGCGCGCAATGGGAGCAGCTCGACAGTCCGGCGCGGATTGAAACGCTCGCGAAGCGGTACTTGCCGCTGCGTCCGATTGCGCCGACGCAGTTCGACGCACTCGATCGCCTGCCAGAGCGTCCGGCTCAGGATCTCGCGACGCAGACCGACCCGATCGGCGGAATGATCGAAAACCTCGAACAGCCGAGCAGGGTCGACGTAACCGGAACCGTCTCAACCGCAAATCCGAACCGAGCGGCGGATCGGCCGGCCGGCGGCATCGCAACCAGAGCATCGCCAAATGAACGCAGCCGCTAAATCGCTGCTCGCCGCGACGATCGCAGGTGGAATAGGCCCGCGATGGCAGTGGCTAATCAACAAAATTCTTTACGGCAACGGCGTGAACCGCCATGCCAAGGCACGAGCACGCATCGGTTTGGCGATTATTGGTTTCGCTGCCGTCTATTCGATCATCGCTGCACGGCTGGTGATGTTCGCGCTTGCTTCCAACAATCATGCCGCCCATCGTGTCGTGTCGAGTGATGCGATCGCGACCGCACGGCCCGATATTCTCGACCGGAACGGCACGGTGCTGGCGACGGATGTGCGTGTGCCGTCGCTCTATGCCGAACCGCGCCGCCTGATCGACGTCGACGAAGCGGTCGAATTGCTCACGGCGGATCTTCCCGATGTTGATGCCAACGAGTTGCGCGAGCGGCTTTCGTCCAAGCGCGGATTTGTCTGGCTGCGGCGCGAAATCGCCCCGGAGCAGCAACGCGAGATTTATCGCCAAGGCCTGCCCGGCATCGGTTTTCTCAACGAGAACAAACGCGATTATCCCGATGGCGCCGAGATTTCGCACCTGATCGGCCACGTCAATATCGACAATCAGGGCATCGCAGGGATCGAGAAATGGCTCGATGGTCAGGGATTGGCCGCTTTGCATATGGCGGGTTTTGCAACCGATCGCCTGCAAAAGCCGATCGAGCTGGCCGTCGATTTGCGCGTTCAGCACGTTTTGCATGATGAACTCGCCGCGGCACGCGCAAAGTTCGGCGCCTTGGCGGCGGCCGGTCTCGTGCTCAACGTCCGCACCGGTGAAGTCGTGGCGATGGTCTCGGAGCCGGATTACGACCCGAACAATCCACGCCAGGCGCTCGATCCATCACGTATCAATCGGCTGACCACCGGTGTGTTTGAAATGGGATCGACGTTCAAAGCGTTCACTGTCGCGATGGCGCTCGATTCCGGTAAAGCAACGCTCAAATCGACTTTCGACGCGCGCATGCCCTTGCATATGGGCCGCTTCGACATCCACGATTTCGAAGCGCAGCATCGCATCCTCTCGGTCCCGGAAATTTTCACCTATTCCTCGAATATTGGTGCCGCGCGCATAGCGCTTGCGGTCGGCATCGACGGTCATAAAGCGTTCTTGAAAAAAATGGGCCAGCTCGACCGCTTGCGCACCGAGCTGCCGGAAAGCGCGGAGCCGATCGTGCCCAAGCGCTGGGTGAGCCTGAACACGGCCACTATCGCCTTTGGTCACGGTCTCTCGGTCGCGCCGCTGCAAGCCGCTATGGGCATTGCGGCTCTAATGAACGGCGGCACTCTCATTCCGCCGACATTCCTCAAGCGTTCGGAAGCGGATGCGCAGGCGCTTGGCAAACGTGTAATCAAACCGGAAACCAGCGCCATCATGCGCTATCTGATGCGGCTTAACGTTGAAAAGGGAACTGCCGCCAAGGCCGACGTGCCCGGTTACTACATCGGCGGCAAGACCGGCACCGCTGATAAAGTGGTGAATGGCCGCTACTCCAAAGCCAAGGTGCTGACTGATTTCATGGCGGTACTCCCGGCCGATCAGCCGCGTTACTTGCTGTTGATCATGCTAGATGAGCCGCACGCGACGCCTGAAACGCATGGCTTCACCACGTCTGGCTGGAATGCTGTTCCGACCGGCGGCGCCGTGGTCGCGCGCATCGCGCCGCTGCTTGGTATCGCACCGCGTCCAGGCCTGCCGGGCGCCGACCAGCTGATACTGGCCTCAGTGAAGGAAAGCAGGTAAGGCAGCATCGTCAACCGAGCCGCCGAGCAACTGATTAGAAGCTTAACATGAAGCTTCGCGAGATTGCGCCCGCTGACGCGGAACTCGATGCGCGTCATGCCGACATCGAAGTACGCGGAGTGACGGCGGATAGCCGTATTGCAAAGCGTGGCGATGTGTTCGTCGCCATCACCGGCGGCAAAACTGACGGCGGAGGCTTCATCGAAGCGGCAATCGCTGCTGGCGCGGTGGCGATCATCGCCGAGCACGCGCCGATAAAGCCGCTGCCGTCCGGAATTGGATTCATGCGGGTTGCCAATGCGCGCCGCGCCGTCGCTTGGATCGCGTCCAGATTCTTCCCGCGCCAACCGCCGAAGATCGCTGCCGTTACTGGAACGAGCGGTAAAACTTCGGTAGCCGCGTTCACGCGCCAGATCTGGGCGGCCAATGGCCATCGCGCTGCAAGCATTGGCACGATTGGAATCGTATCGCCGCGCGGCGAAAGCTACGGCGCATTAACGACACCTGACCCGGTGGTACTGCATCGGTCGCTCGACGCGCTCGCGGGCGATGGCGTGAGCCATCTTGCGATCGAAGCGTCGTCGCATGGTCTCGACCAATACCGCCTCGACGGTTTGCGCATCATGGCGGCGGGCTTCACCAATATTACGCGTGATCATCTCGACTACCATCGAAACTTTGAATCGTACCTCGCCGCCAAGTTGCGGCTGTTTGAACAACTGATGCCGCCAGGCGCGGCGGCGATCATCAATGTCGATCATGAACATGCGGACGTGGTGAAAAGCGCCGCACAAGCACGCGGTCTTGCGATCACAACAGTCGGTCGCCAAGGGGACGGAATTCAACTTGTCGATCTGGTGCGCGACGGCTTTGGCCAGAAGCTGCAGCTTAAATATGAGCGCAAGCTTTATCCGATCCGTTTGCCGCTGGTCGGCGCCTTCCAGGCGGAGAACGCGCTGGTCGCGGCCGGCCTCGCCATCGCGACTGGCGACGATGCCGGCGCGGTGTTCGCTGCGCTCGAACGCCTCGAGGGCGCCAAAGGACGTCTCGAGCGCATCGGCGAAAGCCGCGGCGGGCAAATTTTCGTCGACTACGCGCACAAGCCGGATGCGCTGGCAAAGGCGCTCGAGGCGTTGCGGCCGTACGCCACCGGGCGTTTGTTCGTCGTGTTCGGCGCCGGCGGCGACCGCGATCGCGGCAAGCGGCCGTTGATGGGCGGCGTGGCCGCGGCCAAGGCCGACCGCGTGATTGTCACCGATGATAACCCGCGCAGCGAGAATCCCGCGGCGATCCGCGCCGCGATCATGGCCGCGGCGCCGGGCGCCGCTGAGGTCGGGGACCGCTGCGAGGCGATCCGGCACGCCATCGCCCAAATGCGGGCCGGCGATATCTTGTTGATCGCCGGCAAGGGCCATGAAACCGGCCAAATCATCGGCGACCGCATCATGCCCTTCAGCGATCATGAAGCGGTCGCTGCCGTTCTCAAGGAACTTGCCGCATGACCGCGCGCGCGCTGTGGACCGTCGAAACTATGGCGAGCGCGATGGGCGCGGAGCGCCAAGGGCAGGTTCCGGAATCGGTTTCTGGTGTTTCGATCGACAGCCGCAGTGTTGCACCGGGAGAGGTTTTCTTTGCCATCCGTGGCGATCGCCGTGACGGCCATGACTTTGTCAGTGATGCCTTGACGGCCAGAGCGGCGTTGGCAGTGGTGGCGGCCGATCGACGCGCGCAATTTCGTGGCGACGCGCCATTGCTGGTTGTGCCCGACGTGCTCATCGGCTTGCGGCAGCTTGCCGCCGCTGCTCGAAGGCGTATGCGCGGGAAGGTGATCGGCGTCACCGGCTCGGTCGGCAAAACCGGAACCAAGGAAGCATTGCGGCTTGCATTGGCAAAGGACGGCGAAACCCACGCGTCGGCCGCCTCCTACAACAATCAATGGGGCGTGCCGTTATCGCTGGCGCGTTGCCCGGTACGCGCCCAATATGCGGTGTTCGAAATGGGCATGAATCACCCTGGCGAAATCGCGCCGCTCAGTCGCCTGGTTCGCCCCGATGTCGCGGTCATCACTACGATCGCGCCGGTGCATCTCGAGTTTCTTGGTTCGCTTGCCAACATTGCCGACGCCAAGGCCGAAATATTCCTCGGTGTGCCGCCCGACGGCGCCGCCGTGATCAACCGCGACATCGGCCAATACGCACAGCTCAAAGAGTGCGCGCATGAAGCCGGCATCGGGCGCGTCGTATCGTTCGGGGAAGATGCGCAAGCCGATGCGCGCCTGATCAAGTGCGCGCTGCGCGCGCGTTGCTCTACAGTCGAAGCGGAAATCCTTGGCAGTCGATTCAGCTACAAGATCGGCGCACCAGGACGACACCTCGTCATCAACTCGCTTGCAGTCTTGGCTGCCGCCGAACTGGTCGGCGCCGACATCGCGCTCGCCGCTTTGGCGCTTGCCGAGCTGCAAGCGGCCTCAGGTCGCGGCGCGCCGATCACGATCGAACTTCCCGGTGGATCGGCGCTAGTCCTCGATGAGAGCTACAATGCCAACCCGGCCTCGGTCGAAGCTGCTTTGGCGGTGCTTGGCCGGTCAGTGATCGGTCCGCAGGGCCGCCGTATCGCCGTACTCGGGGACATGCTGGAACTTGGTCCGAGCGGTTTGGATTTGCACCGTGGACTCGCCGATGCAGTCATTGCGAATGGCATCGATCTGGTCTTTTGCTGTGGTCCGTCGATGCACGCGCTCTGGCAAGCTCTTCCCGCAGGTCGCCGCGGCGGCTATGCAGACGACTCTGCGGCGCTCGAAGCGCAGGTCCTGCCGGCAATCCGCGCCGGCGATGCGGTGATGGTGAAGGGCTCGCTGGGTTCGCGTATGGCGCCGATTGTCAAAGCCCTACAACGCGCCTATCCGCGGCACGAGACGCTGACAGACGCTTCCGTACAAGGTTGATGACAAATGCTATATTGGCTGGTCGATTTGTCGGACAAGCTGTCGGTGCTCAATGTCTTTCGCTACATCACGTTTCGCACCGGTGGGGCAGTTATAACGGCACTGTTGTTTGTATTTCTGTTCGGCCCAAACATCATCGACCGGCTGCGGCTTCTCCAAGGCAAGGGTCAGCCGATCCGCAGCGACGGTCCGAAATCGCACATGATCGCCAAGGCCGGCACGCCGACGATGGGCGGATTGATGATCCTGTCCGGGATGCTGGTCTCGACGCTGTTATGGGCAAACCCGACCAATCCTTACGTCTGGGTGGTGCTGTGGGTGACGCTCGGCTTCGGCTTGGTGGGTTTCTACGACGATTATCTGAAAGTCACGAAGCAGTCGCATGACGGCTTTCGCGGCCGCACCCGGCTCATCATCGAGGCCTCTATTGCCGGGCTGGCTTGCTTTGCGCTGGTGCGGCTCGGCCACGCGCCGTTTTCGACCTCGCTGGTCTTCCCATTTTTCAAGGCCCTTGTGCTCAATCTCGGCTGGTTTTTTGTGCTGTTTGCGATGTTCGTCATCGTCGGCGCCGGAAACGCGGTCAATCTCACGGATGGGCTCGACGGCCTTGCCATCGTCCCAGTCATAATCGCGGTGGCAAGTTTCGGGGCAATCTCGTATCTCTCCGGCAACACCGTATTCGCCGATTATCTGCAGGTCCATTATGTCGCCGGCGCCGGGGAGTTGTCGGTCCTGTGCGGCGCCGTGCTCGGCGCCGGCCTCGGTTTTCTGTGGTTCAACGCGCCGCCCGCCTCGATTTTCATGGGCGATACCGGTTCACTCGCGCTTGGCGGCATGCTTGGCACTGTGGCGGTCGCCACCAAGAATGAGGTCGTGCTGGCTGTGATTGGCGGCCTGTTCGTGCTGGAAGCGGTCTCAGTGATCGTGCAAGTTGTGTCTTACAAGCTGACCGGAAGGCGCGTCTTCAAGATGGCGCCGATCCATCATCATTTCGAGCAGCTTGGCTGGACCGAGCCGCAGATCGTGATTCGGTTTTGGATCATTGCGGTCGTGCTCGCCCTCGCCGGACTTTCCACCTTGAAGCTGAGATAGGCGGCGTGATTCCGATCACGACCTTTGCCGGGAAAAAGATCGCGGTATTTGGGCTCGGCGCTTCGGGCCTGGTCAGCGCCAGTGCGCTGTTGGCCGGCGGCGCCGACGTCGTCGCGTTTGATGACGATACGGCAAGCATCGCCAAGGCGAGCGCGGGCGGAATTCCGACGGCTGACCTGAATGAGGTCGATTGGTCAAAGATTGCCGCGCTTGTGCTCGCGCCCGGTGTTGCGCTCACCCATCCGGCGCCGCACGGGGTCGTGCAGCTCGCCCGCGGCGCGAATGTCGAGGTGATCGGAGACGTCGAACTGTTCTGCCGCGAGCGCCGGCAACACGCGCCAGGCGCTCCATTCGTCGCCATCACCGGTACTAACGGCAAATCGACCACGACCGCGCTGATCGCGCATCTGACGGCCGCGGCCGGGATGGACACGCAGCTTGGCGGCAATATCGGCACCGCCATCCTCTCTTTGGCGTCGCCGCAGCTTGATCGCGTGCACGTCATCGAATGCTCGTCGTATCAGATCGACCTCGCTCCGACGCTCGACCCATCTGTCGGAATCCTGATCAATCTCAGTGAAGACCACCTCGATCGTCATGGCACAATGGAAAATTACGCCGCGGTGAAGGAGCGGCTGGTCAGCGGCGTGCCTGGTGATGGCACGGCGATTATCGGCGTCGACGACGAATGGTGCGAGAAGATCGCGACACGCCTCGTGCAAGCGGGCAAACGCGTGGTGCAAGTTTCGGTCCGGCGCAAACTAAAAGACAGTTTCTACTTGGAGAGCGGCCGGATCCTGCGCGCGCACGGCGGAGAGTCCGCGCTCATTGCCGAACTCGGCGGCATCGGCTCTTTGCGCGGCCTCCATAACTCACAGAATGCCGCCTGCGCAGCTGCCGCCGCGCTCGCGCTCGGCCTCGAGCCGGCAACTATCCAAGCGGGTTTACGGTCCTTTCCCGGACTGGCGCACCGGATGGAAGAAGTTGGACGACGCGGCGCCGTTCTCTTCGTCAATGACTCCAAGGCTACCAATGCCGATTCGGCCGCCCAAGCGCTGGCCTGCTTCCACGACATTTTTTGGATCGCGGGAGGGCGATCGAAGACCGGGGGCATCGAAAGCCTGCGCTCGTTTTTTCCGCGCGTCCGCAAAACTTATCTCATTGGCGAGGCGGCCGATCAGTTCGCCGCCACCCTGGCCGATATGGTGCCCCACGAGATCGCTGGAACACTGGATAAAGCGCTTGCCAGTGCGGCGGGCGATGCCGCCACTTCGCCGGCTCAGGAACCCGTTGTGCTGCTGTCGCCCGCCTGCGCGTCCTTCGATCAGTACCGAAATTTCGAGGTGCGAGGCGATGCTTTTCGGGCGTTGGTTCAGGCGCTGCCTGGACTGCAAAAGAAATGAGCGGACGTCGGTCACAATTGGCAGCGGACAAAATCTTAATGGCCTGGAAACCATGTCCGATGCAGGACTAGGCGGGGGAATTTTGCGGACGGATATCGCTTCACCATGGCTTCCCGCGCGCAACCGACCTTGTTCAGCGAGTGGTGGCGGACGGTCGATCGGCTGACGCTGGCGGCTATCGGCGCGCTGATGCTCGGCGGCATCGTGCTGTGCCTGGCCGCAAGTCCGCCGGTTGCAGCGCGGATCGGGCTTGAGCCATTTCATTTCGTAAATCGCCAAGTTCTGTTTCTTATTCCCGCGGCCGCGGCGTTGATCGCAGCCTCGTTTCTCTCCCCGCCCGAAATCCGCAAAGTGGCTCTGGTCGTTTTCGCCATAAGCTTGGTTCTGACCGCGCTGACGCCTTACTTCGGTGCCGAGATCAAGGGCGCACGGCGCTGGCTGGTAATTCTCGGAATGAATGTCCAGGCCTCCGAATTTCTAAAACCCGCTTTTGTCATCCTCATCGCCTGGTTGTTTGCCGAAAGCGCGAAACGACCAGAAATGCCGGCGAACTCGATCGCACTCGTGCTGCTTATCGTCGTCATCGCTTTGCTGGTGCCACAGCCCGATTTCGGCCAGACCATGCTGATCGCACTGGTTTGGGGCGCGCTGTTTTATATCGCTGGCATGCGTCTGATCTGGGTGATCGGATTGGCGGGCGGGGCCGGTGCAGGTCTCATCGCGGCTTTCTTTACCGTCCCGCACGTCACCCAGCGTATCAACCGCTTTCTCGATCCTGCATCGGGCGACACTTTCAACATCGATATCGCCACGGAATCCTTTGTTCGCGGCGGCTGGTTCGGTCGCGGCCCGGGCGAAGGCACGATCAAGCGCGTGCTTCCGGAAGGTCACACTGATTTCGTCTTTGCAGTTGCGGCCGAGGAGTTCGGTGTGGTGCTTTGCCTCATTTTGGCGGCGTTGTTCGCGTTTATCGTCATTCGCGCGTTGGCGAAGGCCATGACCATCGACGAACCGTTCATTCGTTTCGCGACCGCCGGCCTCGCCATGCTGTTCGGGTTGCAATCGGCCATCAATATGGCGGTCAACCTTCATCTGATGCCGGCCAAAGGAATGACGCTGCCATTCATTTCCTACGGCGGCTCCTCGTTGATCTCGCTTGCTTATGGGATGGGCATGCTTGTGGCGCTCACCCGCGAGCGCCCGCGCGCCAAACTTGCGAGCGCGCATGGGTTCGTCGCGAGTCCAGCCTGATGGGCAAATCGCAATCGTCATCGGTGCTGGTCGCCGCCGGCGGCACCGGCGGTCATCTATTTCCGGCGGCGGCGCTCGCCGGCGCGCTCGCCGAGCGCGGCATCTCAGTTCATCTCGCGACCGACCGCCGCGCCATACGATTTGGCGACACATTCGCGCAACAGGCCGTCCATGTCGTCGTCAGCGCAACAGTGCGGTCGCGCAATCCGGTCGCGCTAATGCGGACGGCAGCAGCACTCGGGCTCGGGCTTTTTCAAGCGTGGCGGCTCGTCGGCCGATTGCATCCGGCGGCCGTGATTGGGTTTGGCGGCTACCCGAGCGTTCCGCCGGTATTAGCCGCAGTGTGGCGCGGGGTTCCAACCGTGATTCACGACGCCAATGCAGTCGTCGGACGCGCCAACCGCTTTCTGGCGCCGCGCGTCAGCGCGATCGCCACGACCTTTCCTGAGACCTTCAGCGACTCCCCAAATTTGGCCGCCAAAGCGACGCTCACCGGCAATCCGGTCCGATCCGCGGTGATCTCGGCCGCATCAATGCCGTACAGCGCGCCTGCCGACGTGCTGCGCCTTTTGATATTCGGCGGTAGTCAAGGCGCCCGCATCATGGCCGACATCGTGCCCGCGGCAGTCGCGCTGCTCGACGTCAGCCTGCGGGCGCGGCTATACGTTGTTCAGCAGGCGCGCGAGGAGGATCTCGCTCGCGTCCGCGACGCTTACACAAACCTCTCGGTTGCTGCCGAGGTGGCGCCGTTTTTTTCCGATTTGCCGGCGCGCCTCGCCGCGAGCCACCTCGCGGTGGCCCGATCCGGCGCCTCGACCGTTGCCGAA
>Ga0126383_10000815_pt1 | contig 18083 bp, 15 predicted proteins | sample PanSoiMetPlot_35_FD_96882 | JGI IMG/M metagenome (GOLD analysis project Ga0126383, IMG submission 96882) | Tropical forest soil microbial communities from Panama - MetaG Plot_35 | ecosystem: Environmental > Terrestrial > Soil > Tropical forest > Bulk soil | place: Panama | collected 2016-02-17
AGCCCCATCGCTTTACCACTTATGAACGCGACGGTAATGGATCGGATGAAGCCATGTTCCGCCGTTATAACCGTTGGCATTCGCGATTTGATCAGCCTGATCCTTATGATGGCAGTTATGACTCCACTGATCCGCAGAGCTTCAATCGCTATGCGTACGTGCAAAACAATCCAACGAGTTTTATCGATCCAAAAGGCCTCGAAATGGGGGTGGGTTGTGGGATTGATCAAAGTTGGGAGCAATGCGTTGGATCAGGTGCCTTTGGTCCTTTTGCCGGCGGCGGTTCAGCGAGCGACAATGTATGGCGTGACCACCCTGGATTGGTAGACATCTGGGAAGATGAACAGCGGCTTCATCCATTGGTTTATCGCGACGAGTATCGCAGTCTGGCTTATTTCCATTCAGTATTCGACGATTGGGATGAGTTTGACCCATTTGGGCCACCGCAGAATCCACAGAATCCACAGCCGCTGCCGCCAAACTATCAACCTCGTAAAGATGCGCAAGAACCATGCATGAATCGAACCGGTCAAGTCTTGCGTGATCTTGACTCAATAGCAAGTATGGTTGGGGGCTCGGTCAGAAACTATCAAACCGCGGGGCGTTATCCCGGCGTGAACATAAATCCACGTGGTCAGACTTTAGGAACCGCCATCGCTCGCCTTGGCAATAAAGGATTTGTTGCAGCCACAGTCTTAGGTTTCAAGTCATGGGATCATCCCGAAGGTGAAGGCTTTGAAAAGCAGTTCGCAGATGGACTTTGGTACCATGTCGTTGTGGAATATCCGAAAGCAGGTCGGAATCCCAAGGGCCGAACTCCAAGAATAACTGCTCATTGTCACGCAACTGATCCGGTTGGGGCGGCTCATATCCTTGATCGGCTACTCTTTGGACCTTAGAAGCCCTTTGGAGGCACAACATATATGCTGAGGCTAGCGTGGTTTCTTTTGGCGGGAGCGTTGATTGTATCGGCTTGCGCGGAGGAGCCTGATCTCGATCTCAATATCCAAAACAAGCAAACTCTGACCTTTGTCTTTTCGGGGAGATCGTACGCCTCGGAATTCGAGGTCCTTCAGTTGCAAAAACCAACCCCTCCGAACAAGGTAAATCCTTTTTCATTTAACGGCGAAACGATTTGGAAGCTATCTACCTCCAGGCCTATTAAGGGTGCGGATTGGCCGCCGATCGCTTACGGTGAAGCCCCGCGGAATTTTGCCCAGACGGTGCCCGAAAGCGGGATGCCGCCGAAACTTGCCGAGGACAAGTTGTATGTTGCGCGCATAACAGGAGGCAAAGACGCGCAAACGACACTGTTTTTTGAGATGAGAAACGGCAAGGCCGTTAACGTTTCTGATACGTTAAGGCCCTCACGTTAACCCTACGCCGAAGCCAAACCAGTTGAGGTACAGTTCTCATCATCCGCCTACGCCATTTGTGCCCGTCACCATACCTGTGTTGCTGCGAAGGAGCCCACGTTCAATAGAGTGATGCTGACCTCCCTTAAATGAGAACGAGCGCTGGTTGACAGAGCTGTTAGACTATCGGAGCGCATTTGGTGAGAAGCCAGGGAGACAGGTTGTTCACCGGCATTGAGCGCATTATACTTGCCGTCCATGCGGGCGTAACTCAATGGTAGAGTGTCAGCTTCCCAAGCTGAAAGTTGCGAGTTCGAGCCTCGTCGCCCGCTCCATTTTTCATTTATTGATTTTTGATCTAACGGTCTCCAAAGTTAAAGACACGTGCGTAGAAATCCCTAAGCCATCCGAAATAGAGGATATATCCGGCGCTAAATCAATTGAGGGTCAACCAGTCGAGCGCTCTCCTTTGCTTGTCCACCCGTGCGACTAATGAGATGATAAAAACTCGACACGCTAGTCCGCTAAATTCCGCCCACGAAGTTGATGATTAAGAGCGTACGATCTGAGGGTACTCATCTTAGACGTGGCGAGTTTATTGGGCGGCTGTGTAAGGCAACAGAGTTGCGAGACTTTGTACTTAGGGAACTCGTAGACCGCAACGAGGATGCAGTCCCGCGCCATACCCATGAAGAGGCCCACTTCCTGTTTGTTATCAACGGCCTGTATATCACGTCAGCGAGAAATGTGAACCATCTTTCCGCATCAAGAACGCTAATTTTCAATCCCTCAGGTACAACTCACCGCGATCGTTTCCACCCCAAGGGTGGACGCTTTCTGACGGTCTCGCTTAAGCCGGAAACGCTCTCGTGTCCAGATGGCTCAATGAATTTGCCGGATCGTCCGTTGGGGTTTTCAGGCGGCGAGGCTTCCTGGCTTGGGGCCAAGCTTTATAGAGAGTTCAAGAGCGAGGATGAAGTGTCACCCATCGTGATGACGGGACTGGCGCTCGAGCTTGTAGGCCACACGTTGCGAAGTGGGGCAAAGTTAGATGGTTTCCCGCCGCTTTGGTTACAAGAAGCTCGCGAACTCGTACACGACCGTTTCAACGAAACCATGACCGTGAGTGAAATCGCCCACACGGTGGGAGTTCACCCCGTCTACCTGGTGCGGGCGTTTCGCAAACATTATCAAATCACAATTGGAGAATACTTTCGTAAGTTGCGCGTCGAATTTGCTTGCCGACAATTATCCGGTACCGCAACTCCACTTTCACAAGTTGCCACGGCCGCCGGCTTTTATGACCAGAGTCACTTTACACGGACTTTCAGACGACTGACCGGCATGACCCCGACCGAATATCGAGTCGCTTCCCGGCGATAGTTTATCCAGTGCCAACTGATGCATTCGTGCAAGACCCGAGGGGAGTCGTGTGCTAAGTTCTCGCCCAGGCCGTAGTGTGAAAGGGCAGACAATGAAAATGAGTAAAACCCAGCGCGCCGTGCTCTCCATTCTTATTATCGCGGCAAGTACGGCACGGATGAGTCATGCCTCGCCGCGTAGTGATCGACCCGCGAGCTCGATTCCAACCATTGACCAGTGGATGAGTCTAAAGGGAGCAGACAGTCCACGCATCGCGCCCGATGGGCGCTCGGTCGCTTATACAATTCGCAGTGCCGACTGGGAGGCAGATGCATTCGACGATGAGATCTGGATAGTGCAGATCGCCACAGGTGAGAAGTATCAATTAACCGACGCTAAAGGATCGAGTTGGAACCCGAGTTGGTCGCCCGACGGCAAGCGCCTCGCCTTTCTCTCCACTCGCGACGGTGGTACGCAGATTTACCTTGTCTCACCACCGAGCCGCGAGGCTGTCCAACTCACTCAAGTCAATAACGGCGTGGATGATTTTAAGTGGTCGCCCGACAGTCAGCGCATCGCCTTCACCACGACTGAGGTGTTTGCCAGACCTGGAGGAGCTGAGCCGGCCGAGTACCACGTGGTCGGAAACGATCAGGCATCTTCGACGAGCCTCTGGTCTATCGCAACCCCGGGGGAGATCACGAGGAAGGCTTCACCGGAACAACTAATAGATGGTGTTAGCTTTGCGGTAGATGATTTTTCCTGGTCGCCCGACTCTCGTCGCATTGCCTTCAGTGCCAATCAGTACAGAGATCCATACCCGTTTTGGACTTATAACATCTATGTTTTGAAACTGAGCGATAGGTCCGTGAACAAGATCGTCGACCGAAAGGGCCCTGACCTCTTCCCGGTCTGGTCGCCGGACGGGAGCGAGATCGCCTATCGCACTTATACCCTGACTGACAAGGATGAGTACTACACCTATTCGTCAGGATACCTCGCCGTGGTGTCTGCCGACGGTGGAACGTCGCGCGTGTTGACCGAACAGTTCGACGAGAATCCAACGCCACTCGCATGGTCGGCTGAAGGGATCTATTTTGCCGCCCGGCAAAAGACTTATCAGCACCTGTTTCGCTTGAATCCCCGAACCAGAGCGATCGAACGGGTGAGCCAGCCGAGCTCTTCAGTCTTCGCTAGTTTCTCCTTCACCAGAGATTTCAAGCAGGCCGCGTTCACGGGTCAGGACGCAAAGAATTATCAGGAGATTTGCATCTCAGACCTGAAGTCGTTTGCTCTGAAGCGGCTTACGTCTATGGGTGATCAGCTGAAAGGTCTGGCAGTCGGCACGCGGGAAGTGATTGAATGGAAATCGACGGATGGAACGCCGATCGAAGGAGTTCTGATTAGGCCTGCGGATTTCGACCCGGCCCGGAAGTATCCCTTGCTGGTGATCATCCACGGCGGTCCGCTCGACCAGGATCAAGCCACGATCACCCGCGACCTGCCTTACGCGGCTGACTTGTTCGTTGCCAAGGGCGCCATTGTTCTTCGCCCCAATTATCGAGGCTCAGCCGGCTACGGCAGAAAGTTTCGCGCGCTCTTAGTTCGCAATCTCGGAATTCCAGAATACGAGGACATTATTTCCGGAGTAGACCACCTCATCGCACAGGGCATCGTTGATCCGACTCGCGTTGGCGCAATGGGATGGAGTCACGGCGGATACATATCCGCCTTCATGGCAACCTACAGCAGGCGCTTCAAAGCGATTAGCGTGGGTGCCGGAGTGTCAGACTGGCGGATCTTTTATACGATCGGTGCCGGCTCCTCCGTAAAACCAGACTACGCCAGAGCGACGCCCTGGGAGGACCCGGACTATTACCGAGTGACTTCACCACTAACCTACGTGAAGCAGGCAAAGACCCCGACCTTGATCCAACATCGAGAGTTTGACGGTACCGCGCCAGCCGTTGGCGGTTTTGAGTTATACCGGGCGTTGAAAGACCAGGGTGTGCCGGTGAAGATGATTGTGTACAAAGGAGCGGGGCACTTGCCTTCGGGCCTTAACCAATTCCGCGACGTAGCGACACAGAATTTCGAATGGTTTAAGAAGTGGCTCTGGGACGAGTAACGACTGCGGAACCTGGAACTCAATTAAAGACTCGACCGCGATCCCGTTCGCTTCACCGTCTCTGGTGAGCATTCTCTTTCAGACTGCTTCAATTTGTTGGAGCCCGAAACATACCTCTTTTCGCCAGTCGAAAAATGGTCTCACGATCATCCAAGAGAGTCAGGACGAATGAAACTCTGATCTGTAACCGTCCCGCAAACGTCCCGCAGCGACACGCACATCAGGCAACGCATGCACGGTATGCAGCGCATGCACGTACATTTTTCCTGAGCGATTTTGTAAGTATTGAAAATAAAGGATCGAAAATTCAGATTCCCAAGTTGGAGGTTGTGGGTTCGAGTCCCATCGCCCGCTCCATTTTTCCTGAGCAATTATTTAATCGCAGTTTGTGAAATCGACCAAACATTTCGTGAACATCCCGCCAACTTCCCGCAGAATGCGCCGCTTATGAGTGTCAGCCTCCAGGATTGAAAGTTTGATCTTCTGATATGGCAAGCCTTTCAAATTGATCATCGAAGGCCCACGTCTCCCTATAGCGTCTTGTCAGTGGGCACGGTGATTCGGAGGACGGGCTTCCCGCCGACGTTTTGCAGTGGCCAGTAAACGCGATGCGTTCGTGAATCGACGGCGACGGTATGTGCATTCGCCACAAAGAAACCAAGGAAGACCTTGTCCAAACCTCGATCGCGTTCATCGTAAATGGCGATATTGCCGCTTTCCGCAGATACATAGAGACGATGCAAACCCGTGTCGAAAGCGAGCACGTCAGGATCCGCTCCCACACCCAGCGTTGCCGTAGCCTTCTTGCTTTGCAGGTCAAAGACCACCAATTTCGCGTTCTCCTCGCAGGCTACAAATGCCAGACGATGGTCCGAATCGATTAGTAATCCATGACTGCCCTTACAGCCGGTCAAAGGATAACGACCTACCACTTGATCAGTGCCGGGATCAATCTCAGCCAGCTCTTCGCGACCATCAACAGTTACAAAGATACGATCTGAAGCAGCGTCGTATTGACTGTTGCCCGCGCCGCCGCCGAGTTCGATGGTTGTCAACCGTTGATTTGTCTTTGCATCGATTACGGTGTCGGTCTTTCCGTGCAGGTCTGAGACGTAAAGCTTATTTTCTTTGCTGGCGTAAGCAATGCCGTCTGGATAATCACCTGCCGGAACCCGTGCGATGACCGCGAGACTTTGATCATCGATGACAGCCAACTCGTTCGTGCCCGTGGCTGAAGCGTAGACGCGATGCAGCTCCGGCACTGCCAACACTCCGTGCACGTGTTTCAAGTCTTTCACGTCGCCGACAATCGTTTGCTTGTTCACATCGAATACGGTCATCAAATCTGAACCGAGATGAGCGATGTAGAGCCGTCCTGTGCCGCTGTCCAAGCTTTGATAATCGAGACGGGTTGTGCCTCCAGTTAGTGGGACATCCGCTATCATTCGCAATGGCAAACCACTCGTCGGCGAGGTTTCAGCGGCCGATTCTGTGTTCGTCGGTTGTGAGGGATGTGCATCGACTGGTAGTTGAGTTTTCGAACAGGCAATCAACAAAGCAAGGAGCGCCGCGAAAACGAGAGTGAACAAAGCTTTTGAGACCGCTGTCGAGATGGCGCGGTTTTGGTTAACGTGCATAGGTAAAGTCTCACACGGATCAGAACGTGAATCGTGTCTGTAGCTCGAAACGTCGGTTGTTCGCTGACTCTGAGAAGCCGAAACCACCAGCGTCTGACGGCTGATTCGCCAGACCAAAGAGTGGGGAAGTAATATTGCCGATAATCGGTCCCGGATTGGTGTGGTTAATGATGTTGCGAATCGACATCGAGATACTGAGACTGTATCGATGTCCTGCAGATGAAGACGGCGGTCCTCCCGCTGCTCCTCCGGCCGGAGTAAAGACACCCGGCGTACCACCGCGGGGACTTCCTGGCTGTCCGGTCGAGGCCCCACCTGAGTTTTCTCCATGCCCGAATTCGAAAATCTTCTGCACGCGCAGATTCAACATTAATTGCCCTGGGCCGCGACCAAAGTTACGAGTGACTAGTGGCTGACCTGTCGTGGGATTCGGATCGAGCAGGCCGTACGGGGTTTGAATCAATCCAGGCTTGGTTGGATCAGAAGCGATCCCCGGCCGCGCATTGAACAACGTAGTGCCGTAGATGTCGCGGCCAATCGTGATGTCGAACGGCGGACCCGATTGAACGACAACGAAAGGACTAAAGCGGAAATTCCACCTAGTGTTGATGGTGCCGTTCAAGGTGAAGCGATGACGTATGTCGGTTGCGGCGGGGCCATACTCACCGGTGAAGTCGTAAGGCTTACCGGGAAAAGTTCCCAATCCATCGGTATTGCTCTTCGCTTGGTTCAAAACATATGACGCCGAAAATGAGAGCTTCTTGCTGTATCTCGAATTCAGAAAGGCGATGAATTGGTTCTGGTTGTAAAGGCCAGCTGACTCCATCTGGAAGACCGGACCGGGTTTGCCCAAAGGAAACACGCCACTGCCCGGCACCAATGGATTAAATGTTCCCGGTAGAGGCGCATTGATATCCTGCGATCGGAACTGGTGCAGTCCGTGCGCATTCGCATAAGTAATCGCGATCGTGCTGTTGTGCGGCAATTGATGTTCGACACTGACGGCGGACTGCATCAGATAAGGCGCGCGCATCGTCGAACTAATCTGTTGGATTACTTGCGTTGTTTGAAACGCGGCGATTACGGGAATCGATGGAATGCTTGGAAAGAAATCTGGGTTCGTCACCACGTATTGCTGTTGGACGACGCCGTTGTAGCGTTCCGCGGTGAGCGTGCTGTTCAGCGGAAAGCGATCGTAAAAGATTCCAAAGCCGGCTCGAATGACTGTCTTCAACTTTGTCGTCTTGGCCGTAGCACCGGGCGCCCACGCAAGTGCCAAACGCGGCGCAAGGTCTTTCCAGTCGTGAATGTTGCTTTGTGTTTCGTAGCGCAGACCAAAATTAAGAGTCAATCCTGGGTTGACTTTCCAATCGTCGCTAACGAATAGCCCGACGTCGAACTGACTCCCGGAGATCGATGGCTCGCCGGAACTGATGGTGAATTGAGTTGCGCCGCCTCCCAGCAGGCGAATCTGTGTCGCAGTACAACCGAGCTGCTGAAACAGTAGTGTCCGTCGATATTTTTCGATTGAAGTAATTGAAGCGAGCGCCGCATTCGTTGGTACTGTGCACGAAGTAGGGTCGACTACCACTGGCGCCAGTGTATTGCCACCGCTAAAGGTAAATGTTCCGCCGAAGTTCTGTGGCGAGACGTTGTGCACGCTGTCATTTCGCAGCCGCACGCCAAATCTCCAAAAGTGTTTGCCGGCGGCTATGGAAGTATTGTTCTGTAACTCCAAACTACTCTGATCGCTTGAAGCGTGACCCGTCTGCGCGCCGCCGCCATTAAACGACCCTAAAACCAGCAACGCAGGATCGGCGCTGTTTGGCACGGTCTCATTGCGGTAATGGCTGTATTGGAAGCGTGTCTCGTTAATCGTGGTGGGATTGATGACCGCGGTTTCAGTCAGTTGCAGCGTATGGCTGTTATTTAGCAACTCAATCGCCCGTGATTTGAGATTAAATCCACCAATGCCAGCATCCGTGATATCGCTGTGGGTGAAAGCGTAACGAGCCACGAGGGTATGCTTCTGATTGATTTGATAGTCGAGGCGGGGATTGAAGCCAAAGCGCTTCTGCCCGGTGACCGGAGTGTCAGTAAAGGTAACGGGTAACAGGGTCTTTGGATCTAAGACCACCGCATTGACGATCGATCCGTTGTCGATGTCATCGCGCCGCACATCGAGGAAATAAGATGTGCGCTTGTTAAGCGGCCCGGTGAGGTTGCCACCATACTCGTACAAGGTGAAGGGTGCTTTCTGGGCCGCGTAAGGGTTGCGCGAGTTCAAAGCCTCATTTTGGTAATTGAAATATGCTGAGCCACCAAGCTTGCCGGAACCTGGCTTAGTCAAAATCTCAATTCGGCCAAAGCCAAGTTTGTCATACTCCGGTGAGAAGGGATTCTGATTGATGCGGATTTCGCGAATCGAATTCTTTGACGGTAATTGCCCACCGCTGAAACCGTCGATGAATATCTGTCCGCCGCTTGGTCCTGCCGATGGACCCGCAAGTGCCAATAAGGCTTCTTGAAGGTCTTCAGGACTATCGCCGAGCGCATCTAAATCTTCGCCGCGTAACACTTGAGCGCTCGCATTTGAATTCGCATCCGTGCTGACGGCGGTGCGATTGTTTTCTTCTACAGTGATCTTTTGCTCGGGGATGAAAACGCTCAATTGCAGATTCAGGCTCTGACTTCCCGTGCTCAGCGTAATCTTGACCAGCTCCTGGAGAATGAGACTGGGAGCGGAGGCTTCGACCGTGTATTCACCCGGTGTAAGATTCGCGAAAGAATAGTTTCCGCTATTGTCCGTGGTCGTGGTTTTAGGAGGACCATCAGAACGTCTAACGCTAACCTGGGCGCTGACGACGATGCCGCCGCTCTGATCCGTCACCTGGCCATGCAATGAAGTGCCTTGAGCAAAGGTCGAAGTGCTGATGACGCCAAACGCCGTAACAACAAGCAGTATGACAAAGAAGTTTGATTTCTGACGATTAACTCGCTTCACGAGGTTCAGAATCCGTAGGGCCTCACAAATTGTTAAGAATAATGGCCTGGCAGCAGTCGTAACAATACTATCCCATGACTTGCCAATCAATCAGTATGAGGTTAGATCGTCCGCGAGCTCCAATGAACCTCGGCATCAACTAGTCAATGATCAAGCGGTTCTTGAGGGCTGATAATTTGCTGGGCGCAAACACGAATTGAAGCCGTGTCATTTGATCGTGTTCATCTAGCTCGCAGTGCATCGTGAAGAATGAGGCGTGACCAGGCAGGACTTTACTTCGATTAATCACAAAGGCCGGTTCGCAATTCAGAATTGAGAGTGCAGTGTTCGTAACGCTGCGCTTTGCTTCGTAGAGTTTGCTGACCAGACGCAGCACTTTGTCGCGACCATAGACAGGTTCCGCTAAGGCGTTGACTTCACCGCCGCCGTCAGAAACCAGTACTACATCGGACGCCAGCATTCGCATCAACCCATCGACGTCTCCCGCTGATAGCTTCGAAAGAAACAGCTTCAGAGTCTCACGTATTCTGATCGTCCGCTGGGAAAGGTCAGAGGTACGGTTCTTGTCATAGGCGGCCATGATGCGCCGGGCTCGATGAAGCGTAACCTTGACGTTACCCTGTTTCATTCCGACCGCTTCGGCTGTTTCTTCTGTCGAATAGTCGAACACGTCCCGCAGCAAAAGCACCGCGCGCTGCGCCGGCGTGAGGGCCTCCAACGCCAAAAGGAAAGCGAGCGTCACGCTTTCTGATAGGTCATAGCGGGTGACTGGTGAGATTTCTGTCGACGGTGTTGTGTGCTCAACTTCCAGTTGACTATCGCCAGCGGTAACTATGGGCGAAGGCAGCCATGGTCCGAAATATTCTCGTCGACGACGCCGTCGCAGTTGGTCGTGACTCAGGTTCATCGCGACCTTTACGAGCCATGGACGCAACGGCGCATCCATGTCTGCCGGCGGTTTTTCCAAAACCCGAACGAAGGTCTCCTGAACGATGTCATCGGCGTCGGCAGCACTACCCGTCATGCGGTAGCAGACGCCCCACAAGTATCGTCTGTGCTCGTCGAAGGTCTGAGCCGAAATAGTCATCGACTTTAAGGTGCTTTCGCGTTTAGCCTGACAAACGAGGCGTTGTCGGCACGTCGATCGGTCTTCTCCCTTTCATCTATCAACGGGATCTGCAAGTTATTCATCGCTCCTGTAACCCAAACTTGATAGAGGTAAAGCTTCTCGTCTCGCCGTTTGAATAGCAGATAAGTTGTCGTGCTCGGCATTTCCTTCTCCGCACGCTGGGTAAGAACCAATCGGACCGTATGAGCATCAGCGTTCTTGAGCATCAGCAGATTTGGCTTTGACGGATCAATTCGTTCGACTATGTACTTGCCGGCAGGAAGCTCTCGATCCTGCAAGACGAAGGGGAAGGGAATCTCAACCTCAAACCTATTGGAAGTTTGAGCATTAACTGCCTTTGTTCCGATCGTAATTAGACACAACAGAGCTAGTAACGTAACAAATTCCTTTCGCATTTGACCTCCTCGCGGCCGGCGATGACCATTTCGCCTTTGACACGCTTTTGGAGGTATCACGCCTGAGCTTCCCAAAAGGTTACAACGGACGCTTGCGCTCCGATGTAACAGTAGTTACACTCATTCTATAGTTACTAAGAATACAGCCAAAGCCGATCCCGGCCAAGATTGGGTAATGCTTATCCATCAGCTTCCACCCAAGCCTACGAACCTGCGCGTGCGCATCTGGCGCAAGTTGCAGAAACTTGGAGCGGTGGCGATAAAGAACTCAGTCTATGTACTCCCTGCTAATGAAAAGACTCATGAGGACTTTCAATGGCTGAAACAAGAGATCGAGTCGGCGGGCGGAGAAGCGGCCGTCTTCCGCGCGGATGCGGTCGAGGGTGCGACAGATAAAGAAATCATCGCAGCTTTTCGAAATGCGAGTGATGAAGAGTTCACAGAATTATCTGCTCAGTTGGACGGATTAACTGGTTCGATTCGCGAACAAACCCGCGGCAAACATCTTTCGGCGGGGCGGTTGACTGCTCACGAAACGGAACTGGATCGTTTGCACGGCGAGCTTGAGCGCGTGGTGGCCAATGACTTCTTCACTGCGAAGGGTAGAGCCGCTGCTCTCAATGCTTACGAACGCTGCCAAAAACTGCTGCGCGCTTCTCAAGCACCAGTCGCCAGGGCGTCTGAATCACCGAAGAGCAACGGTCTTACGGTACACGATTATCAAGGCCGCCGTTGGGTAACCCGGCGCAACATTCATATCGACCGCCTGGCCTCCGGTTGGCTGATTAAGCAATTCATCGACAAGAGGCCTCGGTTTTACTTCGTCAATGAGAGCGAGAAAGTGCAGAATGCGATTCCCTTCGACATGTTCGGCGCGGAGTTCACGCATCACGGTGAGGACTGCACATTTGAAACAATGGTTAAGCGATTCGGTTTAGGCAAGATCAAAGGCCTGCGTGAACTGGGACAGATTGTTCATGACATCGACTTGAAAGACGACAAGTTTCATCGGCTGGAAGCTGCCGGCCTGAAAGCCATGATAGACGGCCTTTGTGAAAAGGTCAGTGACGATCGAAAGCGCCTCCAACAGGCCAGCGTCATCTTTGATGGTTTGTTCGCTTTACTGGATAAGACCGACAAGAGGCAGCAAAAGTCCCCCACAAAGAAGAAGGCCCCTAAGGTGGGAAGAAGTGGCAGAAGAAAGGCTAGATCATGAGAAGCACTGTCAAAACATTCGAAACATTAATACAGCGCCTATTTTCGTCGCACGTTTGGAAACGGATTACGCTCGTAAGCGTCGCTTGCACTGTTGCTGTTGTGTTTGTGCTTGCCGCGTGCTCAGCGCCGCAACCCGAAAAGACCAACGCTAGTGCCGAACCGCAGAGCGGCGGTGATTGGAAACCTGTCGAGCAGGCTTTAGGTAAAGCAGGGTCGATGCAGCCCGGTGATGTTTACAAAGTCAGTCTGCCACGAAGTGATCTGAAAGTGACTGTCGGCGGTGTGGAGTTGAAACCTGCGCTGGCCCTGGGATCGTGGGTAGCCTTCAAAAAGAGCGACGACATGATCACGGTTATGGGTGACCTGGTACTCACCGAAGATGAGGTCACACCGGTAATGACAAAGCTTGAGGAAGGCGGAGTTGAGATTTCCGCACTGCACAACCATGTGCTTCACGAAACTCCGCGAGTGATGTACATGCACATTCATGCAATGGGCGCTGGCGATAAGATTGCCAAAGCCATTCATGAGGCACTGGCTTTAAGCAAGACGCCGTTTACAGCGCCACCCGCGCCCGCGCAAACTCCAGATGTTGGACTCGACACGAAGCAGATTGACCAACTCATGGGCCAGACCGGGAAGGCCAACGGCGTTGTCTTTCAGTATGGCATTGCCCGCGCCGATGATGTTTCCGACTCAGCAATGATGGGTGGTGGCTTTGTCATTCCGCCAGCAATGGGCGTCGCTCAGGCAATCAACTTTCAAGCTACCGGTGGTGGTAAGGCTGCCATCACTGGTGATTTTGTGCTCCTGGCTTCGGAAGTCAATCCGGTAATCAAGGCTTTACGAGATAACGGCATTGAAGTCACGGCGCTTCACAGTCACATGCTGACCGATTCACCGCACCTCTTCTTCATGCACTTTTGGGCTAATGATGATGCATTGAAATTGGCAAAGGGATTGCGGGCGGCCTTGGACAAAGTGAACGTCAAGAAAGGCTAAATGTTGGAGTTGATTGAGGTCAATTGCCCGCTTCCAAATCCAATTCAAGCTGGCGCGCTAGCGTCGCAGACTTTCTTAGTCTCGAACGTAATGTCACGCTCGCCTCGCTGTCCATCTTCCTGCTCGGCTTTGGTGAAGAGCTTTGGAAGAAGTTTCTCCCGAAGTATCTGGAAGCATTAGGCGCAAGCACGCCGGTCATTGGGCTGTTCGGCACCGCTGAAGATTTCTTCGATGCGGTCTACCAATATCCAGGCGGTTGGTTCGCAGATCGCTTCGGTCGCCGTAATGCTTTTCTGATCTTTCTCCTTCTCGCGTTCACCGGATATCTCGTTTACTTGTTCGGCCCGACATGGCCGTTCGCTTTCTTAGGACTCGCTTTGGTCATGGCGTGGCAGAGCATGGCATCGCCCGCGATGTTCGCGGTCATCGGCGACGCGTTACCGCCGGAGAAACGCGCGATGGGATTCAGCATTCAGTCCATCCTGAAGCGAGTTCCGATTGTCATCGCACCGGTGGTTGGCGGACTCATCATCGCTTCGCGAGGAATTGCTAATGGCGTCCACTTGGGACTAATCATTACCCTGGGCATTGCGGCCCTTACCGCTGTTCTCATTCTGCTAATCAGAATCCAGCACGAATCGCACGAAGCAACGAACATCTTTGGGGTTTGGGCCTCATTACAGAGCGGCCTAAAGCGTCTGCTCGTTTCCGACATTTTCATTCGCACTTGCGAAGGCATGACCGACGTGCTGGTAATTCTGTATGTAACCAATGTCTTGAATGTAAGCGTGGCGCGCTTCGGAACGTTAATAGCGATTCAATTTGTCACCACCCTAATTATTTATATCCCTGCGGCGAAAGCCGCCGAGCGTGTCGGACGATGGCCGTTCGTGGTGGCCACGTTCTGCGCGTTTGCGCTTTTCCCTCTAGCGATAGTTTCCGCGCATGGCTTCGGCGGACTGGTTATCGCTTTCATCATCGGCGGCCTTAGGGAAATCGGGGAGCCAGCGCGCAAAGCAATGATTGTAGATTTCGCTAGGCCACAACTGCGTGCGCGCAGCATTGGCCTCTATTATTTACTGCGCAGCTTAGCGATCACTCCGGCATCAGCGATCGGCGGCTTGTTATGGAAGGTCGCTCCGCAGACTCCATTCGTCATTGCGGGTATGTTTGGGATTGGCGGCACATTGATATTTCTCTGGACACTACGCGAACCTCGCGCCGCCTAATCGAGTTGCTCAGGACAGGCTCGAACCAATGAACGAAGCGTTCATCCATGTCCTTACAGAATTGACACACCGTCCCCCAAACGTCCCCCAGCGACACGCAAATCAGGCAACGCATGCACGCAGATTTTTTCGGAGCGATTTTGTAAGTGTTGAAAATAAAGGAGCGAAAATTCAGATTCCCAAGCTGAAAGTTGCGAGTTCGAGCCTCGTCGCCCGCTCCAATTTTCCTCGGTAATTTCGAAGAGTAGTTTTCAAACGCTAGAAAAACTCAACAACCGTCCCGCAAACGTCCCGCAGAATTCTTCAACCGGAAGTGTCAGCCTCCAGGGGTGAAACTCACAACGGATTTTAAGCAAGTTGGGGGCGGCATCACCTAGCCTGACGAAACGATATGAGCCAGTATTTACTGCGCTAAGCGGTCGTCAAAGATCACCACTTCTGGCTAAATATCAACAGGCACCTACACCATCTTTACACCAACCTTCGACGCGAGTTGAACGCGGAAGGATCGTCGAATTAGAAACGTTGTCGCATTTAGCTCGGAAAAGAAGCGGTTGACGAAATGGCGCAACTCACCACCGCCGCGCCGCCACAGCATTCTACGAAACTCGCTTCCGGCGCCGGAAAGCCTGACTCAGCCCACGTTCATCGAGCAAATCGTCGGAAAAAGCTGTCGCTGTTCCACCGGGGACGGTCGGCGCGGTTAGCGATCGATTCAACCACCAGCAGATACGCGCGATTAAAATCGGCGGCTGCCTGAAAGTCGATCGGCTGATTCACGTCGTCTGATGGAGCGTGATAATGCTCTGTGCGCCAGCGCGCAGCAATCTCTTGCTCCGGAGATCCTCTAGTGTATCCATCTTTCAGCGAGATTGCGGGAACGCCGCGCCTGATGAAGCTGTATTGGTCACTGCGGATGAACGCGTTGCGTTCGGGTTCGGGATCGGAAAGGATCTTGATGCCGAGCGTTTCGCCGACTGCACGGAGGTCGTCAGCAAGACTCGATTCTTCCAGGCCCTGCACAATAAGTCCGTGCAGCGGAAACAGTGGCAGAAACATATCGACATTCACGTTCGCGATGATTGAGCCGGCGGGTATGGTGGGGTGTGCGGCAAAGTATCTGGATCCGAGCAATCCCTTCTCTTCGGCCGTGACGGCCAGAAAGACGATGGAGCGACGGAAACGCTTCTGCGTCTTGTGCAGAGTGAGCGCCGTCTCGAGCAACGTGGCCACGCCCGAGGCATTGTCCATCGCGCCATTGTAAATTTTGTCGCCATTGATCGGCGCGCCGACACCGAGATGATCCAGATGCGCGCTCAGCACCACATACTCATCCTTCAGTTTCGGGTCTGTGCCCGGCAAGAGTCCCACCACGTTCTGCGACTCGATTTCTTCAGTGGCCATTTTGATGGTAGCGCGAATTGAAAAGGGCAGCTCGAAACGCGGCAATTGTTTCCCGGCGTTGGCCGTCTCCAGGATTTCCGCAAAAGAGTGGCCTGAACCGGTGAACAATTTTTCGGCGCGAGCCGGATTGATCGTTACCGCCAATTGTTGCCCTGTTGTTTCATCCAAGCTCACGTCGGTCAAAGACACAGCGGGCATAAAGCGTGCAAGCTTTGCGCGATCCCACGGAATGTCCATGCCTTTAGGATTCGTAATCGAGATGACTCCAAGCACGCCGGCGGTCTTCAGATTTGCCCAGCGGGTTGCCTGGTAATGTGCGAGCAGCGGGCCGGGAATTGTGGGAGGCCCGCCAGTCATCAGCAACACAACTTTGCCGCGCAAGTCGAGTCCTTTCAAGTCGTCATAATTAACCTCGGGCACGCTCAGTCCATAGCCGATAAAAGTAATCGGGGCCTCAAGGTGAGGCGCTTGATTGACTCTCATGCTGAGAGTGGCTTCATCACCCAGCTCTAACGGTTCAGTTTTTCGGTTGCTGAGCAGAGACAAACTCGACTGCTCTTCAACAATGCGGCGAGAGTGAAAGCGGACCGGCTGAATATAGCCTTCAGTACCCGCGGGCTTAAGTCCGGCGCGCTGGAAATTGTCTGCGACGTATTTGGCGGCGAGGCGATGGCCTTCGCTGCCGGTGTCGCGCCCTTGCAGTTTATCGTCGGCTAGAAATCGGACGTGCGACCACCAGTCCTGTGCCGGATTCGCTGGAGGCATGACGCCCTGCATCCACACGGCCTGAGACAACGAGAGCGATAAGATTAGTATTAGAAAAGATTTCTTCATCGTCGCATCCTTGGCAAGCCGATTTTCAATCTACCTTTCCAATCAGTGCTCAGGCCGATGAGGTATACCCGGATATGTTCCATGAGCATGGCGGAGTCTATCATGGCGGTGCGCGTGGGTGTGTGTTAGCGCCAATAATTAACCGGCGGTCACCTCGATCCAGGGAAATTGCAGCGGATGTACCGCCGAGTAAAGATTCGTGGTTTCACGGAGAGATCTCACGAAGCCGGAATAGTCTTCAACTGATAGGACGGCTCATCTGCAGCGGCACGCTCCTGGTTTATCTGCTCAATCATCTGTTGAAAGGCGCTCTGGTCCACGTGACGTCCTAATTCGGTTTGGATACCGCCGGGATGCACAGCAGCCGCCCGCACTCCACGGTCGTGATGAAGTCTGTCGAACTCAACCGCGAAGAGGGAGTTTACGGTCTTGGAACGCCCGTAAGCGACAAACGCTTCATACGGCCTCCGCTCAAAGTTGGGATCTTCCATTCGGACGGCGCGAGAGCCGAGTCCTTCGCGAATGCGGTCAATAGTCAGTTGATTAAATAGTCAATTGTACCAACTGCATCGCAGGCTCCGTCGGCCTTCTCATTGCCCCCTCACACTCGATCAGCTAGATTAAGGCGCGAATGCGCCGCATTCTAAGAACAGCCCCTTTTTTTTGTCTTATCTCGCTGGGCTTATTCCCCGCCCGCGCCCTCGCGCAATACCGTTTCGATAACTGGACCATCGACGATGGACTGCCGCAAAACTCGGTCTCGGCGATTCTGCAAACGCGCGATGGCTATCTCTGGTTGACGACGGCGGCGGGATTGGTGCGCTTCGACGGGCTGCGCTTTACTGTTTTTGACAGGAGTAATACGAAAGGACTAAACAGTGTTCGGTTCAGCACACTATTTGAAGACGATGATGCCAACCTCTGGATCGGAACGGAGGATGGCGGCCTAACCCGCTTGCGTAACGGAACGTTTACCACGTTCACGACGCAAGACGGTTTGCCGCATAACCAAATCCTTAAGATTTGGAGAGACGAGCGCGGGGGGATCCTGATCATGACCGTCAGTGGACTTGTCCGTTGGCAACGTGACCAGTTTCTTCCTTACCAGGGACTTCCCGGAATCGTGATTGATCGAAATTGTTATCGGGTGCAGACGGGTGCGTTTTGGTGTGCCGATGCGGCCGGACTACATCGTATTAAAGATGATCAGATCACCACGTACACGAGCCGCGACGGCCTTGCGAGTCTCTATCCCAGCGCCGTCTATGAAGACCGAGAGAGCAATGTTTGGCTCGCGGGCGCTGGGGGCGAGGTGGATCGTTTGCAGCAGAACACCTTTACCCATTACACAACTAAAGACGGTCTGCCCAAAGAGCGCATCACATC
>Ga0126383_10000816_pt1 | contig 18082 bp, 15 predicted proteins | sample PanSoiMetPlot_35_FD_96882 | JGI IMG/M metagenome (GOLD analysis project Ga0126383, IMG submission 96882) | Tropical forest soil microbial communities from Panama - MetaG Plot_35 | ecosystem: Environmental > Terrestrial > Soil > Tropical forest > Bulk soil | place: Panama | collected 2016-02-17
ATGGAGCTCCACGGCGCGAGCCTCGGCGGCCGAGAGCTCGAAGCGCCGCAGCAGACGCGCAGAGAGTCGCGGCGCGCGCCACATGGCGCCCCACTGGTCCGGAGTGAGCTTTCCAGGCTTGCGCAGGGCCGAGGCGTCTACCGCGACCTTCCCGAGGTCGTGCAGCCGCGCCGCCCAGCGGAGGCGGTCGATGTCGCAGTAGGGGAAGCCGAGCGCGCGCGCCAGCTCGTCGACGTATCCCGCCACGCGCACGGAGTGCCGGTACGTGGACGGATCGCGCTCGCCGACGATGTTCGCGAAGGTCTCGAGGGCGTGCAACATCTCGAACCGCGAGCGCCGCACCCGCGCATGGGCCAGGTTGGCCGCCCAGGCCACTGGGATGACCGCGAGGGCGTTCCACGGGTGGTGGACCGCGAAGAGCGCGAGCACCGCCCCGAAGCCGGTCTCGGCCGCCGCAGCCGCGAAGTCGGGCTCGAGCATTTCGCCTCCGCCGACGAGCTGCAGGATGCCGCGCGAGACCATCAGGTAGGCGATCGCCAGCGCGATCAGCGGGACGAGGTCGTCCGGAAGCGCGAGCCGGCCGGGGTGGCCGCCGCCGAGAACGAAGGCGTAGCCGGCGGCAAGCGTCGCGAGCGCAAAGGCAGAAGCCTGGAAGGCCGCGAGCCGCCAGGGTACGCGCACCAGGCGCGCGACGAACGCCGCGGCTCCGGCGACGAGGGCGCCGCGCCAGGGGCCGAGCACGATCACGGCGGCGATGTCGACGCCCGAGGCGACGCGGAAGACACCCGGTCCGACGGGCTCCCGAAGGCGCGCGTTCTCCGGCTCCTCCAGGAGTTCCGCCGCAAGTGCCGCCACCCCAAGCAGCGCAAGCGCCGTCAACGGGCGGCCCGTGGCGGCAACCACGCCCGCGCCGGTCACGGTCACGCCGGCGCCGATCGCGAGGTATGCGAGCAGGGGGAACCGCACGTGGCTTCTATCGGCCGCCCGCGCGGCGCGGCTTAGCGACGAGCGGGACCGAGGCGTCGCTTGCGATGCCGGTCTCAGGACGTACGGGCTCTTGCCCGTGCGTCCGTCTGAAATGACCCGGTCGATCCGCCCCGCAGGAGGCACTGCGGCCGTAAGATCCGACGATGCCCGGAACCACGCGGATCATCCCGCTCGGCGGCCTCGGCGAGGTCGGCAAGAACATGACGGTCTACGAGGCCGACGGTGAGGCGCTCGTCGTCGACGCGGGCCTCGCCTTCCCGCGCGACGAGCACCTCGGCGTTGATCTGATCCTGCCGGACTTCAGCTACCTCGCCGACCTCGACCGCCCGATTCGGGCGGTGGTCCTGACGCACGGCCACGAGGACCACGTCGGCGCGCTTCCGTACGTGCTGCGCCAGACCCGGGTGCGGGAGGTCTGGGCGACGCGGCTCACGCTCGGCCTGATCAAGTCGAAGCTCGACGAGCACGGCCTGATGCGGGCGGCCGAGCTCAGGGAAGCCGATCCGGACGCAGGTCCGGTGCAGCTGGGGCCGTTCACGGTGGAGTTCGTCCGGGTCGCGCACTCGATCCCGGACTCGGTCGCGGTCCTGCTCGACACTCCGGGCGGGCGGATCCTGCACACCGGCGACTACAAGCTCGATCACACACCCGTGGACGGCCTGCGCACGGACGTGGGCCGGCTCGCGGAGCTCGGGAACGGCGGGGTCGACCTTCTGCTGGGCGACTCGACGAACGCGGAGCGCCCCGGCGTCACGGGCTCGGAGCGGCTCGTGGGGGAGGCGTTCAAGCAGATCATCCCGGGCCTCGAGGGCCGCGTCCTCGTCGCGTCGTTTGCATCGAACGTCCACCGGATGCAGCAGGCCGTCGACGTCGCGGTCGATGTCGGACGCAAGGTCTGCGTCGTCGGCCGCTCGATGCGCAAGAACGTCAACATCGCCCGCAACCTCGGCTACATGGAGGTGCCCGACGATGTCCTGATCCGCCCGAGCGACCTCGAGGAGTACCCGCCCGAGGAGGTCCTGATCCTGTGCACGGGAAGCCAGGGCGAGCCGCTCTCGGCGCTCGTGCGGATCGCCTACGGCGACCACCCGGCCGTGCGCGTCGAGGCCGGCGACACGGTGATCATTTCGGCGAAGCCGGTGCCCGGGAACGAGCTCCGCGTCCACGACGCGATCAACCAGCTCGCCCGCCGCGGCGCCGAGGTCCTGCACCAGGAGATCGCCCCCGTCCACGTCTCGGGCCACGGCAACTCGGAGGAGCTGCGCACGATGCTCGGGCTCGTCCGCCCCCGCGGCGTCATGCCGGTGCACGGAGAGTTCCGGATGCTGGCCGCGCATGCGAGGCTCGCGCGCGAGGGCGGAGTCCCGGAGGACCGGATCGTGCTCGCCGAGAACGGCTCCGTCGTCGAGCTCGAGGACGGCGTGGCGCGGATCGTCGACCGGATCGAGGCCGGCGTCACGTTCGTGGACGGACTTGGAGTGGGCGACGTCCAGGACGTCGCGCTGCGTGACCGACGCCATCTCTCCGAGGACGGCGTCCTGATCGTCGTGGCGACGCTGACGGGCTCGAACGGCGCGGTCGCGGCCACCCCGGAGCTGATCGCCCGGGGTCTCGCCGAGCCCGACGGCGAGCTCATCGACGAGATGAGGGAGGAGGCCCAGCGCGTCCTCGAGGATCTGCTCGAGGACAATGTGACCGAGATCAAGCTCCTCCAGGAGCACCTGCACGACGGCCTCGGGCAGCTGATCTACGACCGCACCGGTAGACGCCCGATGATCCTGCCTGTAGTTGTAGAGGTATGACCGTCGCTCGCCTTCGGCTCGCTCCCGTGGGGGAAACAAGTGTTTCCCCCACGTGCCCCCTTCGAGAGTCGCGGGTGGAACCTCCCGGTTCCCCCCGCAAGCACTCCCACTCCACCGCTCATGGGGCGAGGGTCGCCCTATGAGCCGAATCCGCGTCGACAAGACCTGGGCCGATGTGCTGGTCGACAACGCGGCCGAGATCGAGACCGCCGAGCGGCTGATCCGCCAGCTCACGGCCTGCGAGGTCTCGGCGCTCGCGTTCTGCCGGCTGCTGGAGCGCTGGGCTCGCGGCGACGCGGCACCGTCGACTCCGGGAGGCCGCCAGGCGGCGCTTCGCCGGGCCGCCGAGCGAGCCGAGACGGCGCTGGCCGGCCTCGAGGGGCCGTTGGGCCGCTACCTGCTGGAGCTCGAGCCGGAGCGCGCCGAGGGCCGCTCCTGGTACGGGGCGCCGGGCGCGGCTGAGCTGCTCGAGTGGTCGACCGTGCTCGAACGGGCGGGCGTTCGGGCCCAGGCGCTGCGCGTCACGCAGGCCTATCTCGAGCTCGCGGTGTTCCTCCGCGCGCTGGCCGGTCTCGGGGACGCGGCACGGCTCCGGTCCGCTCCGGACCGCTCGTCGCTCTGGTGCGGCCTCTTCGACCTCCGCGAGAACCTCCTGGGCCGCGCCGTCGAAGACCTGCGCGCGCTGGCGGCCTAGCTACCCTATGACCCGCATGCTGGCCACGGACATCTACACGCTCCTGATCCCCGTTTACATCCTGACCGGGCTCCTGCTGCTGCTGCTCACGCTGAACCTGCTCGCGCGCGTGCAGGGCGGGCGCTACGTGCGGCCGATCGCGAAGGGGCTGATGAAGATCCCGTGGGTCGGCAAGCGGCTCAAGAAGGCCTCGCAGGCGACACTGGAGCGGAAGAACCCCGAGCTCGCCAGCGCCGTCCAGAAGCTCGAGCGCTCGGGCGCGGCGCGCGACCCGATGAAGGCGCAGCAGGCGCTCTCACGGCTCAGCGCAGGAGAGCGCAAGGCGTGGCTCGAGGCGGCCGGCGAGCAGGGTGCGATGCCCGAGCCGATGAACCGCCAGCAGCGCCGCGCCGCGGCGAAGCTCAAGAAGCGCCGCTAGTGGTCGTTCCGGAGGCCCGGCCCTCCTAGTTTGGAATGAGCTCGGCCCAGATGCTCCCGTACCAGAACCTGTCGTTCGCGCTCGCGCCGGAGAGCATCTCACCGTTGATGTAGAAGGTGGTCGTTCCGGCGGAGACGTCGAAGATCTGCGTGCCGGAGCCGCTGACGTCGTATTCCGCGGTCGGGAGCCCGGGGGGCTCCCCGAAGACCGAGGCGTAGACCGGGTAGTTGCTGCATTCGGTGGCGCTGGTTCCGGCGACGAGGGCGACCTGATCGAAGGTCCCGCTCGTGTGGTCGATCTTGAACCAGACCTGGAAATGCACGATCGCCTTCCCGGAGACCGGCGCCGTGAGCGCGACGGAGGCGTCGTTGTAGTGGACGCAGGTGTCGTTCGAGGTGATCGGCGTGATCTGGACGCTCGCGTGCGAGACGACCGGGCCGACGGGCCCGATCGGGCCGGTCGCGCCGCGAAGGCCGCGCGGTCCCGTCGCCCCTCGCACCCCGGTCGCGCCGGTGGGGCCGCGGATGCCGGGCGGGCCGACCATGCCGGTCGGGCCGCGCGGTCCGGTGGCTCCACGGCTGCCGGTAACCCCGCGACGCCCGGTGGGACCCCGGGCCCCGGTCGGGCCGATGACTCCCCGAGGCCCGGTCACGCCCTGGACGCCCTGCGGGCCGCGGGGTCCGGTGACCCCCTGCTGCCCTTGACCGCCACGCGGCCCGGTGGCTCCCTGCTGGCCCTGCGGTCCTCGGGGCCCGGTGACGCCTTCCTGGCCCTGTGGCCCACGCGGCCCGGTCACGCCCTGGAGGCCGCGAGGCCCGGTGGCGCCCGGGATGCCTTGTGGCCCGCGGGGCCCGGTGACGCCCTGCTGTCCTTGCGCGCCCCGAGGTCCCGTCGTCCCTTGCAGGCCCTGGGGGCCGCGCGGCCCGGTAGGCCCGCGTGCTCCGCCGGCCGGGCCGGGCGGGCCTTGCGGCCCTTGCGCCCCCGGCGGACCCGGCAGCCCCTTGGCGCCCTTGAGCGTTGCGATCGTGCCCTTGGAGATCTTCGGCTTCGTGACCGCGCCGTTCCGGAGCTGCAACGTGCCGACGCTGTTCTTCGGCAGGAGGACGTTGCTCGCGGCTACCGAGGTGCCCCCGAGCGCCACGAAGAGCGCCAGGTAGGCCACGAGGTTCGCGCGCACATGTGCGAGCAGCTTCCCCATACCCTCCTCCTCGACGTGACGTATCGCACATGCGCGCACAGAAGTCAATGGAGGGGGCTACGAAGCGCCGTCGAAGGGGGCGCGGATGGCGCGCCGTCGCAAGAGACGCACGCTGAAGCCGCGCGTGCCCAAGCGCGTAAAGCAGCGCAGGAAGCGCGGCCGTGACGCGCGCGGGCACCAGCATCCCGAGCTGATCGGGCTTGCTCTCGTGTCGCTCGGCGTGTTCCTCGCGGCCGTGCTCTGGGCCGGCTGGAACGGAGGTTACGTCGGAGGGGGAATCCAGGACGGCCTCCACGCGCTGATCGGCTCCGCCTCGTTCGGCCTTCCGGCGTTGCTGACGATCGTGGGCGGGCTGATGGTGGCGCGAAGCGATCTCGTCGACGTGCGGCCGTTCCGCACCGGGATCGTCGTGCTCTCGCTCGGGCTGATGCTGACGCTCGGCAAGGACGAGGGCGGCTACTTCGGGCAGGTCCTGGGCGGCGGGCTGGCGCTCGCGCTCGGGAGCACCGGCGTTGCGATCGTCGGCGTGCTCGCGCTGCTCGTCGGCGCCCTGCTCGTGACGGGCGCCTCAGCCGGGGCGATCATCCGGCGGTCCGGCCGCGCCGTCCACCACGCCGCGAGGCGGTCGTTCCAGCGGGCCGCACCGCCCCTGCACGTGATCGAGGGCGAGCGGGCGCTGCAGGCGGCGAGGCCCCAGGCACCCCCGATCGACGTCGTCAGCGAGTTTCCCGACCTCGTCTCCGAGACCCAGCCGCCGCCCCTCCTCGTCTCGGATCCCGACCCCGAGCCGGAGGAGACCAGCCTCTTCGACGTCACGACCGAACCCGCGGCCGACTACGAGCTCCCCGACCGGAACCTCCTGCGCACCTCGCCCCCCGGAGGCGGCCCGAACGGCGAGCACGCCGCCCGCGTCGCCGAGGCGCTCGTCCAGACCCTCGCCAACTTCGGCGTCGAGGCGAACGTGATCGGCCAGATCTCGGGCCCGCGCGTGACGCGCTACGAGCTCCAGCTCGCACCCGGGACGAAGGTCTCGAAGGTCGCGGCGCTCAAGGACGACCTCTCCTACGCGCTTGCCACGACGGAGATCCGCATCCTGGCGCCGATCCCGGGGAAGCAGGCGGTCGGCGTCGAGCTTCCGAACACGAGCCCGAACCTCGTCACCCTCGGCGACATCTTCGAGGACCTGCCGCAGAGCTCGAGCCCGCTCGCCGTGTGGCTGGGCAAGGACATCTCCGGCCAGGCCGTGTGGACCGACCTGGCCCGGATGCCGCACATCCTGATCGCCGGCACGACCGGCTCGGGCAAGTCGGGCTGCATCAACACGATTCTGACCTCCGTGCTGCTGCGCTCGAGCCCCGACGACGTCCGCATGATCCTGATCGACCCCAAGCGGATCGAGCTCGGCTACTACGAGTCGATCCCGCATCTGCTCGCGCCCGTCGTGTCGAGCCCGAAGGAGGCCACCGCGGTGCTCCGCAACGTCGTCGCCGAGATGGAGCGCCGCTACGAGCAGCTCTCGCGGGTGCGCGCGCGCAACCTCCCGGAGGCGAACCGGGCGCTGCGCTCGCGCGGCGAGCCGCAGCTGCCGTACCTGCTGGTCGTGATCGACGAGCTCGCCGACCTGATGATGATCTCGCCGCAGGAAGTGGAGGACTGCGTCATCCGCCTCGCCCAGAAGTCCCGCGCGGTCGGAATCCACCTCGTGCTCGCGACGCAGCGGCCCTCGGTGGACGTGATCACCGGGATGATCAAGGCGAACGTGCCGAGCCGGATCGCCTTTGCGGTCTCGAGCCAGACCGACTCGCGCGTGATCCTCGACCAGGCCGGCGCGGAGAGCCTCCTCGGGCAGGGCGACATGCTCTTCAAGCCGCTCGGCACCTCACGCCTGCAGCGCCTCCAGGGCGCGTTCGTGACCGAGGAGGAGATCGCGCTGATCGTCGAGCAGACGCGGGGCCAGCGGGAGCAGGAGCTCGACGAGTCGCTGCTCGAGCCGCCCGACGCGGCCTCGGACGGCGACGAGGTCGAGGGCGAGTTCGACCCGGACGAGGATCCGCTGCTGGACAAGGCGATCGAGGTCGTCGTCCAGACGCAGACCGCCTCGGTGTCCCTGATCCAGCGTCGGCTCAGGGTGGGGTACACCCGCGCCGGCCGCCTGATCGACATGCTCGAGCGGCGCGGCATCATCTCCGGCTACGAGGGCTCGAAGCCGCGCCGGGTGCTCGTGGGGGAAGCGGAGCTCGATCGGGCAGCGGGCGGCTGAACCTGCTTCACTTCGTCTTGCGGTCGGGTTAGCATCGCGAATTCCATCCGGCGTAGGAGGAGGTCTCGTGAAAGTACGAAAGTGGCTGCCCTGGCTGGCCCTTGCGCTGGTCCTGATTCTGGCGCTGGTCACAGCCGGCTGCGGCGGTAGCAAGAAGAGCTCGGCAGGAGGCGGCGGCACGACGACCACGACCGGCGGGGGGAAGAAGATCACGGTCGCTCTCGTCAGCGACGTCGGTCACTTCAACGACAAGTCGTTCAACCAGTCGCAGCTCGAGGGCCTGAACAAGGCCAAGGCTCAGCTCGGCATCACTGCGATCCCGCTCCAGTCGAACTCCGCCAGCGACTACCTGCCGAACCTGACGCAGGCGATCCGGCGCAACTCCGACCTCGTCATCTCGGCCGGCTTCCTGCTGGCTCCGGCGACCGCGACGGTCGCGAAGAAGTACCCGAACACGCACTTCGCGATCACGGACTACCCCGTCGAGGCCTCCCCGTTTGCCAACAAGAGCGGCAAGGTCCTGTTCAAGAACGTCATGGGCCTGACCTACGCGGCGAACGAATCGGGCTGCCTGGTCGGCGTCCTCGCGGCGAAGATGGCGCAGAAGATGGGGAAGAAGATCATCGGCGCTGTGGGCGGGATCAAGATCCCACCGGTCGACATCTGGATCGCCGGCTACAAGTACTGCGCCCAGAAGGCCGTCCCGGGGACGAAGGTCCTCGTCGGCTACTCGCAGGACTTCGTCGCCGCGGACAAGTGCAAGACGGTTGCCCAGAACCTGATCGGCCAGGGCGCGCAGGTGCTCTTCCAGGTCGCGGGCCTGTGCGGGCTCGGCACGCTCAAGGCGGCCGACGACGCGGGCATCTGGGGCATCGGCGTCGACAAGGACCAGTACAACGACGCCAAGCGCGTCCTGACGAGCGGCGTCAAGCGCGTGGACGTCGGCGTCTACGACGCGGTCAAGGCGGCGCAGAACGGCAACTTCAAGGGCGGCACTGACCTGCTGTTCAATCTCAAGAACAACGGGATGAGCGTCGGCAAGATCAATCCCGCCGTTCCGAAGTCGTACATCACGTTGATGAATCAGTACAAGCAGCAGATCATCAACGGGACGCTGAAACCGCCGTCGGCACTCTGAGCTCGTGAAGAAGGGGCGGGATACCCGCCCCTTCTTCGGCTTACAATCCTCCGGTGGAGTCGGCCGGGTCGGTGCTCGAGCTGCATGGAATCACAAAGCGCTTTCCGGGCGTGGTGGCGGACGAGAACGTCGACTTCGATCTTCAGCGGGGCGAGGTACACGCGCTCCTGGGCGAGAACGGCGCGGGCAAGTCGACGCTCATGAACGTCGTCTACGGGCTGTACAAGCCGGACGAGGGCGAGATGTACGTCAAGGGGAGCCGCGTCTCGTTCACGTCCGCCAAGGACGCGATCGACGCCGGCATCGGGATGGTGCACCAGCACTTCATGCTCATCCCCGTGATGACCGTCGCCGAGAACATCGTCCTCGCGCAGGAGCCGACCCGCGCGGGCGTCTTCCTCGACTTCGACGCGGCGCGCGAGCGCGTGCGGGAGCTCTCGGAGACCTTTCGCTTCGCGATCGACCCGGACGCGCGCGTCGAGAACATCAGCGTCGGCCAGCAGCAGCGCGTCGAGATCCTGAAGGCGTTGTACCGCCGCGCCGACATCCTGATCCTCGACGAGCCGACCGCGGTCCTCACCCCTCAGGAGGCGCAGGAGCTCTTCGGGATCCTCCGCTCGCTCGTGGTCGAGGGGATGTCGGTCATCTTCATCAGCCACAAGCTCAACGAGGTGCTGGAGCTCGCGGACCGCATCACGGTGCTGCGCCGCGGCAAGAAGATCGACACGATCCCGCGCGCGGGCGCCACCGAGGAGGGGCTCGCCCGGATGATGGTCGGCCGTGAGGTGCTGCTCCGCGTCGACAAGCCGCCGCCGAATACCGGCGACGCGCTGCTCGAGGTCAGGGACCTGAACGTGAACGACGAGCGCGGCCTCCCGGCGGTCAGAGGCGTCTCGTTCGAGGTGAAGGCGGGCGAGATCGTCGGGATCGCAGGCGTCGAGGGCAACGGGCAGAGCGAGCTGATCGAGGCGATCACGGGGCTGCGGCGCGCCGAGAGCGGGGAGGTCGTGGTCGGCGGCCGCGTCATCTCCCATGCTGGCGCGCGCAAGATGCTCGATGCAGGCGTCGGCCACATCCCGGAGGACCGCCAGCGGCGCGGGTTGGTGCTCGAGTTCACCATCGCCGAGAACATCGCGCTGCACGACTACAACAAGCCGCCGGATTCGCGTCACGGGTGGCTCTTTCCCCGCCGCCTCATCGAGCGTGCACGGCGCCTGATCAGGGAGTTCGACGTCCGCGGCGGCGGCCCGGCCACCCGTGCCTCGGCGCTCTCGGGCGGCAACCAGCAGAAGCTCGTGGCGGCCCGTGAGGTCGAGCGCGATCCGAAGGTCCTCGTCGCCGCTCAGCCGACGCGGGGCCTCGACGTGGGTGCGATCGAATACCTGCACCGGAGGCTCGTCGAGGAGCGCGACGAAGGTCGCGCCATCCTCCTGCTCTCGCTGGAGCTCGACGAGGTGCTGTCGCTCTCCGACCGCATCCTGGTCATGTACGAGGGCAGGGTCGTGGCCGAGCACGGCGCCGAGGCGAGCGAGGAGGAGATCGGGATCGAGATGCTGGGGGCCGGACGGCAGGAGGCAGTCGCATGAGCGAGCCGGTCGCACCGGGGAGCGCGCCGGAGCCCGCCGGGGCCGCGCCGCCCGACACCGTCGCTGCGCGGTTCGACCTCTACCAGCGGGCGGGCGGGCTGGCGGTGCCCTTCGTGACCGCGGTCATCGCCTTCCTGATCGGCGGGGTGATCGTGGCCGCCACCGGCCACAATCCCATTACGGCCTACTGGGACATCTTCAAGGGCGCCGGGCTGAACTGGTTCGGCCACCTGACGACCAATACGGCCAACACCTCGGCCTACAACTTCTCCCAGACCCTCCTCGCGACCACGACGCTGATCCTCACCGGCCTCGCGGTCGCCTTCGCGTTCCGCTGCGGGCTTTTCAACATCGGCGGCCAGGGGCAGTACCTCGTGGGCCTGATCGTCGCGAACTGGATCGGGGTCTCGTGGCTGAACCTCGCGCGTCCTGCGCACGTGCTGATCGGCGTGGCCCTCGCAACGCTGGCCGGCGCCGCCTGGGCCGGGATCGCCGGATTCCTCAAGGCGACCACCGGCGCGCACGAGGTGATCTCGACGATCATGCTCAACTGGATCGCGATCTACCTGGGCGCGTGGGCCTTCGGCCAGGGGGGCCCACTGCAGGGGCCGCAGCCAAGCAGCCCGATCTCCGCGTCGATCGACCCGAGTGCCCGGATCCCCTACTTCTGGGGCGACAGCACGCTAGGAGGCCTTCACTACGGCTTCTTCGTCGCGATCGGCGCGCTCGTCGTCTTCTGGGCGTTGCTCAACCGGACGACGCTGGGCTACGAGGTGCGTGCAGTCGGGTTCAATCCCGACGCCGCCGCCTACGGCGGGATCAGCGTGCGCAAGAACTACATCCGCGCGATGGCCATCTCGGGGGCGTTCGCAGGCCTCGCGGGCGGGATGGACATGCTGAGCCAGTACGCGCCGATCGGCTTCGGCACGCTTGACGTCTACGGCTCCACGATCGGGTTCCTCGGGATCGCGGTGGCCCTGCTCGGGCGCAACACGGCGGTCGGCGTCGGCCTGGCGGCGCTGCTCTTCGGCGCCCTGCTGTACGGCACGACCCACGGTCTCACCTCCAACGTGATCCAGCCCCAGCTCACGAGCAACCTCACCTCGATCATCCAGGGGCTCGTCGTGCTCTTCGTCGGAGCAGACGTGTTGATCCTGGCCGTCTGGAACGCGCGCAGGAAGGTGCGCCTGCGCGGAGGGACCGCGACCGCCGAATCGACCCCTGAGAGCGCCTCCTGAGCACCTACGTCGGAACCCGCGAGCGCGTGCTCCGGTCCCGCTGGTTGGAGCCGAGGGTGGTCGGCTTCGTCGGAATCGCCCTCGGTGTGCTCGCATTCGTGCTCGCGATTCCGCCCATCACGTCCCGAACGATCACGTGGTCGCTGCTCGTCGGGATCCTAGGCGGGTTCCTGGGCGTGTCCACGGTGAGCAGGGGAGAGCGCCGGATCGGTTGGGGCGCGATCGCCGCGGCGGTCCTCGGGATCGGCCTCGCCGCCCTTGCGCTCCAGTCCAGCCAGGCCAACCTGGAACAGGTCTTCGACGCCTCCCTGATCGCCTCCATGCTCGTCTTCGCGACCCCGCTGACGTTCGGCGCGCTCGGCGGGATGTTCTCGGAGCGCAGCGGCGTGGTGAACGTCGCCCTCGAGGGCATGATGCTGATGGGCGCCTTCTTCGGCATCTATGGCGCGGACAAGACCGGATCCTGGTTCCTCGGCATCGTGATCGCGGCGCTCGCCGGGGCGCTCATGGCCCTCGTGCTGGCGTTCTTCGCGGTTCACCTGCGCGCCGATCAGATCGTGGCCGGCATCGCGCTGAACTTCCTCGCGCTGGGGATCACGGGCTACTTCTTCTTCCAGCTCTACCACGGCGCGAACATCCCGGCGAACATCCCGCGGATCCCGAACGTGAGCATCCCCTGGGTGAAGGATCAGTCCTTCATCGGCCCGGCGTTCGGCGACCTCAACCTGCTGATCTGGGTCGCGATCATCCTCGTCCCGGTCTCCTACCTCGTCATGTTCAAGACGTCGATCGGCCTGCGGATCCGCGCCTGCGGCGAGCATCCCCGCGCCGCGGACACCGTCGGGATCGACGTCTATGCCGTGCGCTACGCCTCCGTCATCACCTCCGGAGTGCTGGCCTCGCTCGGCGGGGCCTTCCTCTCGGTCGGCTTCGTCGGCACCTTCAACGAGAACATGACCAACGGCCGCGGCTTCATCGCGCTGGCGGCCCTGATCTTCGGCAACTGGCGCCCGTTCGGGGCGTTCGGCGCGGCGCTCCTGTTCGGCTTCTCGACGGCGCTGGCCTTCCGCCTTCCCGTGTACTCCGGCTCCGCCGCTACCCTCTTCCAGGCCTTGCCCTACGTCCTCACGCTGATCGCTGTGGCAGGCGTGATCGGCCGCACGATCCCGCCGGCAGCCGATGGACGGCCTTACAAGAAGCAGTAGCGTCCGCGCGAGGAACGATGCGGCGCGGGGCTCGCTCGCCTGCGCCCTCATCGGGCTCGCGATCCCCGTGGCTGGCTACTTCGCCGCGGGTCAGCTGAACGGTGTGACGATCGTCCACGCTACTGAGGCGACGTGCGGGTCGGCCGTTCTCGGGGTGCTGGCGCTGCTGCTCGCGCGGAAGGCGCAGCTCAGGAACGAGCGCACCCTCGGGCGCGTCGGAGGGCTGGGCATGGCCAGGGCCGGGAAGATCCTGGGCCTTCTCTCGCTCTGCATCGGCATCACCGCGGGCCTTGCACTCGGCTTCTATTCGGTGCTGAACTACTTCGGCTAGGTGCGCCGAGGCACCGCTTGCGGTGCCGCTATCACGAAGCGCAGGCTCTGCCCGTGCGTCCGCCTGAAACGACCGGTCGACACGCCGGAACCTCATCTCGAAGGCGGCTAGACTGGCCGTCTCCCGTGTTCGAGATCGGCAACAGCCTGCGCGAGGCGCGCTACCGCCAGGGGCTCGAGCTCTCCGACGTCGAGCTCGCGACCAAGATCAGGTCCCGCTACCTGCAGGCGCTGGAAGAGGAGAGCTTCGACGCGCTCCCGGCCCAGACCTACGTCAAGGGCTTCCTGCGCACCTACGCGGACTACCTCGGGCTCGACGGCCAGCTGTACGTGGACGAGTACAACTCCCGCTACTCCGTGGGGGAGGACGAGCCGCGGGAGCCGGTCGTCGCCCGCCGGAGCTCGACCGTTCACCAGCGCCATCGGCGCTTAGAGCGCCGCGGTGTTCTGCTCGGCCTGGCCGGGATCGCGATCGTCTCCGCGTTCTTCATCGCCGCGTTCAAGTACGGCAGCGGCAACGACAACAACCCGCCGATACCGAATCTCGGCGCGACGACGACCTCGAAGACCACCGCCCCCACCCGGACGCGGCACCACAAGAGGGCGGCCGCGCCGGCGAAGCTCCGCTTCTTCGTCGTCGCCACGCGCGGGAACTGCTGGATGGACGTGCGGAACTACTCGTCGAGCGGCAGGACGCTCTACACCGGCACCCTCCAGTACCACCAGTGGCAGCGGTTCGTCGCGCGCCGGCTCTGGATCAACTTCGGCAGCCCTTCCAGCGTCGAGGCCGCAATCAACGGCAGGCGCGTGACGCTCCCCGGCGGCGGGCACCCCGTGATGGTGCTCGTGTCGCCACAAGGCGTCTCACTCTCGCCCGCGACGAGTTGACCCGCCCGCGCGGGGTCGTCGTCGTCACCGGAAGCGAGCTCGTCCGCGGGGAGCGCACCGACCGGAACGGGCCGTTTCTCGCCGCCGAGCTGCTGCGGCTCGGGCTCGAGCCCGCGCGGATCGAGATCGTCGGGGACGAGCCGTCCGAGCTGGAGGACGCCTTGCGCGCGGGGATGCGCGCCGAACTCTGCGCCGTCTCGGGAGGCCTCGGGCCCACGCACGACGACCGGACCGTCGAGCTCGTCGCGCGGGCCACCGGGCGGGAGGTCGTCGTCGACCACGAGCTCGAAGCGGAGATCGAGCGCATCTCGCGTGCGATCGCCGAGCGCCTCCAGCGGCCGTACGCGGACTTCGCCGAGGGGGTGAGGAAGCAGGCGACGCTGCCGGCCGGCGCGGTCGTCGTCGGCATCGCGGGGACCGCGCCGGCGCTCGTGCTGGAGGCGGAGGGGACGGTGTTCGTGATCCTTCCCGGCCCGCCCTCCGAGCTGCGGCGGTTGTGGACTGAGGCGCTCGCAACGGAGCCCGCGCGCGCAGTCCTCGCGCGCGCGCGTGAACCTGGCCGACGGGTGCTTCGGTTCTTCGGCGCGAGCGAGTCCGCGATCGCGCGGGCGCTCGCGGAGGCCGGGGGAGAGGCGCCGGGGCTGGCGGCAACAGTGTGCGCGCGAGATTTCGAGATCCACGTCGGACTCGTGTTCGACGCGGAAGCCCAAGCGGACGCCGAGCGGCTCTCGGAGGGATTGCGCGAGCACGTGGGCGCCTTCCTGTTCGCCGAGGACGAGCGGCCGGTGGAGGAGCTCGTCCTCGAGGCGTGTCGCGCTCGTCGCCTGACGCTGGCCGCGGCGGAGTCCTGCACGGGCGGGCTCGTCGCCGCGAGGCTGACATCCGTGCCCGGGGCGAGCGACGTCTTCCTGGGCGGGGTCGTCGCCTATGCGGACGATGTGAAGCGGGCGGAGCTCGGCGTGCCGGAAGCGCTGCTCGAGCGGTTCGGAGCCGTCTCCGCGGAGGTCGCGGAGGCGATGGCTCGCGGCGCTCGCGAGCGGCTGAACGCGGACGTCGCGGTGGCGGTGACCGGGATCGCCGGGCCCGGCGGCGGCACTCCCGAAAAGCCCGTCGGGCTCGTCAACCTGCACGCGGAGGGCCCGGAGGGAGGACTCGCGCGGGAGCTGAACATGCCCGGCGATCGCAGTGCGATCCGGGGACGCGCGACGGCCGCGGCGCTCCACCTGGTGCGCACATTTCTGGCACAGAGTTGACGCAGAGACGTGTGAAAGCTGGTGCTAGCGTCGAGGGCAGTGAACGCCAGCGACTCTTCTGCGCGCTCCGCCTTCCGGCTGAGACGGTCGACTCCCTCGTCGAGTGGCAGCGCTCGGCCTTCGGCGCCGTGCATGACGTCAGGATCCTTTCGGCCGCCCAGCTGCACGTCACGCTCGCCTTCCTCGGCCACCGCCCCGCCGCGGACGTCGATGCCATCCTCGGCGCCCTGCGGGGGGCCGGGTCCGTTGCTCACCGGCCGCTCCTGTCGGTCAGCCGCTACCGCGAGACGCGAAGCGTCGGGATGCTCGCGCTCGACGACGAGGACGGCCGCGCTGCTCGGCTGGCGCGCGACCTACACGGTCGCCTGGAGGCGCTCGGCGTCTACGAGCCCGAGCGCCGGGAGTGGCTGCCGCACGTGACCGTCCTGCGCTTCAAGGTGCGACCACGGCTGCGGCCGGCCCTGCCGGACCTGGAACCATTCAGTCCGTCCGATGCGGCTGTTTACCTGTCACGTCTACGCCCCGGCGGGGCGCAGTACGAAGTCCTCGAATCGGTGGCTCTAGGAGGTAGATGACGTTGGATCGCGAGCAGGCTCTCGACACCGCGCTCGGCCAGATCGAGCGGCAGTTCGGCAAGGGCTCGGTCATGCGCATGAGCGACCAGGCGCAGGTCTCCATCGGCGCCGTCTCGACGGGCTCGCTCTCGCTCGACCTCGCGCTCGGGATCGGCGGGCTGCCGCGCGGCCGGATCGTCGAGATCTTCGGTCCCGAGTCCTCCGGCAAGACGACGCTCGTCTACCACGTCATCGCCGAGGCGCAGCGTCGCGGGGGCATCTGCGCCTTCATCGACGCCGAGCACGCGATGGACCCCACCTACGCGAAGAAGATCGGCGTGAACATCGACGACCTCCTCGTCTCGCAGCCGGACACGGGGGAGCAGGGGCTCGAGATCGCAGAGCTCCTCGTCCGCTCGGGCGCGCTCGACATCGTCGCGGTCGACTCGGTCGCAGCGCTGACGCCGAAGGCCGAGATCGAGGGGGAGATGGGCGATTCGCACGTCGGCCTCCAGGCGCGGCTGATGAGCCAGGCGCTGCGTAAGCTGGCCGGCACCCTCAACCGCACGGACACGATCTGCATCTTCACGAACCAGCTCCGCGAGAAGATCGGCGTCATGTTCGGCAACCCGGAGACGACCCCCGGCGGACGTGCGCTGAAGTTCTACTCGTCGGTGCGGCTCGACATCCGCCGGATCGAGACGCTCAAGGACGGCGTCGAGGCCTTCGGCAACCGCGTGCGCGTCAAGGTCGTAAAGAACAAGGTCGCGCCGCCGTTCAAGCAGGCCGAGTTCGACATCATCTACGGCACGGGGATCTCCTGGGAAGGCACGGTCCTGGACGCGGCGCTCGAGCGCAAGATCGTCCAGAAGTCGGGCTCCCACTTCAGCTTCGAAGACGAGCGGCTCGGTCAGGGCCGCCAGAATGCGACCGCGTTCCTGAGGGAGCACCCTGACGTCGGGCAGCAGATCCTCGCGCGGGTCCAGGCGCTCGCGGGTCCGGAGCAGGTTGTCTCGGCGCGCCTCTTGCCCGAGCTCGAGGCTGCGGCCGCCGAGGAGAAAGCGCCTGCAGAGGAGCCCGCGGAGGTCGCCACTACGTAAGTGCCCCGCCGAGCAATGCCCGTCGGCCTCTGGCTCGCGATCACGGGTCACCAGGGTCCATCCGTGCCCTTAGCAAGGCAGTTCAGCCCCGCTGTGGCCCAGTGCGAACTCTGCCTTGGTGTTCGCGACCCAGGGACTCGGCAGCATCACCAGGCGAGGAACTAGTTGCGCGCTCTCAACGTTGCCACGAGTGCGCTTGCGCGACGCGACTTCTCCGAGCGGGGGCTGCGGGAACGGCTCGACCGCGCCGGTGTCGCGCCCGCGGAAGCGGAGGCGGTGCTCGAGCGGCTCCGGAACGAGGGCATCCTGGACGAGGCGCGCTTCGGCGCGAACCGTGCGCGGGCCCTCGCTGAGCGCGGAAAGGGCGACGCAGCGATTCGCTTCGACCTCGAAGCCCAGGGCCTACCCGGCGATGTCGTCGAGGCGGCGCTCGCCGCGCTTGAGCCGGAGCGTATGCGCGCCGAGCGGATCGTCGCGCGCCGCGGCCCCGGCGCGGCGACGGCAAGGCTGCTCGCCGGTCGCGGCTTCGACGAGGAGGCAATCGAAGCGGCCGTTGCGTCAAGGCCTGGGGCGGCGCTAGGATAGGAAGCGCTTCATTCCACATTTTGCCTGCATCTCACCTGTTTCCGAATCGGACCCAGAATCCAGAGATCCCAGAGTGCAAACGATGAGCGCAAAGGAGGCGAAGGCAGAGCGGCGGTGAGTTGACCGCCGGTCGAGGCTCGCTCAGGCCTCGCCCCGATTCGAGCATGTCCGGTGCAGCGGTGCTGGATGGGCACCGCGTTCCAGCGCGGACAACTGGGCCCCCGCCGGGAGCTTCCCGGCACGAGGTAGGGAGCGCTGCATGCTCGTCGTCATCGGGATTGCGATCGGTCTGGTACTCGGAGCGGGGCTCGCCTTCCTTTCGCTCTACGCGCTGACCGGCTCTCGCCTGGCCGCCGCGCGGAGGACGCGCCAGCTGCTCATCAGCGAGGCGAAGCGCGACGCCGAGTCGCTGCGCCGGGAAGTCCAGATCGAGGCGCGTGAGGAGGCGGTGAAGATCCGTGCCCAGATCGAGCAGGAGGTCGCCGGGCGCCGGTCCGAGACCATGAAGATCGAGGAGCGGGCCCTCGCCCAGGAGGAGGAGATCGAACGAAAGCTCACAGAGCTCTCTCGCCGCGAGCAGGGCCTCTCCGATCGCGAGACGCACGCGAAGCAGCTCCAGGAGGAGCTCAAGGGCGCCCGCGAGTCGCAGCTCGAGGAGCTCCAGCGCATCTCCGGAATGACCGTCAACGAGGCGAAGGCGCATCTGCTGGAGCGCTCCGAGGAGCTGATCCGGCACGAGCTCGCGCGCATGGTTCGACAGGCTGAGGAGGAGGCGCGCGGCGAGGCGAAGCGGCGGGCTCGCAACCTCGTGGCCGACGCGTTGCAGCGGGTCGCCGCGAACCACGC
>Ga0126383_10000817_pt1 | contig 18077 bp, 16 predicted proteins | sample PanSoiMetPlot_35_FD_96882 | JGI IMG/M metagenome (GOLD analysis project Ga0126383, IMG submission 96882) | Tropical forest soil microbial communities from Panama - MetaG Plot_35 | ecosystem: Environmental > Terrestrial > Soil > Tropical forest > Bulk soil | place: Panama | collected 2016-02-17
AGGCGCCCCACTGGGTGTATCCCATCACTCGCAGACGGGTGTCGGGCTGGATCCCCGAGAATTCCCGGCCGGCGATCAGCGGGGGTTCGGGAGTGCCGGGGTATCCTCCCTGGGCCGAGAGGATGTCGGCGAAATTAATTCCTGCAGCACTAACTACGACCATCACTTGCCCCGGTTGCGGCGCAGGATCGTGCAAGTCACGAATCTCGAGAACCTCAGGACCGCCTAAGCGACTGATGACAAGGGCCTTCACGAGACCAGTCTAGCAGCACTCGGAGGGTAGCCTTTCGCAACCAGCGTAGAAACCCCTCTGTCGAGGTGTGCTTTCTCGTTTCCGCCGACGGTCCACGGTATATACTGCGAGTGATAGTAGTAGCTGTGCGGCTAAGTCCGCACGGCGTCTTCTTAGATGTCTGTTCCTTGACAGCTTGTTTGGTTCGATCACCGGGTGCCGACTTCGGCAAAGAGCATCCGGTGCTGGACCCAACTGGCTTGCGGGCCGGTTGAGTTCCGGGGAGGTCCATACCATGGACGTTTTTTTGATCCGGTTTTCTTTCGTTCTTTTTGTCGCTTTTACTTGCTGGAAAATTCAACCTTTTGGGCTCCCTTCCAATCTTGACGCTGGCGTGGGAGCGATCTTCGGGATCGCCGTAGTGGTCTTCGAATGGCGGTTGCACCTGGTCAGCCTCAAGCGGCTGATCGGCGCCGCGATCGGCAGCGTACTGGGGATTTTCGGGGCTTACCTTTTTTCCCTGGTCATCCGCAACAGCATCGTTACTGGACCCACCCAAAGCTTTTTGCAAATCATGGTCATGCTGCTTATGGCCTATGTAGGGCTTGCGGTGGGGGCCAACAAAGGCGACTTGCTGAACCTGTCGGCGCTGGGTGGAGTCTTCGGGGGCGAGAAACAGTCCAAGAAGAGCTACAAGATTCTCGACACCAGTGTGATCATTGACGGCCGGATCGCCGACATCGCCGAGACCGGCTTCCTTGACGGAATCATCGTTACCCCGCAGTTCGTGCTGCGCGAACTGCAACTGGTAGCGGATTCCGCCGACTCCCTGAAGCGGAACCGCGGACGGCGCGGCCTCGACATCCTGCAACGCTTGCAGAAGGTGGCTTCGTTGCAGATTCAGATCGTCGAGGATGACTTCCCGACGATCCGCGAAGTGGACATGAAACTGATCGAGCTGGCCAAGCTCTATGAGGGCAAGATCATTACCAACGACTTCAACCTCAATAAAGTCGCGCAGCTTCAGGGTGTCGAAGTGCTCAACATTAATGAACTGGCCAACTCCCTGAAACCCATCGTGCTGCCCGGCGAGATCATGAAAGTGTTCATTTTGAAAGAAGGCAAAGAGTACAACCAGGGCGTCGCCTACCTCGATGACGGCACCATGGTCGTGGTGGACAATGCGCGCAAGATGATCGGCAAGACCATCGACATCTCAGTAACATCGGTGCTGCAGACCACGGCTGGCAAGATGATCTTCGGCAAGTGGGATGACCGGGCCACATCTCGAAGCGAGTCGCGCCCGGGAGTGAATGTTGTCACCACGAGCAGTACCACAACCGCGGTTCCGACTCCGGAGCTGAAAAAGCCGCCGTCGGTGATGGCCGAACGTCCGGCGGAATAGGTTTCATCAGAGTCAAACCCACAGGCGGGAGCGATCCCGCCTGCGTTCTCAGGATGTGCCGTCGCTCATCGAAACGACATCGATAGTGCGGCCATGAAGTGAGCCGGTGATGGTCACCCGTTCGCCCGCCATGCGGTTAAGCTTGACGATGTCTCCTTGCAGGCCGTAGACCTTGTCGCCATCGATCAGAATGTAGTTGGAACCGCGGGTTACGCAGATGCGCGTACATTCGGCCGAGGCTTTGTCGGGCAGCCTGTGCTTGGCGCCACAATACGCGTCGGTAATCATCCCGGAAAATGTTTGCGATGGGACAGTTTCGCCCGAAGTTGCGGCAACGCGGGATGGAGCGACGGCATAGAACAGGGTAGAACCCGTCACGATCAGGGCAAAGGCAAGCGCGGTGACCGTGGCATTTGCCGCGCAATACAAGATGAGTCGAATCCAGGATGGCCTCGTCTCTTTCACAACTCTCCTCGGGGCGCGCAGCGATATGTACCGCAACTCGGTTGCCATGATTGCCGCGTCCTTCCGAATCAGCGTAAACACCTGCCGCTCCGACATTTTCCCTGGATGCGCCTGAAATCAGCCGCGCCGTCTGCGTTCAAGGCAGGGAAGAATTTCCCGCAACGACGCAACAAAGACCATCGCTCGAAAAATGCCTAAAACTAAGGGCGGCAGTGTGGATTCACATCTCCGGACGAATGCTGGCAGACATAACGGCTACAGGAATAACTGTATTGCCGACCTTCGCGCGACCTGGAATAGCGGCGCAGCGGCACTGGCTGCAACCCCTTTTCTTAATCAGTCGCGATTCCCGCGCTATAATCAGCGACACTCGCGGTCCCGATTTCCTCTCCGATCACGCCCCGATCACGCAGAGCTCTGGTGAACGGAACATGCGCAGTCGCCGCCGGCGCATAGGACCAGACGCTGGTCGAACACTGGTACGGGCGCAAGCTGGAAGGTGGTGCCCACGCCTCCCCCATCGAGAATGCCATTTACTGGGGCGGAACGTCCCAGACCCAGGTGAACACGCCAAGCCCTTGGCGGGATTCTGGCTACACATGACCTGTGGGCCCCGGCAGCGCTCCTGACAGCCAGGTGTGGACGGTTGCGATGTCGGCCAGGCGACTTTTCAATCGGTCGCGAACCACCGGCGCGCTGGCGTCTGGCGTGGCCGAATCCCGGCCGGTCAAGGCCGGTTGCTGTTCCTGGCCAGGGCGGCAGCATCCCCCGGGCTGGTTGCAGCCGGGAATCAGCCCGTGCGGACAGAACCCTGGGAAGATCCCTGCCGCGCAACAATTCAGGAACTTCGGTAACTCGGGTACCACCATTAGGCAGTTGTATTCGGGCGGCAATCGCGCCAGAATCCACGGAACCGGGGTAAAACGCAACGCCTGCCCACGGTCGCACATCTAAGCAGCAAGGGCTGGAATTGCGGCTGGCGGCTGAAGGCTTGCGGTTGCTCCAACTGGGGGCTCGATGAATATTCCCGAAAGTACCAAGGCGCCGAACCTGGCGCAGACCACTGGAAATCTGAATGATGTAGACGAAGACGAACCACGCAAAATCCGCCGCCTTCAGATCATGATGAGCATGGTCATGTCCGTAATTGGCCAAGACCCCAGCCTTACACTCGAAGAAGCTGCAGAACTGGCAGCCGGAGCCAAACGAGCTGCTCTGGCAATGTTTCCTGACAAGGAACTTGCCTTTGATCTGCTGTACAAGCCGCGTCTGCAGCGATTGATGCGCGAACGGTTCCGCATGCAGTGAAACCAATGAATGCGGATCGTTGAGCGCCCAGCAGCCGGCTGGGCTGAAATCAACAGTCCACCGCCAGAAATCCGCGCTGGTTGACCCGCTGCATATCCCGGGCTAGACTCGCCTTCCAGTTGGGGGATTCTGATGAACCGCCTTGTCCCGGTGCTTCTGTTGATCATCTTCTTCTCTGCTGTTGCCGTGTTGGCCGACGAGGGCATGCATCACGAGGATCTGAGCTCCGCGCAGGTCGGCAGGGTCAACTTTCCGATTTCTTGCGCGCCCGCGGTGCAGAAACCGTTTGAGCGTGGCGTGGCCTTGCTGCACTCGTTCTGGTACGAGGAGGCAGAAAAGGAGTTCAAGCAGATCGGCAAGGACGACCCCGGATGTGCGGTGGCGCACTGGGGCGTGGCCATGAGCCTGTGGCATCAGCTCTGGAATCACCCCGAAGGCGCCGTAGTGAAAGAAGGGATGGCCGAGGTGAAGGCGGGGCAGGCGCTCAAGCCCAAGACGGATCGAGAGCGCGGCTACTTGGCGGCGATGGGTACGTTCTATAGTGAAGCAGCGAAGAGCGACTACCAGACCAGCGCCACGGCCTACGCCAACGCCATGGAGAAGCTGCATGAGCGCTTTCCTGACGACCACGAAGCGGCTATCTTTTACGGTCTGTCGCTGCTCGCGTCTGAGCCGGACAACGACACCGCTTTTGCCAACCGGAAGAAAGCGGCTGCGGTGCTTGAGCCTCTGTTTGCCGAGCAGCCGGATCATCCGGGCGTGGCGCATTATTTGATTCACAGTTATGACAAGCCGCAGCTAGCCGAACTCGGATTGCCGGCAGCCCGCCGCTATGCGCAGATCGCGCCGGCGGCGCCGCACGCTTTGCACATGCCGTCGCACATCTTCGCGCGGCTCGGTCTCTGGCAGGACGACATCAACTCCAACCTGGCGTCCATTGCAGCCACGCGCAAGACGGCGGCCATGCATATGGGGGGCGAAGGCCATCAATTTCACGCCATGGATTTCCTGGTGTATGCCTACCTGCAATGCGGGCGTGAAGCCGATGGGATGAAAGTGATCGAAGAAGTGCGCGCGATGCCGGTGATGAAGGACACGATGTACGGCTCGGATTTCGATCCCCGCTCTTTCGCGCTGTCGGTGTTTCCCGCAAACTATGCATTGGAACTGCATCACTGGAGTGAAGCTGCGGCTTTGCCCCTGGTTCCAGGGGCTCATCCCAGCGACCAGGCTTTCACCTACTACGCCCGAGCGATCGGCGCAGCCCGCAGTGGCAAGGTCGAGCCGGCGCGCGGAGATCTCGCGCAGCTGGAGGGGCTCCACAAAACTGCGCTGGACCAGAAAAAGACGGAACGTGCCGAATATATCGAGGACCTGCGCAAAGTGGCGCAGGCATGGGTAAACCATGCCGAGGGTAACAACGACCAGGCTGTCGCCGCACTGCGAGGCGCCGCGGAGAAAGAAGAATCCCTGGGGGAAGAACCCGGTGGACTTCCCGCACGAGAAATGCTGGCCGACCTGTTGCTGGAGGTGAAGCGTCCCGAGCAGGCGCTGACCGAGTATGAAGCCGATCTGAAGTTCAATCCCAACCGGTTCGACGGACTCTACGGCGCAGCGCAGGCCTCGGAGATGGCCAAGAAGCCGGAGAAGGCTGACCAGTACTACGCGCAAGTGGTGAAGTTGTGCGCCGGATCCAGCTCAGATCGCCCAGAACTGGCAAAGGCCAAAGCGCTGGTGGCAAGAAAGTAAAGCTCAATTTCCGGCCTGGTCATGGACGATCTTCTGCAGGCGGAAGAGCAGCGTTCCCCATCCCAACTTCGAGCGCATCTGCACGGGGATGCGATTGGCGTCATCCGTGTACCAGACCACTACCGAACCCTTGCTTTGAAGCGCACCGGAAATTGCTTCCACGCGGACGCGGAGAGTCTGAAACGTGCCGGCGGGAACTTTGACCTGCTCGCGGGCCTCGACTCTCGCCTCCGCCACGGTGGTCTTCCCTCCGCCAGTGATAGGAAACCTCGTCTGAAAACCGGGTTGCAGGGGCAACGACGCGAGGTAGTAGAAGCCCGTGATGACATCCGTGAGGCAGCCCGGGATGTCATTCTGTTCGTGCTTGAGTTCTCCGGTTTTCAGATTCTTTTCATTCAGGAGCGTCTTTTTCTGCGCGTAGTCGAACGTGACCGAGGTTTCACGCGTGTGCGGTCCTTCCTCGGAGTGCTTGCTGATGGTGAGGGAACAGAAGGTCCGGGGATCGAACGACGCCTCGAAGCGATCGTGAACCCGGTACAATGTGTTAACCACGCCGGCCGACTCCGCGGTGGCGATGACGCGGTGCGCGCCTCCATCCCCATCCATTCGCACCGTGGCTGTCCCCGCCTTGAACAGATGCCATTCGACCGCGTACACGTAGGTCTGACCGCTGGGGAACTTGTAACCCGGCGGCGGCGCGAGGATTGGCGCCGGCGGCGCCGAACTGACAGAAACCTCGGTTGACGACTTGGGAGCCGGGGGCGACGGGGTTTGCCCCAAAGAAACACAAACAACGAAGACCAGACAGAGTCCAGGCACCAGGGGCCAGCGCATACCGAGGTTAGACGCGCAAAGCAAGCGTTGGGTGAGTTCCCTTTCAGTGCGACATCCAATACAATTTTGCGGCTAACGCCAGCAGGATGGCTGCCGAGCCTACCCACGCATTGTACTCGCGATGCTTGCGGTAGAGCGCCCAGGAGAATCCGCTGTCGCTCTCACGGAAGGCGGTGAAGCGCGGAAACAGACGCGGTACCCGTCGGCAATACTCCTCGAATTCCGCAAAGTGCTCGCGCAAGTAAGCTTCCTCTCCGCGGATGACGGGCAAGTAAATGGCAAAGAACATGACAACCATGATGGTGGCGATCCACCAACTGCGTGCGGCCATCGCGTATCCCGCGGCCAGAATCAGGGATCCCAGATAAAGCGGATTGCGGGTGTAGGCATAGGGGCCGCCGGTGGCCAGCTGCTCATTTTTCTGCACCTGGCCTGATGCGAGTGTCCGTAAGAGCAGGCCGGGAATCACCACCGCGGCGCCCAACAGCAACGATCGGGTGGTGGGAGCCGCGAGCCACAGGTAGAGCGCTGCCAGGGCAAATGCCAACGGAATGCGGATGCGGCGCGCGATTTTCGACCAGCTAGCCACAAGAGTCCCTCAGTAATTTGCGCGCCGCCGCGATCACCTCATCCGACGTGATCTCCAACAGACCCGCGTCAGGCCAGGGATTCCGGGTGTGGGTCGTCGGGCTTACGGCACTGCGCAGTACCAGGCTTCTGGTGCAGAAAGGACCATTGCGCGCCGGATTCGTGGGTCCAAACAGAGCGACCACGGGAACGTTCAGGGCTGCCGCCAGATGCATGGGCCCCGTGTCACCGCCAATGAACAAGGAAGCGCGCCGGGTCAGAGCGATGAGTTGCGTAAGCGAGCAGGCTATACCCTCACCCGCGCCTCCACTGGCGGACTCGACCTCGCGCATCAGTTCCTGTTCCCCGGGACCGAAATTGATCAGCGACTTGAGCCCCAGTTCTTCAGCCAACCGTTTGGCGACATAGCCGTAGCGTTCCGCGGGCCATTGCTTGGCGCCCCACCCGGCTCCGGGATTGATCAGGGCAAACCGTCCGATGTCGTGATCGTGCAGGCGATGCTCCGTCTCCTGTTCCGCCAGAGGGTCGTGAGGAAATTCAGGCTTCCGCAGGAGGAGAGAACTTCCCGCGATGGCCTCGGCCAGTGCAAAATTCTGCTCCACGACGTGAACGCCCCGGGGCATGACGGTTCGCGTGTAAAACATGCTGGCGATATTTTCCCGCGGCTGCCTGACGCCATAAATGACCGGTGTGCCCGACCAGCTGGCGAGAAGCGCGGAGCGCGCGGCGCCCTGAAAGTCGGCGGCCACCTGATAGTGCACGCCGCGCAACTCGCTGAGCCCGGCAGCCATTTGCTCCCAGGTGTGATTGGAAAGCGGAGCCGTGCGCCACTTCAGGGTGTTGACGGTGTGAATCCTGTCCACCAAAGGCCGTTGCAGAGACCGCTGCCCCGCGCGCGGGGTGGGCAAGGTGCACAACAACTCCGCCCAGCGTTCTTCGATGACCCATCCGATGGCAGCCTGCGGAAAATGCTGGCGCAGCGCGCCCACCGCCGGCAGCGTATGAATGATGTCGCCCATCGAGCCCAGACGCACGATGAGCAAACGCTCGATTCCGGCTTGGGTATCTCCCGCAGTCTCTGTGGACGGCAATGACATGTTCAGGATGCGCGCGGTCCCAGGCGCGAGCGAATGATGTCTGACGCCGAATGATCTTTGGGATCGCCCACGATTTCCACCCGGCCTCCGTACTCGCGCACCAGATCGCCTTCGGGAACACTTTCGGCAGTATAGTCGGTGCCCTTGGCATGAATGTTGGGGCGGATCTCGGAGATCAGGGTGCGCACATTGCGCTCGGGAAAGACCACGACTGCATCCACGTCGGTCAGGGAAGCCAGAATTTCGGCGCGCTCTTCGGACGGCATGAGGGGACGGCCTTCTCCCTTGAGCTCGCGCACGCTGTCATCGGAGTTGACGGCAACCACCAGGCGACCGCCCAGCTCCTTGGCCGCGTGCAGATAGCGTACGTGGCCGACGTGTAGCAGGTCGAAACAGCCGTTGGCCAGGATAATCGGCTCGCCAACCTCGCGCCATTGCTGCACCCGCTGACGCAATTGGTCGCGGCTCAAAATCTTCTGAACGGGATTGGGACTCAATGCATTCTCGTTTTCGGGGCTTCTTTTCGAATCGCCTCGAACAGTTCCGCCTGCGAAACAGTTGCCGTGCCGCGCTTCATGACCACAATGCCTCCGGCGTAATTGGCAAGGTGGGCAGCCTCTTCCGTGCTGGCCCCGGCGGCCAGCGCGGCGGTAAACGCGGCGATGACGGTATCGCCGGCGCCCGTCACATCGGCTACTTCATCGGAGCCGAAGATTGGAATGTCGATCGGCTTGTGATGATTCTGGAAGGCCACCATACCGTCGCGACCGCGGGTGATAACCAGCGACTTCAGCTTCATGCGCGACATCAGCTCATCGCCGGCCGCGCAGACCCGCGCCCAGTCCTGCCCGATTTTGATCCCTAGCGCCTCTTCGACCTCGGGTTCATTGGGAGTGGCTGCCGTGGCCCCGGAGTATTCCAGCATGCGATAACGGGAATCGAGAATGATCGGAACTTTCCGGCGGCGGCCGGTTTCGCGTATACCGTCGAGAATGACCGGACTGGCCGCTCCATAGCCGTAGTCGGAAATCAGGAGCGCGTCGGAGAGTCGAACATACTCGCGTGCGGCCAGCACGAGATCACGCTCCAGGAGTCTTCCGAGAGGCACCTCCGGTTCGCGATCCACCCGGACCACCTGTTGCCGCGCGGTGTGCGTCATGCCGGCCAGGATGCGGGTTTTGGTTACGGTGGTGTGTCCCTTCTTCTTGAGCACGCCGCTCAGGGGAATTCTCTTTTGGCGGAAGCACTTCATCAGCAGACGGCCCGGTTCATCGTCGCCCAGAACGCCCACGGGAAGAACGTTCACGCCGAGATCAGCCAGGTTGTTGATGGCGTTCGCGCCCCCGCCAGGAACCACAGTGCGGTTCCGGTGCTTGAGGATGAGCACCGGAGCCTCGCGCGAGACGCGCGAAATTTCCCCAAACACGAATTCGTCAGCCACCAGATCGCCGATCACGGTGACGGTAACCTTGGCGAAGTCGCGCACGATCTTGCCCAGCCGTTCAATATCCTGGGGAGGCTTATTCATGAAGGTTAGAAGATTTTCTCATGCCTGGCGCTTGCGCTCGTCCACCGCCTCCAGGATGGTATCCACAACGTTAGCCGCATCGGCCAGCTCCATTCTCACGGGGACGACGCAAAGGGGCACAAGGACTGAAAGGTACGACCCCAGATTCACCGCGTCTTTCTCTGTGGTGACAAAGCCCCCAGCCTCGCTCTGCTCCCTCAGCCGCAGCAAATCGCCAACGTCAGATTCGGTGTAGGCATGGTGGTCGCGGTAAAAGGCTTCCGCCGCAGGTTCAATTCCGGCAGTGCGAAGTTGCAGAACGAAATTCTGCGGAAGAGCGATGCCGCAAAACACCTGCGGACGCAGACGGACGTTTTTCGGCAGAATGCCACGGCGTACCCGCCAGACCAGTTTTCCATTCAGGGGAAACGTCTCCGCAGATGCGCCACCGGTGAGCACCACGGCGTCGGCTCGCCCGAGAGAAGCCAGTGGTTCTCTCAGCCGTCCGGCAGGCAACATGCGGTCGCGGGCGTCGTCCGGCATGACCAGGACAATGTCGAAATCGCGGGCCAGAGCGCGATGCTGGAATCCATCGTCGAGCAAGTGAAGCTGCGGACCGAAGGTCTGCTCGGCGAAAACACCCGCCTGGTAGCGATCTTCCCCCACTACGACGGGCACGGCGAGGCGACGCGCCATGAGCAAGGGTTCATCCCCGAAGTCTCGAGCCGCGCCCGATGGATCGACCAGAAACACACCCTTTTTGCAGCGGCCGTAGCCGCGCGAAAGAATGTCGAACCTCACTCCGCGCGCCTTGAGCAGTTCTCCCAGCAGGATCACAAAGGGAGTCTTGCCCGAGCCTCCGACGGAGAGATTGCCGACACTCACCACCGGGCCGGCCAGCTTCTGCGCGCGCAGCAGGCGGCGGTCGTAAAGCGAATTGCGGATGCGAACGCCCAATCCGAACAGCGATGCCAATGGATTCATGGCTGCAACAGCTTCTCCAGCGCGGCCAAGGTTCGCTCGGTTGCGCCTGTCTGGGAGCGCAGAGTTTCGGCTGCGCGGCGACCCAGGGCCGCTCGCTCCTCTGGCTTGGCAATCAAATCCATCAGTACCAGCGGAAATTCCGCCGGACCCACCACCCGTACCGCGTCGCGGCTCTGGAAAAGACCGACGATGTCGCGGAAGTTTTCGGTATGGTTGCCGACCATGATGGCCACACCATGCTGGGCCGGTTCGATGATGTTGTGACCACCACGGGGAACCAGACTTCCGCCTACGAACGCGACGTCGGCCAGGGCGTAGAGCGATGCCAGTTCGCCAATGGTATCAATCAGGAAAACTCCACCCACAATGGGCTCGCCGCTCCACAGCGAGCGCCGCCAGAATCGGACTCCTAACTCCTGGAGCAGCCCGATGACCTCCGGAAAACGCTCCGGATGCCGTGGGGCAAGGACCATGACCGCTTTGGGGTAGCTGGCCAGCACATTTTCGAAGGCCTGCAAGAGGAGCGGTTCCTCATCTTCCACAGTGCTGCCACACACCAGAATCGGAGTCGAGCTGGCTGCGAAAAGGGCCGCGCGCAAACTGGCGACGATGGCGGGTGCCGGCGGCGGGGGAACATCGAATTTCAGGTTGCCGCTCACTTCGACGCGGTCGGCGGGTGCCCCGATGTCGATCAGTCGCCGTCGGTCTTCATCGCTCTGGGCGAGAAAGCAGTCCACCCCGACCAGCGCCCTCTTTAATAGCGGGCGAAACCGCCGATATCCCGGCCAGGAACGTTCGGAGATCCGCGCGTTCACCACGGCAATGCGGGCTCCGCTCCGCTGAGTCAGGCGCAAGAAATTCGGCCAGAATTCGGTTTCTGCGACCACCACCAGTTTCGGACGCAAGGCGGCAAGGTAAGCTCGAATGGCGAAGGCGAAGTCCAGGGGAAAGTAAAAGACGTTCTCCTCGCCGAATTTTCTGCGCGCCAGCGCTTGCCCCGTAGCGGTGGTGGTGGAAACGGCCAGGCGGTGATTCGGGAACCGACGCTTTAGTTCTCCAATCAGCGGACTGACGGCGAGCACTTCTCCTACGGAAACGGCGTGTACCCAGATGGTCGGACCGGGCCGCCTCTTCAGGCGGTCGGGCACAGCTCCCAGGCGCTCTCGGAAACCGGCGCGGTACTTGCCGTGGCGCCCCATCTGCACTAACCAGTAAGGTAGGCTGGCAATCAGGCTTATCGCCAGCAGCGCGCTGTAGATCCAGTACATGCGGGAAGGGACATTCTACCTGCTGGCGATACGGTCAGCCGCTAAGGCACCATCCTTGAGGGCTTTTGCATCCTATAATTCGAAATCATGTCATTCCTTCGATCGGCAGGATCCCGCTCCGGGATCGTTCTCGTGTTGGCGCTGGCGCTGGCTTTGACTTGCCTGGCGTCCAAGCAGTTTGTCATGCCGTCAGCCAAGCCGGCCAAGACCTATCCCGCGCACGATGAGCATCCCGCCGAAGCCGTCGCGGTGGGAGCCGACCCCTATGACGCCGGGGACAAAACCAATATTTTCACCGTCCACTACCCGGAAGAAGGGTTTCTGCCGATCTGGGTAGTCATTACCAATGACAGCGAACAGCCCCTCTCCCTGGGTAACATGCAGGCCCAGTTCGTCACCTCCAGCCGTGCCAAGCTGGCGCCCTCATCGGCCGACGACATCTACCGCCGCCTTTCGCGACCCTCGACCAACGGCGGTCGGACCTACCCGTTGCCCTTTCCCACCAAAAAAGTGAAAGGCACGGTCAGCAAGCAGACCCAGGAAGAAATCACGAACGCACAATTCGCGGCGAAAGCCGTCGAACCCCATACCACCCAGGGGGGGTTCTTCTTCTTTGATGTTTCGGGAATTCCCTCGCCACTGCCCGGGTCGCGGCTGTTTCTGACCGGCGTGCGGGATGCGAGAGGGAATGAACTGCTCTATTTTGAGGTACCGATGGACCTGTATTTGGGCGGAGCCTCGAAGTGAAAGCTTGGCAAGTGGAGACGGGCCCGGCCGCCCCTTCACCACATACCCTTGGTCAATAAGTGAACGACTGTAGCTCAGTCAGGGACGGGGTGACGATCACATAGCCGGATCGCGTGCGGGGATTCAAAGCGATGTAAGCCGGGCTGGCCGGAAGACTCAAGCCGTTGATGGCTTCCACGAAGTTGCCGTTGATGTCGTAAGCCTGAATACTGCTTCCCGTGGGCGCAACACTGGAAAACTCCTGCCCGACGAGAAACAACTTGTTGACCGGGTCGAAGGCGACATAACCGCCGCTTTGGGACTGGTTGGTTGCGCCCTTCAGGGGGACGATAAAGCCGGATTGCGTGGCTAGATCGTAAAATTCCAGGCTGAAATCAATTTCCGTTGCCGTCACGGCGATGCCGTCTGCCGAATCCACCGCGATGCCGTTGACAAATCCAAATCCCAATCCTTGAAACTGGCTTACCGTCTTCGAAGTAAGATCCACTTCCGCGATCTGCGGGATGTCGAGTACGCCGCCGGTGGACGCGGCCACCACCGCCTGGTTGGTCTGGGTATCAATGCCGATCACCGGAGAATCGCCAGAGCCGAAAACGGAGTCGGTCAGCTTAATCAAGGGACCGAAAGTGTTGCTTGCGACGTCCGAGCTGAAGACCAGGGAGGTGAAGCTCTGGGACGCGAGAATCGCCGTGGTGCTCGCTCCCTGGCTGGGGGCGAGTCCGAGAATCAGTTCCGTCTTGGTCAGTGGCGGCATCCACCTTCCGGTAACCTTATTGGAGCTGAGCGGGTTCAGGGTGGCATAGATTCGCTGGTTCACGAAAAGGCCTTTGACTTTCTCCAGCTCCACCAGGCCGACGCTGTTTCCGAAGATTCCCAGGGTAACAAAGTCGTTCTTGGTCTCTTTTTGCTCGGAGATGATCTTCAAAATCTTGCCGGTAGTTTGATCGAAGGTCTCAACCGCGACATCGAAATTCCCATCGGAGAGGGCGAGCGCCTCGCTCAGCACTCCTTCCGTTCCGTTCTGATCGATGTCATAACCCAGAATGAATCCTCCGAGGGCGGTCTTGACGAACACCGTGCCCGGCGCGGCCTTCGCGCTCCTGGCTTCAGCGCAGGGGGAAACAAAACAGAGGAGAAGGGTCAAGGCTGGGAGCGTCATGACGACGAACGTGCGCTGCGCGTTTTTCAAGGGAATAACTCCTGGCGGGTTCGGGAACGTCCGTGCGAAAGCAGGCCGCCCACGAACCGTCACAGTCTAATCGAGCAATCGCTCTTAGGTTTGTAAAAATTCTGTCACGCGCCCGACCGTTATAATCGCCAGGTATGGCGACAACGGCGGAAGTCTCCGCGGAAACGCGGGCCAGGTACGAACCCGTGATCGGCCTGGAAGTTCACGTGCAGCTTCTGACGGCGAGCAAGATTTTCTGTTCCTGCTCGACCCGCTTCGGTGAACCGCCCAATACCAATGTCTGTCCGGTTTGTCTGGGACTACCCGGGGCATTGCCGGTTTTGAACCGGAAAGCTGTCGACTTCGCCGTGCTCGCCTCCCTGGCGCTGGGTTGCCGCATCAATGAAACATCGATCTTTGCCCGCAAGAATTACTTCTATCCCGATCTGCCCAAGGGATACCAGATTTCCCAATATGACCGGCCGCTGGCGGAATCCGGGGCGATTGAGGTGCCCACGGCTCAAGCGACCAAGAAGATTGGGATCACGCGCGTGCATCTGGAGGAAGACGCCGGCAAGAGTTTGCACGAGGGGTTTCCCGATGCCGCTGAAACTACCGCCATCGACTTGAATCGCACCGGCGTTCCGCTCGTCGAAATCGTAAGCGCGCCGGATATCTCCTCGCCCGAGGAAGCTTACGAATATCTCACCCGGCTGAAGGAGATCATCTTGTACACCGGGGTCAGCGACTGCAACATGGAAGAGGGCTCGCTGCGCTGTGATGCCAACGTGAGCGTTCGTCCCCGGGGCCAGAAGGAATTCGGCACCAAAACGGAAATCAAGAATGTCAATTCGTTCCGCTTCATTCGACAGGCGTTGGAGTTCGAGATTGACCGCCACATCGGCGTACTCGAGTCGGGCGGCAAAATCGCACAAGAAACCCGCCTGTACAACGCGAACGAAGGCAAGACGTACGGCATGCGCTCGAAAGAGCAGGCGCACGACTACCGGTATTTTCCCGAGCCCGACTTGCTTCCCCTGGTGGTGGACGAGCAACGGCGGGAGCAGATTCGCCGCGCCCTGCCCGAGTTACCCGAAGCACGCCGGCAGCGAATGGTTGCCGACTACGGCATCAGCGAGCAAGACGCCGTGGTGCTGACGGCGAGCAAGTCGCTCGCCGACCAGTTTGAAGCGGCAGCCAGAGCGGCGAGAAATCCCAAGCGCGTGGCCAACCTGGTGCAGAGCGAACTGGCGGGACGGTTAAAAGCGGAGAACCTTGAGATCGAGCAGTCTCCCCTTTCCATGCAGGGCGTGGCGATGTCCGCCGACCTGGTGGAGAGTGGCGCCATCTCCGGGAAAATGCTCAAGGAGCTTTACGACCTCAGCTTCAGGAGAGGCAAGGATTTTCCTGCGGTGTACGAAGAAGAAGGACGACCGCAGCAGTCCACCGATACTTCCGCGCTCGAAAAGATCGTCGACGAACTGATCGCCGCCAACCCCAAGCAGGTGGAGCAATATCGCGCCGGCAAGAAGACCGTACTCGGGTTTTTCGTGGGTCAGGTGATGAAAGCGTCCAAGGGTCAGGCCAGCCCGCAAATTGTGAATCAATTGCTGACCAAGAAGCTGCAATAATGCATATCCGGAATCAGATTCGCCCCGACATCGGCGCGCTTCACCGTCGGTTAAACCTTGCTCCTCGGGTGTCCTGAGCCGACGCCCGGTTCCACCTCCGAGCAGGTGCGAGAGCGCAGCGGGCACGCCGGTAGCCAGTCGAGTGAACTCGGCGACCAGCGTCTTCCGTCACCTGAAGTCGGCGCTATTCCCCGCTACGATATTGGGGTGGAGTCCGGGCGGAGGTGGCCGTGAATCTCAAGAAGCTGAAAATTGACCGCATGATCAGCGTCGCCACCCTGGTGACATCGCTGATTGCGCTCGTCCTGGTACTGAAGAAGCCAGCCCCGGTGGCGCCACCTCTGCCTTCCGCAAGGGCGGCCGAAAAAGCGCAGTCGTTCGAAGAGAAGATGCAGCAACTCGAGCAGCCTAAGGACCCGGGCCAGCCTGCAGCGGAAGTCCGATTGTCATCCGACGAAGTCAGCGCCGCGCTCGCGCAGGCTGCCGGCGCGACACCTGCGGCGGCTGCCGAATCTTCCTCGGCGCGCCCAGGCGAAGCCCTGGATTCTCCGAATTCGTTCGTGGCCGGAGGAGCCCCCGAGGTCAACGACTACCAGGTAAACTTTGATGGCGACGTGGCCCGCGGCCAGTTCCTGACAAAGATCGGCGGCAAGGACGTTTGGGTTACGCTTTCCGGCCACCTGGCATCGAAAGACGGCTATGCGACATTCGATCCGACCGAGCTCAAAGTAGGGGATTTGAACATCCCGGTTTCGCTGGTGAATGACGCTCTGCAGAAAAAATTGTTCGAGCAGCGCGACCGCCTGAAGCTCCCGGACACCGTCGGCGGCATCAGGGTGGAAGACGGCCAGCTGGTCATGACGCAGAAATAGCTTCGACGGCGTTCCGCGCCGCCACCTCCGCGTACCACTTCCCTGATTCCTTGATGGTTCTCGTTTGCGTGCCAAAGTCCACGTGGACCAGCCCGAACCGCTGCCCGTAGCCCTCGGCCCATTCGAAGTTGTCCATCAGCGTCCAGGCATGATAGCCGCGCACATCGGCGCCATCCTCGATGGCACGGGCGAGGTGATTCAGGTAAGCGCGGTGATAGGCGATCCGTCGCGTGTCATGAATTCTGCCATCATGATTCGGGCCGTCGTTGTAGGAGCACCCGCTTTCGGTGATCTCGATCACCGGGTGGTCATAGTCTCGCGTTATGCGCATGAGCAGATCGTAGATGGCGCGCGGCCATACTTCCCATCCGATGTCGGTGGCCGGCCCTTCGCTGCCCGGATACATCTTGACGGGAAAGATGGTGAAGCCGGGATCGAAGAGCCGTTTCGACCAAGCGGCGGCGCGCGCCATGGTGCGGTAGTAAAGATTGATGCCGATGAAGTCGAGCGGCGCGCGCATCTGGTCCACATCGCTCGCGCTCATCCCGATCAGAAAATCGGGCAGAAAAGGAAAGGCATGCGGGTAGGTTCCGTGCAGCGCGGGTTCGAGAAACCAGCAATTGGTGATCCGATGGGCGCGCTCGGCAGCAAGTATGTCGGCCACGGAATTGGTGGCCGGTTCGCAGGGAGACATGCTGAACGCCGAACCCACCCGGGCGTTCGGGCACGCGGCCTTCACCGCGCGGAAGCCCGCGGCCTGCGCCAGGTTCACGGTGTGGGTGGATTTCAGAAACGCGCGAATGCTTTTCATCCCCGGCGCGTGAATACCACGCAGGTATCCCATGCTGGTGAAAGCCACCGGTTCGTTGAAAAGCAGCCAGCTGGAGACACGATTGCCCAAGGCGCGGGCCACGATGTCGGCATAGTCGGCGAAGCGGGCGGCGGTATCGCGATTCGGCCACCCGCCGCCATCTTCCAGGGCCTGCGGCAGGTCCCAGTGGTAAAGCGTGGGCAGGGGACGAATCCCGGCCTCAAGCAGTGAGTCAACCAGGCGGCTGTAGAAGTCGAGCCCTCGGGAATTCGGTTCACCGGAACCGCTGGGTTGTACTCGCGGCCAGGCGATGGAGAAGCGATAGCTGGTCAGATTCATCGCCCGCATGAGCGCGATATCCTCGGGATAGCGGCGGTAGTGATCGCAGGCGCGGTCGGCGTGATCGCCGTTCCTGATCTTCCCTGGGGTATGTGCGAAGCGGTCCCAAATGGATTCGCCCTTGCCGTCTTCGTTCCATGCGCCCTCGATCTGATAGGCGGCGGTCGCCGCTCCCCAGGCAAAACCGGAGGGAAAGCGGCGAACCTGATTCGCCGACTCGCGTGCGTCCGCGCAGCCGTTCAGGACGACAGCGTCCCTCCCTGTTGGCATCCGGTCCGAAATGGGGTCGATTCTCCTCGCGGGAATCGGCGCGGGCGGAGGCTGCCCGCCACCTGCACTCCATTATGCGTTATCCGCCCGTCGGCGTGCCCTGGTAGAGGGCGTAAAGCGTATCGCCAATCACGCGATAGATCACGTAGGCATTCCCCGCGTCGGAAATCTGGCGAAACAGCAGCTCTCCCCGCCCATCGCCGTCAGCATCCACCGCGTCGACCAACTCCATGCGCGGCAGAATGTCGAGATGCTCGGTATCACTGATGTTGACAAAGGCCTTGTGCAGGTCGCCGTAGATATCGCTGCGCGCTACCAGGGTCACAAAATACCTTCGTCCGCTGCTGGTGTCGGCGGTTTGCGGCATGCGCGCGGTCGCCGTCAGCACCAGCACCGGTTCGTTGGCGTTGGTCAGATCGAAGATGCGCAGGTCGACATTGTCAAACGCGGGTTGCGGTGGTTTGACGGGCTGTTTACGCGTCGTTTTTCTGGCCGGCTCTTCCGCGGGAATGGTTTCCGCCGCCAGCGCCTTGGCGCGGGCATTGACTTCGTCGCTCGCAATGGCCAGCACTTTCTTGCGGAAGACGGCTTCCTCGTCCGGCTTGACCTGATATTTGAAGGGCAACGGTTCCGGCCCGTGGGCATCCGAAATGGCCGGAATGATCTGCAACGTGGCGTTCTTGGCGGCCGGAGCCGCAGCCGAAGAGTTTCCGCCCTCCTTCGGCGTAGCTGCCGACTTGACTTGTTTCTCTTCGAAAGGCGCCTGCTGGCCGCGCTTCAACGCTGGATGGTCGTTATCTTC
>Ga0126383_10000818_pt1 | contig 18076 bp, 11 predicted proteins | sample PanSoiMetPlot_35_FD_96882 | JGI IMG/M metagenome (GOLD analysis project Ga0126383, IMG submission 96882) | Tropical forest soil microbial communities from Panama - MetaG Plot_35 | ecosystem: Environmental > Terrestrial > Soil > Tropical forest > Bulk soil | place: Panama | collected 2016-02-17
CGATCGGCGGGCAGGGCCTCGAGCGTGGCCGGAGTCGACTTGCCGGTGGGCTCGCCGTCGATAAAGATGGCGGCCGAAGGCGGCACGCTGACCACCTGCAGGGAGGCTTTGGGCTGCGCGGGCTGGGCGGCCGCCGGTGTCGCCAATCCCACCACCGTTCCGTCCATCACGCTCGACGCGAGCACCACCACGCCAGTGACGGCGGCCCCGATCAAGCCCAGGAGCAGAAGCAGCGTCCGCAGCCCCAGACGCGTCGGTGCGGCGATGCCCGTGGATCGCGAAGCGGGCACCGAAGCCCGCACATCCTCCACCTCCGTCATGACCTCGGATTCGTCCTGCCCGAAGATTCCGCCCATCCAGCGGCCCAGATCCTCCTGCGACTGCGAGCTCGCCCCTGGCCACGCCTCCTCGAGCGCATGCTGCATTTCCGCGGCAGTCTGGAAGCGCTCGTCGACGTCCCGCGACAGGCCCCTCACCACGATCGCGTCGATCTCGGGCGGAATGCCGGCTCTGCGCTCGCTGGGCGGCACAATGGGTGCGTGTCGGACCGCGTCGACGGTGGCGTCCGAGCTTTCGCGCAGGAACAGAGGCTGGCCCGTGAGCAGCTCCCAGAACAGGATGTTCAGCGAAAACGTATCCGCGCGCCGGTCCACCCACGAGTTCACGAGCTGCTCGGGCGCCAGATACGCCACCTTTTCGTTGATCGTTCCCAGCACGGTGGTCGCGATGCAGAAGTCCATCACCTTCACCGCACCGTCGTAGCGCATCATGATGTTGGTGCTGGTGAGGCCGCCATGGACGACTCGGAGCGGTCGCCCCTCGTCGTCGGCGAGCTCGTGCAGGCAGTGCAGCCCGCCGCAGGCGGTGTGGATGATGCTCGCCGCCACGTCGGGCGGCACGGCATCCTGCTGATCCGCGAAACGCTGCATCAGACCGGCCAGCGTTTCTCCGGGCACGTACTCCATGGCCAGGAAGTAGCGCCCCAAGAGCTCGCCGAAATCGTCGACGCGCACAACGTTGGGGTGCCGGAGCCGAAGCGCCAGCCCGGCTTCGCGCATGAACATCGAAACGCAGTCGCGGTTGTGCAACTGCGGGGCGATTCGCTTGAGCGCGAGTACCCCCGCCGATCGGTCGCGCCCCTGTGGCACGGCCAGGAAGACTTCAGCGGTTCGGCTGCGCGCGAGCTCCCGGATCAGGAGGTAGCGACCAAAGGGCTCGCCGCGGTGCGCTGGGGCCAGCTGTTTCATCTCGGGTCCTCCCGGAAATGCGAGCCCCCCCTCCTGGGCTGAATGCCATCTCCGGCATCCACTACGGTAGTGAACCACACACTACGATCCAGCGTAGAATAACTGAAAATCAGGCGGATGTGAAGAGGGTAGATTCGTCACGTTCCTGAACCTTCGATCGCGCAGCGCGGGTCTCGATGGACTTGCGCGCTGCAAACTCAGATCGCTGAGTCCTCGAAGTCGCTGAGCGCGCGTCGCAAACGCGGGTCCTTCGTCCTGCGCGGCTTCTCGAGCGCGCCCGAAAAAACGGAGTCGCTCTTCGATCTATTCATCTATCTATGGGCGACTTATGGCGAGCCGAGGAGCGTACTCTAACATACGGTCCTAAAAAAATAGTAAATTCCACTACGAATTCTAAGTCCCTGTACAGGCTCGTTTAAGCGTGTGACTAAACGAACATCTCCTGGATTAAATCGACATCTTAACCAAACGATGCTTGACTATTTTCTTGACCCGGTGATACTGTCAGTCAGGCCAAGACTGTAGGGGGTCTTACAATGTGTGTTCGGGTCTTACTTCGTGGTGTATCGAGTCGTGGGACCGACGGTGATGCGGCAGCGGAGGGTCGACGATACCGGCCCATTCTTACCGCCGTCGCTCTGGCCGTAGCCGCGCTGGGCAGCCCAGCCTGTCAGCAGGACACCGCCCGGACCGCGGCTGCGGTCTCGGACGATCGGCGTGGCGTTCTGCATGCCCGCCTGATCGCAACCGGGATCCCGGCCGCCGGTGCCATCACAGAAGTGGGCGCGTTCCATCGAGGCGGCCCCATACACGATCGGGCCGACTTCTCGGCGTTCACACAGCCGGGCCGGGTCCTCGATTCGAAGCGACTGCTGGTCGCCTCGAGCTCCAACTTCGGGGCACCCCTGGCGCGTCCAGCCGAGGCGCCGGGCGCCATCCTGTCGATTGACCCGAATGGCGACCCCGTCGACGTGCCATCCGACTTTGCCACGAGCGGCACCCAGGCCTCGACGCTGGGCGGGCGGGTTCAGCTTTACACTGCACAGAGCCCCGCGTTCCTCAACTCCAGGTTCGACCCGGGCGCGGTGACGGCCGCGTTGCCGGCCGCCAGCCTCCCCCTGGGGATCTCGCTCAACAACGGCTTCGGCCGCCCGTGGCTCGCCAACACGCCCAACGGGAGCGATGGCGACGGCACCATCACGGTCCTTGATCCGGTCGGCGCGCCGCTGGCCGGAGCGCCCGACCCGGTTGCGGGCGGCGTCTTCGCCGGCGACGAAACCAACCGAAACGCCGACACCACGCATGGTCTGGTGGCAGGCGCGCTTGCAACCAACCTCGTGACCAAGTCCCCCGATGGCAGTGGGCGCGCGGTCTTCTTCGCGGCCCTGGCCGATGGCAGCGTGGTCCAGGTTCACGTCCAGCGCGGCGTCGACGGGCTGGTGCCGCCGGGCACCTTCACCCCCATCGCCGGGGTCACACCGGATGCGGCCGAATCGGCAGACCCGGATGTGGTCACGCGCGTGGGTATTGCGTTCAACTGGGTGGGTCAGCGCAGGCTGTTCGTGAGCGATCCGCTGGCCAACCGGATCCTGGAGATCGACCTCGGCGACGACGGTACGATGTTCACGGTTACGGGCACGAGCTTTCTGGAGTCGGAGCTGTTCGAAGCTCCGGTCGACATCACGCCCAGTGCCCGTGAAGTGGCCAGCCCCAATTTCTCGAGCGGCACCACGCTGGGCGGCGGCGCCGACATGTTCGTGGTCAACCGCGGCAGCAACCGCATCGTGCGCGTCACCCAGGACGGCGAGGTGCTGGCGGCGCGGCGCGTGGAGGCCGACGTTCCCGGCTTCCGCCTCAACGGCATCGCGGTTTCTTCAGACGGCCAGACTCTGTGGCTGACCGCCACCGCTCCTGACCGTCAGGGCGTCTTGCTCTCGGTTCCGTCGTTTGGTGCGGGCCGGGTCGTTCCGACCATGGTGGCGGCGGCGCGGGCCGCGGGCGCAACCGACATCAACGGCTTTGGCGCCGATTTCTTCTCGCGCGATTTGCAGCCCGACCAGGGGCTGGGGCCGCTGTTCAACGGTCAATCGTGCAACAGCTGTCACAACGATCCATTCCCGGGCGGCATGGGCTCCGAGGCCGACGAGCGCGAGTTCCGAGTGGCCAAGATCCATCGAGACGGCCGCTTCGATCCGCTGCTCGGCCACGGGGGCCCGCTTGCGCGCAATCACTCGATCTCCGAGCTGGGCGCCCGTTGCGGGCTGCAACCCGGCATCCCGCCGCAGGCCAATGCCACCTCGCTGCGCATCGCCATGACCCTGCGCGGCAACGGGCTGATTGATGCCATTCAGGTGCGCGACGTCCTGGCCAACCAGGCCCTCGAGCCGGAGGCGGTTCGCGGCCGACCCAATACGCTCGAGGACGGGCGTATCGGCAGGTTCGGCTGGAAGGCTCAGATTGTGACGCTGGTCGAGTTCATGGGTGCCGCCAACCGCGACGAGCTGGGCGTCACCAACCCGATTCAGCCCCGAGACCTCGTCCACGGCTGCGGGCAGCCCGGCGTCGATCGCGAGATCGATGCCCTGCCGCTGCAGGCCGAGGCTCTCTTCCTCAACACGCTCGAGCCGCCGGTTCCCAGCGCGGCCTGCCTGGCCTCGTCGGGGGCGACCCTGTTCCACAGCCTGGGCTGCGCGGGCTGCCACACGCCGTCGCTGCCCGGTCCCGGCCGCCGCGCGAACCTGTTCTCGGATCTGCTCCTGCACGACATGGGACCGGACCTGGCCGACGGATTCCCGCAGGGATCGGCCACCGGCAGCGAGTTCCGAACCATGCCGCTCTGGCGCGCCTCCGAGCGCACGCACTTCCTGCACGACAGTCGCGCGACCACCTTTGCCGACGCGATTTCCGCCCATGGCGGGCAGGCTGCAGCGGCTCGCGATGCCTTCCAAGCGCTGGATGCTGCCAGCCGCCAGGCTCTGCTCGACTTCCTGGGCTGCATCTAGCTCCTGCGCGCCCATCCGGATGAGCTGCGAAGCGGGCGCTGGATTGGACCGACCAAAACGTTTGACTTGAGGGGAGGCCCGGCATGAAGGCACACCACGCAACATTCTTGATCCTGGCGCTCGCGGGATGCGGCGGACCCAGCTTCGGGCCCGACCACCCGGCCACGCCGCAGCAGCAGGCGGTCGCCCAGTCGGCCGAGCGATCGCTGTTCACGTTCACGTCCGACACGATGGATCCAGAGGCGCTCGGCGGCATGGTCGAGGCCACCTATCTGGTGGTCAACGCAAGCTACGTCCCGCCGCAGATGGTCATCGCGCCGCGCCTGTACGCCGAGTGCGCGGCCGTCGCCGCCAACCGCGTCGACTTCAACTGCACCATCAACAACACCACCCTCAAAGGCTCGGTTGCCCGCAGCATCGGCAGCGGAGCCGTGAGCTGGCAGGTGGACCTCACCGAAACCACTGCCCAGACCACCGGGACCACGTCCATCAACAGCTCGATGCACGTGGGCGGAAGCGTCAAGGTGAGCGGCGGGACGCAGGTCGACGGCGGGCTGTCGCTGAACGCCCGCATTCACATCGACAACAACGGCCACGCGACCGACGTGACCCTGAGCGGCGGGGTTTCGCCCAACCACGTCATGCTCGATTCGACGCAGCATTGCGCCACCAGCGGCAACATCGTGGTCCAGATGGATGCGTCGTCGGGGCAGGCCAACATCTCCCAGGCGGTGCGCTACACCTTCACCGGCTGCGAGATGATCACGGTCGCAGTCTCGCAGTAAGACCCGTTCTACTGCTTCGTCATCTCGATCAGCTTGAGCACGGTTTGCCAGTTGCGGCCGGTGCTGGTCGTGCCCAGCTTGGCGTCGAAGTAATCGTTGGTCAGCTTCGAACGCCCGAACCCGTTCGGACAGCGCAGGTAGATCTCCCGGCCCCGCACGCAAAACTCGTCGGGAGGCGATCGGTGCGGGTCGAGCGCGCCCAGGCCGGCTGGACGCGGCCGCTCGGTCAGAAACAGGACCAGCAGCGTCCGGGGATCCACGCCCGCCTCGAGAAACGGATTGTGGCGCTCGACCGCGGCCAGCTCGGCGCTGCTCCTCAGCACGACCGGGACGCTGTATCCAAAGCGATCGCTCATGGCTCGTGCAAACGCTTGCGGCAGCCGCTCGATCACCCGACTGGTGGCCCGAAAGACCACGTTCCCGCTTTGGATGTAGGTCCTGACCTCCCCACACCTGGCCCGCTCGAAGATCGCGGTGAGGTCCTTCATCGGCACCGGATTCTTGCCGCCCACGTTGATCCCACGCAAAAGGGCAACGTAGGCGCCGAGCGCGCTCGCGCGACCCCGCGCTGGCTGCTTGCTCCCAGGCATGCTGCGAAATGGACCACGCCGGCACGGGTTCCCGCAAGCTGGTTCACGCGGCCCTGGACCTGTGCTAAGGCATCGGCATGAAGGTGAGAGCCGCAGTCGCGTGGCAGGCCGGGCGGCCGCTCGAGATCGAGCACATCGAGCTTCAGGGCCCACGGGCCGGCGAGGTACTCGTACGCATCGTCGCGACCGGCGTGTGCCACACCGATGCCTACACGCTGTCGGGCGCGGATCCGGAGGGGCTGTTCCCGGCCGTCCTGGGACACGAGGGCGCCGGCATCGTGGAGGAGGTCGGCGCCGGCGTGACGTCGGTGGCGCCGGGCGACCACGTGATCCCGCTCTACATTCCCGAATGCGGCCAGTGCAGGTTCTGCCAGTCGAACCGGACCAATCTATGCCAGGCCATCCGCGCGACCCAGGGCAAGGGGCTCATGCCCGACGGCTCGTCCCGCTTTTCCAAGGGCGGACGGCTCATCCACCATTATATGGGCACATCCACTTTTGCCGAGTACACGGTGCTGCCCGAGATCGCGCTGGCTCGCATCAGCCAGGGGGCGCCGCTCGACAAGGTATGCCTTTTGGCGTGCGGCATCACGACCGGGATCGGCGCGGTGTGGAACACGGCCAAGGTGCAGGCGGGCTCGACGGTGGCGGTGTTCGGCCTGGGCGGCGTCGGGCTGAGCGTGGTGCAGGGCGCCGCGCTGGCCAAGGCACAACGCATCTTCGCGATCGACGTCAACCCGGCCAAGTTCGACTTCGCGCGCAAGCTGGGCGCCACCGACTGTCTCAATTCCACGACCTACGACCGTCCGATCCAGGAGGTCATCATCGAGCTTTCGGGTGGCGGGGTCGACTACTCGTTCGAGTGCGTCGGCAAGGTAGCGCTGATGCGGGCCGCGCTCGAATGCTGTCACAAGGGATGGGGTGAATCGACCATCATCGGAGTGGCCGGAACCGGCCAGGAGATCGCCACGCGGCCGTTCCAACTGGTGACGGGGCGCGTCTGGCGTGGCAGCGCGTTCGGCGGCGTCAAGGGCCGCTCCCAGCTGCCCGGCTATGTCGAGCGCTACCTGGCCGGCGAGATCAAGGTCGACGAGCTGATCACCCACACCATGCCCCACGCCGAGATCAACCGCGCCTTCGATCTGATGCAGGAGGGCAAGAGCATCCGTTCGGTCGTCACCTACTGATCGATTGCTTCAATAGCCGACCGCGCAGCCGTCCTTGCGCGGCTCCGAGCCGCCCTGCAGCACGTCGCCCATCAGGATGCCCTGATAGCCGCCGCCGTTGACCGGCACCCGCACTACGTGATGGCCGCGCCGGCCCAGCTCCTCGACCACCGCGTCCGGGATGCCGGGCTCGGCCAGCACCCGGCCGCCGCCCGCCTCCTCGGGCAATCCGGTCGGCGTCGCCGAGCCCGTGTGCTCGATGCGCGCGGCCTCGCCGGCCTCCTGCACGTTCATTCCGAAATCGATCAGATTCACCAGGATCTGCACGTGACCCTGAGGCTGCATGTCGCCACCCATGACGCCGAAGCATAGCCAGGGCTTGCCGGCGCGGGTGACGAAGGCCGGAATGATGGTGTGGAAGGGCCGCCGGTGCGGCTCCAGGCGGTTCGCATGCTTCTCGTCGAGCGCGAAGAGCGTACCGCGGTTCTGCAACGCGAATCCCAGCTCGCCCGCGACCAGGCCCGAGCCGAAGCCGGCGTAGTTCGACTGGATCAGGGAAACCGCGTTGCGATCCTTGTCGACGACCGTCAGATAGACGGTGTCGCCGCCCAGCTCGCCCGAGCCGACGCCCACCGCTGCGTGCTTCATGTCGATGCGGGCCCGCTGGCGCGCCGCGTAGCTCTTCGCAATCAGCTGCGCCACCGGCACTTTTGCGAAATCGGGATCGGCGTACCAGCGCGCGCGGTCGGCGTAGACCAGCTTCTTGGCTTCGATGAAAAGGTGCCAGTAGTCCGCGGGCGCGAGCTTGCGCAGGTCATAGCCCTCGAGCAGGTTCAGCATCTCGAGCACGGCGATGCCCTGTCCATTGGGCGGCAGCTCCCACACTTCGTAGCCCCGATAGCTCGTCGAGACCGGCTCGACCCAGGTCGGCTGGTTGTCTTCAAAATCTTTCAGCGAGAACAAGCCGCCGACGCGCTGCGAGTAGGCCACGACCTCGCGTGCGATGCGGCCCCGATAAAAGGCATCGCGCCCGCCTTTTGCGAGCTCTCGATAGGTGCGCGCCAGGGCCGGGTTTCGGAAGCGCTCGCCGGGGTGCGGCGCCCGCCGGTCGGGCAGGAAGGTGCGCGCCGCCTCGGGCGACTTTTCCAGCCGCTGCACGGCCGCGCGCCAATAGCCGGCGATCACTTCGGTGACCGGAAATCCCTGCTCGGCATATTCGATTGTGGGTGCCAGAAGGTCCGCGAGCGGCAGGGTCCCGAACTTCGCGTGCAGCGCCGCCCAGCCGTCGACCGCCCCCGGCACAGAAAAGGAGAGCGGCCCGTCGTACGGGATCTGCTTGAGGCCGCGTTTCGCGAGCTGGGCGCGCGTGGCCGCGTACGGCGAGCGCCCGCTCGCGTTCAATCCGTAGAGTCGCCTGCTCTTGGCGTCCCAGACCAGGGCGAAAAGGTCGCCGCCCACCCCGCAGCTCATGGGCTCCATCAGGCCCAGCGCCGCGTTGGTCGCGATCGCAGCGTCGACCGCGTTGCCACCCTTGCGCAGGATCTCGAGGCCGATCTGCGCCGCCAGCGGGTGGCTGGTCGCCACCATGCCATGGGTCGCCATCACGACCGAGCGCGGACGCGCCCAGGCCGCGCCGGTCATGAAGAGCAGAAGCACGACTGCTCGCCCACTCCGCATCGCTTCCATGCGATTGCCAAGTTTGCCTTCAATCCGCGGCCACCACCATAGCATGCCGCCCCTTGCGGAATTCCTGAGCACTCTCGACCGTGCACGGCCGTGGTGCCGCGACCGGCGCGGCCCGGGAGGTTGCTCGCGAGGTAACCGATCAGCCCGGGCCGAGGAAGCAGTCGACGTCGTTACAGCAGGGTCGGAAAACCGTGGCTGGGATTGTGCTCGGAGCCGCCGACCAGGGCCACGCGGATGAGACCGATCCAGGAGCCCACAACCGGCGCCGCGACTCGAATGGAGACCTCCTTAAAGCGAGCCATGCAAGCCGCGTGCATCCAGCGCGGCCACACGATTTCGGATGGTTGCAGCGGGCGGCCGTGGGAGGCCGGCGGCCGCCGTGTTACACGCGAGGCAACAGGTGGGGCGGGCGCGGCCGGCGACTCCGCGTCCGGGCCACCGCAAGGACGGCGAGGAGCGGCAACCCGGCTGGGGCGGGGCTGCGCGCTTGGGCCACCGCGCAGCCGCATCCGCCGCCAGTGGCGCCGCCGCCCGCGCCGGGGCCCGCATCCGCGCCCGGGCCGCCGTCCCCTGCACCGCCGTCGGGCGGAGGGCCCGGGTCGCGCCGGACCAGCGCGATCAGCATCTTGCGCGCGCTGAAAAACGCCTGGCCGTTCTGGCTCCACGACGGCGGATCGCCATCGCGTGCGTCGGCAAGGACGCGCGGCAGGAGGGCGCGTGCGATGGACTCGGCTTGCGCGGGCTGCGCCACATGGGCGAGCTGGTAGATTCCGGCATCCTGGATGCCGCGCCGGAGATTCTTGAGCCGGATCGACGCGATCACGCCGTCGAGCCCCACCGAGTGCGTGGTAAAAAGGTCGACCTGCTTGCCGGGATACAGCAAGACCCCATCGCCCTCGCAGTAGTCGCCATAGTTGTTGTGAAACGTCTCTGCGGTCACGAACGGATCGAACGGGCCCAGCCCGCCCGGGTTGCCGTCGTACCAGAACGTGGTCTCCCAATAAAACCAGCGGCCGATGTCGAAAAGCGCCGCGACCCAGCCGTTCGCTCGCAGCTCGACCGCCGGCGCGTCGGTCAGAAACGATCCGGTGTGGGGGCGGTACCCGTTGTAGATCCAGACCGCCTTGCCCGCCGCGCGCGCAGCCGCCGCTGTGGTCGGATCGAATTGGCCCGCGAACACGATGGGCACGTCGACCGGCTGCTGGCTGGGATTGGTCGAGCAGGTCCAGCCCACCCGAATGTTGCGCACGTTGGGGTCGCTCGAGCTGCCCAGCAGCGTCTTCCACTGCATCCCATACGGGCTCGAGCAGGTCTCGTCGATCGCGTAGACGAATACATCGGTCGTCGGGAAGAGATTGTGACTGGCCAAAAGGTCCGCGATGCCCTCGACTGCGGTCAGGTCGGCCCGATCGGGTGCGCCGTAGCTGCCGTAGGTGCCGAGCGAGAGCACATCGTCGCCCAGGCCGGCGCCGGGGCCGTCGTATCCGTTCTGACGCGTGTAGAGCGAGCCTTCGAGCGCCGGCAGGTGCGAGGCCAGCTCGCTGGGCTGGCTCACGCTATGCATAGGGGTCAACCGATGTCGGTGCAAAAGCTTCCACAGGTTCTGCTCCGCGGGGCCGGAGCTTCCGATGCGCTGCCCGAGCTCGCCCGGATCGTAGAACAGCATGGTCTTGACCGGCCGCGCCGGCAGGGTGGCCGCGATGATGGTGAGCTCGACCGGCAGGGTGGCCAGGGGCGCGGTGCCGGCCTTGACCACCACCTGGCCGGTGTAGAGCCCGGCCGGCTGGTCGCGTGGAATCGTCAGGTCGATCCAGACCACACCGTTCTGGTTGGCCGCGATGGTCATGGGGTAGGGCGACCACGCCGGCGCCGACTCGATCGGGATCAGCGCGTCCGGAACCAGGCCGGTCCAGGCCCCGGCCGGCGGACCCGAGCCGCCGGCCCAGCCCAGCGAATTGGTTGCATCGGCGGTGTTGCCGGACGCGCGCTGGATGTCGAAGTAGTGCTCGACGAAGCGTTCGATGGGCCGGCCCAGGAACGTGAGCGGATCATTACTGGAATTGCGCAGGTGGGCGCCGTTGGGGCCGTCGAGCGCGTCGAGATCGACGGTCACCGAGGTGAGCGCATTGGCATCGGCCTGCACCACGATCTGCAGCGCCACCGTCTCGTCACGCAGCCCGCACAGCCGGATGGGCTGGCCCGGCGACCACACCGGGTTCTGGGCACCGCTCTGGAACGGGAGCGCGGTCGCGTCACGCTTGATCTTCTCGCCATCGTCGATCGCCCACACGGTCGGCGTCGCGGCGGCCGAACGCGTGAGCGTCAGCAGCCCGGCCAGGGCGCCCAGCGCGAGCAGCGCGACCAGGGAACGGTCATGCACCGAACGGCGATCCGAGGGCATGCCCAATTCTACCCCTCGCCATTGCCCCTCCGCGGGCGGCCTCGGCCCCATTTTAGCAAGCTTCAGAGTCCTCGACGGCGACGAGTTGCAGGCAACGCATGCGTGAAGTAGACTCGCGAATAAGGTTCGTGATGGGAACCCGAGGGCCACGCTTCGAGCAGGGTCCGGAAACCGTTCCCGCCCGCGCGTCGGGGAAGCGTGGGCTCGAGGCGTTCGACCGCCTACCGCCCGGCAGCCTGGTCGGTGAGTACGAGATCGTCGAGGTGGTTGCCCACGGGGGAATGAGCACGGTCTACCGAGCCGTGCATCCCTTGATCGGCAAGGAGGCGGCGGTCAAGGTGATGGCGGCCCTGCTGTCGGCCGACCAGGTGGCGGTGTCGCGCTTTCTCCAGGAAGCGCGGATCGTGGCCCGCATCCGGCATCCCAACGTCGTGGATGTGTTCTCGTTCGGCACGCTCCCCGACGGGCGTTGCTACCTGGTCATGGAGTGGATCGGGGGCGAGACGCTGGCCGCGCGCCTGAGCAAGCGCCGCCTGCGCCCCAACGAGATCGCACAGACGCTGGGTCAGATTTGCGATGCGCTCGAGGTCTGCCACGAGCAGGGGGTCGTGCATCGCGACCTCAAGCCGGCCAACGTGTTTCTGGCCCCGATGCGAAACCGGCCCGATTTCGTCAAACTGGTCGACTTCGGCATCGCCAAGCTGATCGCGCAGGGAACCGTGCTGCAGACCTCGCCCGATGTCGTGCTGGGCACGCCCGGCTACGCTTCGCCCGAGCAGGCGGGCGGCCTGCCGGTGGGGCCGCAGACCGACGTCTACGCGCTCGGCGTGCTGGCCTATGAGATGGTGCTCGGGCGGCGGCCGTTTGACGGTGAGTCGCCGGCCGAGCTGTATCGAATGCACCTCTACGAGCCGCCGCCCCCGCCACGCCGATTCTGGTCGGCGGTCCCCGAGCGGATGGACGAGTTCCTGCTCCGGATGTTGGACAAGGAGCCCACGCAGCGTCCGGCCATCGCCGAGGTACGGAGCGAGCTGGTGCCGCTGTGCGCGGCGCTGCCTGCTCCGCCGCCCCTGGCGGCTGAAGTGCTAGGCACCTGGGGCGCCGGGGGGACCAAGCTTCTGCCCACGCCGGATCACCACCCCCGGGTCCATACGCCTTCGAGCCGGCCCCGACCGCGGGTGGGCTCCTCAGAGCCGCGCCCGCCGCCGAGCGGATCGTCGGCCGCCGTGCGAACACCCTTTGAGCTGCGCCCGCGAAGCCGAACCTGGCTGCTGTGGCCAGTCTCCATCTTGCTGGCCGGCCTGGCGGTATTGGCTGCAACGAGCTGGCTGGGTGGCCACGACAGAAAGGTCGCGAGCCCGACCCAAAAGGGCGAGCCCGCACCGACACCGGCGCCGCCGGTCGCCCCACCGCAAGAAGTGCCGTCGACGGCCAAGGTCGACCAGCTTCCGATGGCCCGGCCCCGGCAGGTGGCGCCGGTCGAGGGCGAGATCGTGGTTACGGTCAACGTCAAGAGCGCACAGATCTGGTTCGATCGCCGCCACGTCGCAAAATCGGTGGGCCCTGCTCGGATCAAGACGCGGGACGCCGGCGCCCACGATCTCTGGGTCACGGCGCCCGGTTTCGTGCCCGTGAGGCGTCAGGTGGTGTGCAAGCCGGGAGAGACCATACCGGTCGAGATCAAGCTTCAGCGCGGCCGGCCCGGCCGCGGCAACCGCCCCGGCCGCGACTACCTGATGGAGCCCTTCTAGTGAGCCGCCTCGCGCGGACGATCAGCCACTCGATGCTGGTAGCGCTGGTGCTTGTGAGCGCCGGCCCCAGCTGGGCGCAGTCCAAGCCTGAGAAACCAGGCACTGCTCGGCGCGGGCGCGACCACTACGCCAGGGGTAGAAAGTGCTACCGAGCCGGCGACTACGACTGTGCCGTGCGCGAATTCTTCAAGGCCTATCAGATGGTGCCGGTGCCGGAGCTCCTGTTCGACATCGCTCAGGCCGCGCGGCTGCAGCACGACTACGAAACCGCGCTCCTTTATTATGAGAATTATCTGGAAGCAACGCCCAACGCGCCCAACCGCGACGACGCCCGTGCCCGCATCAAGGAGCTGGAGAGGTTGCGCGGCGCGAAGACGCAGCCGACCGCGCAACCGACTGCGCAACCGACCGCTCAGCCGACTGCGCAACCGACCGCACAGCCGACCGAACCGAAGGCGAGCGCGTCCAAACCATCCGAGCCTGTGAAGCCGCCGCCGCCGGCGGCACCGGTTGCAGCGGCGGCAACTCCGGCGCCCCGGGACGATCCCAGCCCGCTGGCCGCCCCGGCGCAGCCGTCGGCCGATTCGTCGGCCGAGGCGCCTTCACCGGCCGACCGAGGCAGGGGCTTGCGCGTGGTTGGGCTCACCACCCTGGGCGGCGCCGCGGTCCTGGTCGGGTTGGGAGTCTACTTCGGCCTGCAGGCCTCCGACGCCTCGACGCAGCTGGAGCAGATGGCCCAGCAGCACCAGACCTGGGACAAGAACCTGTACGACGAAGGCCAGTCCGATCAGACCAAGGCCATTGTGCTGCTCGGGCTCGGCGGGGCTGCGCTCACGACCGGCGTGGTGCTGTCCTACCTGGGGTGGCGCGAAGGTCGGGTATCGGTGGAGCCGACGGCGGGAGGAATCCGAGTCGCATGCCGTTTCTGACGCGGGCCGGGCTGGCGGCGTCGATCGCATGCGCAGGATGTTTCTTCTCACCCAATCTGGACGGAAAAGTGCGCTGCACGCCCGGCAGTGGGTGCCCGCCCGATCTGGTGTGCGCGAACGACGGATTCTGCCGTCACGCATCGGTCGCACCGGATGCAGCGGCGGACGGCCCAGCCGGCGATGGCTCGACCTGCATGGATACGTTTCGCACGGCGCTGCCGCCCAACGTGTTCCCACGTGGGCTGGCCTTGGATGCGGGCGGTCTGGTCTATGTGGTTGGTCGGGAGGTCGACAAGGCCTGGGTCAACACCTTCGAAACCTGCCTCGGACAGGCCGGGCCCAACCCGGCCGCCGGTACTTCGCCCGGGATAATTTCCGAGCTGGCCGCAGTCACCCTGTTCGCTGACGGCGTGTTCGTGGCCGGCAACCTCAAGCCGGTGATGGGCGATGGGCCGGCTTCGGATCCGGGCAGTGGCCTGTACGGGCGACTGACCCGGGTGAACCTCGTGACCCAGTTTTCTCAAATGTTGTTTGGGTCGACGGGCGTCGACGAGATCTCCGCAATCGCTAGCGGTGCCAGCGACCTCTGGATGGCCGGCGTCGCCAACGGGCAGATCTGGGTGGTCAAGGGCGCGCAAGGTGGAAACGCCTGCGGCTCCGGCGTCGGCTCGACCAGCGGCGGAGCCGGCCGTGCGGTCGTAAAGAGCGGCGCCGACATGTACATCGGCGGGACGCGGGACGGTCAGGGCATCCTGCTCCGTTATCCGGACAGCTCCTGCGCGTCCAGCCCACCGTGCGGGATGTGTGCGCCCGCGTCGATGTCGCCGCCGATCGCGGAGGGCACGCAGTTCAGCGAGATCCGCTCGCTCCTCGTGCTGGGTGGGCAGCTCTATGCTGCCGGGCTGGCCGCGAACATGGCAACACCTGCCGATTGGTTCGGCTTCGTGGTGGCGCTCGACGGCGCGGGCACGGTCAGCGCGCGCTATCGCTGGAACCCGACCGCGCAGAGGGATCTGTTCTTGGCCATTGCCACCGATGGCCAGCAGATCTACGCGGCCGGTCTGCAGGGGTGGAACGGAGATAGCGCGGGCACAGGTGCCATCGCGAGCCTGATCGCTCTGCCGCTCTCGCTGGCTGTGACCGGAAACCCGCGCGCGCAGACCGCAACCGACCTGGCCACATTTTGGAGCATCGCGGCCGATCCGGGCCCCGGCGGGGGGCTCTACGCGGCGGCATCCTGGGGCGTCCCTGAAATGGGAGGCTATCTGGTCAAGCTCCGGAAAAACCCATGATACGGGGGTTGCTCGCGATCTTGCCGCTGTGGGCCCTGGTTGGCTGCGCGAACAGCTCGAGCTCGATGAGCCACGACGCTTCAGTCGACGCGCGGGGGGATGCGCCTTCGGATGGAGGAGCGCCCGACGGCGGCCTCGATGCCGCACGCGACGCGGCTGGTTGTGGTGCGCACGGCCAGCCCTGCTGCCCGCCGCCGCTGCCGGGTTGCGAGCCCACGCTGGTCTGCTCGAGCTCCAACGCCTGCGCGTGCGCGCCGGGCACGCATCGCTGTGGATCGGCCTGCATTCCGATGGCGACCTGCTGCACGAGCGCCGACTGCAACCCCCCGAGCGCCCTCTGCGTGGGCGGAGTCTGCTGTGGCGTGGTGGGGCTTCCCTGCTGCTCGAGCGGCCCGGCCTGCGCGCCCGGCTCCCTGTGCATGGGCGGAAGCTGCGTGGCGTGCGGCGGCTTGGGTCAACCTTGTTGCTCCAGCGGCACCGCCTGCGGGGCCGGCTCCTGCCTGAGCGGACACTGCGTCGACTTTGCAGGTGGCTACCAGGTCGACGACGTCGCGAGCTCGTGCGCGGGCGCCTGCCACGTGGCAAACCCCTTCACCAACACCTGCTCGTGCCCAAGCGGCTTTGCCGCCACCTGCTATCGCGTCATCGATGACTGCGCAGGCGGCGGCACCCAGAGCGGATCGCTGGCTTGCCTGTGCAGCCCCCCGGGAGGGTTTCCCGGCGGCAGCTTCGGTGGCGCTTTCGAGCGCGACGATGGGGTCAACTGCAACGTGGGCTGCCGCATCCCCAACCCCTACACGGGCGCCTGTAGCTGCCCGGCCGGGACCGGTGACGTCCCGCTGCGCACGATCGTCGACACGCCCTGTCCGGGCACGCTCATCGGCGCGGTCATCGTGGCCTGTGTCGGCTCCGGACCCGCCACGACCTTCGGCGGAGTCTGGCAAAACGACGATGGGCCGGCGTGCACGTCCAGTTGCCGCACGGCCAACCCGCGGACGGGCGGCTGCTCCTGCGCATCGGGCTTTTCGAGGCAGGCGTTCCGGGTGGAGGTGGACTGCGGCGGTTTCCTGGGGTCATTGTTCTCGGCCTGCGTCGGCACACCGTGACCCGTTAACCTGCCCGACCCTACTGGATCTGATAGACGTGGGCTGCGAAAGGTCCGAAGGCGTCGCTGAAGGTGGCTCCAGTTGGCGTTACCGAGCGACCTTCGCCCACCACCGACACTGACCCGGCGGACGCGGCCAGCGTGAAGGTTGGCGTGTGCGGCGCGTTGTCGCCGTTGTAGGCCCAGAGATACCGCTTTCCGCTCACCATCGTGATCTTGGTGTGAATCGCCGCGTCCGACACCGTCGCCAGAGCGGCCGGGGCATCGTCGGCCAGCAGCGCCGGCTCGAGGCCCGCGATCTCGCTCACCACCGCTCGCAGATCGTCCATATGCTGGACGCGCTCGGCGCACCACACCGAGCTGCTGCCGCAGGTGTCGGCCAGCGCATTTCCGCCCAGGCTCCACCAGAACAGACCCTTGGCCCCCTCGACGATCGCCATGTACGCGTGATTGCGCATCTCGGTGCGGGTCGGCCAGCGGCCCAGTGAAGTGAACTGGAAAAACTGCAGGACCGTGAGAAAGGGCCGCGCGTTCTTGACGACATTGCGCGTGCGGACAGTCCAGTCGGCGACCATGCCGTGGTTGTAGCCGCCCGCCGGCTCGGCGCCATACATCGGGTACGGATCGGTCGACAGCACGTCGACCGTGTCGCGCCAGAGCGAGAGCTCATTGTCGCCCAGGAGAGCGCCGAACGTGATGCTGTCCGGATCCAGGCCCTCCAGGCGCTGAAACTGGGTGAAAACCCCCTGGGCGAGCACGCTGTCGCATTCGTCGGCCGTGTAGTAGCCGGCGCTGCCGGTGTGCGCGCCAAACTCGCGCACGTACGCGTCGGACATGTTGATCTGAAAGCTGCCGCCCGCGGCCGAGCTGGTCACGCAGTTGCCGGTCTGCAGGTACATCACGCCGTGCCGCGCCAGGTTCGTCATGAGCGCATTCATGGCGTCCAGGCCGGCCGCGCCATACCAATAGTTGAGGTACAGGTTGATGGGCAGGTCCTGCATGCGGCGGTCGCCGGTCGCGGACCACAACGTGTTTTCCCAGAAATCGTCGGTGGTGCCGTAGCCGAGGCCGGAGTCGTAGACGCCCAGGATGAATCGTGGGGTGCCGTGCAAAAGGATGCGGCCCTTGTCGTCGAACGTGACGTTCATCGATGCGCGCGCGGCCGCGGGCACGCGGGTTAGGCGGTAGCCGGGCGCCTCGTAGAGGGGCTGTCCGCCCGTCGGCGCCAGCGCGGCCGTGGCCACGTAGGTGCGGCCCGTGGTCATGCCGCAGCCGGAAAGCTCGGCGGTAAGATGCGGCGCGGCCGGGTAGTCGCGCATCGCAACCACCGCGTGCGTCTGCGTGTCGGTGAGCCGGGCCGTGACGGTGTAGGCCGCGAAGTTGCCGCCCGGTGGCGTGACCGTGACGTCGAGGCGGATCGTGCCCGGTTGGTCCTCGAACATCATGCCACGGTAATTGGGGTAGAGCAGAAAGACGTCGAGCGGAGACGGGAGCTGCTCGGCCAGCTGCACGTCGTCGAACCAGGCAGTCCCGTCGGGATGCGCGTAGCCCTCCAGGGTGAGCGTGGCTGTGCGATCCTGCGGCACCACGATGTTCGGTCGCTCGTACGAGGTCCAGTCGGTGGTGCCGGAAATGACCTCGGTGGTCAGCCACTCGTTGTAGGTGGGACGGAAGTCGAGATTCAGACGCACGCCGCTGCCCGATCGGCTGGCGCCCAGCGCCTGGGTCTTCACCCAGCCCGACAGCCGATACGTGCCCGCGTGCAGCGCCACCGTCTGCGTTGCCAGCGGGGTTAAGGGATCCGACTGGGCGTTCTGCATGCGCAGGCTGGCCGCTCCCGAGTGCATCTGCGTGGTGTCACGCGCGAACGTGCTGTCGCCCGTCCAAGCGGCTGGCATCGCCGAGGGGCCCGGGTTCTCGAATCCGCCGTTCTGAGCCAGCTCGGGGCCCGAGCCGCCTCCAGTCGGCCAGCCCGCCAGCCCGCCCGCAGTCAGCGCGCCGCTGGTGGCGCCGCTGGGCCCGCACGCGCCCATCATGCCGCCGGCGCCGCCGGAGCCACTCCCGCCACCTGCCCCGCCTGCCCCGCATCGCGCTGCAGGTCGCGTCCCACCAGCAGGTTGAA
>Ga0126383_10000819_pt1 | contig 18066 bp, 16 predicted proteins | sample PanSoiMetPlot_35_FD_96882 | JGI IMG/M metagenome (GOLD analysis project Ga0126383, IMG submission 96882) | Tropical forest soil microbial communities from Panama - MetaG Plot_35 | ecosystem: Environmental > Terrestrial > Soil > Tropical forest > Bulk soil | place: Panama | collected 2016-02-17
GGAGCACACGCGAAAGCTTTTCAGTGAAATAAGTTCAGCAAGGAAATAGGCAGCGGCAGCGGCGTCATGCTCGGGGCAGTAGCCCGACCGTTAGGGAGGGCTCAACGAGTCGCATCTGCAGCCCTCCCTAACGGTCGGGCTACTGCCCCGGTTGTGGCAACAAAGTAACGGAGCACACGCGAAACCTTTTCAGAGAGATTTGCAGGTCATAAAATGAAATTGGTAAGTCATAACTCGAAGCAAACAGCCGTTATGAATTTAAGCCCGCGTTATGCTGAGCTAGCTCCCTCGCTCATCAGCATGAAGGTTGTGGCAGTCACAGGAGGGAACCATGGCTAACGATCCCAAGGTGAGTTGGTACGAAGTGAATCTGTCGGCGATTCAGGTAGACGCCAAGACCGATGCCTGGCACGCGGGTCACATCAATCACATCCTGCCGCGCGGCGACGGCGCGCTCGTGGGCACCTCGACGGGCGGTGTCTGGCTCGCCGCCTCGAACGCCGCCTCGGTGGTTTTGACTGACCTCGACGATCCCGATATCACCTGCCTGGCTGAGGGATCGAATGGCCCGGACCACTACTTTGCGTCCTGCGGCGCGTCGTCGAATCCAATGGCGCCGGGTAATCTCTACGAGACTTACGTCACGGACCCGGTCCCGCTCTACTCCTGGCACGCCGTGCCCGGAATTCCCGCAGAAGCGGGGACCATCTTCCGAGTCGCGGTGATCAAGGACTTGAAGATCGCGGTCATCGCCTGCCAGGGCGGTGTCTGGTGGTCCAATGTGCCGCAGGCGACGCAGCCCAAGGGCTGCGGGTGTCTGCTCTCGCTGCTGGGTCAGTTCCCACAGAATCCGATCCAGGGCAGCTACGCCTGGACCAAGGCCCAGGGCTTACCCGACGGTCCTTATTACGGTCTCGCCCTCGGTCCCAATCACACGGTGGTCGTGGGAGCATTCGGCAATGGCAGCGGCTTTGGCCCGCAGGGGATTTACCACGGCAGCTTTCAAGCCAATCAACTGGTGTTTACGGCGGCGTCGATCACGGGAATGAACCCGGCGAGCATGTGCGCCACCGCCGTCGCCGCATGCGCGAACACCCCGAGTACGCTCTACGCGATCAGCTCTGCCTCGAACTCCGTACCGCTGGGCGTCTTGCGCTCGACCGATGGCGGAAAAAACTGGAGCGCCTGCGGCACCAAGATCGCCGGCGCGCCGATTCAGCCCGGCACCAACCAGCCATGGACCATCCTGACCGCCACCGGCGGGCAGGGCAATGGCTGGAACAATTGCCTCGCGGTCTCGCCGACTGATCCGCAGACGGTCGCTTTCGGATGGGAGTACCCGTTCATCTCTACCGATGCGGGTAAGACCTGGAAGGGCATCGGCATCACCTGGAATGGCGGCGGTACGGCCTGGATAGCTGCCGAAAGCATGCATCCGGATCAGCATGCGCTCGCCTTCGATCCCAACACTGCTAAACGCATCTACTTTGGTAATGACGGCGGTCTATCGCAGAGCGATGATCTCGGCTCGACCTTAAACAGCCAGTTCAGCAAGGAAGTACTCAATCTGGAATTCTTCAGCACCTACCCGATGCGGCAGTTCGGCGGATCAATGTCTGCCAGCTCGCTGGTCAATGGTCTGATTGCAGGCGGCACTCAGGACAATGGCAATCTCTGGTGTCTTGCCGGAGAGCTCGTCAATGGAACGCCTCAGGGACAGACGCCATGGCAGACGCTAATCGGTGGAGACGGTGGAAGCTGTCAATTCATTGCCACCGGCCAGATGCTCCATACCATTTCAAATGACGGGCTGCTCCGCGTCGCCTCGTGGGATGGAGCCAACCATGTTTTAAGCGATCAGGCGCTGGTGCCGGTCAAACAAGGCGCCAGCTCGGTCGCCGCCAGTCCCGAGCCGGTGCGGAACCCGACCTGGAAGAACGCGGCGAACGAATTGATGTACGCGGTGGCCGGCTCAGGAAAGAAACTCTTCGGCGTGTTTGCCCAGAGCGATGGGAGCAACCTGCATCTCGAACTGCTCACTACCCTGCCACTCACGGCGTCACAGTACATTCTGGGCGTCGGCTCTTTCGACGGCACGCGCGTGTTGGCGGGGACCCAGGAGGGTCGAATCTTTCGCTTCGACACCGCTTCGAGCACGCTGACCGAGGGCACCGGATTGCCGGCGGCCGTTACCAGGAACGCTGTCAGCCGGATCGTCCCGGAGAGCAACCAGGTTGCCTATTTGATCCTGAATGGCAACGGCTTCGTTGACAATGGACCATTCCATGGCTGGGTCTATAAAACCCAGAACGGTAAGGCCTGGAGCGCACTATCGGGACTGCCCAACGAGCTGCTTTATGCCATGGAGATTGACCCTACCACCAACCCGCCCGATATCTACGTGGCGACCGACGACAAGGTCTATGACAGCCACGACAGTGGCATGGGTTGGGGACCAGCGTCGCTCAACCTGCCGGTGCGGCCGCACTGTGCCGATCTACGATTTGTGACGCAGCCTGACGGCATCAGCTTTCTCTACCTGAGCACTTTCGGCCGCTCGATCTTCCGGGCGCAGCTCCATCCGCAGCCGGCGAAGGCAATGAGCTTCCGCCGCGCCGAAGGCCCACAGCCTCAGGCCGAACGCGTGATCGAACCCGTCAGCGCAGAACGCGTCCGCAGCGATCCGCGCCTCACGGGAAAGCCGTTCCCGATGAGTCACGCGCCGAAATCGACGGATTGAACGACGCCGAAGCGTTGCGAGAAAGTAGCCGGTGGTCACAGCGCAGCGCAGACCACCGGAAAGCACTCGAATTCTTATCGCTGGATTATTTCATGCCAATCAAAGCCGGTATTGAAAATCGCGTTGCGGCTTGCCGCTCTCCAGTGCGGTAAGGCTTGCCTTACCGGGACCCGTGGTCCAACTGCTTGCAGGCTAGGCCTGCCGGTCGAGGCGCAGCCTCGAAATATCGTTAACAGCCTTCTGCGGAAAGGCAAGCCTTTCCGCACTGGAGGGCGGCTGAGCCGCATTTTTTGAAAGCGACCACCGGCCACTCTCTGGCGGCGATTCGGCTGCCTTAGCACAGGAAGAATAACCGCTCGCCTTGCTTCAAGGCGATCACTTTACTAATCTAGATTCTTCCCCCAGACGCCCCTGAAATTCTTGATTCATTCTTATCTAATTCTCGAAAGGCCCAAACTATGACTTCCCGAGTCGAGCGCGCCGAAGACCGGCTCGCCGATTTTACGCGCGACAAGCGCATCATTGTTTTATCCCTAATGGCAGTAATCATTGGCGCCCTCAGCGCCGTCGTCGCCAAGATTCTCGTCTGGCTGATCGCAGTTATTACCAACCTGGTTTTTTATCAAAAGTTTTCGGCTGAATTCCTTTCGCCGGTCAATCATCATCTCGGCCCACTGGTTATCCTGGCCCCCGTCGCCGGCGGTCTCGTAATCGGGCTGATGGCCCGATTCGGATCTGAAAAGATTCGGGGCCATGGAATTCCCGAGGCGCTCGAAGCAATCCTGTTTGGCCGCAGCCGGATGGAAGGCAAGGTCGCCGTTTTGAAACCCTTGTCCTCGGCTATTTCGATCGGCACCGGCGGTCCCTTCGGGGCGGAAGGACCCATCATCATGACCGGCGGCGCAGTGGGTTCGCTGTTCGCGCAGATGTTTCATCTCTCGCCGGCCGAACGCAAGACCTTGTTGGTGGCCGGCGCTGCCGGCGGCATGGCGGCCATCTTCGCATCGCCGGTCGCGGCGGTGCTGCTCGCCGTCGAGTTGTTGCTGTTCGAGTGGAAGCCGCGGTCATTCATTCCCGTGGCCCTGGCCGCAGCCACCGCCGGCGCTTTGCGAATACCACTGCTGGGCGGCGGGCCTATTTTCCCGGTCACCGCTCATGCGGCGCTGGGCAGCGAAGGATTGATCCTGGCGCTGGTGGCGGGAGTGATCGCCGGGCTCGCCTCGGGAGTGCTGACAACTTTGGTTTACGCCTTCGAGGACCTCTTTACCAAGCTGCCGATTCACTGGATGTGGTGGCCGGCGATTGGCGGACTGTTTGTCGGCATCGGCGGCTACATCGATCCGCGCGTGCTCGGCGTTGGTTATGAAACGATTCATGCCCTGCTGCGCGGCGAACTTGTCGGCATGGTGGTGGCCGGCCTGCTAATCGGCAAAGCGCTGGTCTGGTCGATTTCCCTTGGGTCGGGAACCTCAGGGGGCGTGCTGGCGCCGCTCCTGATCATGGGTGGCGCGCTGGGGGCCATCGAAGCGCGCTGGATGCCGATGGGTGACGCCGGAATGTGGGCCATGATCAGCATGGCGGCGATGATGGGCGGCACCATGCGTTCGCCGCTGACGGCGATGGTCTTTACCCTGGAGCTAACGCACGATCTGAATCTGTTGCCCGGTTTGCTGGTGGCCTGCATTGCCGCGCATGCGGTGACGGTCCTGGCGCTGCGCCGGTCGATTCTGACCGAGAAGGTTGCGCGCCGCGGCTTTCATATCAATCGTGAGTACGTGGTCGATCCCCTGATGGGATTGCGCGTCAACGAAGCTATGGATCGCGACGCGCCGACGATACCCGCATCAATGAAGGTCAGCGAGCTGGCGGATCGCCTGGCCAAACGTGATCGCAGGTTGTCACGGCGCCAGGGCACTTTGATTGTTGATGAAGGCGGTCTGCTCTGCGGCATTATCACCCGCGGAGATGTGCTGCGGGCCATCGAAGAGCTCGACAATCCGAGTCTTACCGTGCTCGACGCCGGGAGTAGTAATCTCATCGTGGCTTATCCGGATGACATTCTCTACGAAGCGATCGAAAAGATGGTGCACAACGACGTCGGCCGTTTGCCGGTAGTGAGCCGTGAGAACCCGCGGGAAGTACTCGGTTACCTCGGCCGCGCGGCGGTGATGACGGCGCGTTTGCATCGGCTGAAAGAAGAGCAGGAGCGCGAGCCTGGCTGGTTGCAGGGTTTGGCGTGATTTCGACTGGAGCGCAAGCGTCCTCGCCGGCAACTCGCTGCCGGCGGGCAACCGAGACGGTTGCGCTCCAGTCAATGCAGAAACAAAGGAGACGAAATGCATCCGAGAAGTGAAGAAGTGCTTGGTTACCTGGATCACACCAGGGAAGAGTTGCGCGCGGCAGTCGATGCCGTTCCGGCCGAGTTACGCAACACCCGGCCCACCGCTGATCAATGGTCGGTCGCCCAGGTCCTGAATCATCTGACCATCGCCCATGATCGCGTGGCCGCGGTGGTCGACAGATGGATTTCGGAAGCGAAGGCCGCCGGGCTGGCGGCAGAGACCGATTCGGGTTCGGTGCTCAATACAATTCCCACAGAACGGATTTTGGATCGCACGCAAAAGGTGCAGGCTCCGGCAGCCATCGTTCCGCGCAGCGACATTGACGCAGCCGAAGCGTGGACCGAACTCGATCAGGCGCGAGACAAATTGCGCGCGGCGCTGCTTAGCGGCGATGGGTTGGCGCTGGCCCAGGTGGTCCAGCCGCATCCGGTGCTGGGTCCGCTCAATATGTACCAGTGGATTCTATTCAACGGCAGTCACGAGGCGCGGCACACCCTGCAGGTTCGTGAAATAGGGGCGGCGCTGGGCGCGGGTAAGGAAAAGACTGCGGCGCCCTAATGATTTACATCTCGTGACGATTTGCGAGCGCCTTATCCATCGTCACTTCATCGACATATTCCAGGTCGCTGCCGACCGGCATGCCCATGGCTAACCGGGTAACGCGCAAGCCGAGCGGTTTGAGCAGCCGGCTGATGTAATTGGCGGTGGCCTCGCCTTCCGTATTCGGATTGGTGGCCAGAATGATCTCCTGGATCTCCACGCCTTCGTTGTTCTCGGGTTTCAAACGGGTCAGCAAATTCTCCAAACGCAGATCGTTGGGGCGGACGCCGCGAATCGGTGAAAGCGATCCGTGCAGCACGTGATAGAGGCCTTTGTAGCTGCGGGTCTTTTCCACCGCCACCAGATCGTACGGTTGTTCCACCACGCACAACAGCGAGCGATCGCGCGACGGCAGCGAGCAGAAGCGGCAGGGATTAATGTCCGTGAGATTGTTGCAGACGGCGCATTCGATGATCTTCTGCTTTACCTCGTGGAGCGCTTCAATCAGTCGATCGACATCAGCTTCAGGCGAACGCAGGATATGAAAGGCCAAACGCTGCGCAGACTTCTGTCCGATGCTCGGCAGGCGTTTGAATTCATCGATCAGTTTAGTGACTGGTTCGGCGTAATCGAGCATTGGTGATTTGCGATTTTAGATTCTTGATTATTTCGGGAAACCGTGTGAAATCCAAAAATCCAAAATCAAGACTTAGAACATATTGCCCAGTCCCGGCGGCAGCATCGAGCCCAGTTTGCTCTTCATCGCTTCGTTTACCTTGCGATTGCCTTCATTGATGGCCGCGACGATCATGTCCTGCAGCATTTCCACGTCGCCTTCCTTGACGATTTCCGGATCGACTTTCAGGGAAATGATTTCGTGATCGCCCTTCATGGTGACGTTGACGACGCCGCCGCCGGCCGAAGCCTCGACACGCATCTCCTCCATTTCGCGCGCCATCTTCTCCTGCATCTGCTGCGCCTGCTTCATCATTGCCTGAATGTTAAGTCCGCCTGGGAATTTCATTGGTCGTGGTCCTCGATTTGATTGGTAACGTTTAGATCGTGACGCGAGCATCCTAGCTGGCCCATGATGCTATTGCAATGAAGCATGAGATAAGAACTGGAACTTTGGACGGCGCCCCTGGTTCAAAGGATTCATGGGAGAGTGGTTCGAGAAATACGGCATCCTGGCTGGGTTCGTGATCGGCTTCTGTCTGTTAATCGCAGCCGCGGTTTATTGTAAGTATCGCTATGTGAAACGCGTTTGACTCATACCGCTCCCGGTTCTGACACGATCGATTTCGTGTTATAAGCCTCACAACAATGAGTGAACCCGTCGAACGTCGAATTACCACGCCAATCAATTTGTACTATGACGTGGTCGCCGCCCAGTCACAGCCCGCGCCGCTGTTAATTGCCCTGCATGGCTATGGCGCCAGCAAGTGGCACGCAATGCGGGAAGCGAAACTAACGGCGCCGGACGATTTTGCGCTGGTGGCGCTGCAAGGGCCGCATCAACATTTGCGTGAACCAAAGCAGCCGGGCGGGCCGCTGCGCTATGGATTCGGCTGGCTATCGAGCTATCGTCCGGAAGAATCGGTGGCGATGCATCATCGAGCGCTGGTTGAGATTATCGAATCCCTGGTTACAGAAGGCCTTGCCGATCGCCAGCGAATCTTTCTGCTGGGGTTTTCACAGTCGTGCGCGCTCAATTATCGATTTGCGTTTACCCATCCGGACTTGCTCTGCGGGGTTATCGGGATTGCCGGCGGGTTACCCGGCGATTGGGAAACCAGCGAGGCTTACCAACGATCAGAGGTGTCGGTCCTTCACCTGGCGGGCGAGCGGGACGAATATTATCCGCCTGCGCGAGTGGCCGATTATGCGGCGCAACTGGGCCAGCGGGCGCGCGAGGTTGAGTTTCGCAGTTACGATGCGGGACATGAGATCACCCCAGCCATGCGCCAGGAGATGACGGATTGGCTAAGGGCCCGCGCCCAGTAGGAAACTCCGGAGTGCGGCGGCCTGACGCTTTTCTTTTTCCATTCCGCAGGTGACAAAAAGCGCCGTTAAGCCGGCGCCCTTCAAATGCGGCCGAGTTGGGAACGGGCCGAACAAGTCTGGCGTCTAAAGAGATCATGCTGACTAAGCGAACGATTCCGGTTTTGATTGTTATTGCGGTGGCCGTGCTCCACGCCGTGTCCTGTCAACAGCAATCCGCGCGGACGCGCCCACAGCTCAGACCTCCCGAACAGCAGACAGAGGTGCGCGCGCTGGCCCCGAACAGTTCGCCCGCGCTCAAAGCGATAGTCGACGGGGCCGTCGATCAGATTGGCAAGACGACCAGCTACGATCCCTCCTATCAGAAGCTGGACTATCCCAACGGCGATGTGCCGATCGAGACCGGGGTTTGCTCGGATGTAATCATCCGCGCCTTTCGTAAAGCGAATATTGATTTGCAAAAAGACGTTCATGAGGACATGCAGTCGAATTTCTCGGCCTATCCGACGCGTTGGGGATTGAAGTCGCCGGACTCAAATATCGATCATCGCCGGGTGCCGAACCTGATGACCTATTTTTCGCGGAAGGGCAAGTCGCTTACCTCGATGAGCGCAGACGCGTTCCTGCCGGGCGACGTGGTGACCTGGGACTTAGGCGGCGGTTACGATCACATCGGCATGGTGTCAAACGTCTGGTACAAACCAACGCAGCATTACCTGGTGGTCCACAACATCGGCAACAACGGCACGCACATGGACGATTCCTTATTTGCGTGGAAGATCACCGGCCACTATCGATACTTCTAAAGTTACAGAACCGCGTGAGGTTACAGAACCGCGAACGATAGTGAGCGGAATAAACAAGCTACACTCGTTCTGTAAATATCCCGCCACCGCTCTAAAGTTACAGAACCGCGAACGATAGTGAGCGGAATAAACAAGCTACACTCGTTCCTGCTTTATTCCGCCACCGCTCTAAAGTTACAGAACCGCGAACGATAGTGAGCGGAATAAACAAGCTACACTCGTCCCTGCTTTATTCCGCCACCGCTCTAAAGTTACAGAACCGCGAACGATAGTGAGCGGAATAACCAAGCTACACTCGTTCCTGCTTTATTCCGCGACCGCTCTAAAGTTACAGAACCGCGAACGTTAGTGAGCGGAACAACCAGGCTCCGTTCGAAACCACCATAAACTTTCTCCGCTGCCGGCGATTTCCATCGCCACGTCCGCCTTTATTCCGCTCGCTACCGCTCGCGGTTCTGTACGCGTCATGTTATAAGGACGCGCCTAAAGGCGGATGGCATCATGGCAATACTATTAACCTTGGTTCTGGGTCTTGTTTCCGTTGGCGGCGGACGAAGCGTTCATCCCGATCAGATTTATGTGGGCGGGGATGCCGGAGTAAACGAAACAATCTGTCCGGTAGATGACCAGGCGGCAATCCGCGCGGTGCTCGAGGCGCAGGCCGCCGCCTGGAATCGCGGCGACGTCGAAGGCTATATGGATGGCTACGATCGTTCGCCCAATACTGAGTTCGTTGGCGGCGACAGCATCACCCGCGGCTGGCAGGAGGTGCTCGAGCGTTACCAGAAGCGCTACGACACCCGCGAGAAAATGGGCACCCTGACCTTTTCAGATCTGGAAATCAATGTCTTGAGTAGCGACGCGGCCCTGGTGCTGGGCCGTTGGCGTCTGAAGCGCGCGAATGACGAGCCGCACGGAACCTTCACGTTGCTCTTTCGCAAGACCAAGGCCGGCTGGCGAATCGTGCACGATCATACGTCTAGCGCCTGACCGGAGCGCGGGCATCCTTGCCCGCATGAGCGCGAAGCGCGAACAAATTGTCCAGCACTAAGCCAACGCCGTGGCGCGAACTGCGTTTGCGGACAAGGATGTCGCGCTCCATTTGAGTAATTAGGTTCAGCCCAGACACCATATGTCCACCGCTCCTTCAAATCTGGCCGTCATTGAGCGCGAAGTTGAGGCCCGCAGCGCGTCTCTCAAAAAAGAGTTGCGCCTGTTCGACCTGGTGCTGACACAGGTCGTCTTCGTCTTTGGCACCGTCTGGGTGGGTTTCGCCGCCACGCTGGGACGATCGCAAATGGCTTTCTGGCTGATTGCGATTGCCACTTTCTATCTGCCGCTGGCGGCGGTGGTCATCTATCTGAATCGGCTGGCGCCGCTTGAAGGCGGACTTTATCAGTGGGCCAAGGTCGCCTTCGATGATTTCGTGGCGTTTTTGGTAGCGTGGAATTTTTGGATCTTCGGCATCCTGGTGATGTCCGGGATCAGTTTGATTATCAAGAAGAACATTGCTTATGCCATCGGCCCGCGCGCCGATTGGATGCACGAGAACAAGTGGATGACGACGCTTGTCTGCGTCATCCTGTTGACGGCGATTGTGGCCGCTTCGCGGCGAGGTTTGGCCCTGGGCAAGTGGGTGCAGAACTTTGGCGGCGCCATGCTGATCTTCACGGTGGCCATCCTCATCCTGCTGCCTTTTATTACCGCCGGCCGGGGGACCCTGGCGAATTATCATCCCTTTTCGTTGAGCCTGCCGCACATCGACAGTCATAACGTGAATGTGTGCAGCAAGCTGGCGGTAGGCGCCTTATCGGGCTTTGAATACATTGCAATCCTGGCCGGCGAGTGTCGGGCGCCGGCCAAGAACATCAGCCGGTCGGTTTGGATCTCGGCCCCGATTATTGCGTTGATGTTTATTCTCGGAACCGCGTCGGTGCTGGCGTTCGTGACGCCTGACAAAGTCGATCTGATTGCCCCGATTCCCCAGGTGCTCAGTCTCGGGTTTGGTTCATTCGGCTGGGTTTCGACGCTCATCTCGATCACCATCTTTGGTGTGGCTGCCCGGCAAATTGCCTTGATGAGTATCTATTTCGCCGGGAACACGCGTCTGCCGATGGTCGCCGGCTGGGACAATTTGTTACCGGCGTGGTTTGCCAAACTGCATAAGAAGCATCGCACGCCGGTAAATTCGATCTTATTTGTCGGGGCCACCACCCTGGTGTTCAGCCTGTTGCCGTTGATTGGCGTCAAGGAAGCCGAAGCGTTTCAATTCCAGGACAATGCGGCGAGCGTTTTGTATGCCCTGATCTACATGGTGCTGTTTGCGATTCCGATAGTGGCCATGCGCCGCTTCGGGGCGCGCGCGCCGTGGTGGTTGCAGGCGGCTTCTGTGCTGGGATTCCTGGCGTCGGCGGCCGGCGCATTCTATACGGTGTTTCCCATTATCGAAGTTGAGAGCCGGTTTCTCTTCGCGGCCAAGATCATCGGGGTGGTGATAGTTGCCAACGCGATTGGCATCTTTATCTACGTCATCGATAAGAGAGGCCGGTCCCGGCAATCGGGAAAGTCAATTGAGGTGCACGGTGAAAATTAAATTGGCGTTGGTCGCCGGTGTAGTGCTGGGAATCGCGATTGGAATTGTCAGCGATCGTCTGGTGTCAGCCCAAGGGAATGATCAAACGGGGACTCTCTTAACAGTCGATCTCGCCGGCACGCCGGGCAAAGAAGCGCGGGTGTGGATTCGCGACATCGCGCCGGGCGAACGGACCCCGACGCACTATCATCCCGGCGACGTCATTGGTTATGTGTTGCAGGGCGCCGTGCTCCACACCGTGCAAGGAAAGTCACCGGTAACTTACTCTGCCGGCCAGGCATTCTCAGAGCACGAAACAGACATCCATTTTGGAACAAACCAGAGCCCGACGACGCCCGTAAAACTGCTGACAATTCAAATTACCGATAAAGGGACGCTAGAAACCGTCAATGTTAAGTGAGGATCAGTAAGGATGACTAAGATCAACTACGGACGGGTGCTGCTCGGCGGCCTGGTCGCCGGGTTGATTATCAATGCCGGTGAATTTGTGCTCAACGCAATCCTGCTTGGTCCCCACATCGAAGCCGACATGAAACGGATGAACCTGACGCCGCCGGGCGGCGGATTCGCCGCACTCGCGGTGGGTCTCACCTTTATCTTTGGGGTCCTGGCGATTTTGATTTATGCGATGGCCCGGGCCAGGTTCGGACCCGGCCCCAGGACCGCGCTACTCGTGTCGGTAGTTTTGTGGTTTTGTCTTTATGCTTACAGCGGCACGATTAATATGCTGTTGATAAACGTTCCTCCGAAGCTCGTCCTGATGATCCTTGCCTGGGGGATTGTGGAATACCCGCTGGGAATTTTGACCGGCGCAGCGCTCTATAAGGAAGGCTGATCGAAGATGAATTGGAAGCGGCTCCTGCTGGCGATACCGCTCGGTTTTCTGATCATGATTGTCGACGGGTTGGTGCTCGTGCTCGTCAACAGAATTTACCTGCCGGAGCATCCGCCGCACTGGCTGATGGGAATCCTGTTTTATTTCGATGCCTGGCCGGTCACGATTACCCAGCACATATTTCCGTCGCCGCGTGGCGGCCCGGCGTTTCTCGCGATCGTCACCGGGGCCATAATCGATCTGATCGTGCTTACGATCATAATTTACGCGCTGCTCTCGGTGCGTGCGGCCCGGAAGGCCCATGCCTGAAACCCTCGCCATCATTAACTGTTCTCAAGTGGTAACGCTTCAGGGCGCGCGTCGTCCGCGCACCGGCGGCGACTTGCGCCAGCTGGCAATTATCGAAGACGGCGGGCTCATCTTGCGGGGCGAATACCTTGAAGCGGTGGGACGCCGCCGCGAAATCGAAGCCCTGATCGCGGACGATTGCGAAGTCGTTGACGCCGGTCACCGGGTCGTCCTTCCTGGTTTCGTCGACGCCCACACGCATCCGGTGTTTGCGGGCATGCGGGCCAATGAATTCGAGCAGCGGGCCAGTGGCGCAACCTATCGAGAGATTGCCGCCCGCGGCGGCGGTATTCGCGCCAGCGTGCGGGCCACGCGCAACGCCTCGCAAGCTGATTTAGTGCGGGCCGGCAAGCGTTACGCTGATTGGTTTCTGCGCACCGGCACCACCACCATCGAGGCCAAGTCGGGCTATGGTCTGACCATCGAGGACGAACTGAAGCTGTTGCGGGCCATCAAACAACTGAACGATGAAACGCCGCTCTGTTACGTGCCGACATTCCTGGGCGCGCACGATCTCCCGACGGAATACAAATCGCGGCGGCAGTCCTACGTCAATCTGTTGATTAACGAAATGCTGCCGCGGGTCGCGGAAGAAAGGCTCGCGGAGTACTGTGACGTCTTTTGCGAAGACGGTGTGTTCACCAGCGATGAGACGTGGCAGATTTTATCGGCGGCGCGTTGCCATGGATTGGGCTTACGCGTACATGCCGACCAGCTGGCGCTTTCCGGCGGTGCGAAATTAGCGGGCGAACTCAATACCGCGACTGCCGACCATCTCGAACACACAGACGCGACCGGAATCATGGCGCTGAAAGCCGGCAAGGTTCAGCCGGTGTTGTTGCCGGGCTCGGTCTATGCGCTGGGGTCGAATGATTATCCGGCTGCCCGAGAGATGATCGATGCGGGGCTGGCCGTGGTGTTGGCTACGGATTTCAATCCGGGCTCATCACCGGTCCCGTCAATGCCGTCGATTCTGTCCTTGGCTTGCACGCAGATGAAGATGACGCCCGCCGAGGCGATCACGGCCGCCACGATCAACGCCGCCTACTCACTCGGGCGTGGAGATGAGATTGGCTCGCTCGAGAAAGGGAAGCGCGCGGACCTGGTGATTCACGATGCGGCGGACTATCGCGAGTTGGCCTACTGGTTTGGGGTCGAGCATGCGTGGCGCGTGTACGCCGGCGGGAAACTGGTGTACGGACGCAGTAGCGCAAGTTGTTAACCGGCGAACGTAACTTGACCAGTCGCGTTACGAAAAAAATCGATTGACGAGATCGCGCTTCTTCTTTATGATCGGCTCAACACTGGAAAGGAGGTGATCCAAAAGTTTATGAGTTTTAATCACAGTGAGGTGGCTGAGACCTAAACTCAGGCATCATAATCCAGATTGTTAGGATTGTTTGCCTGAGTAAAGTCACTGTGACACCTTCTTTCCGAAGGTCACAGCCGCGGGTCAATCCCAACAGTTCACCGGAAAGCCGCTCGCATCTCGCGGGCGGCTTTTCTCTATGATAGCCTCTACTGCTCGACCTGTTTGATTAACATGAGTCGCCCATTCAGCTTAGCCGCGAGCGCGCCCAGGCACAGAAATTTGTTAGCACTGATCACTATCGTGGCCGGAATCATCCTGTTTCCACCCGGTGGAAATACTGGCAACCTATCCGCGCAGGCACAAAATGATTCCGGACCATGGAAGCAATTCTCTTCGGCGGAGGGGACCTTCTCGGTCTTGATGCCAGGCACACCGGGTGCAAAAACCGTGGATCATCAAACCCCGGCCGGAAAAATTAAATTTCATGAGTTCACCTCGGTGTTTGCCGACGCCTCTTACAGCGTGGGATACCTGGACTACCCCGACGCTTCTGAGGATGCCGAGTCTGTTCGCAATCGCTTCAACACAATCCGGGATGACTTGCTGGCACGCCGTCAGCAGAGCCGGCTGATCAATGAGCGCGAAATAAAAGAGGGAGCCTTTACCGGGCGAGAGTTTCTGCTGCTTAACGATCAAAAGTTATTTACGATGCTGCGGGCATTTCTTGTTCATAAACGGTTGTACGAAGTCTCGATTCAACTGCCGGTGGCCGCCGCTTTTACGAATGGCAAGGCCACGTCTTTGCCGCAGGATCGAACGAAATCTTTTGCCGTGTCCGCCGGCAAGTTCTTTGCTTCCTTCGAAGTGCCGGAGATTGCCGAGACCATGGATGAGTTTGATCGAGCGGTGCGCGACGCCGAGATGAAAAGTCCGGGGCTCCAGACCGTGGTCGGCCCGTGCGATTGCCTGCCAGAGAATTCGACTTGGGATGGCGTTCTCAATGGCAAGGTAGTTCATTTGGTAACGCCCGTGTTTCCCGCCATAGCTCGCTCTGCGCATGCGTCCGGCTCCGTAAACGTGCAGGTATTAATCGACGTGGATGGCAACGTCGTAGCCGCGCGAGCTGTGGCAGGTCATCCGTTATTACGGGCGGCAGCGGAGAAGGCTGCGCGGGAAAGCAAGTTTTCTCCCACGACGCTGGAGGGGAAGCCCGTTATGGTGAACGGGGTTATTGTTTACAACTTCAAGGCGCAATAACTTCGCGCCTTGACTATCAACCCGCGCACGTTTATAGACATCAAAGGATCGCCGCAGCTAGAAATCTTCCCCTGTTGTCGGAAAAATTGAGTGCCTCAGAAGTCTCCTTCAGGTTCTCCTGTCTTTTATGACCCGCGCGGCCGCCGCTGGCGGCATGTGCGGCGCACTTATTTAGCGCTGGGCGTGTTCGCCACGGTGGTGGCGGGCATTTTTATCGCCAGCGTGCTGTCGGCGCCGCTCTTGAAGACGCCGATCCTGCGACCACTGCAACCGCGCGCGTCCGACATTAAGCCGCAGCCCAGACCGGAAGTGCCGACCGCCCGCGAGGCCAAAGCCAAAAAGGCGCAGCTGGACCTCCAAAAAGAGTTGAACAGGACCCACGTGGTGCCGGGGCGGCGGCCTGAACTAATGCAAATCGCGCCGCCGCCGACGACCACGCCGCTGCCAAAGCCCGCCAGCTTTGGCGCGAAAGATCTCACCGTCGGGTTTTATATCGATTGGGACGAATCGAGCTTTTCATCGCTTGAACGGAACTTGCAAAGCCTCGACTGGGTGATGCCGCAGTGGGCGCATCTGGTGAATGCGAAGCCCGGCGAAGATCCGCTGGCGAATGAACTGAACGATCCGCAGGCGATTAAAGCGCTGAACCTGATTCGCGAAAAACGGCCGGACCTTTCGATTATTCCCATGGTCCAGAACCTGACCGATGAAACCTGGGAGAAGGAGTTGCTTGCCCACGCGGTCGGGGATGAATCATCGCGGCAGCGTTTGATCGACTCGATCTCTGCTTTTGTCGAGCAGAACAAGTTTGCCGGCATCTGTCTGGACTTCGAAGAGCCGGCCCCGGAAACGCAGCCAAATCTTTTGAAGTTCGTGCAGGCTTTGCACGATCAATTCAAATCCCGCGGCTGGGTGCTGGCGCAAGCGGTTCCGTTCGACAACGATGCCTGGAACTATAAGAACTACGCCGCGGCCAACGACTATCTGATCCTGATGGCCTATGACGAACACTATGCCAACAAGGATCACGGGCCGATAGCTTCGCAATCGTGGTACGAACAGCGTCTGGCCAAGCGGATGAGCGAGCTCGATCCGGCGAAGACGATTATCGCGCTCGGCAATTATGGCTATGACTGGGCCGAGGGTGAGAACGCCAACGAAGTCAGCTTCCAGGAGGCGTTGATTCATGCGCGCGATTCTGAAGCCCAGGTTGAGTACGACCGGACCAGCGGCAATCCGCATTACGAATACGACGAGGAAGATGACTCGCATCACATCGTATGGTTCCTCGATGCCGTGACCGCCTTCAATCAGATGCGCGCGGCCAGCGGTTACCATCCGGCAGGTTTCGCCCTGTGGAGACTGGGTTCGGAAGACCCCTCGCTCTGGTCAGTGTTTGGGACTGATGAACCTAATCCTTCGCCGGACGCACTCAAAAAGATGGCGTACGGCTATGAGGTCGACTTTGAGGGGACTGGGGAGTTGCTGCGGGTGACTAACAGCCCGCAAGCCGGCGAACGCGGCGTTACCGTCGATCAAAACACCGGTTTTATCGCCTCGGAGTCTTACGACATGAGCAAGATTCCGACCTCGTACGTGATCGAGCGCACCGGCGATCATCCAGGATATATTGCCCTCACTTTTGATGACGGTCCCGATCCAAGATGGACGCCGCGCATTCTCGACATCCTGAAACAGGAGAATGTGCCCGCGACTTTCTTTGTCATGGGCAAGAACGGGCAGGCCTATCCGGATATCCTGCGGCGCGAAGTTAATGAGGGGCACGAAGTCGGAAATCATACTTTTACCCATCCGAACCTGGGCGAGATTCCCGGCCGCCTGACCGACCTCGAATTAAATGCAACCCAGCGGCTGATTGAATCAATTACCGGTCGTTCGACGGTGCTGTTTCGACCGCCTTACTTCGGAGACGCCGAAGCCGACACGCCGGAGGAAGTCGAACCGGCCATTCGCGCGAAGAACCTTGGCTATGTGATGGTGGGCTTGCGCATCGATCCGGGCGATTGGAAACCAGGATCAACTCCCGACGAGATTGTGCAAAAGACCATCGATCGCGTGAACGACAAGAACCCCGAGACGCGCGGTCAGATTGTCTTGCTGCACGACTCGGGCGGCGACCGCGAGGCTACGATTGCCGCCCTGCCCAAACTAATCGAACAGTTGAAGGCCCGCGGTTTTCAGTTCGTGCCGGTGTCGGCCCTGGGCGGCTGGTCACGCGATCAGGTCATGCCACCCTTGCCGCCGAGCGAAAGCCTTTTCACCCATACCGACACCCTCGCCTTTCTGGTTCTGTCGGAGCTGGCGTGGCTGTTGCAATGGGCGTTCATCATTGGCATCGTTCTTGGTTTGGCGCGTCTCGCGTTCATCGGGGCGCTCGCTTTTGCGCAATGGGCCCGTTCAAGAAAACGCGAACGCGTACATGCCGGCGAGGAGTTCGAGCCGTTCGTCTCGATCATCGTCCCGGCTTACAACGAAGAGTTTGTGATCAGCGCGACCATTCGCAGCCTGCTTAACTCTGATTACGATAATTTCGAAATTGTGGTCGTCGATGATGGCTCGCTGGACGGCACCAGCCGGGTCGTCAGAGAACAATTTGAAAATGAACCGCGGGTGCGATTGTTCACCGAACCAAACGCGGGCAAAGCCGAAGCCCTGAACCTCGGATTGCGACAGTCCAAGGGCGACATCATCGTCGCGCTGGACGCCGACACACAGTTTCCCGCCGGCACGATTCGGGCTCTGGCGCGCCGCTTTGTCGATCCGAAGATGGGCGCGGTGGCCGGCAATGCGAAGGTGGGCAATCGGATCAATATCGTCACGCGCTGGCAGGCGCTCGAATACATTACCTCGCAGAACATGGACCGGCGCGCGTTCGCCAGCTTGAATTGCATTACCGTGGTGCCCGGCGCGGTGGGCGCATGGAGACGTGAGCTAATCGAAATGTGCGGCGGCTTCAGCACCGACACTCTCGCCGAAGATCAGGACCTGACGCTGAAAATCCGCAAACTCGGATACCAGATTGGCTATGAAGAGTCGGCGATTGGGTGGACGGAAGCGCCGCAGACCCTGCGCATGCTGGCCAAGCAGCGATATCGTTGGGCCTACGGCACGCTCCAGTGTCTCTGGAAACACCGTGACGCCTTGTTGCGTCCCAAATACGGCACGTTGGGTTTCGTCGCCATGCCGAACGTGTGGATCTTTCAAATCATCTTCCCGCTGATTTCGCCGGTGATGGACCTGCTGCTGATTTACACTTGCATCTCAGCGCTCA